>Ga0163162_10001369_pt1 | contig 22654 bp, 14 predicted proteins | sample S55metaG_FD_115310 | JGI IMG/M metagenome (GOLD analysis project Ga0163162, IMG submission 115310) | Switchgrass rhizosphere microbial communities from Kellogg Biological Station, Michigan, USA - S5-5 metaG | ecosystem: Host-associated > Plants > Roots > Rhizosphere > Soil | place: USA...
CATGCCTTTTACATAGTGCCCTGTTTCCACTGCTATCATCAATGGCTCCTTTTCAAAAAGATCGATCCATTTTTGTCCGTACCGGTAATACATCAGAAAATCCTGCCGGATAAATGCCAACCAACTATAGCTTTGATAGAGATATAATTTTTCATAGAAGTCGGTCAGGTTATCCGTATTCTGCAACATGTTCTTCTGAAAAAACTCTTTGATACCTTTTTCATCCTGCTCATTACGCGCATGTCCAAATTCAACGTACCAACGATAGAGTAACAAAGCGAGATTCGAGAGCTTTGTAACGCGATCAATATGATCACTGATCTCACTTGCTTCCTCAGTAAGTGATTTTGTTTTCTCGATTGAGCTACGTGTTATATGTAGCGTTTCAATTTTCTTTTCCAGAGAAATCAACTGCATCAGAAAATTAAACTTGTTGTGATCTTTTGCAATTTCTTTGGCTCGCTCGAGAATTTTAAGTGCCTGGTGTTTTAGACCTTTATTGTAAAGCAAGCGGGCATTGTCCATATGTTCACTCAACTGCAAGTCGGTATTTTCAGTTGTTTTCAACAAACGCAAACTTGCCAGCAACTGCTTATACAAGTGTGTTTTTAAGTTTGCTAATTGCGGCTTGGTAACAAAAGGGAGCTTTTTTAGCAACTGCCTTTCGTCGTATTCCGGGAGTTTGTCCAGTGCGTCGAATAACTGGATTATTTTCAGGTCTTCTTTGGCTGAACTTCTTTTTATATAGAGCTTAAAATGCCTTTTTTCGGACTTTTCCAGCGATCGAACCAATTGAAACAATATATCTGCAGATCCTTTGGCCATCATAAAGAAATTAAGCTGAAACTCAATACCAGTAAGGGTTCCATGAATTCGCCCACCTTTTTGGCATAATTAAATCTCGTTTAAGATGTTTTGAACGGGACGATAACTCATGGTATTTTTGCTTCAGCAATGAGATAATTAGAGAATATGGCAGGCAATCGTTAAGCAATTATCGTCAGAGGCTAAAGAATTCGAAAAGTCGAATTCACAAAAAAAAGAGTTTTACATTTTTTCATATGGCAAGCAATCGTTAGAGGTCAGCTGTTTCTACAGTGGACCTTTTTTTTTGAGTACCCGCGAAGTTATAAAATTTGCCCCGATATTCCTTCCTTTTCTCCGGTTTTGTTCGATTTCTGCTCCTCCGAACCGAGCAGCACTTGTGCCTTACAATAGTTAAAAAATTGACGCCCAGGCATATTTGCCCAGATTATGCGAATCTGTCAATTTCTCAAACTCTCACCGGGTCAACCAGCTGACCATCAACCCAAATAGTACTAACATTGCAAAAAATTTTCGATAATGAGCGATATCAATACCATAGTTTTTGACCTGGGCGGCGTGTTGATCGACTGGAATCCTGATTATGTGTACCGCAAAATCATTCCTGATGATGCAGAACGAAAGTGGTTCTACGAGAATATCTGTACATCCGAATGGAACGAGGAACAGGACGCTGGGAGAAGCCTGAAAGAGGCGACCGAGCTACTTGTGAAAAAATTTCCCGACCATGAATCCAATATCAGAACTTACTATGGCCAATGGGAGCAAATGCTTGGTGGTCCTATTCATGACACTGTCGATGTACTTCGATATCTCAAATTCAACACCGATAAAAAGCTATATGCATTAACCAACTGGAGTCACGAAACATTTCCGGTAGCACTACAGAAATATGATTTTTTACATTGGTTCGACGGGCGCCTGGTTTCCGGTGAAGAAAAAACAAGAAAGCCTTTTGCTGATATCTATCACAAACTTGTATCACGTTTTCATATAGATCCAAGTCGTTCTATTTACGTCGACGACAACGAGCGAAATCTTTTGCCTGCAAAGCAATTAGGATTTACGACGATTCACTTTCACAACACCGAACAATTTAAAAATGCATTGCGCGAGTCAGGAATAACAATAAAATAATTGCGAAGCAACAGAACGCTTCACAAACATCCTTCGCAAAAAAAATTTCAGGAATCGTTTCTTCGTGGAGTAATTCAAACTATTTAAGCAGTTGGTAGGCAACCAGGCTAAACACATATGCTAATCCGGTCATGTAGACAAATTGTATCAACGGCCATTTCCAACTTCCTGTTTCGCGCCGGACAATCGCGAGCGTACTCATACACTGCATTGCAAATGCATAAAACAGCATCAGCGATATTCCGGTTGCGAGTGTATAAACTTTTGAACCATCTTTTTTGGTTGCAGATTCCATACGCTGCCGCAGCGTTTGCCTATCTGCATCTTTCCCGCCGCCGACACTGTATAATGTGGCCATTGTTCCAATGAAAACTTCACGTGCGGCAAATGATGTAATCAACGCAATACCGATTTTCCAATCGTAGCCTAAAGGCTGAATTGCGGGTTCGATTGTTTTTCCAAGGATTCCTGCGTAAGAATTCTCCAGAAGAGCCGCGCTTTTTTCTTTGCTCAATTGTGTTTCGTCCACATGGCCCTTTTGCGACAGCTCCGCATATTGTTGTTTGATTGCATTCATCCTGCTGGCCGGACCAAAAAAACTGAGCGCCCACAAAATCATGCTGATCACGATGATGACGCGTCCGGCATCTGTTACAAATATTTTTGCCTTGTTGACCATCGTCACAATTATATTCTTCCAACGCGGTGCCCTGTAAACCGGAAGCTCGAGGATAAAGAAACTTTTTTCCTGCAATTTGATAAAGGCCTTTGCAACGAATGAAACGACAAGTGCCATCGCGAGTCCGAGCAGATAAAGTCCCATCATCACCAATCCCTGTAAACTGATAAATCCAAAAACTTTTTCCCTGGGAATTACGAGACCGATTAACATAGTATAAACCGGCAAACGTGCGCTGCAACTCATAAGGGGCGTAACCAATATCGTCAGTAATCTTTCCTTTCGATTTTCAATGCTTCTGGCGCTCATGATTGCAGGTACCGCACAAGCAAATCCACTGATCATCGGCATCACGCTTTTTCCATTCAATCCAACTTTTCGCATAAGCTTGTCCGTTAAAAAACTGATGCGTGCCATATAGCCCGTGTCCTCAAGCAACGTGATCAATCCAAACAGTATCATGATCTGCGGCACAAAAACAAGAATGCCGCTTAGTCCTGCTAATAACCCGTTCAATAATAAATCACTGAACCACCCTGAAGGAATCAGATTTCCGAGCCAGCCCTGGACTTGCGAAAAGGTCCAGTCTATCCCATCCATCGGGAACTGTGCAAGCCAAAATACACTTTGAAAAAGAAGAAAAAGAACGGCAAGTAAAATCAGGTAACCCCATTTGCGATGCAATAAAATATTATCGAGTCTTTCTGTAAACAAAGTTTTTTGCAGCGGGTCCGGCTCGGAAACCGTATGCTGCATGATTTGCTTAATGCGGCTGTAACGCTGCATAATTTCTTCGGCCTGGACCCTTGTATGATTAAATGCATTGGCAGTCTCGACCTGTTCAATGTGATGCTGAATATTTCTATCAAAATTGAAATGTTCATGATTCGTCAGGTAGTGTAGCGCGGTATAGTCACTGATATCAGGAAAAAAATCCTTTACACCGTCAACTGCTTCTGTGGCCAACGATTTATTTGCTATGAAGTCGCGAGCGGGCGCCTGATAAAGTTGTTGCGCCGTTTGAGCAATTGTTTTTTTTAATTGAGGAATGCCCTTATTTTTTCTTGGATTGACGATGACTATCGGAACTCCTAATTCTCTTTCCAATCCATTCACATCGATTTCGATTCCTTTCTTATTTGCAAGATCCATCATGGTTAGTGCAATCACCAGTGGAATTTTCAGATCGATGATCTGCGAGCAGAATAACAAATTTCTCTTAAGGTTACTGGCATCAGCAAGGAGAACAATCATGTCGGGCTTTAATTCACCATCCTGGCGCAGCAGAACTTTATATGTGACCCATTCATCACCGCGTTTAGGGTAAAGGCTATAAGTACCCGGAAGATCGATGATATTTGCCGTCACACCGGGCGCCAGTTGAGAAAGCCCCGTTTTTTTGTCCACGGTAACGCCTGGAAAATTTCCAACTTTTTGGTTTAACCCTGTCAAGGCGTTAAACAATGAACTTTTTCCACTGTTCGGATTACCGACTAATGCGATATGTATTGTGTGCTTACCCAAGAAATTCTTTTGTTTTTCAAACGGGACGAACTTAAATCAGCCTGCAAAAATAATCGGTAATAAATAAATCTGCTTACGAAATCGGGAGTTAAACGGAGAGTAAGAGAGTGCGGTACGAAGTTCTTCTATCCCTATACTTCGCAACCGTCACTAAGTACTCTCTTTGCCTGCCCTGGGTACTACCTAAAAATGGTATTGTCTTCGCGTCAAATAGATCGTCCCTTTACAGTACAAATCGTGGTTTGATAGATTGCTTTTTGTACAGTTCTTTTCAATCAGAATTTTCTCATGGTTAGCCCCCAGGCTGAGTGGGGGCTTTTTTCTTAACCAAAAAAATTAGTTATAAAATACTAAAAAAATTAGTTGTTAATAAAATAATTACCCTACCTTTATTGAATCAATAAATTTGAAAAACAAAAACTACCATTATGTCAAACGCTGAAAAATTAAAAGCATTAAAGCTCACGATAGACAAAATTGATAAGGACTTTGGAAAGGGCAGTGTGATGATGATGAATGAGAGGAGCCAGGAACCGACTGAGGTTGTTTCTACCGGTTCTATTGGTTTGGACATCGCTCTTGGAATTGGAGGTTTGCCCCGCGGTCGTGTGGTTGAAATATATGGGCCGGAATCATCGGGAAAAACAACTATTGCGACTCATGTTATTGCTGAGGCTCAGAAAAAAGGTGGCATGTGTGCTATTATCGATGCGGAGCATGCGTTTGACAGCAGCTATGCGCAGAAATTGGGAGTAGATGTAGATAACCTACTAATTTCTCAGCCTGACTATGGTGAACAAGGATTAGAAATTGCCGACCGCCTTATACTTTCCGGAGCGCTTGATGTTGTCGTCATTGACTCCGTTGCTGCTTTGGTACCTAAAGGTGAGCTCGAAGGTGAAATGGGTGATAGCAAAATGGGATTGCAGGCCCGCCTGATGTCTCAAGCTTTAAGAAAATTGACAGCAACAATCAGCAAAACAAATACGATCTGTATTTTCATTAACCAGCTTCGAGAAAAAATCGGAGTGATGTTTGGCAACCCGGAAACAACAACCGGTGGTAATGCGTTGAAGTTTTATGCTTCAGTCCGTCTTGATATCAGACGAATGGCTCAAATCAAAGATGGCGAAGAAGCAATTGGTAACAGGGTAAAAGTAAAGGTTGTAAAAAATAAAGTTGCACCACCGTTTAGAAGCGCTGAATTCGATATCGTTTTCGGAGAAGGAATATCCAAAAACGGGGAGATTATCGATATGGGGGTTGAACTAAATATCGTTCAGAAAAACGGAAGTTGGTTCAGCTATGGAAGCGACAAACTCGGGCAGGGGCGTGATGCAGTGAAGCAATTGTTGACTGACAATCCTGGGCTCGCTAATGAAATTGAAGCAAAAATCAGGGAAAAGATAAAGGAGATGCAAGTCGCATAACCTTAAACTTATTATGGGTTGGTAAATATCGGGTCCTGCTTCGGCGGGACCTTGTTTTTATGGCTAGTTGAAGTGGACCTGCCTAAAAAAACAAAGGGGTCAGAATAGATATTCAACCCCGTTTTAAAATCCAATATCCTATGAAAAACCAAGGTAAAGATAGTAGAAATCATTCAATTCTGCAAGACTCCGCCATTATATATTTTTGGCCCTCAATTCTTAAGAAGTTGCTCAGAAACAATGCGGTTACTCTCCCTATCAGCCACCTTTAAGACGTAACTTCCCTTTTCCAGGGTGGAAATATTAACCACCTGGAGACCTGGCTGAAGCTGTTTACTCATCCTGAGAGTACCTAACGCATCCATTATTTGGATTTCGATATTGTGGCTGGTCCGGATGATCAAAAGCTTATCAACCGGATTTGGATAGAATTTGAAATCGACATCCGCCGACAACGCCACCTGCATGGTCTTTGAATAAATTGTTCGACCAGACTTGCTAATAAATTTGATCCTGTAAAAATCAGTTCCGTTTTGCGGTGAGTTGTCGGTGGCTCCATAGTTCATAGTCGTGTCAGAAATCTTCAATGCGCTGACGGTTTCATAACGCATCCCATCAATACTTCTTTCGACGATAAAATAGGCACCGTCGTTGGTATCATTGATCTTCCAAAAAATGTCTACTGTATTTGCACCTCTGACTGCACAGGAAATATCAGCGAAGAAAGACAACCGGTCCACCTGGCTGGAGTCGTCCTGATCGATACTCGTATCGACTGATTGTTGTGCTACGGACACGAGACTCCATAGCAAAGTGATTAAGGTAAGCCAACACCGATTCATAGAAAATGGGTAGTAACAAAAAGAGTTTCCACTAAACAAATTCCGTGCCGTCTTGTACAACGACCATGAATAGGTGCTAATTTTCTTTCTGATGTTATAGTCTTCTTAAAAAAATTACATTCGCTCCTGAAGTCCCTCAAACGATTTTTATGGCACAACTCAATAAAATGGGTAGCAGCAAACGCGTTGCTCTCATCGCCCATGATAATAAAAAGAAAGAACTGATCGAATGGTGTGTTTACAATAAAAACGCATTGGCCCGCCATAAGCTATATGCTACCGGAACCACGGGAACGTTATTAGAGCAGGCCCTCAACCAAACGATAGTAAAATTCAGGAGCGGACCGCTAGGCGGCGATCAACAAATCGGGGCTCGCATCGCTGAAAAAAAGATTGACGTCTTGATTTTTTTCTGGGATCCGATGGAAGCACAACCACACGACCCCGATATCAAGGCGTTGTTACGTCTCGGAGTTGTTTGGAACATTCCAATTGCATGCGATCGGGCAACCGCCGATTTCATGCTCACCTCGCCGCTCATGTACGAAGAGTACAATGCAATTTTGCCGGATTATAGCCAGTATTTAAAACGTAATACAAGGTGAAAATCGAATTATCAGAATGGACCAAACAGGATATTGACGGGCTGGTTCAGTATGCTAACAATATCAACGTATGGAACACGCTCCGGGACATGTTCCCGCATCCGTATACAAAAAAAGATGCTGAACATTGGATCAAAATCAACGAGTCGATTTCTCCTCCTCAGAATTTTGCAATTCATGTTGACGGAACTGTCGTAGGAGGCGCAGGGGTCGTTGTTAAAGAAGACATTTATCGCAAGAATGCTGAAATCGGGTATTGGCTCGGGGAGCCTTTTTGGGGAAAAGGCATCGGAACTGAAGTGGTAAGGTTGCTGACTCAATATACATTCTCACATTTCGACGTAAACAGGATCTATGCAGAAGTCTTTTCAAACAATCCTGTTTCAATGAAAGTGCTCGCAAGGAACGGATATCATGAAGAAGGGATCCATCGGCATGCTATTATAAAAAATAATGAATTGTTAGATGCACATCTTTGGGTAAAATTCCGATCCGCCGAATAAAACATGCCGAAAACTTTTTTGAGAAGATTTATGATTTAATTTCAGTGGCTCATCCCCGAATTGCTCAAATCACTTTTATGACAAGATTATTTTTGCTGATGTTCGTTGCAACAAGTTGCTTGCACGCATGGTCGCAATCTACTTTTTTGAAAACGTCCCAACAACAACTTGAACTTGAGAAAAAGTTCGACACGTATCCTCACTCTCAAAATATTAACCAGCTCATTAAAGATATGTCGGCACATCCGCATCATGTCGGATCACCGGGGAACAAAATGGTTTCAGAGTACATCGTGAATAAATTTAAAAGCTATGGATATGAAGTAAACGTTGAAACATTTTATGTTCCTTTTCCAACTCCGAAAACGAGGATACTGGAGATGACTGAACCCGGAAAATACAAGGCAACTTTGAGTGAGCCCGCATTAAAAGAAGATGCGACTTCGGATCAGACCAACGAGCAATTACCTCCTTATAATTGCTGGTCGCCCGATGGAGATATTACAGCCGAATTAGTTTTTGTGAACTATGGTGTACCTGAAGATTACGACCAGCTTCAGCGTTTGGGTATAGATGTTAAAGGAAAGATTGTAATCGCAAAGTATGGACGCTCCTGGCGTGGCATCAAGCCAAAAGTTGCACAAGAACATGGTGCAATTGGGTGTATTATTTATTCCGATCCGCACGAAGACGGGTACTTCGCTGGCGATGTTTACCCGAAAGGCTCTTTCAAAAATGAATATGGAGTTCAAAGGGGATCGGTACTTGATATGCCGGTTTATCCTGGCGATCCACTGACACCCGGAACTGGCGCCACCAAAGATGCAAAAAGACTAGGTCGAAAAGATGCGGGGAACTTGTTAAAAATCCCAGTGCTGCCAATCAGCTATCACGACGCGGAACCGCTACTACGTGCACTTGAGGGACCCGTTGCTCCGCCATCTTGGAGAGGAGCACTTCCGTTTACGTATCATGTCGGTCCCGGAAAAACAAAAGTGCATTTAAAACTTGAATTCAATTGGGATCTCAAACCGCTGAATAATATCATTGCAAAATTGCCCGGTGCCGAAGTTCCGGATGAATGGGTGATCCGCGGAAATCACCACGATGCCTGGGTCAATGGAGCAAGTGATCCGATCAGCGGCCAGGCTGCGTTACTCGAAGAAGCAAGGTCGATCGGAGAACTTGCAAAAACAGGTTGGAAACCGAAACGCACAATTGTTTTTTGCGCATGGGATGGTGAAGAGCCTGCATTGTTAGGTTCAACCGAATGGGTAGAATATCATGTGGATGAATTACAGCAAAAAGGAGTGATTTATATTAACACGGACGACTATGGCAAGGGATTTTTTGAGGCAGCAGGATCTCATGCACTTGAGCCATTAATTAATGATATTGCTTCTTCGGTAATGGATCCGGAAACAAACATCAGTATCCTGGACCGGAAACGATATAAAAATATTATCGACAACGAGAATTCCAAAACGCAACAAGAACTTCTTAGTAAAAAAACAATCCAAATTGAAGCGCTTGGATCTGGCTCTGATTTTTCGCCCTTTCTTCAACATGCCGGAGTTCCATCAATCAACCTCGGTTTTGGCGGCGAAAATGCCGGTGGCGAATACCATTCAATTTATGATTCATATGATAACTTTCGCCGGTTCAAGGATCCCGGTTTCGTATATGGTGTGGCGTTAGTAAAGACAGCCGGACGGCTGACCCTTCGAATGGCTGACGCCGAGATATTACCCTTTGACTTCAGATCGCTTTCTAAAACAATCGATAGTTATTTATCCGAATTGGTAACACTACTGGATCAAATGCGTCAACGAACGACAACAGAAAACGTTTTGATTCACGAAAAAATTTATTCCTATACTGACGATCCAACAAAAAACCTATCGGCTCCACCTGCCAAGGAAGAAGTACCATTTTTGAATTTTGCCAACATTCAAAACGCGTTGCGGGAATTGGACAACACATCAAATCGATTGTCAGACACACTTTCTAAAGTCACCATTCCCGCTACAAAGCAAAAAGATATTAACCAACTTTTGTATCGGGCGGAACAACAACTCTTGTCAGCCTCCGGTTTGCCAAAGCGGTCGTGGTACAAACATTGCATATATGCACCGGGTCTTTACACGGGCTATGGAGTTAAAACGTTGCCGGGAATAAGAGAAGCCATTGAACAACGAAATTGGAAAGAAGCGCAGGAGCAGATAGAATTGGATGCAACAATTATCAAAAAATTCAACGATTACCTTGCTGCAATCATAAACCATCTGTAATAAATGTATGATAACTATGTTGGACATGTTCGCCCTTTCATGTCGCATTAAAAAATCTTTTGAAAAAATTTCTACGATATTTTCTGCGCGTCATCGCGGGCCTGGTTGTCCTGTTCCTGCTGATTGGTATTGCCGCGTGGATATACATCTCTTACAATAAAGCGTCAATTCTATCAACTGTAAAAAAAGAATTGAATAGTCGAATCAACGGACAAGTGACGATCGGTGATATCGATGCGAGCTTTTGGCAGACCTTTCCTCACGTTTCATTCGGGCTTGTGAATGTAACGATTCGGGATAGCTTATGGAATCAACATCACCATGACCTCCTGAAGGCAGATAAAATATTCGCGAATCTGAATATTTTCAAACTATTTACTGGTCACCTCAGTGTTGAGAAAATAATTATCGATAAGGCGTCGGCTTATTTATACACCGATACATCAGGCTATGACAATACCAAAATAGTCAGATCAAAACCAGCATCATCAAAATCAACTTCTCCCCGATTTCCATCCATCGAAATAAAAAATTCCACAATATTTGTGGAGAAGGCTGACAAAAACAAATTCTTCAGTTTCTCAATAAACAAATTAAACGCAAATGCCAATGAGACTGAAGAAGGTAAACCACTCTCATTTGATGTGAACATGACTGCGATTGTGCACACAATGTCGTTCAACAGAAATCGCGGGAGTTTTTTAGAAGAGAAAAATGTTTCCGGTAAGTTCAAGATTCAATTCAGTCAGCAAAGTAAAATCCTGGAATTTGAAAACATACAATTGTTTATCGACAAACATCCTTTTGTTTGCTCCGGAAAATTTTTTCTAAATGTTGTTCCCGCACCTTTTCGACTTTCGGTACAAACTGAAAATATTGCTTATAAAAAAGCTACGGCCCTGTTAACGAACAATGTCAGAAAGAAACTCGATCTCTATAACATCGAAAACAATATTATCCGTGTCAACGTAACCGTTGACGGAACAGATCCTGAAGATCATAATCCCCTTATCAAACTCAATGTTACTGTTAGAAATAGTAACGTAACGGCACCATTTGCAAACTTTGATCATGCCTCATTCGATGCGTACTTTACAAATGAACAGGTTAAAGGAAAAGGACGTGTGGACGCAAATTCAATGCTATCATTTAAGTTTTTCTCTGGTATTTGGCAGAATGTTCCGCTAAGATCAGACACTGTTGTTGTAAGCAATCTTGTCAATCCTTTACTCTCCTGCGATCTGCATTCCAATTTTGATCTCACTGCGCTCAATTTACTTACCGACTATCAAACCATTGAGTTTATCAAAGGAACTGGTGTATTGAATCTGACTTACAAAGGGCCCGTGACAGACGACGATAGCGTTGAAAAAAACATCAATGGATCGATCCAACTTGACTCAGCATCGCTAAATTATCTTCCAAGAAATTTTTCTCTGACTAAATGCACAGGAAAGATAGACTTTATAGACAAGGACATGAATATTGATAATTTCATCGCGCATACTGCTAATAGTGAGTTTATCATCAATGCAAGAGTTAAAAACATGCTTTCGTTGATCGGGAAAACCGAAGAAAAGCCATTGCTTGACTGCTCTATCAGTTCGTCCAAATTAAATATCAATGATTTTACTTCTTTTTTAAAAAGAAAAAAAGCGCCCATTGAAAAGAAGAAAAGAAAAATTCTGTTCGTAAAGACAGTATCAAAAATGATGAGTATAATGAACGATGCTGAAATCCATCTACAGCTAAATGCAAAACAGCTTGTGTACAAAAAATTCTTTGCGACCAATGTTTCGTCCACAATATTATTAAACACAGACAAAGTTCAGATCACCGATATGAAACTTGCTCATGCCGGCGGCGAGCTATCGATGACAGGATCACTTCTAAATAATGGAGAAGAAAATTCATTGTCGCTCAAAACAAAAATGTCTAAGATGGATATTAACAAACTGTTTGCTGCATTTGACAATTTCGGACAACACGCTATAACGGAAAAAAACATCAAGGGGAAACTCGATGCAGATGTCGACCTGAATGGAATAATTTCCTCAAAGGCAGAAATCCTTCCTAACAGTTTGAAAGGAGTGATAGATTTTAATATTCGCGATGGCGAGCTGATCGAGTTTGAGCCTGTTGAAAAAATCTCACAGTTTGCCTTTAAGAACCGGGATTTTTCAAACATACATTTCGCCGAATTGAAGGACAAATTCGACCTGGATGGATCCACAATTAAAATCAACCGCATGGAAGTCCATTCCACAGTGTTAACCATGTTTGTCGAAGGTAGTTACGATCTCCAAAAAGGAACCGATATGAGTATTCAAATTCCATTGAGTAATCTAAAAGAAAAAAATGCAAATATAGAAGACGGCAACCGCGGCGTCAACAGCAAAACCGGCGTGAGCGTACGCCTGAGGGCAAAAACCGGCGACGATGGGAAATTGAAAATTAGTTGGGACCCGTTTAAGAAAGCACTGAAGAAGGCGCGTGCAGAAGGAAAGGGATAGACATATGTGATGAATGTTATAAATTCTGTAATTCAATCTCTCTAATAAATTTCACACTCATCACACTCATCACATTCATCACATTTGTCTTAAATTTACAGGCTCCAAAAAATTGTACTCAATGGAATTTAAACTTCATTCTCAATATAAACCGGCGGGCGATCAGCCGGAAGCAATTCGGCAGCTGACCGAAGGAATATTGCAGGGAGAAAGATATCAGACACTCTTGGGCGTAACCGGATCCGGGAAGACTTTTACGATGGCAAACGTTATCCAGAACGTTCAAAGACCAACGCTGGTATTGACTCATAACAAAACGCTTGTTGCCCAGTTGTACGGAGAGTTCAAACATTTTTTTCCTGACAATGCTGTAGGATATTTCGTTTCTTATTATGATTACTATCAGCCGGAAGCTTACATGCCCGTTAGTGATGTGTATATCGAGAAGGATCTTTCTATCAATGAAGAGCTTGACAGATTAAGATTACATGCTACTACCGAGTTATTGAGCGGTAGAAGAGATATTATCGTAGTTGCTTCCGTCAGTTGTATTTATGGTATCGGTAACCCCGAAGAATTTGAAAACGGTATAATCAGAATACGGGAAGGTCAAACCATTTCAAGACAAGGCTTTCTTCATTCACTGGTCAACTCATTGTATAACCGCAACCAGGAAGAATTCAAACGGGGGAGCTTTCGCGTAAAAGGAGATACTGTGGATGTGAACCTGCCATATCTTGATTACGGTTATCGTGTTACTTTTTTTGGAGATAACATTGAAGAGATCGAAAGCCTCGATATAAAAACAGGGAAGCGCATAATGCGAATGCAGAACGCAGCAATTTTTCCTGCAAACTTATATCTCGCACCAAAAGACATGTTGCAACAAGTCATCTATGAAATACAAGATGAGCTTGCCGCACAAGTGGCGTACTTCAAAAATGCCGGGAAATTTATAGAGGCACAGCGATTGAGTGAGCGCGTAAATTTCGATGTTGAAATGATCCGCGAACTCGGATACTGCAACGGCGTTGAAAACTATTCACGATTTTTCGACAGGCGTCGTCCGGGAACAAGACCATTCTGCCTACTCGATTATTTTCCAAAAGATTTTTTATGTGTGATTGATGAAAGTCATCAGACCGTTCCCCAAGTAAGCGGCATGTACGGCGGTGATCGCAGCAGGAAACTAATTTTGGTTGATTATGGTTTTCGATTACCATCAGCATTGGATAATCGTCCGTTAAATTTCCACGAGTTTGAATCAATGATTGGTCAAACCGTTTTTGTTTCGGCCACCCCGGGCGATTATGAACTTGAAAAAACAGGAGGCGTGGTAGTTGAACAAGTGGTCCGTCCAACAGGTTTGTTGGATCCGCCAATTGAAATTCGTCCGAGCGTAAATCAAATTGATGATCTGTTAGACGAAATCGAAAAACGGGTTACAAAAGGAGACAGGGTGTTGGTGACTACATTGACAAAAAGAATGGCCGAAGAAATGGACAAATATCTTCATCGTCTAAATGTCAAATCAAAATATATTCACAGCGAGGTTGACACGTTGGAACGTGTTGAAATATTACGCCAGTTGAGATTGGGAGAAATTGATGTATTAGTGGGTGTGAATTTATTGAGAGAAGGGCTGGACCTTCCGGAAGTTTCACTTGTTGCAATACTTGATGCAGATAAGGAAGGATTTCTCCGAAACGAAAGATCGCTCACGCAGACAGCAGGTCGTGCAGCAAGAAATGTGGACGGACTTGTAATTTTCTATGCTGATATCATGACAGTAAGTATGCAGCGTACAATTGATGAAACAAGTCGACGCCGGGAAAAACAAATTGCATATAACAAGGAGCACAATATCACGCCGAAGACTATTGTAAAATCAAAACAACAAGTCTTCGCACAAACATCTGTCCTCGATATAAAAGGCTACGATCCTGAAAATCCTTATGCAATTGCACCCGGTGAAGATCTTGTAACCGTTGCTGCGGAAGAACAACAGGAATACAAAACGATTCCCCAGGTAGAAAAAGAAATCTCAAAAATTAAGAAAGAAATGGAAAGGGCTGCACGAGATTTAGATTTTATGGAAGCAGCGCGGCTAAGAGATAACATGTTTGCTATGCAAAAGCAACTTGAATCACTGAAGAAATAACATTCGAGAGAGCGAAGAGCGGAGTACGGAGCGCGAAGCAAGAAACGCTCTCCGTACTCTTTACCCGGATTCACTCATTCTGATCTCAAACTCTTCACGGGATTTGCAATTGCAGCCTTGATCGCCTGGTAACTCATTGTTGCAAAAGCAACAAACAATGCGAATGAAAGTGCAAGCGCAAATGTCCACCATGTTACATTGATTCGATAAGTAAAATCCCTCAACCATGCATTCATCACGTACCATCCAATTGGCGCTGCAATCACAAATGCAATTAATATCAGCTTTACAAAATCCTTTGAGAACATCGCCACAATTTGTTCTAACGATGCACCCAAAACTTTTCTGATTCCGATTTCTTTTGTGCGTTGTTCAGCAGCAAATATTACAAGTCCTAATAAACCCAGGCATGAAATTAATATGGCAAGTGTTGCGAACAGAACAGATAATTTAGAAATGATCAACTCCCCGCTATACATTTTTTTGAATTCCTCATCCACAAATTGGTAAGCAAATGCAAATTCTGGATTGATCTCCTTGTAAACTTTTTCAAGACTTGCGAGCGCTTCTATCGTCTGACCAGGTTTTGTTTTCACGATAATAACGCCAAAGTATTCACCTTCTTTTATATCAAGCATGACAGGTAATATCGGATCTCGTAATGAGCGTGTGTGATAATCTTTCAGCACGCCAACGATATGTCCTTTCTTTGCCCACGCCGAAACCCGTTTTCCAATTGGGTCTTTCATTCCCATTCTTCTCACGGCTTCTTCATTAACAAGAAATGCATCAGTAGAATCGGTGGGATATTGCATGGAGAAATCACGGCCTTCCACAATTTTTAATTTCATCAGTTTGACAAAATCAAACCCGACCGATGCAGGATTAAAACCAACAGCATCATTCTTTCCTTTACCTTCCCAATTAATCGCATCTGGCGCGGCAATAAAATTCATTGATTGTGGTGTTTCGGTACTTCGATCAACCGTTGCAATGCCGGGCTTGTTAGATGTTTCCTGTTTAAATAAGAGATAGTTCTTGATATTCGATAATTCTCCTTCAATCCGGATATAGATAAGATTTTCGCGGTTATATCCAAGGTCGGAAGATTGGATATAATTAGTTTGTCTAACTATTACGATCGTGGCAATTAATAACAAAATTGAAAGTGTAAATTGAAAAACAGTCAATCCCTTTCTGAATAATATCGAGTTGGAAGTAAATTTCACCACGCCTTTCAATACACGTACGGGTTGCAACGCCGATAAATAAAGCGCTGGATAGCTTCCTGCAATGAGCCCGGTTCCAATGACAACAGAAAATAGAGAAAGCCAGAAAAATTTGTCCGCGAAAGGAAAATCAATATGCTTCTGCGTGAAATAGTTAAACTGCGGTAGCAATATCGCAAGGAAAATTATCGAGAGGATCATGGAAAGAACAGCAAACATCAGTGATTCGCCATAAAATTGTGCGATCAACTGCGCCCGGCTCGAGCCTACAACTTTTCTCAGCCCAACTTCCTTTGCACGTTTCATGGAACGGGCCGTAGCCAGGTTCATGAAGTTGATGCATGCAATAAGCAAAATAAAAATTGCCACGCCACTAAATATTCTCACATATTCGATTCGCCCGGTTGTCGGCTTACCATTTACAAAAACATTTTTCAAATACATATCGCCGAATGATTGCAGTCCGAATTCGGTTTTAACTCCTGGAGTCTTTTCCATCCTGGACTGAAGCAACCGATTAATTTTTGACTCAACAATCTTTGCATCAGCGTTGGAAGCAAGCTGAACATAAGTTTGAAAAGAACTTGACGCCCACTCCAATCGTGATTTCTGTGCCTGCCAACTAAGCAGAAAATCAAATTGTAAGGAACTTTCTTTCGGGATGTTTTCAAATACAGCGGTCACCATGAGTGGTAAGTCTGACCGGTTTTCATATCTAATTGTTTTACCAATGGCATCCTGAGGTGACTTAAAGAATATGTCAGCTACTTTTCGTGAAATCGCAACATTGGTAACTGTCTTCAACGCGTTCGTTGCATCGCCGGCCAGGACAGGATAGCTAAACATTTTCAAAAAATCTTCACCCGCTCTCGCCCCATTAAACTTGATGATCTTTTCTCCAACCTGTAAAGTTTCGGAATGACCCCAGGGCAACTCATAGCCCGTAGCATAAAACGCGACGTTCTTGACTTCCGGTAATTTCTCTTTAAGGTCCTCCATCAAAAAAACAGCCATGTTGTTCCCCTGGGACTGGCGGATCGGCGATTCGTAATTGCCATCGACTTTCCCATTTGCGGTGATGGTTTGATACACCGTGTAAAGTGTGTTACCGTCCTTATGAAAGTTATCAATGCTTTTTTCGTCCTTTACCCAAAGAAAAATAAACAGGCAGCAGGTCATGCCAAGAGACAGGCCGAGAACATTGATGAGCGAGAAAATTTTATTGCGACTAATATTTCGCCACGCAATTGTTAAATAATTTTTAAGCATAACGGAAGTATTAATTCTGTCTTTGTTGATCGAGACACGAGGACTTGAATATATTTTTTCATCCTAATAAAATGCCGGAAATATGAATTGCTGATAATCAGCCGATAGATATTTTTGTGATGGAACTCAACTGTACGGTTTCGTTACGAGTTTGTGTCCGGGTGTGAAAGAACAATACAGAGGAGGATCAAAACCTTAACTTCGCGGTATGAAAAAATTATTCCTTCTGGATGCAATGGCGCTAATTTTTCGCGCTTATTATGCTTTGATCCGCAGCCCCAGAATTACTTCAAAAGGAAAGAATACAAACGCACAATTTGGTTTTACAAATACATTGGTTGAATTGATCAATAGTCAGAAACCTTCACATATGGCCGTTTGTTTCGATACAGAAGCGCCAACTGAGCGGCACGTTGATTTCACGGATTATAAAGCAAATCGCCAGGATGCTCCCGAAGATTTATTAATCGCGATACCGGATATTAAAAAAATTATAAAAGGATTCAATATTCCGATTGTTGAGGTCGATGGATACGAGGCAGATGATGTTGTTGGGACATTGAGCAAGCAGGCTGCACAGGCAGGTTACGAAGTTTTCATGGTGACCCCGGATAAAGATTATGGCCAACTCGTATCGGACACCATTAAGATTTACAAACCCGGATACCAGGGTGGAGATGCAGAGATCATTGGACCCAATGAGGTAACATCTAAATGGAACATCAAAGAGGTTTCGCAAATCATAGATATTCTCGGTTTAATGGGAGATGCAGTCGACAACATACCGGGCATTCCGGGCGTAGGGGAAAAAACGGCAGCTAAATTACTCGCTGAGTACAACACGCTGGAAAATGTACTCGCAAACGCGGACAATATAAAAGGAGCTCTTGGAGAAAAAGTAAAAGCCGGGAAAGATCTTGCCATTATGAGTAAAAAACTGGCTACTATTATTACCGATGTTCCTGTTCAATTTCACGAGGATGATTTCAAATTAAAAGAAATCAATAAAGATGCACTGGTCGATGTGTTTGCTGAACTCGAATTCAGAAGTATTGCAAAAAGAGTTTTGGGTGAAGAGACACCATCTTCAAATGGACAAAAGCCTGTGGCAACGGGAGTCCAACAAGACCTGTTTGGAAATGTTGTTGAAAAAGCAGCAAAACCAAGAACCGAGGACGTTGAGGAACCTGCGGCACTCATACCTGAAAATAACATATCGAATACACCACACCGTTATACTGCTGTTCAAACCGATGAAGAAATACAAAGTTTGGTGAAACAACTAATGTCGCAAAAGGAAATTTGCTTTGATACGGAAACAACGGGCATTGATGCCAACGATGTTGAGTTAGTTGGATTAAGTTTTTCTTTTGTTCCGGGTGAGGCATACTATGCTCCTTGTCCCGCTGACCAGGAACGCACTAAAAAAATTCTGGCTTTTTTCGATCCGTTGTTCAATGATGAGAAAAAACTATGGGTCGGGCAAAACGTAAAATATGATCTGTTGGTTTTAAAATGGTACGGAATAGAAGTTAAGGGAGAAATTTTCGATACGATGCTTGCACATTATGTCATCGAACCTGATGGCAAACGCGGAATGGATCTATTGAGTGCCCAATATTTAAAATACGAACCGGTTCACATTGAAGAGTTGATCGGAAAGAAAGGGAGGGCTCAAGGCAACATGCGTGATGTTGAGATCGAAAAAATCAAAGATTACGCTGCTGAAGATGCTGACATAACTCTCCAATTAAAAAACGTCTTCACACCACTTTTGAAAACAAAGGAGGTCGAAAAAGTATTTAATGAAGTAGAAAATCCGCTGGTAAAAGTGCTGACCAGCATGGAGTATGAAGGAATAAGAGTTGACGTTGAATTTTTGAACCAGTATTCAAAACAATTGGATAACGAAGCAAAGGAAGCTGAGGAAAATGTGTATAAACAAGCAGGCGTACGTTTTAACTTGTCATCCCCGAAGCAACTTGGTGAAGTGTTATTTGAAAAACTTCAACTTGATCCGAAAGCGAAGAAAACAAAAACCGGGCAGTATGCAACGGGTGAAGATGTGTTGATTAAACTTTCACATCAAAATAAAATTGTTGACGATATTCTCGCCTATCGTGAATTAACGAAGTTAAAATCAACCTATGTCGATGCGCTACCGGGAATGATCAACCGAAAAACTGGTCGCGTTCACACAACCTATGGACAAGCAGTTGCAGTTACTGGCAGATTGGCGAGCAACAATCCAAATCTTCAAAATATTCCCGTAAGAACGGAACGCGGACGTGAAATTCGAAAGGCGTTTATACCGAGAGATGAGAACCATATACTTCTTTCCACTGATTACTCGCAGATAGAATTGCGCATCGTTGCAGCAATCAGCGGAGATCCGAATATGTGTCTTGCCTTCAAAGAAAATAAGGACATCCACACTGCTACCGCCGCGAGAGTGTTTAATGTGGATGAAAAGGATGTCACGAAAGAGATGCGCTACAAAGCAAAGAGCGTGAATTTTGGAATCATCTACGGACAGGGTGCATTTGGCCTCGCAGATAATTTAGGCATCAGCCGTTCAGAAGCAAAAGAAATTATCGATAACTACAAGAAGCAGTTTTCCAACATTCAGAAATATATGGATGACACCATCAATTTTGCGCGCGAACATGGATATGTGCAAACGCTGATGGGCCGCAAACGCTGGCTTCGCGATATCAATTCCTCCAACTTCACCGTCCGCGGATTTGCGGAACGAAACGCGATAAACTCTCCTATCCAGGGTACCGCTGCCGATATGGTTAAACTTGCTATGATCAAAATCCACGAGGAATTCGAAAAACATAAGTTTAAGTCCAAGATGTTGCTTCAGGTTCATGACGAACTTGTATTTGACGCCTATAAGGATGAGGTTGAGATCATAAAACCCATTATAATTCGTTGTATGAAAGACGCTTTACCTCTGCCAAACGAGGTTCCGGCCGACGCAGGAATTGGCGCAGGAATTAACTGGCTGGAAGCCCACTAAAAGCTCTCATTTTAACATTTCTTTTAGAAATGGAGACAAAACTTTAATGCTATTGGGAAGTCATAGATATGGTGTTTATCATGCCCTTGGCATGATTTTATGCTTAAAATTTCTCATATGAAACTATTTACTCCTAAGCTGTTGCTTGTCTGCGGTGCTGTTTTAATAGTCAGCTTCAGTAGAGCTCAATCAGACTGGCCGAAAGTAATTAATGCCGCTGATGGCACAATTATAAAAATATATCAGCCGGAACCTGAATCTTATGCAGGAAATACACTGAAGTTCAGGTCAGCCATTTCAGTTTCAGAAAACACTGATAATGGCAACACCGATCCTGTATTCGGAACATTTTGGGCAACTTCAAAAATGCAGACAGATCGCGACAATCGCAGAATGTTTATAGAATCAATCAAGGTTACAGATATCAAAATTCCATCTGTCAGTGACGCAAATAAGCTGGAGTTTATCAGAACAACACTCGAGTATCAATTCCCAGATGCTGCCGGTCAATTTTCTATTGATGAAATATTGACTTCACTCGATCAAAACCAGGAGGCGGCTAAACTTTCAAACGACATCAGTACAAAGCCGCCAAAGGTTATTTATACCAAGCAGAAATCAATGCTTGTAGTGATAGATGGGACTCCAAAATTGCAGAAGAATACAAATTGGAACCTTGACGTTGTCGTGAACAGTCCATTTACTATTGTGAAACACGACGACGGACAGTATTATTTGTTTGGTGCGCATCACTGGTATGTTGCGCCGGAAGCTACGGGTCCATATACTTACACAAATGACAACGTTCCTCAAAATCTGAAAGACATTGAATTTTCATTGAATCAACAGATCGCACAAAACGATAACAACAACGCCAATAATAACGATCAAAATAAACAGTCCAATGATAACGGTATCTACAATATAGTAGTGAGCACCGTCCCTACCGAATTAGTTCAATCGGATGGTGAGCCCAATTTTTCACCTATCGAGGGAACAACATTGCTATATGTGAAGAATTCTGCAAACGATATTTTCATGGACCTGAATTCCCAACAATATTTTATTTTAATATCGGGTCGTTGGTACAGATCAAAAAATCTTAGTACAGATGATTGGCAATTTATTCCTGCGGACAGATTGCCCGCAGATTTCGCGAGGATTCCTGAAGGTTCTCCAAAAGACAATGTCCTCGCAAGCGTTGCAGGAACCGATGCTGCAAAAGAGGCAGTGATGGATGCACAGATTCCACAGACAGCTAAGGTGAATCGTAACACGGCAACAACAAATGTGACATACAACGGCGTTCCGGAATTTGAAGATATTCCCGGCACGCATATGGAACGCGGAGTGAATACTTCGTCTACTGTTCTCCGTTATAAAGGCTTGTTCTATACTATTGACAATGGGGTTTGGTTTGTTTCTGACCGCGCCATAGGTCCTTGGTCGGTTGCCACTGAAAGACCAGATGAAGTTGATTTAATTCCTCCGGACAATCCAGCTTATAATAGTAAATACGTTTACGTATATGACGTAACTCCGGATTACGTGTATATGGGTTATACACCGGGTTACCTGAATAGTTATGTATATGGCCCGACTGTCGTTTATGGAACCGGCTACTATTATAATCCATGGTATGGTGGTTACTATTATCCGCATCCTTGGTCATGGGGATTCAACTTTGGTTATAATCCGTGGTACGGGTGGAGCTTTGGATTTGGATATAGTTGGGGCTGGTTCAATGTAGGCTGGGGCTGGGGCGGATGGTATGGTGGCTGGTGGGGTCCTTCTGTGTATCACCCATGTTATTATTATGGCTGGCATGGTGGAGCGTATGCTTATGGATATTACAGCAATCATTATTACGCCAATAATTATAATGTTCATTATAATAATAATATCTATCAAAACAGAAATGGTGTATCAACGAGAGGCGCAATGAGGTATGGCCCAAGTACGCCGAGACAATTCTCCGGAAGACCCACGGCGAATGGCAACGGCACTGGAGGAAACTCCAGCAATAGACCTTCTTCACTTGGCAACAGGCCATCTTCAAACAGTGTAAGTGGTCGTGGATTTAGATCAGGTCAGAATGCAGCGAGATCAAATAACGTTTTCTCTGACAGGCAGGGAAATGTATATCAAAGAGGACAGCAGGGTGGGTGGCAACAGCGTGAGAACAGGCAATGGCGACCTGTCACCGGGAGCACACAACCTGATGTGATCAGAAATTTAAACAGGCAGCAGCAAATGAGGGATCGGGCTGAAATGAGAACGCAGAATTTTGAAAGAGCGAGAAGTAATTCGTTCAATGGTGGAGGCAGACCTTCATTTGGTAGTGGTGGTGGTGGAGGCAGTTCAAGACCTTCATTTGGTGGAGGCGGGGGTGGAGGTGGCAGCAGATCGTCTGGTGGCGGTGGAGGCGGCGGTGGTCGTCCAGGAAGAAGATAAAATCTTTAAAATATTTACAAGGTTAAGATCGATTGTCAAATCATCTGTAATAGCTAGTATTTGATCTGACAGTTGAGGATTTTTTTTAGTAATTCTAGGGAAACGGATTAATATTTTTTATGCTGCGGGAGGAAAGTCCTGCAGCATTTTTTCTTTAGCCAAAGGTA
>Ga0163162_10001370_pt1 | contig 22646 bp, 17 predicted proteins | sample S55metaG_FD_115310 | JGI IMG/M metagenome (GOLD analysis project Ga0163162, IMG submission 115310) | Switchgrass rhizosphere microbial communities from Kellogg Biological Station, Michigan, USA - S5-5 metaG | ecosystem: Host-associated > Plants > Roots > Rhizosphere > Soil | place: USA...
ATTTCCTGCTGCCTTACTTCCTCCAACATTCAGATTCCATGCTGTTGTCAAAATATAAGGTGTTCCGTTGCCTGCGTCTTTGTTTTCGTAATTGCATTCAATGGTTCTGCTTTCGCCGGGAGCCAGTGAAATGTAATTATCGGAGAAGATCACAGGGAGGATGTCATCTGCATTTTTCTCTTTCAACACACGAACGTGTACGAAAAATGCAATGGCCTTGCCTGTATTCGTAATGGTGATCGCATATGTTGTTTCATTTTCCTTTTTGGTCGTTGAATGATGTACGCTGAGGGTTGTTGATGGCATATCCTTCAACGCCGTAAAATCAGTAAAGCCGGATTGGGGTGTATAAAACCATTTGGAATTCTTCCATGACAATTGATCCGGTTTTTGCGACAGCCAGTACCAGTTAATACTTTTTATTTGTTGTTTCGAATCCTTCAAACTAAGTCGCAGGAAATAAACATTTGATAAACCGGTAATGGGAGGAATAGCAAAACATTTTTTTATGCCATCACCATCCACGCTGGCTGTTATACTATTTGAATACTTCAACGCACCCTTGAGATCGTAAACATCAGCCTTTGCCGTAAGACCTGTAAATTTTTGGAGATAAGAATTGACTATGCTTATATCGCGCGTATTATACGAATACATTACATGCAGCGGCTCCATCGACTTTTTCATTCCGAAATAAGTACCTGCCGGATAGAGATAATAATCATAAGTGTGCCAGATCAAACTGGGCCAGGGATTGCTGAGCATCCATTGAACCACACCCGTCGCTGTGTTATATTTGTCCACGCCATAAGCCTCCATCATAGCGCGGTGCCCTTCATAATTCTGCAACTGCGCTTTTGCCAGATAATCCTGCATGGAAGTTGGAACACCATAACGTTGGGCCAATGCACTATCAAAAATTTTTGTAGTGCTGAATTGAAATGTGCCGCAATGATAGAGCCAATCGCCGGTTGTATTTCCGATAGAATCTTTTGGAATAAACTTGACAAGACTTTCATAAGGCATGATAGAAGGACCTGGCGAAATTTCTGTAGCGAAGCTCCATGAACCACCGTGTTTATTTGAATCGGTTTCCCAATAGACGGGAGGTACCCAATCATAAGGACCATTCATTTTTACGCCGCTGTATCCTGAAACTTTTGATTTACTCGCATCGGCCGTACTGATGACAGGATTAGGCCATTTCAAATAATTTTCAATAGCCAGATAATCGGCTTCGACAGTTGAATCTCTGGGTGGCATATCACTTCCATTTAACCAAACCATGATGCAGGCCTTGTTTCGCAACCAATACATCACGCTGCTATCTGACGCCATCGCTACTTTTCTTTCGGCCGCATCCCAGTTCTCAGGATATTGCCATGCGCCGCAACACATCCAACCTGTCATTACGAGCAAGCCGTACCGATCACACAGGTCATAAAAATAATCGTCCTCCAATTTGCCTTCCGAACGGACAATATTCATGTTCATATCACGAACCAGTTTCAGTTCCTGTTCTTCTCTTTTTTTTGAATGACGTTGAAAAATATCCGGCGACCAGGCGGCACCACGCAGCATGATGGGTTTCCCGTTGACGATAAATTTTCTTGAAGCATTATTTATCAGCTGTGACGTGATCTGCCTGATACCAAAATTTTCTGATATAGAATTGCTCACTTTACCATTCTTTACAACTGAAACTTCGATCCGGTTCAACTCCGGTTTACCATATTGCCAGGGCCACCAGATCTTTGGATCTTTTATATTGAGCTGTGAATAACTCGACGGAGAAAAACTTACCTGTTTTTTTTCATTGGGCATCAAATGAACTTTCTGTTGAAATTCAATATTGTTATTGATCTTTCCCTTTACTTCCGCATCCTGTTCTTTATCGGTGTAGTTAATGACTTCAGCATCTACAGTCAGATGTGCAGTGGCAAGAGAAGGCAGGTCGAATTTGGTGGTAACCAGGGGATGTCTTATCCCAACCTGGTCATACGTTAGTATCTCAACATTGTTGATGATCCCTCCATTATAGTCCGGCGGATAATGGATCCAGTCGGCGTAATCGATCGCCAGATCGCCATCATGTTTATTGGGATCAAAGGGGCGTAAGATCTCAAGCGCCAGTACATTTTCTCCTGTATAGTTTATTTGCCTGGTTATATCCAGCTCAATGATCCGGAAGGGCCCCTTGATGTACGATGAATCAGCGATCAGCACTCCGTTAAGCCAGACATTCGCTTTGTAATTGATGCCATGCAGTTTCAGCACTACGTTTTTATTTTTTTCTGAAGCAGGCAACGCAAATTCTTTCCGGTACCACCATGTTGTATCCATTCTCTTATCAGCGAGCTTCTCAAAATTTTTTGAGTAGAAAGGATCGAAATTGTATTCATGATTGGTCAGCAAGCCGGCAACAAAGGTGGAAGGCACTGTTATTTTATACCAATTGGTGACGGGAAAATCTTTTTTTGATACCTGGTCTCCGCTTGCTTTATCAGTCAGCGATGATTGCATTCTCCAGTCATCATGCAGGATCATGCGAAAATTTTCTACGCGGTTTTGACTGAATGACTGCTCCGTGAATATGATCGAGAATAAAAAGAAAAAAAGTTTTTTCATACTTAGGCCATTTCTTTTTTATCAAATATGGTTTTGTTTTTAATAATAGGTTTTGCCCAAAACCCAATGCTTAAAATATACCCCATAGTGAGGTATAGAAAGAGCATACCACTGCGAAGACTTAAGTGATCACCTAACCATCCAATGATCAACGGAACGATCGCCCCGCCAATGATTCCTGTACAAAGGATGCCGGAGAACGAGCCATGATGCTCCTTGATGGAATTCAGCGCTAAAGAAAATATGATGGGGTACATAACCGACGCAAAGAATCCAACAGCAGGAAATGCATACAATGACATCTTTGCTGAACCAAACAATGCAGCACTTAAGCAGATGAGCGCAAGAATGGTGAAGATGACAAGAACTTTTCGACTATCCATTATTTTTAATAACAAAAGGCCAAGTATACCACCTGCGGTCATCAATCCCCAGAAATAGGCGACAGCATCCGCGCCGGTCTTATTCGGGTCGTAGCCATGATAAGTCGATAAAAATTGCGAGATATTATTAGCAGTACCCTGTTCAGTGCCCACATAACAAATTATTCCTAAAAAGAATAAAAGCACTACCGGTTTTTTGAACAACATAACATGGGTGGTCCACGCTCCTGCTTTCTCTTCTGTTTTTAATTCCACCTTCGGAAATTTTGAAACGGCAATGACAATGACCATTAGGAGACAAATAGCGGCGAACAACCAATACAGTGATACCCAGGGTAGATTATCAGGAACAATGGAGTGAAAAAATGAAAGGGAGTTATTACCGGGTTTTGCCAGGTCTTCAACCATATACTGGTAAACAAGCGGGCTTAAGAAGGAAGCTCCGCCAAATATCAATTGAGCTAAGACAGAATTGAACGCGTAATGTTCCTCACCTCCTGCTGTGCGGAGGAGTGGATTAATAACAACCTGGAGAATCGCAAAACCTCCCCCGATAATAAAAAGAGATGGAAGGGCTGCGGAGTAATTAGGATACCAGGCAAAGAGAAGCGAGCCGGCAAATGCAACGATGAACGCCACAGTCATCATCTTTTTTTCATTGTATTTTTCGATCAGCATGCCGGCAGGGATCGACATCACTCCGTATGCAATAAAAAAGGCAAAGTATAAAACAGCTGTTAACACGTAATTCAGGTTAAAGCCTTTTTTGATCTCAGGTGTAATAGGTCCAAAAATATTTGTGATAAAAGAGATGACAAAGAACGTGAGCATGATCAGTGCCACGATGTAGTAGTTCCGTTTCATAAGCGTGTTATGGCAAGTAAATTAGACACACAATCTAAGAAAGCTTTTTAAAAAAAGGATCATTTTATTTTAGGGTTCATTCGCGTCAGTTCGTTAACTTAGTTCTGAGCTTCATTGCTTACACTTCATCAGAATAAATATTGCCATATGAATAAAAAGAATGTCTTTGCAATGATCATCAGTTGCAGCATTAGCTTCAGTCTCATCGCCCAGCAAAATACGCTTACTGCAAAAGAAAAACAGGAAGGCTGGCAATTACTTTTTAATGGCAAGGATTTGAAAGGCTGGCATTCTTATATGCAGAATAAACCCGGCAAGGCCTGGCAGGTTCAGAACGGGATGATCTTTCTGAACAAGAATAAGCAAAGCGTTTACGCAGACTTTGGCGACCTGGTAACGGATGAAGAATTTGAAAATTTTCATTTCACTGTCGAATGGAAAATGGAGCCATGCGCCAACAGCGGTGTGATGTTTTATGTTCACGAATCTTCCGAATTCAAAGACACTTATGAGTCAGGCCCTGAAATGCAGATAGCCGACCTGGCCTGTAATGACGATGGACGTATATTAAAATGCAGGGCAGGAGATCTGTATGACCTCGTTCCCTGCGATACGGAATGGGTGAATGCCGCTCCGCAGTGGAATAAATATGAGATCATCTCCAACAACGGTCATCTAACACTGATACAAAACGGGCATAAGGTTTCCGAAACAGAACTTTGGGATGACCATTGGAGGGAAATGATAAAGAACACCAAGTTTGCAGAGTGGCCCGGATTCGGAACTTTTAAAAAAGGTCATATTTCTTTCCAGGGAACAGAAAATGGTAAACTTTGGTACCGGAATATTAAGATCAGGAAATTGTGAAGGGTTAGGAGTTATGGGTAATGAGTAATGAGTAGGCAGGCTTTAACCATCAAGGGAAAAGAATGTTTTTTCAAATTTATATCGTCATGCTATTTGGGGCGATGGGTATTGTTGGTTTCATTAATAGTAGCCGTATAAATAAGATTGCCCGTAAATATCCTTCCTTGCCCGGTTGGTCGGAAATTAGTCAATCGGATCGTAAGGAAATTCGCAAATATTTTTTATACATTATTTTATCGCTGATGTCATTTTTGATCATCGTATTTTTTAGTTACCTGTTTCGATTCGGTTAATTGAAAAAGCTTTTGAATAATTTTCAATTTGTCATTATGGAAAACGAGAAAAATAAAATTTCGGAAAAGAAAATAAGTCGTGGTGAGTTCATAAAGAATACGGCATTAACAGCAGCGGGATTTTATATCGTGCCCCGCCATGTTTTAGGAAAGGGAAACGTGGCGCCCAGTGACAAGCTTTATATTGCGGCTGTAGGCTGCGGCGGTGAAGCTGAAAATGACATTCACCATTATGTAACTGCTCCAAAGAAAAACGCGGTCGTCGCTTTTCTTTGCGATGTAGATGACCGCATGGCCGCGCCGCGTCGTAAAGAGCTTCCTAAAGCAAAATTTTACCACGACTGGAGGGAAATGTTTGAAAAAGAACAAAAAAATTTTGATGCAGTATCAGTGGCCATCCCAGATCATAATCATGCTCTTGTAGGGTTGAGTGCCATGCAACTGAAAAAGCATTTGTATTTACAAAAACCATTGACACACGATATTTACGAGGCCCGCATTCTTACGCAGGCGGCGTCAAAGTACAAAGTGATCACACAAATGGGTGACCAGGGTGCTTCATGTGAGGGGATGCGTACCATGAGGGAATGGTTTGAAGCAGGATTGATCGGCGATATACATACCGTGTACAACTGGACGAATCGCCCTGTTTGGCCACAGGGAATTCCATGGCCTAAACAACATCCCCCGGTTCCAAAAGAATTGAAATGGGATCTGTGGTTGGGCACGGCTCAGTATGTTGATTACATCGATAATCTTGTTCCGTTCAACTGGCGCGGATGGTGGCGATTTGGAACGGGAGCATTGGGAGATATGGCTTGTCATATCATTGGCCCTGCATTTAAATTATTGCAACTTGGTTATCCGACCGAAGTTACCTGTGATGCGACAACTGTTTACTCAGGCATCTTTAAAGAAGCTGATTATCCTGAAAGCATTCCGCCCTCGAGCAAGCTTCGTTATAAATTCAAATTAAAAGACGGGCGTGAATTGAAATTGTATTGGATGGATGGAGGCATAGTCCCTGACCGCCCTGATGAACTCGATCCGGATGTGAACATGAATGAAGCTTTGGCGGATATACCCCAGGAAAATGATTTTGAAGGCGGCAGTTTGTTTATTGGAACAAAAGGAAAAGTTTCATGCGGATGGGGTGGAAGTCATCCAAGATTATTACCTCTCTCATTGAATAGAGATGTGAATGTTCCAAAAAAATATCCGAGAGTCGAAGGTGATATGGATGGTCATTGGTGGCAATGGGTTGATGCCTGTATTGCTGGTTATGGAAATGCCGAAGTAGATTCTCCTTTTGAGGGATATGCCGGCCCGCTGACTGAGACAGTGTTAATGGGTAATTTATTACTGCGAAGTTTTAATCTTCGTAAAACAACAAAAAGAAAAGATCCTGTATACGGAGATATGGAAGACATTGAAACACCGGGAAGATATTTTGCTTATAAATGGGATGGTGAAAATATGAGGATCACCAATTTTGAACCGGCCAATCAATTTATAAAAAGAGAGTATAGAAAAGGATGGGGTGAGCTGAAATTGTAAATACTGTATTAATTATTGAAAGGGCCCAACTTATTTTAAATGCGTAGTGCACTTTGAGCCTTTGTGCACTTTGTGACCCCTTTCTTCCGGACTAAAACAGGTCACATGGACACAAAGAATCTGATGTACACAAAGGTTGTTACAAAATGGATAGCCAGTTTATTAAAAAAGCGATGTCGAAAAAAATTCTCGTTGGTTTCAGTGCTGTGTCATTTCTCTTTTGTTTAAATTCTTGCCAATCTGGAACGTCTTCCAATGATTCCATTGCGACAGATTCCCTCACCATTGCCGCCGGAGAAAGGTCATTTAATATTAATTGTAGCGGGTGCCACAACTTTCGACAGGATGCGATCGGACCGCAACTGAGTGGATTAACAAATGATGTGTCAGCTGAATGGATCAAAAACTTTATAAAAGATCCGCGGCAGCTGATTAATTCGAAAGATGATCATGCCATTCAATTGCACGCGAAGTATAAAACGATAATGCCTCCCTTTTCCTGGTTAAAAGAAGATGAAATAAGAAGCATTATCGCGTTCATTCATTCCCACAAAGAGAATCGTCGACAAGAAGCAAACGAAAATGATAATGCGTTGTCGAACCCTATTCCTGAACCGATCAAATTATCGGATGTTATAGCCGATCTGCAATTGGTAACCCAAATTCCTGCGTCGAGTGATAGTGGTAAGGCGCCTTTAGCAAGAATTACAGAAATGAAAATTCAGCCTGGCACAAATGATCTGTTTGTTGTCGATCTGCGTGGCAAGCTATACCGGTTGCGAAATAACAAATCCGTCGTTTACATGGATATGACAAAACTGAAACCTAAATTCATCAATGAACCCGGTCTCGCCACCGGCTTTGGCAGTTTTGCTTTTCATCCTGATTTCTTTCAAAATGGATTATTGTATACAATACATACTGAAGCTTCCGGTACAGGCAAAGCTGATTTTGGATACGCAGATTCCATTAAAGTAGCCCTGCAGTGGGTATTGACAGAATGGAAGGTAAATGATCCAAAGGCAGAAACATTTTCAGGAACGGGTCGCGAGTTAATAAGAATAAATATGGTCAGCGGTATTCATGGAGTACAGGAAATTGCCTTTAATCCCCTGTCAAAAAAAGGAGACGGAGATCATGCCCTGCTATACATTGGTGTGGGCGATGGAGGAGCCGTTGAAAATGGTTACCAATTCCTGGCGCACGACAAAGGGAAAATCTGGGGAACCATTCTGCGCATAGATCCCGGGGGCAGAAACAGCGCGAATGGACAGTATGGAATTCCACAAACAAATCCGTTTATCAATGATAAGGAAGCGATGCGGGAAATTTATGCCTATGGATTCAGAAACCCCCACCGGTTTGCCTGGAGCAAGAACGATGAGATGCTTGCATGTAATGTGGGTCACGCCAATATTGAATCGATCTACCTGATTAAACCGGGACATGATTATGGCTGGCCGATCCGTGAAGGAAACTTCCTGGTAAATCCTTATGGCGATCTAAAAAGAGTTTATTCGGTGCCGGTTAACGATAGTATGTACGGCGTCACGTATCCCATCGCGGAGTATGATCACGATGAAGGCAAGGCCATCTCGGGTGGATACGAATATTTGGGAACAATACCAGCACTAAAAGGAAAATTTATTTTCGGCGATATTCCAACAGGAAGATTATTTTATATCAATATAGTAGATATAAAACAGGGAAGATTTGCAACCATCAGGGAATGGAGAGTTTCTTTGCATGGTGAGGTCCAAGCTCTTAAAGAACTATGCGGCAATGACAGAGTGGACCTTCATTTCGGAAGAGATGCAAAAGGTGAGTTGTATATCATGACAAAAGCCGATGGGAAAATCTATAAGTTGGTAAGCGTGAAGTGAACTGGCAACAAGTGATCAACTATTTCCTGCTACGATTTTCTCAAGCAATTTTTTCAAATCCCTTGCGTGTTGCAATTCCGATATATACTTTTCCTCAGGACCGTGTGCTTTCAATTCAAACAGTTTTTTCAAAGTCTTTCTTAAGGCTGCATTCGGGCGCAATTCCTCCAATTTGTTGCCAAGGAGTACGCACCAGTTTTTTAGAATAAATTGTATTTTGCTTTCGTAGTAATTTCTTATTTGCAGTAGCCTGGCCAATTCATAAAATGAACGGTTATCGGCCAATTTCCGGTTCCCATTAAATTGTTTTTGTAAGATTCTTGCATAGGCCACGCTGAGGTCAGTGGCATCAAAACCAGTCGGTCTGCGCTCCAGCAAAAGTTCCATCCGCGAATCAGCTAGTTTTTTTAAAACGGATGCGGGGGTTCGGTAGTTTTTGGCCGATTTGATTTGAAAGGCTTCAGTGTCGGCCAGTTGTCGTTGATCTTTTCGGATTGGACGAAATCCTGCATGATAGTATACCCAAAATGCCCCTGAGCGGATACCATCATCATTGTCCTTTCCCAGTTGATAGGGATCTACGCTAAAACGGCGTAGCCGGTAAACTTTTTGATGGAGCTTCAACACTTGCTCAAAAATATACTGTGATTCGCCGCCACGATAAGAGGGAAAGATATTAAGACCGATCCGACCGCTATCAAAGAGGATCCACGAGCCGGCGTATGCTATAGGGAGTCCATTCTTAAAAACGATGTATCCAATATAGCTGTCGATCGGATGCCTGCGTTCGGGGACCATTCCCGTTAATGCAATGCTGAGACCGCGCGGCAGTACATAATAACTGACAAGGGGAGGGGCAGTAAAACTGATCGGATCGATCTCCCTGAGGTGACGCACCAGGATCATCCTCCCGCACTCTATGATTTGCCGGGCTTCCAATTCAGTCACGGAAATCTTTTTGAATTTCAGATCTGAAGTTCGTGTGCGGATTTTCCTTATTAGCGAGCTATGATAATAGGGCGAAACTAAAGACTGCGGAAGAGAAAGATGCGTTGGAAAATTAATTTCAACATTTATCCCAATGGCATTCCAGAGTTCATCTTTGACTTCGGGGCGTATATCTGTTTCGTCGAATACTGCGATGAGCCTGTCTAGAATGTCTTCTCCTTTCTTTAATGTTCCCTTCAGCCACGATTTCCAATCCGAGTTGGCGTCCTGGAGTATTTCGGATTCCACCTTGGGCATGACCACTGAGAGAATCGATTGAATTTGTCCGCTATTGGCTTCGAATGAGCTTAACGAAATATCATTTGGATGATTCTTTCTGATCCATTTTACAATTTCGAAACCAAAGGCTGCACAAAGATTTGTATTTGTAACCCCGGAATTAAATAGTCTGTCTTTTATATGTTCGTGAGATTGGACGTACCATTGGAGCTGTTGTAATGCCTGACTTGACGCCCGGTAAACGGACGGGTTATCGGGATAGGCCAGCAGGAACAACAAGATGTCATACCAGGACTGCAATGTCTTTTTTGATTTGAGCCTTTCCCCATTTATTGCACTGATCAATTTCAATTTCTCTTTAGAAAAATTCTTTCCATACTTGTTGCGTATGGAAAACAGCTGGGATATCAGTGTTTCCGTGCGACTCATGCTTTATCCTGATTGTACGAATGAATAATTAATCGGACGAAAGTAATTCTATTTATTTTTTCCTTATCTCTGCAGTAACTAGCCTGACATGACTTTCAGTTATTTGAGCTACCGTGAAAATATCAATGAATCTGGTCTTGCAACTGGTTTACGGGGAGAATTATACGTCATGACAAGACCGATAGGAAACTCTATATGTTGATCAATACAATTAAACCAGCCATTACATGACAGACCACCAAATCGAAAAAAAACCTTCCGACACTACCTATAGCGATTTGAGTAGATTGTCCACAACGTAGCGTTCGTTGTCCTTCGTTGTGTTCATTGTGTCCTGTATGTCTCACAACATGGTATCCAATTTTGCTGCATTAAAATTTTGGATACACCTTTAGCACGGAACAATAAACTGCTTATCTTTAAGCTCATACCACCGTTCATTTTTACCTTCATTGAACCTTTCCATTTATTTTAGGATTGTCAACACAACTGAAACTAAGATCATATGGCATTAAGAACCACCACCAATATCTCCGAAAGACTTTATTCATTGGATGCTCTTCGCGGTTTTGATATGTTTTGGATCATGGGAGCCGAAGAGATCTTTCATGCTCTTTACCGGGTTACCGGATCGCCTTTCTGGGGAACCATTTCAACTGAGCTGACACATCCTGACTGGAATGGCTTTCATTTTTATGATCTCATTTTCCCACTTTTTCTTTTTATCGCCGGGGTAGCTACTCCTTATTCTGTCGGTCGTGAATTGGAGAAAGGGAAGACCAGACAACAAATGCTGTGGCGCGTTATAAGACGAGGTCTCACACTTGTAGTACTGGGCATAATTTATAATAATGGATTGGAACTAAGACCTCTTTCTGAAATACGCTTTGGAAGTGTACTTGGAAGGATCGGTTTAGCGTACATGTTCGCCAATATTATTTATCTATATTCGAAACAAATGGCGCAGATCATTTGGTTTTTTGTTTTGATCATCGGCTATTGGTTATTGTTAAAGTTTACTTCTGCTCCCGGTTTTCCACGAGGCGATCTGACGATGGAAGGAAATTTTGCTTCGTATGTGGATCGCTCAATACTTCCCGGGCACTTATATTTAACTACTCATGATCCTGAGGGATTGATGTCGACCATTCCCGCCATTGCGACCGGCTTGTTAGGAATATTGACCGGCAGTTTTATAAAAAACAATTCTGCAGTCGGGCCAACAAAAAAAGCATTGTCGATGTTTGTCGCCGGGTTGGTATTTATAGGGCTGGCTCATCTCTGGGATCTCGATTTCCCGATCAATAAAAATCTGTGGACAAGCTCTTTTGTATTAAACGTAGGTGGTTATAGTTTGATACTATTGTCTGTTTTTTATTATCTCATCGATGTGAGGGGTTATAAAAAATGGGCATTCTATTTTAAAGTGATCGGCATGAATTCCATATTGATCTATATGTCTGGTCACTTTATCAACTGGGAATACACGACCAATGGTTTTTTCAAATGGCTGGGCCAATGGGTGGGAGATCCCTGGAATATCGTGGTGATGGCTATTTGCTATGTCATGATAAAATGGCTTTTCCTGTATTTCATGTATCGTAAGAAGATCTTTCTTCGCGTATAAACTGCTGTTTGAATATTTATATTTCCGCTCGTAAAAAAATATTACAGAAAATACGGGTAGGATTATATTTGATACTTGCTGTCAACTCTTCAACAAATAATATGAAAAAAATGGTCAAAAGAACACATCCTTTCTTTTGGATGATATGTTTTATTGTTTTTCTTTTCGCATGCGATCAAAAGGCATCCGTGTCAACAGCCCAATTGCTTGATCAGTCAGGCATTGACTCTACTGTTCGTCCGCAGGACGATTTCTTTCATTATGTGAACGGGGGATGGATAAAGAAGACAGAGATCCCGGCATCTGAAGCGACATGGGGAGCGGGAGCTATCCTGTATCAAAACACAACTGAAAATTTAAGGAACCTCATTGATTCATGTGCAAAGCTGAATGCCGCAAAGGGAACCAATGAACAAAAAGTGGGCGATTTCTATGCGAGCGCAATGGATTCAACGGGGATTGAGAAAAAAGGATTTTCTCCTTTGCAGGCGGATATGCAACGTATAGCGTCTCTTCAATCGCCAAAAGATATTTTGCACGAGGTGGCACTGGAATATAATCTTGGCATCGGGGTTCTTATGAATTTTTATGCCAACCAGGACGATAAGAACAGTGAACAGGTTGTAGCTCACTTTGACCAGGGGGGTCTTGGGCTTCCCAATAAAGATTATTACACAAAAAAAGACTCCGCCACTGTAAACATTCGCAATGCCTATGTGAATTACATCGCGAAAATTTTTACGTTGTCCGGCGATAGTGTAACGTCAAAACAGGCAGCGGCATCCGTCATGAAAATTGAGAATGCATTAGCGATGGCGTCAAAAACGCCGGTTGAACTACGAGACCCGGAGGCAAATTATCATAAGATCAGTATTGGTGAACTTGAACTGAAAGCGTCGAATCTTAGCTGGAAGGAATTACTGGATCAGCTGGGTGTAAAACAGGATACGGTATTAATGGGCCAGCCGGGATTTTATACTGCATTAAGTGGCTTGCTGCGATCTTCACCAGTGGCAGATTGGAAAAATTATTTGAAATTTCATTTTATCGACAACTATGCCCCTTATCTCGACAGCCGCTTTGTAAATGCAAATTTTGAAATGAGCAAATGGCTCACGGGACAGAAGGAATTACAACCCCGTTGGAAACGAATGACCGCTCTTACGGATGCTCAACTCGGAGATGCGCTCGGACAATTGTACGTGAAAAAATATTTTCCCCCTGAAGCAAAGCAAAGGATCTTAGACCTTGTCAATAACCTGCAAGAGACATATAAAGAAAGGATCGAAAAACTTTCCTGGATGAGTGATTCAACCAAGCAAAAAGCATTATTAAAATTAAATGCCATTGCAAAAAAGATAGGCTATCCTGATAAATGGAAAGATTATTCATCTGTAGAAATAACGAAGGATGATCTGATTCAAAATTTGAAAAACACCGGGCATTTTGCATACCGCTATAATGTCAACAAAATTGGAAAGCCCGTTGATCGTTCAGAATGGTTTATGACACCCCCGACCATTGATGCTTATTACAATCCTTATACAAACGACATCAATTTTCCCTCAGGCATCCTTCAACCCCCTTTCTTCTATGCCAACGGTGATGATGCTTTGAATTATGGAGCAATAGGCGTCGTGATCGGTCACGAGATAACTCACGGATTTGATGACCAGGGAAGACAATATGATGCAAGAGGAAATTTAAAAAGCTGGTGGTTACCGGTCGACTCGGCAAATTTCAGAAAGAAAGCCGATCTGGTGGTTGATCAGTATAATCGTTCGGTCGTGATTGATACGTTTCACATCAATGGTGAACTCACGCAGGGAGAAAACATTGCTGACATAGGAGGTGTCGCCATTGCGTATGAGGCTTTCAAAAAAACAGAGGAAGGAAAGTCAACGGAAAAGATCGATGGCTTAAGTCCTGACCAGCGATTCTTTATTGCCTATGCGGAGATCTGGAGAAGTAAGTGGACACCTGAATTTGAAAGAAGGGTCGTCATGACAAATCCTCATTCAACACCAAAATACAGGGTAAACAATCCCATTTCTGACAACCCTGCTTTTTATGAAGCTTTTGGTGTAAAACCAGGAGACAAAATGTATAGGGCTGATAGTTTGCGTGCCCAGGTTTGGTAAAATATTCAAGAACAATTTTCTGATTACAGCCCTGCTCCATTAAGGAGCAGGACTGTTGTTTTTAAAATTGCAGGCTCCTGGAAACAGAGTTAATAACAAAGCAGATCCAGTTTATCCATTCCTTTAGATACATATTTACAGGATTCTTTTTTAAGCAAAATTGTTTTCATCGGCGCTCGGGCCATAACTGCCTGGTATGGACACGTCCAATAACCGCAGGTAAACACCCAGCTGGGCGCGGTGATGGATTTGCTGGCTGAGGGACATGCGAATGATATCGATCTTTGGATCTGAAGAGTAAATAGTGTCTCCATTTCTCAATGTCCAGGGCTTATTTAAGACCTTCTCGTTCTCCGGCACAAGTGTCGACAAGCCTTCCTGGTATCGCTTTTCAAAATAGTTCATCAGGTCTTCATGAGTCCTGATCGATGGCTGCTCATACGGTTTTGCAAAATCGATCTCGTCTGTTGTAAAGGTCATGTGTATCCAGCCCGGTAGGTCGGCAATATGAGTCGCCAGCCTTTTCATATCCATACTTTTCGGATGGGGTTGATAACCGAACTGATCCTGGGGTATGCGGGAAAGCATTTTACGAGTAGTGGTCCCTTCTTCCATGAACTGCTGCCTGAAATAATCGATGAATGTCATAGTTGTTGTTTTTATATCACAAAGCAACAACCGGGCAGTGACAGCCCTATGTCAGCAGTTGCTGGCCCTGTTCGATTTTTTTCAGAATATTTTCTGCAATGCCGGCTACCAACACGTTTAGTTCGGCAGGTTTGACAATTTTCGCATGGTCGCCAAATAGCATGAACCATCTGGCAAAACCCATCAACGATCCCGTTAAAAAATGTACGCGGACATGATTACCCAGGCTTTCCTGTTTTACAAACCCGTTATAATATTTCTGTTCGCCGAGGTATTTCACAACATCAGTTTCTACATCGATCACAACTTCAATAACCGCTCTTTCTGTGGACATCTGGTTGATAAAGCTCTGCAATGGAGGGTGGATTTTTGAGATCACTTCCTCCGTCAAGGTCAGTTTGTCAATTTTGTCAGTGCGGAAATTCCGGTAATCATTTCTTAGTCGGCAAAACGCGACCAGGTACCAGTGACTTCCCATGTAATAGACACCGACGGGCTCCACTTTGCGTTGTGTGGTTTCATTTTTTTCAATGGAGAAATATTTTATGTCTATGACAGATGATGTGCCGATCGCCTTTAGCAAGGATTGAAGGTGCAATTCCGCCGGCGGCTGATATACGATAGCCGGATGGCCCATTACCATTACGTGATCATCGATCTCCTCCAGATGGTCTTTTTCCGAAAGCCTGAGCACAGCCCTGATCTTATCAAGAGCGGAGGTATAGTGTTTGGAAATGCCTGCATCTGTTTTTGATTGTACCAACTTGGCGGCCGTAAGTAATGCCGAGGCTTCATCCTGGTTGAACATGACGGGCGGCAGTTTATAACCTTCCATCAATTTATAACCCGTTCCTGCTTCTCCAATCACTGGAACTCCGGCTTCTTCCAAAGCGCGAACATCGCGATACACTGTCCGCAGGCTGATGGAAAATTTGTCCGCAATATCCTGCGCCTTTACTAATCGTCGGGACTGAAGCTGTATAAGAATTGCTGCCAAACGATCTATACGATTCATACAGGATAAAGATACTTATAAATATTGCGTGTGTTCAATGAGAAAAGGCAAAAGAACGATTTGAAAATTCAAACTTGAATTTATTCAATGAATTTTTGCAATTCAATAGTGCTGTGATGAATATCGTGGTGCATTAACTCATGCCGGATGTTAGAGATCACTTTCAGTTTTTCATCAAAGCTTAGTTTTTCGTCGAGCGCTACATGAGCTGTCAGCGCATTTTCTGTTGTGCTTAACGGCCATACATGGACATGCCCCACTTGCTTAACATGATTTATTTGTAAAATTATTTTCTTGATCTCTTCCAACTCAATACCCGAAGGAACCGCGTCGATCGTCATTTTAAAGCTATCTCGTAATAAACCCCACGCACTGATGAGAATTGTTATCATGATGATGATCCCTGTGACCGCGTCCAGCCAGTACCAACCGGTGTAAACAATTACTATTCCTGTTACCACAACCCCCAAAGAGATCAATGCATCCGCAAAAAGATGCAGGTACGCAGTCTTTGCGTTTAATTCTCTTTTCCTGTTTCGGTAAAACAGAAACGCAGTGATGCTATTTATTACAATTCCCAGGGCTGCTATCCATGCAATGACACCTCCCTGAACCCTTTCTGGTTTTAAGAGTCTTGTAAACGATTCAACGCCTAAAATGCCGATGGCAATAAATAATATGACTGCATTCGCCAGGGCGGCCAGGACGGTTGTCTTTTTATATCCATACGTATAAACGGAACTGGATTTTTTTGCCGCCATTTTAAAAGCAAGCAATGATAAAAACAGGCTGGCCACGTCGCTTAAATTATGACCGGCATCTGTTAATAATGACATTGAATTATAGATCAATCCCCCGATTATTTCGGCGACCACAAAAGTCATGTTCAGATAGATCCCTACGACAAATGCCCTGCGATTACTGTCCTGGAAATCCAGGCCATGGGAATGAGAGTGGGAAAGATGATCGTGATCGTGAGACATGATCGCAAATTAAACTTATGTCTTCAATTGGCTTTAAAATGGGAAGGGCAAATATTGTAAAAAGTCTTAGTCATTTCCGTTTTGAAACCTGGCTGCATGAATGCCCGCATTAACTTTGCCTTGCGGCTCACGTAAAATTTGTATTTTTCAGACGCCGTCGGCCATGACCCTTGGCGTGAGTTCAATTATCTGCGTACAACCAAACCGATGAAAAAAAACCTGATTACGTGTTTTGTCTTTTGTGCTTCCTGCAGTTTTGCCCTAAGATCCTTTGCGCAGGAAATAAAACGTGATACCGTTAAGGTCGGGATCTATATCACCAGCATTCATGATATTGATTTTAAACAAAAGGAGTTTGCGGTCAACCTGTGGTTGTGGTTAAAGTATAAGAACAGAGACTTTGATTTCCAGCAGAATCTTGAGGTGCCTATGGCAAAGGAAGTTTCCAAATCTTTTTCTACTATTGATAGTTCGGAAGGTGAAATATACTTATTAATGAAGCTCCAGTGCGTGATGAAGGATTCATGGAGGATCGCCAATTTCCCTTTTGACCGGCAGAACTTAAGATTCTCCATCGAGAACTCACAATATGATTCCCGCTCCCTGGTTTTTGTTGCAGATACGCTCGGTCAGCACTATGATCGCCGTTTTACTCTTAGCGGGTGGCGAGTTGATAGCTGCTTGTTAATGACGGGCACCAAGATCTACGAAACAGGTTTTGGTGACGAGACACTGGCAAAACCCCACACAGAATACAGCAATTTCCGGGTGAGATTGGTGATCAGGCGCGATGCAGCAGGTTTGTTCTGGAAAATGTTTACAGGAATGTATATCGCCTTCCTCATCGCTTACGTGTGTTTTTATATTCACCCTGACGGTATTGATTCCCGTTTTGGATTAAGCGTGGGTTCTTTGTTTGCGGTGATCGGTAATAAATATATCATTGATTCATCGTTGCCGGAATCAACATCATTTACACTTGTCGATACACTGCACGGCCTGACATTACTTTTTATTTTCTGCACGATTGCGGCTACCGCCTACTCATTGACGATGGTGAAAAAGGGCAAACAAGTCAAAAGATTTGATATGATCATTGCGCAGGTGTTGCTGCTGGCTTATGTGATCGCAAATATCTACTTCATTACAACTGCAAGCGCAGGTGGTCGGTGAGGCATTGTGCCGCATAAGGTCAAATGAGTAATGAGTAATGAGGGATCAATAATGAGTCCTTAAGATGATTCACCATTCACGACTGACGATTCACGATTTCCCATTCATCACTCACCTCACTTTACTCCCTTATTGGGATCCCAGGAACCCTGTAGTTTGCGTATGTAGATGATCTGTCCTGTGTGGTAAGCATTATGTGTACCGATATGCGCAAGATTAGAATACCATGATTGCAATTTTGCATCATCGCTTTCTTCAACCGCTTTTTCTATGGCTGTTAACACGCTATCAAGTTTTTGAACTGTTGCTTTCCAGTTGGTACTGTTAAAACTATTAAAGGTTTCATCATTATTACCATCAAACTTCGGTTGGGGCAGTTTTTTAAAACTGTAAAGCTGCTGGAGATTCCAGAAAATAAGATGACTGGCAAGCTGTCCAATAGAATGGTTACCGCTTCCGTCCGTCCATTTTGCCTGGTCAGGGGTTACGTCTTCCAATGCAGTATTTACAGGTACGAACCAGTCCTTCACATTATGTGTGGTGCGTAACTGTTCCAGTAATATGCTTTTTAGTGTTGGAGCTTTTTTGTCCTGGGCATGAACGATACCTGGGGTAAGTGTGATCAAAATGATTATTAGCTTTCTCATAAGCAATAAATTAAAGTGATAAACAAGAAAGATACTAAAGTTAATTATCTAGGTCTTTAATCGTTGGCCGTTTGTCATTTATATTCCGCTGCTCATACTGTATTTTGAATTTTGAAAGATCAGGTTTGTATTTGCGATCCCTTTGCAATTCATAATTGTAAATGGTTTGACCCAGCTGGTACATAAAAGGATAGCCGATCGAATCGTAGTCATATTTATCATCGTTTAAAACCCCGTCGCTGTTGACATACAAGGTCGCTGTAAGCATAAATTCAATACTATTTTTGAAATCTACGATATAGGATATGTCGGTTAGAAATCCATAGGCCCAACCCACTTTGTTGAAAACACGCACCTGTTCAGGCATTTGATGGGAACCATATTTGAAATAAAACTTCACAAAGCTGTCATAGAACTTACTGGTATCATATTTCGGATAGTTTGTTTCGGATGGGTATTGAGAGAGGTACTGGTATAAGAACCGGTTATCGCTTTCTGTAAGATCAAACCTTTGTTTTTTGGGGACGGAGGAAGGGAACAACACCGATTGCAAAATTTGCTGGTAATCTTTTACAGAAAGGCTGTTTGCATACGTAAAATCAATGGGTTCGTTAATGAGGCTATCATTGCGGTCGTAATGTGCCTTCCCTATCCTGATCGGGGATGGGAAATAAAAAGAATCGGGATTGTAAGCCTCCGGTTGCAGGTAAATAAGATCTCCATCCTCACGAATAAAGCGGATCTGGTTGGTGTGACGGTTTTGCTCAGGAGTAAAACCCATGAATTGCCTCGTGATCCGCACATCTTTATAACCTTTATCATGCAGGGAGCGATTAATTTCCTGCTGGCCTACAAATTGATACATGCGGTTATAAGCATCATTATCGCTTACCAAAAAGGCTTTCCGGATAAATTGGGCGATCGACGGTAATTTATTTTGAGAACTGGTGTCTGTATATAAACTGACCTGGTTCTCATAACTGCTGTCAAATTGCATGGAGGTGTATTTATTGACTCCTTTGACATGCATTTTATTTAGTTTTTCCAACGAGAGAAAGGCCAGGGGCATCTTTACAGTGGAAGCCGGATTGAAATAAAAATCAGGGTCGTAGTTGTAATAGTAATCTTTGAAAATTGGCTTATTATGTTTGTTTCGATCGATCTCGGTATAAACGATTTGGAGCCTGTAAGTTTCAGGATCTTTCAGCACCTGTTGAAAGACAGGGTCCAGATTTTTTCCAAGAATGTTTTTCAAAAAAGCATCTGAAGTTCGCTGAGCGAATGCAGGAAGCTGGAACATTAATAGGAGAATAAAACAAAAAGAACGCATGGATTGAAGATACATTATCCGGAATGGAAAACAAACTATGACTCTTAGTGTGACTCCGTTTGACCTTTTTACCACGGAAGCGCGGAGAAAAATGCACAGTAACATAAAGAAAATCTCTGTGTCACTTTGCGTACTCTATGCCTCCGTGGTTATACAGCTTCAAGATTCAAACCGAAGCATGCTTCCCGGGACTGGCATAATTTTATATAGATTCAAAGAGCAGTACTTTATAAAAGCTAAATGACCTTGTTATGGAAAATCGTGAATTAGAAAGAGCAGCAACGATTGTTGGAATGGTGTTATTACTGACGACCTTCATTATGGGAATATTGGATACAGTTTTAGCATAATGGGCCTTGTTAACTGTTGTGGTAATTAACGTTAACTTACTCAACCTGTTCCATAAAAAAAGCTCATGATAAAACCATGAGCTTTTTGCTGAAGTATTATTCACCAACCTATTTATCTACCGTCTTTTGTTTAATGATATTCCCGTTGTCATCAACCAATAGTTTAGTCTTACTATCTCCATTTTTCAATTGGAGTTCATAAGCCATCTGGCCTTTTTTCATTTCCCTGCTCACAGACGAAATGGTATAGCCCGGGAACTTATCATTGATCGTTGTATTAATTGCAGGGGGTAGGGATTTGTAATCACTCACCGTGTAGGCTGTTCCAATCCAGTCATTATTGGCGCCGTACCATGCGTAATAGGTATCATTGTTCATATTGAATGTGGCAATATAAGCACCCTCACCGAGAGCTGGCCAGCCATTCAGATCCCAATCCACCAGCGGTGTTGCAGATGCATCATAAGTTGACCAGACAACATTTGTTGCGGTTGGATACTGTGTAGAAAAAGAGGACTTAATATCAGACGGTACACCAACTGTGTCTTTGCTCACTGTAGATTGGTCAGTAACACGATAAGAAGGCCCACATGAAGCAATTACTGCAACGCTGGCAATTAATATTAATATTTTTAGTTTCATAACATTGGGGTTTAGAATTACCAGATAATATTATCACTTTGTGTTCCTCCAAACATGTTGCCAGAAGGAAGTAAAAGTTAATTCTTTAAATAAATTGTTATGGCAGAGACCGGTTTTTTATTGACCGATTTCAAATATCGATTTCATCTTTGTGATCGCTTTATTCATATTAATTCCTTTTCCAATCACTCCCTTGAAAAGATCTCCTACTTCCTTTAAACGGTCAACAGCATTTTTTAAATTGTGATTTTTTATTTTTAAACCTTTTTTAACTTCTTCCCAATGGAGAGGCATTGAAACGGGGGCAAAGGGTTTTGGACGAAGTGAGTAAGGCGCAGCGACAGTAGCCTGCGGGCGATTTTGTAAAAAGTCAAGATACATTTTTCCTTTACGGTCTGCCGTTTTCCTTTCAATGCTTGTGAAAGAAGGAATTTTTGCATGTACAATTTTCACAATGCTGCGGGCAAACTCCTTGGAATCTTCGTAACTGTATTTGGCGCCAAGAGGTATATAAATATGCAAACCGGTTGAACCTGACGTTTTGCAATAAGCAGGTACTTCAATGGCATCTAAAATTTCTTTTGTTACCTGCGCCGCCTTTATCACCTGATCAAACGTATTTTTATCGGGATCCAGATCGATGATACACCAGTCGGGGTTTTCAGGTGATTGCCTGCGACTGCTCCAGGGATTCATTTCAATGCAACCCAGCGAAGCAATATAAAGCAAGCTCGCTTCATCGGTGCAAACCAGGAATTCTTTTTCCTCTGCATCTGTTTCACTGTAGTAAGGAAAAGTTTCGATCCATTCGGGCACTTTTCCTTTCACGTTTTTCTGATAAAAACTTTCACCAGCAATTCCATGCGGATGACGATTGAGAGTTTGTGGCCTGTCCTTCATATAGGGCAGCATGTAAGGTGCTACCTGGTAATAATAATTGATCATTTCTCTTTTTGTAAGCTTCTCCCTTGGCCAGAAAATTTTGCTGAGGTTGGAGAAGCCCAAATTATGGCCGCCAATAGCTCTCGTTTGTGCTTCCTCAGTCGGATTAAGCAGAGTCTTTCTTTCTTTTTTGGGTGGTTTTGAAATCCCTTTTTGCAAAATACCGCCAGTTATTTTTTCTTTAGATCTCTTCGTTACGGGCGATGTTTTCTTTGGAATTTCTCTCACCACATTTCCAGGTTTTTTGTCTTCACGCAAACCTTTGAAAGAAGGATGACGGATGGCACCGTCTTTAGTGACCTCCCGGAAGCTAATCTCCGCAACAAGTTTTGGTTTTACCCAAACCACTTTTGCTTTTGGAGGATTTGGACGAAAACGAGACGGTTTATTGTATTCTGGTTCTTCAACGAAAGGGCAGATCTTTGTTTCGTAAGGTTTCAGTTTTTGAAGAATGTCTTTTTGAATACTGGTATTGAACCCGGTTCCGACGGGAGTTACGAAATGAAATTCACCATTTTCATACAGCCCCACCAATAATGCGCTGAATATTTTGCTTGTGTTTTCGTTTTTTGTATAGCCACCGATCACAAATTCCTGTCTTTTTTCTGTTTTGATTTTCAACCAATCTTTCGATCGGTTGCCGGGGGTGTAAATGCTATCCGATCTCTTGGCAAAAATTCCTTCCAGCTTCAATTGCTCAGCAAGTGAAAAAAAATCTTTTCCTGACGTTTTGAATTGTTCGCTGATCTTAATAGCATTATTGCCCGCAGGAATGATGGCCTGGAGTAGCTGATGCCGCTCCAAAAGGGGTAAGCTCATTACATTAAATCCTTCTACCCATAAAACATCAAACAGATAAAATACTAGCTGGCCGTCTGCTTCACTTCGCCACAGTTGCAGATCACCGAAATCAGGCATGCCCTCATCATTTACCACTACGATCTCACCATCAACCACGGCGTTGATGCCCTCCGAAGGAGTGCTTTCGGACCAATTTTTTAGCGCGTCATAGACTGG
>Ga0163162_10001371_pt1 | contig 22637 bp, 13 predicted proteins | sample S55metaG_FD_115310 | JGI IMG/M metagenome (GOLD analysis project Ga0163162, IMG submission 115310) | Switchgrass rhizosphere microbial communities from Kellogg Biological Station, Michigan, USA - S5-5 metaG | ecosystem: Host-associated > Plants > Roots > Rhizosphere > Soil | place: USA...
CAAATTTACGACCAGCAATTTCACCAACTATATGTATAGTGGTGTTATGATTCCCTATGGATCAGCCAGTGACCATGATCTTGCGCTTGGAACCGGGTCGATAATAAAAGCAGGCAGCACCTATTATGCATATTACTCTGGTTATAATCCAAATTTTACAGGGGCAGCAGGCGTGTACAGGGATGTGGTGTTACTTGCCACCAGTAAAGATTTGTCAACATGGCAAAAAATTCCTTCGTTTATTATTAACCCGGAATCGGTAAACGGGTATGATTTTCATGAGTTCAGGGATCCATATGTCTTTTTCAACAGTGAGAAAAATGAGTATTGGATGCTGATTGGCGGCCGTAAAGACGGGAAAGCCGCTGTGATGTTATATACAACCAACGATCCTGCAACGGGGAACTGGCAATTAAAGAGTCCGGTATATTCTGATGCCAGCTACTATATTCCGGAAACACCACAGATGCTCAAATGGGGTAATTTCTGGTACCTTATTTTCTCAGAGAACAGTGTGGAGAATGTGACCAGGTACCGGGTAGCAAATTCTTCCGCGGGTCCGTGGATGGTTCCGGCAAATGATAAACTGGATGGTCAGTATATGTATGCCTCCAAAATTGCAGGAAATGGAACAGTCAACTACCTGTTTGGATGGTGCCCGACAAAATCTGGCGGATTGGATTGGGGTAACCGCGACTTTGGCGGTAATCTTATTGTCCACCAGGTTGTTCAAAATACAGATGGCACGCTCAGCATTTCAATTCCACCGGACATTGATAAATCCTTTAAGATGAATGAATCACTGAATGTTGTCCTCAAAGAACAGTATGTATTGCAGCAGGGTACTGATGTGTCATTCAAACCAGCCATTAATGAATCATTCCTTCTGTTTGACAGGCTTGCAGGAGAACAAATGATTACCGCGACTGTTTCTAACGTACAGGCTGGTGCGCAATTTGGATTCATTTTCGGAATGGATAAAGCTTTACAAAATTCCAGTTATTACAAAATAAATTTTGACCAGTCGGCGAAACTGGTGTCTGGTCAGTCAATCGTAAACAAGGCGATACAGCAAACGGATGGGAAAATCAATGTAACGCTGCAGCCCGGCCAGGACTACCAGGTAAAAATAATTATGGATGGGTCGGTTTGCGTGTTATATGTAGACAACAAAATTGCACTTACTTCCAGGATTTATTCAGCTAAGAATAACCTGTGGGGATTCTATGTTACAAAGGGAAGTGTGGATTTTAAAAACATAAAATTATTGGGACTATAGTCGCCGGTATATCATAATTACTCATTTTTCACAAGGATAATAATCTGCTGATATTATGTTTTCCAGTAAAATACGGACTTTCCTTTTGGCACTTTCAATCTGTTTAATCAGTTTTCAATCAATGGGACAGTACAACGAAAAATACCGTCCCCAGTTTCATTTCAGCCCGCAGAAAGGATGGATAGGAGATCCGGATGGATTGATATTTTACAAAGGACTGTATCATCTTTTTTGGTGGGGTCATGCCGTAAGTAAGGATTTGATTCATTGGGAGGAATTGCCATATCCAATGAAAGGTGACGATGGCTCTTTTGTTTACTTTACCGGCAGTGTTATAGTTGATAAGAATAATACCGCAGGATTTGGCGACAGTACAATTATCGCCGTTTATACCATGCACAAAAAAGGTACAAACAGTGAGATGCAGGCACTCTCATACAGCACAGATGGCATTAATTTTCAATTCTATGATAAAAATCCAGTTCTTGACATTGGCAATACGAGTTTCAGGGATCCAACAGTATTCTGGCATACTTCAACCGGCAGATGGGTAATGGCGGTTTCAATGCCGGATGAGCATAAGGTCAGTTTTTACGGATCGGGCAATTTGAAAGACTGGAAACATTTAAGTGATTTCGGACCAATGGGGGCTCATACGGCGGCATGGGAAGTACCCGATCTTTTTCAATTACCCGTTGACGGAAACAATAATAATAAGAAATGGATATTGACGGTGGGACAGGGGCCTAACCGCGTACAGTATTTTACAGGTGATTTTGATGGTACACAGTTCAAGCCTGACACGCAAACCATACGGTTAAACGGTCAGTCAAATACGCCCTTATGGATCGATTACGGTACGGATTTTTATGCCGCACGAACCTGGAGAAACATAGGTGATGAAGCCAGCAATCCTGTCACCCTGCTGGGCTGGATGGGCAACTGGAGTTATGCAAGACAGGTGCCAACTTCCTGGGGCAGGGGTTTTGAAGCGGTCCCAAGGATTTTATCATTGAAAACTTTTAAGCAGGGACTGCGTATTGTACAACAACCTGTTGAAGGGCTGAAAAAGCTGCGCCAGAAGGAGGTAGTTATCGGTAAAAAGAACATAGCAGGGACTGTGCCACTGAAGGAATTTGAACCAACCACAAACAGTTATGAACTGAATGTAGATCTTATCGTGAATCCGGCAACTGTTTGCGGACTGAATTTACTGGTGGGAGAAGGAAGGAAACTGACAATAGGATATGACGCGTTGAAGGAACAATTATTCATTGACAGGACCAACTGCAGCGATTTTAACGGCGACAGCGTATTTAATAAAAAGTTTCCGGCAAAAATGGCTGCGTCTTTACAATTAACAGGCAGGCGGTTACAACTTCATGTACTGGTCGATAAATCATCGGTAGAAGTTTTTGCCAACAATGGAGCAGTTGCATTAAGTTGTCTGACATTCCCTTCTGAAAATCAAAGAGGGCTTGAATTATTTTCCAATGCAACTTCCATGCAGCTAAATAGTTTACATGCATGGCCGCTTGCTTCGATCTGGACAGGCGGCAACCCAAAAGTTTTTTCGGGGAATTGAACAGGTGAACATCCTGTCAGCATTGCAAAACCGGCGATATTTTTTCAATAATTAATTATGAAGCGCAAAGTTAGCCAGTACGAAACATTCACTATCCTGTTGACTTTTTTAATGATAGCCCTGAAAACAGGGGCGCAGGAAGAAGAAAAGTTTTACAGGGAATTATACCGGCCCCAGATCCATTTTTCACCAAAAGAAAAATGGATGAATGATCCCAATGGCATGGTGTACTATAAGGGTGTGTATCATCTTTTTTTTCAATACTATCCCGGGGCTACTGTTTGGGGGCCCATGTACTGGGGACATGCCATCAGCAAAGATTTGGTGCACTGGGTCCAATTGCCGGTGGCGCTATCACCAGATTCGCTGGGTTATATATTTTCCGGAAGTGTGGTTGCCGATACCACCAACAGTTCCGGGTTTGGTTCCGCAGCTAACCCACCGCTTGTGGCTATTTATACCAATCATGATGTCGTTGGTGAAAGGGCCAAAAAAAATAATTTTCAAAATCAAAGTATTGCTTATTCTACTGATGGCGGCATGACATGGGCCAAATATGAACACAATCCAGTTATTGCCAATCCGGGCATTACCGATTTCCGGGATCCAAAAGTGAGTTGGTATGCACCCGGGAAAAAATGGATAATGACACTGGCGACAAAAGACAGGGTGACATTTTACTCATCGGGTAATTTGAAAACGTGGTCAAAGGAAAGCGAATTTGGCGCAATGAATGGTTCGCATGCCGGGGTATGGGAATGTCCTGATCTGCTTCAGATGGAATACATGGGCAAACAGGTCTGGGTATTACTGGTAAGTATTAATCCAGGAGCTCCCAATGGCGGGTCAGGCACACAATATTTTACCGGGGATTTTGACGGGCATCACTTCCTACTTTCTGATACAGTAACCAAATGGCTGGATCACGGAATGGATAATTATGCAGGAGTTACCTGGTCAAATACCGGTACACGTAAAATATTTTTAGGATGGATGAGCAATTGGGGCTATGCGCAATCAATACCCACCACCAGATGGCGGGGCACAAACACTTTGCCCAGGGAACTCGGTGTTGTAAGAATAGATAGTGTCTGCTACCTGAAATCGGAGCCCGTCAGGGAACTTCAGTTATTGGTGACTGGCAAAGCCGTGAAAAAAAATATTAAAAGCAGTATTTATAGCTATAAGATCAACAAAAATTCTCCGTTCAGGATGGACTTCAAATCCTCAAAGGCAGCGTCTTTTAAAATTGTTTTTTCGAACAGTAAGGGAGACAAGGCGATCGTTGGATATGATATGACCGAAAATAGCTTTTATATTGATCGTACAAATTCAGGCACCTGTCAGTTTTCAAAAGATTTCCCGGGCCGTCACAAGGCAAAACGCCTGGCGACCAGTTCCCAAATCGGGGTAACGGTTTACGCGGACGCCTCTTCAATAGAGCTTTTCGCAGACAACGGACTGTCTGTATTCACTGATTTGGTATTCCCTTCAGCACCTTATACTGATATAGCGGTTTTTTCAAAGGGCGGGGTCGTCAACTGTTTTGCAATTACCAGGATGCGAAGTATCTGGGAATAATAAACACGCGGTATTTGCCGGTTGTTTTTGGGGAAACAATTACTGTTGTTAATAGTTTCTATTGATTAATGTTCCACCACATTATACAATAAGGGGTCGATTTTTTTTATGGCCCTTTATAGGTGGCAATCTTTAGAATTGGGTGGATATGATTGGAGAAAAATAAACTCAGCGGACCTGTTTTTATTTAGTTGTTTTTACTGAATTTGTTGGTTCTGTATTCAGATGCCGTGCATCCGAACCTGGACTTAAACAATTTTGCGAAATAAGCCTGAGAGGAGAATCCAACCTGAAAGGCGATTTCAGCTACGGAAAGATCCTCGTTGGTCAACAGGAACCTGGCCTTTTGCAGCCTGACGTTGACTATATAATCGTTGATATTTAAACCAAGAAGTGCTTTTATCTTCCGGTACAACTGAACCCTTGAAACACCCATTGCCTTGCAAATGTCATCTACGCCAAAATTTTCATTTGAAATATTACTTTCCACAATTGCCGTAAATTCATTGATAAACTTTCTTTCTATTTTTGTGGACGGTGTTGATTTAGTGTCATTCTGCAGGGCACTTGTATAATGCCCCTTGAGCATTTCCCTGTTTCCCAACAGGCTTTCGATAGTTTCACGGAGAATTTCAAAATTAAAGGGTTTGACAATAAATCCATCGGCCTTTTCCTTCATGCCCCTGATCTGATCTTCCACCGTACCTTTGGCAGTAATGATTATTATAGGAATATGAGATGTCCGCACATCGTTTTTTAGTGTATTGAGAATTTCAATACCTTCTTTGCCAGGAAGGATAATATCACATAAAATAAGATCTGGTATGGTATCGTATGCCAGTGACAGTCCCTCATCGCCCTTGGCTGCCTCAAGGATTTCATATTTATTTTCAAGTCGTGATTTAAGGAACTTTCTCAAATCGGCGTTGTCCTCTATTATCAGTATTGAATACTTGCTTTCATTGCCTGCTATAGGTTCGCTGAGAAGTGTTATGTCGTTTTGTTCAACCGAATATATTTTAATGTCTTCATAGGAAGATATAGGGCTGGTATCCTTCATCCCCGATTTTTCATTCGCGGCAAGGTGGGCATCACCGAGTGGGAGCCGGATTTCAAAACAGCTTCCGTGGTTTTTTTCGCTTTGGACCTGGATGCTTCCACCATGCAATTTTATTAATTCAGCAGAAAGGCTTAGACCCAGCCCTGAACCCCGGTTTTTTGAGTTTTCTTCCTGGAAAAAAGGTTCAAATATTTTTGTTGCTGCACCGTTTGATATACCGATGCCGGAATCTTTGATTTGAATGACTGCAAATTCAAGATCTGGCGTTTTCTTTACTGATACCGTAACCGTTCCATCTTCAGGGGTAAATTTGAATGCATTGGAAAGAAGATTAAACAGCACTTTATCCAGCATATTGACATCGAACCACACAACCAGTTGTTTTTCCCTGGCGTCAAATTTTAAAGAAATATTCTTTTTCCTGGCTAGTTCCTGAAACGAATGCACTATATCTTCAAGAAATAGTACCAAATCATTTTGTGATGCGGACACTTTCATTTTCCCCTGTTCAATTTTTCTGTAATCCATAAGCTGGTTAACAAGCTTTAACAGACGGAATACATTTTTTTGTACCATTTCAAGATAACCCCTGTTGGTGAAATGAAGCCTTGGAGAAGTAAGCACTGTTTCAAGTGGCCCGAGGATCAGTGTCAGCGGCGTCCTGAATTCATGAGAGATGTTGGTAAAGAAATTGAATTTTGCTTCCGTAGCTTCTTCCGCTTTTGCGGTGATTTCTACAAGTTGATTTTTCTGAAGCAGGATTTCGTCATTTCGTTTTTCCAGGTTTTCGTTGATTTTTTTATTTTCTCTTAAATAATAAAATGCAACAGATCCCAGGATAAGCGCCAATGCCAGTGTTATCGATGTAACATATATAATAATTTTTTGATTTTCGGTTATAATAATCTGATCCTCAATGACGGTTTGTCTTCTCTTAATATCATTTTGCTGGTTATCTATTTTGTCAAGTTGTAGTTTCATCAGGCGGACATTGGATGAATCAATGACCAATGTTTGTAAATTAATATTTTTAGTATAAGGTTCTTTATTTAATATTTTGAATGCGGTTTGTATCGTTTCTTCACCCCCTGTGGGGTATAGCAGGGTTGCGTACAATATTTTATCTGATACATACTCTACGCCGCCACCCGGTCCCGGCAGGCCATCCACACCGATAAATTTTATTGGTTTGGTAATACCCATTTTTTTGGAGGCCTGATAGGCGCCAATTGCCATTACGTCATTGTGGGCAAATACCACATCAGCCTGCTCAAGCTGGTGTTTTAATTTGCTGATTTCCTCAAAAGCAATTGCTTCCTGCCACCCTCCCTGAACTTCAGTAATTATCTTAACATCCTTTGTATGACCAATACCCTCTGCAAAGCCTTTATTTCTCTCAAGCGCAGGGTTGGTATTTGCTAAGCCGTTTATTTCAATAATGTTTCCCTTCCCATTTAAAATATTCCTCACGTAGTTTCCGGCCAGGAACCCAACTTCATAGTTGTTATTTCCGACATAACAGGAATATACAGGCGACGCCGTCTTCCTGTCAACAACAATAACCGGAATGCCTTTGTGATAAGCATCTTCTATCAGCGGAGTCAGGGGACCTGGTTCATTGGGGGATACAATCAGGATATCAATTCCATCTTTCAGTAATTCCTGGATTTGTGCTGCCTGTACCTGTGTATTGCCATCTGCGACGCGGTAAATGAATTCTGTATTGGGATGAAAGGTTAGTTCCCTTTTCATTTGTTCAAGCATGATGTTTCTCCATTTGGCATTACCGGTGCATTGGGAGAAGCCAATCACAACCTTCTTACCTGTTCTGTTGGGGTTGCAACTGATGATACAGATCATAAGGAATGGCAATACCTTGCGACAAATCGTTCTGCATAAAATCATGAGTAAAAATCCGAATTATTTTGTTGATTTGATCGGGTTTTGAAAATATTTTTTCGATTTTACAAAACAGCAATCCTGATGTGTTGACATCTGAAAAATGTGTGTAGCAATCGTTTTGTTTGTAACGGCCCGGCGGCAAAAAAGGCTCATTATACGGCGTGTGTGTTATAGTTTCTAATCCTGTTGAGTGATATGGTAACGGTAATATATTACCAGAGCGGTAAGATTTACCACGCATTGGCTTGGCATTGCAAACCAATTGTTTTTCATTTGGGATACCTGCTGATAAATTAGTGAACCATATGACAAATGGAGTTCGAATATTTTAACGGATAATCTGCTGACGGTATGATTTTTACAAAGGCATATACAAAATTGCTAAAAATGTATGTAATAATTTTTCAGAGCATTGATAACCACAGCTTTAAAATAATTATGATTTTGCTAATAATTGAAATGAAAATACTACAATATGTTCAGTCGATACGCCTAATTTGGATTCGTTAACATTACTAACGACTACAAAATTTGCTTGTGAAAAATATCAGCATTCCTGACTCATACTCCAGGACAGTACCTTTTGGATGGCCATCTGATTTTTGTAATAGCAATATAACAGATGCGCGAAAATCAGATCAGGTACAAATAAGCCTTCCCACCTGGAAAAAAATAATTATCATTTCTATAAGATCGGCCCGGTATTCCTTCAATTACTTGTGGTCCGATCGCTTAAGGCCAAAATTTTTATTGGCAGCGTTTTTATCACTCAGGTGATAAGTTGACTGATGTTGTCAACCTCCATATCCGTTGTTGGTCATCCCTGTTGGTTGTCATATGCATCTGAATGAAATGAAGTAATTGTCTCCGGGTCATGTATTGGTATTTTATAACTGTACTATATGTCTAAATTCTATTACCTGTTAATCATGGCTTGTCCGCTGCTGATTGTTGAAATGCAGGAGACCTTTCAGGTGGGATACGATTCCGGGGCGCATTCAATAAATCTGAAAAAAATCCGTCGTTTTTTATTATTGAATTCTCCTTCGGCCAACTATGCGAATTATTGTTCGGGCTGTCACGGTGAAAAAATGGATGCATTTGTTGACCGCAAATGGAAACACGGCGAAACGAAGGAGAATTTGTTTAAAGCCATAAAGTATGGATACCCCGACGATGGGATGCCCGCCTTTGATACGACTTTTACAGACCAGGAAACCTATGAACTGACCGATTATATCCTGGCGGGTATCAAAAACGTTAAAAAATATGATTTTAAGGATGTACCGCGGACCTCAAATATTTTTTCATCTGAAGCGCAGGATATCCGGCTGGATACAATTGCTTCGGGTATTAATGTTCCATGGAGTATGACCTTTCTGCCCAATGGGGAAATGCTCATTACTGAACGCTCGGGAAAATTATATAGGTTAACCAAGGAGAAAAAACTTCAAAATATCGATGGCGTGCCGGATGTACTCGCTGAAGGGCAGGGCGGGCTACTCGATATTGCTTTACATCCTGCGTTTGGCAAAAATCACCTTATTTACTTTTCCTATTCCATGCCGCAAAAATCAGACAGTGGCGTTTTGGCGACAACTGCCGTCATGCGGGCAAAACTGAAGGGCAATAAACTAACAGCGCAAAAAAATATTTTTATCGCTTTACCTTTTTCAAAAACCAGGCATCATTTCGGATCACGTTTGCAATTCGGAAAAGACGGTTGCCTGTATGTTTCCGTAGGTGAACGTGGAAATGAAAAACAAAATCCGCAAAATCTGAATAATCACCTGGGAAAAATACACCGGATAAAAGATGACGGAACGATACCGGCAGACAATCCTTTTGCAGGTAGAAATGATGCTGTTGCTTCAATTTATTCATTCGGACACCGCAATCCCCAGGGCCTGACCATCGATCCCTTAACCGGTAAATTATGGTCAACCGAGCATGGGCCGAGGGGTGGGGATGAAGTTAATATAATCGGCAAAGGCAGGAACTACGGGTGGCCTGTGATTTCTTATGGAATAAATTACAACGGTACAATATTCACAAATATTACTGCCAAAGAAGGCATGGAACAACCGGTATTGTACTGGAATCCATCGATTGCACCCAGTGGGATGGCATTTGTTACCGGTGACAGGTATAAGAATTGGAAGGGTAATCTGCTGGTTGGATCATTGAGGTTTAAATATCTCAACAGGTGCGTATTAAAAGGCAATAAAATAGTCAGGCAGGAAATGTTATTAAAAAATATAGGACGCTTAAGAGATGTGCGGATGGGGCCCGATGGCTATATATATGTCTCGGTAGAATCTCCGGGAGCCATATTACGGCTTACCCCAATCAGGAGAAAGATGCCATAACGTATTGAATTTACGGTTACCAAAACAATGATTCAGTCTCAAAACAATAATAGTGCTGCTAAACTGCATCCTGCAGGTATAAAAGGTTTTGATGGCGATGACTTCGAAAAAATTTTCATAGAATATTTCCTGCCTTTATCAGATACTGTCAATCCAGATTCGGATTTACAACAGGACCTGCAAAGGATTTTGTTCATAACGGGTCTACGAAACTGTGGTTGCGCCGGACCAGGTTGTTGTCTCATTCACCTGTGAAGCCTTATTTATACCGGATCATCACCAATATCAGCCTTGATCTTCTTGGCGGATTATCTGAACAACAGCTATCAATGATTCAATGACAGGGCATTTGTACGGGATAATGCTTTTGCTGGTATAAATTTTTAAAAAAGCAATATAAAAGTAATAATAAAGATACCAGTTAATTCATAGTCGATTGAGAGGCAGTATTTTAGAATCAGGTATGATTTTACTAATAAAAGAAACAATAATACAAGGTATCCTCTTGCACCAGCGCCTAATTTGGTTGCTGTTAGATACATGACGATTAATAAAACTTGCTTTGTGAAAATTAATAAATTTATTATCTGGTCCCTTGTTGTTGCACTCGGTGGTTTCCTGTTTGGATTTGATACTGCCGTTATATCCGGGGCCGAAAAATCCATACAACGTTTCTGGAATCTTTCCGCAGTTGAACATGGATTTACGATCTCCATCGCGCTTATTGGAACAGTTATAGGATCCCTGCTCGGAGGACTGCCTTCAGATAAGTTGGGCAGAAAGAGGACACTATACATAATTGCTGCACTTTATTTGTTTTCATCTCTTGGAACCGCGCTGTCCACTAACTGGCTTTTGTTTTTAGTTTTCAGGTTTCTCGGTGGCATTGGTGTAGGGGCTTCTTCCGTAACTGCACCTGTTTATATTTCAGAAATTTCACCTGCACAAAAAAGAGGAAGGTTAGTAGCCCTGTTCCAGTTCAATATTGTCTTTGGCATTTTGATTTCTTACCTCTCTAATTATTTGCTCGGTAAATACGGGGCTGATTCCTGGAGATTAATGCTGGGTATTCAGGCTGTTCCTGCTGCCATTTTCTTTATACTGCTCAGATTCGTTCCCGAAAGCCCGCGCTGGCTGATATCTAAGAAAGGAAAAGTAGCCGAGGCGCTGGAAACCTTGCGCATCATTAATCCAAAATCCTATGCAGCCGATTTGGAAGCCATTCTAAATGATGAAAAGGTAAACAATCATTCCAACAACGGTCGCAGAGCGCCACTATTTTCAGGCCCGTACAAAATACCAGCTGTGCTGGCAATGCTGTTTGCTTTCTTCAACCAGGTATCAGGTATTAATGCCATAATATATTATGCGCCGAGAATATTTGAAATGACGGGGCTTGGCACGGGCTCGTCACTGCTGTCTACAGTTGGTATCGGTGTTGTAAATTTTCTGTTTACTCTCCTGGCAATGAATTTTATTGACAGGATTGGCCGTAAAACGCTTATGCTTATCGGGTCGGTCGGTTTAATTGTAACATTAGGCCTTGTTTCCTATTCATTTTATTACGGAAAATTCAATGGTCCCGGTATTGCGTTCTATCTCTTTATATACATGGCATTTTTTGCCTTTTCACAGGGGGCAGTCATCTGGGTGTTTATTTCGGAAATTTTCCCGACAGCGGTCCGGGCAAAAGGCCAGACGCTTGGAAGCACTACGCACTGGCTTATGGCAGCGGTGATTGCCTTTTCGTTTCCCTATTTATCTGAGAAAGCCGGAGGCGGGAATACTTTCCTGTTTTTCTCCCTGATGATGTGTATACAGCTGATTTTTGTCTGGAAGTACATGCCTGAAACAAAAGGTATCTCACTGGAACAGCTCGATACCAGACTGATCAGGTCGATACCAGACTGATCAGGCAGTAAACAACCAATTGATTTTATAATTAACCCTTTACTGATAAACCGGCGCCGGAAAAAACTGCTTCGCGGCAAACACAAAACCATTATTAACGATGCAAACCAATGATCATTTTATGAGAAAGATTATTTTATTACTCCTGTTGTTTGGTTCCTTTTACCCTGCATTTAGCCAGGGAAAAAAAATAACAGGAATTGTCATCAACAAAGTAACCAGAGAGCCATTACAGGGTGCTTCTGTACAAGTCAGGGACAAGGCCGTAGTTACAGATTCAAAAGGGCGATTTACTATATCCGCCATCCAGGGACAAACAATTGCTGTGAGTTATGTAGGCCTGAAGACGATCAATGTTCGTGTAGAGAACAATACAAGTGAAGTTTCTGTTGAAATGGAAGAAGATGCAAACAAAGTAGAGGAAGTTGTTGTAACTGGTTACAAAAGTGAAAAGAAAAAAGATTTAACCGGGGCCGTATCTGTGGTTAACCTGAAAGACATTAAAGACGTTCCTTCCGGCAATCCCATGCAGTCTTTACAGGGCCGTGTCCCTGGTTTATATATTGAAGCAAATGGTAATCCCGCAGGCAGAAACTCACGAATTTTGATAAGGGGATTAAATACCCTCGGAAACACTGATCCGCTTTACGTTATCGATGGAGTGCCAACAAAAAGGGCAGACATTTTTCAAAACATGAACCCCGGTGCGATCGAATCGGTACAGATACTGAAGGATGCATCGGCTGCATCCATTTATGGTTCCAGGGCATCCAATGGAGTTATTATTATCACCACCAAGGAAGGTAAAGGCAAAGACCGGCTACAGGTTCAGGTAAATTCAAATGTTTCATTTGAAAATTATACCAGCAGCCTTAAAATGCTCAGCACTTTGCAGAGGGGGCAGGCGTTGTGGAGGGCATCGGTGAATGACGGAACCGATCCGAATGTCAATAAAGCATTGTACACCTATGATTGGCACAAAGATGCCCAGGGTGTACCTGTTTTGGATAAGGTGAATATTGTTGACTGGATTGGCGGAGATCCTTCACTTGGAGAACATTCTGCAAATACCGACTGGCAAAAAGTTGTATTTCACCAGGGCATTATTAACTCACATGAACTGACATTATCAGCAGGTTCGGACAAGAGCAATTTTTTATTCAGTACCGGTTATTTTAATAATGAAGGACTGGTAAGATACAATGATTACAGGCGTTACAATGCAAGGCTCAATTCGTCATTTAAGATGTTTGATGGTATCATTAAAATCGGAGAAAACTTCCAGCTTTCAAAATCGGTGGAAACACCCGTACCCAGCGACTTGGGTGGGGCCAACGTCATCAGTCTCGCAAAAGTGGTGCAGCCCATTATTCCCGTTTATACTACGTTGGGGGACTACTCAGGGCCCATCGGCGCCGGGTTTTCAGACAGGAATAACCCTCTTCATATGCTGGATATCAACCAGGATGACAAAAATCACCTGCTCAATGTTTTCGGCAATATGTATGTTGAAATAAATCCGGTCAGACACTTAACGCTTCGCTCAAATATTGGCGTCGATTATTTACATGGATACAACAGGAATATCGAAAGAACATTTACCGAAGGTTTTTTGAGCAGGACCGTTAACAGTTTACAGATAGATCAGAATGATGGCCTGAACCTGACGCTTTCCAATACCGCCAATTATGAACTGACAATGGGTAAGAGCAGGTTCAATCTGCTTGCCGGAACAGAAATTGTAAAAGAGCAATCGCTCAATTCAAGCGCATACAAAGAAGGGTTTGCTATCCAGGATGTAGACTATTTTACATTGAACGCCGGCACAGGAAGGGCTATCAATAGCGGCAGTGAGACAGGCAGCAGTTTGCTTTCTTATTTCGGCAAGATTAATTACAACCTCGCTGATAAATACCTTGTATCAGCCACATTAAGAGACGACGGATCTTCCCGTTTTGGTGTTAACAATCGTTTTGGTTTGTTTCCTGCCTTTAGTGCCGGATGGAAACTGAGTGAAGAAAATTTTATAAAGAAGCATTTTTCATCGCTGTCAAATCTGAAAATCAGGGCTGGTATTGGTACGGTAGGTAACCAGGATATCGGCAACAATGCCAGGTTTGGCCTTTATCAGACTAATTATGGTGGAGTCATCAATGGAAATACAAATGTGGGTACCGCCTATGACATAAGCGGAGCCGGATCTGGTACGCTTCAGTCCGGTTATGTTTCGCTCCAGGCTGAAAATAAAGATTTGAAATGGGAATCAACAACTGAAACAAATATCGGATTTGATTTTGGATTTTTTAATGAGAAGTTGACCGGCTCATTTGACTATTTTAACAGGAAGACAAAGGACATATTGATCCAACCACCTTATGCTGCGATTTTAGGAGAAGGGAAAAGTCAATGGGTAAATGGAGCATCTAAATCCAACACCGGCTTCGAAGTGATTGTAAATTACCAGAACAGGATCAATGATTTTACCTACAGTATTACTGCGAACGTAAGTTCTTTCAAAGATAAAATTACCTATTTACCCAATTCTGTTGTCCATTCTTATGCCGGCAACGCAGAAAAGACAATTCTGGGACGTTCACAAACAGCATTATTTGGGTATGTAACAGATGGGCTTTTTCAGAGCCAGGCAGAAGTTGCAGCGCACGCTACCCAACCGGGCAAGGGAATAGGCCGCATCAGGTATACTGATCTCAATAAAGATGGTAAAATTGATCCATTCGATCAGGACTGGTTAGGCAATCAGTTGCCTGATTTTACCTATGGATTAAACATTAATCTATCCTACAAACATTTTTCTTTTGCAGCATTTTTCCAGGGTGTTCAGGGTATATATGTTTTTAACGGAGTAAAATCTCAGACCGATTTCGTAGGCGCACAGTCTGGAACCAATTATGGAATACGCGTACTGGATGCGTGGACGCCACAGAATACCACATCGACCATACCCGCGCTTTCGCTGGTAAATGCCAATAATGAAACCCGCACCTCCAACTATTTTATAGAGAATGCATCATACATGAAACTTCGCAATGCGCAGTTAAGTTATGAGATACAGTACAAGGGCCTGAAAAAAATTGGTATTGCCAGTACCAGGGTTTATATACTTGGACAAAATCTTTTAACTATAAAGAAAACAACAGGCAGCGATCGGTTTACGGCACCTGATCCGGAAAATTCCGGCAACCTTTATCCAAGGCCTACTACCATAACATTTGGCGCTAACCTGACTTTTTAATTCAAAAAAATTTATTTCATGAAACGCTTAGCCATAATTTTTACTGTAATAATGTTTGCTGTTCCCGGGTGTAAAAAAGTGCTTGATTATACACCCAGGGGCGTGGTTACTGCAGATTTGCTGGTAACACCTGATCAGGCAGACAAACTGGTTATCGCTGCCTATGCCTCACTTGGAAATGACTTCGGCGGTGATAGGCCAATCGCCAGTATGTGGATGTGGGGGGCCGTCCGTTCTGATGATGCCTATAAAGGCGGAGGAAGTGTTACGGACGGAGGAGGTGGTCAACTCGATGCTTTTGAACAATACAATCTTATCACAACTGATATGAGCCGGATCGATCTTTTATGGTCAACCCTTTATAATGGAGTGGCAAGGGCAAATACAGCGTTAAGGATCATTTCAAAATTTTCTGTAGCTCAGTATCCAAATAAAAATGCGCGCATGGCCGAAGCCAGATTCTTAAGAGGACATTTCTGGTTTTTGCTGAAAACTATTTATAAATACCCTGCATTTGCAGACGAAACAGTTGGAGATGACAGTTTAAAATACGTTTCGAACCGGAAGTATACAAACGACGAAGGCTGGAACCAGATTGCGAATGATTTCCAGTACGCGGTAGATAATTTGCCGGTAACTCAGCCTGAAGTGGGAAGAGCCAACAAGCTTTCTGCAACTGCTTACCTCGCGAAAGTTCGGTTATACCAGGCTTATGAACAAAATGAAAAGAACCAGGTAACCAGCATCAACCAGGCACGCTTAAATGAGGTGATAAGCCTGTGTAATACCGTAATTAATTCAGGAAAATTTGGACTCTTTGACGATTACGCAAAAAATTTTATACCGCTGTTCAAAAATGGCATTGAGTCAGTTTTTGCCATTCAGTTTTCACTTGACGACGGAACGACGATCGGCAGACTGAATATGTCCAGCAGCCACAACTACAACCTTGCTCCAGGCTATGGATGCTGCGGCTGGTGTCAGCCAAGCCAGACATTGGTGAATGCATTTAAGACCGATAATAACGGGCTGCCTTTGTTTAATACCTATAACAATACTGAAATGAAAGATTCAGCCGACTTCTGGAACAACAGTGTCGATCCCCGTCTTGATCACACGGTTGGTGTACCCGGTCATCCGTATAAATACAAGCCAACCTTTGTTTACAATAAAAGCTGGGCACGGACGCCTGCTATTTATGGTCCCTATTCCACCATGAAAGAAATGCTTACGCCGGACGATCCGGGCTTAAGAAAGGTAGGCGCATTTTTCGGCACCAATAAAAACATTGATGTAATCCGATATGCTGACGTTTTACTTTGGAAAGCAGAAGCGCTTATAGAATCAGGAAGGCAAATTGAAGCATTGCCATTAATTAATCAGATCAGGTTGAGGGCAAAAAACAGTACCGGCAGGTTAAAGAATGCAAGCGGTAATTTTTCTTCCAATTACCTGATCGGGGCCTATATCGATGGCGTTAATTGTAGCTGGACACAGGGTTTCGCCAGACAGGCATTACAGTATGAAAGAAGAATGGAATTCGCTATGGAAAGTCCCAGGTTTTTTGATCTGGTAAGATGGGGTATAGCAGCGGCGACACTCAATAATTATATCAGTGCAGAAAAGACCAGGCATTCCTTTATCGCAAATGCGTTTTTCACAAAGGGACGGGATGAGTATTTGCCAATACCTCAACCGCAAATTGAGTTGACAGAAAGGTTGTACAAACAAAATAATGGCTGGTAAAAAAACAGGTATGGGAATATTTTTCCGTGAAAAATTTATTTGGCTGTGTTTTGTTCTTGGCGTAATGGGTTTTGTTTTCACATCGGAACAGGCATTCAGTCAGTCCGGACCCGGCCTGCATTTGCCTGTTGATCCTTACCGGATCGATTATAAAGAAGTATACGGAAACATGCATTACGATCAGCCGCTTCGTCCTCAGGTCCACTATACGCCGATAACAGGGCAAATAGCTGATCCAACCGGTCTGATACTATATAAAGGGACCTACCACCTTTTCTATATGTACGATGAATGGTCAAAAAAGCGCGGAGACAATAAGAACTGGGGACATGCAGTCAGTAATGATTGTATTTTCTGGTCACAGGAACCGCAAATAACAAACACCATTATTGATAATGCGCCGGGCAGCGGCAGTGGAATAGTAGATTGGAATAATACTCTAAAACTGCAAACCGGCATCGAAAAAACCCTGGTGGTGTTTTATACCGATTATGGAAGAGGGCCGTCGCTGGCCTTTAGTAAGGATGCGGGAAAAACCTGGATAAGACATAAAGACAATCCGATACTGCCTGGCAAGTCCGGCCTGCGTGATCCAAACGTATTCTGGTTCGGTCCGGATCAGTCGTGGCGAATGGTCATATACGAAGAAGAAGGATTTTCATTTTACAAATCTGATAACCTGTTGCGTTGGAAATTTTTAAGCAGGCTGGACGGGTTTTTTGAGTGCCCCGACTTTATTCACATGCCGGCAGACAATCTGAAGGAACGTTCCAGATGGGTACTGCTCGATGGCAATGGATCTTACCTGGTGGGCGATTTTGATGGGGAAAAATTCGTACCGGAGGGAAAAAGACATTTTTTAGGGCAGGACTCATCGTCAAACAGAACGCCGCATGCTTTTACAAAAGACATCTACGCGACACAGACATGGAAGCGGTCCTATGAAGGTGACGGACCTTTTTATCAGCTCGCGTTTATGAGAATGGGAGAAGCGCCTGTTCATGAAAGGACATGGAGTCAGCAAATGATCTTTCCTGTGGAACTGACCTTGCAGACAATTAATAATGAATTGCAATTATGCCGTAATCCAATTGACGGGATTAAGCAATTGCGCTTTGATCCGGTAGTCTGGAAAAACAGGGAAGTTCATCCTGGCGAAAATTTGTTAAAGAATCTGCATGCGGATGTATTTGAGTTGATGCTGGAGATGGATGTAAGTGATGCAGGGGAAATTGAATTAGATATCAGGGGAGCAAAACTTACTTATAATGTGATAAAACAGGAAATATGTTTTTTGAACACCCATACTGCTGTTGCTGCTGAAAATCATCGTATAAAGCTCAGGTTAATAGTTGACAGAAACTCCGTTGAGGTATTTGTAAACAAAGGAGAAACAACCATTACAAGACTGTTTTATCCTGAAAACTCAAATAAGAATCTGGGACTGACCGCCAGGGGAGGGCCCGTTTCATTGGTGAATGCTGCTTTTTACAAATTGCAGTCCATCTGGCTGAAACGGGAACAGGAACTCGGATACAACAGGTGATATAAACATGGTAACTAAATGAATTTTTAGGGATGGTAAAAAAAATTTTTTGTTTCGCTTGCTTTCTGTGCTGGCGTACTGCTTCAATGAAGGCGCAGCAGCCGAAAAACAATGCACTCATTGCGCCCTTCACCATGCAGAAAATTGACGGTACAATTTTAAAAGCTTCCCAACTTGATAAGACCAGATCGGTTATTCTTATCTGTTTTTCCACTGACTGTGATCATTGTAAAAATTTTACAAGACAATTACTGGATAATTATAAGATGATAATCAGCAAACAGGTTGTAATGATTACCTGGCAGTCAATTGGAGCGTTGACCCAATTCAGCCGCCAGTTCAATTTAAGTGCGTACCACGCCATTCAGATCGGTACTGAAGGGAATTCTTTTACAATTCCTTCCTATTATAATGTAACAAAACTTCCTTTTGTGGCCCTGTATAAGAAAGGTGGTGCATTACAGCAGACTTTTGAGGGTGAGCAGCCATTCAATATTATTTTAAGATCAATTAATAAATTATAAGTATATGATTTTGTCAGGCGCAAAAGATAGACACAATTTTACAGTACTTTTTTTATCATCACTGATGGTGATTTCCCTTGGTTCCTGTCATTTTGGTTCAAATGAACCTTACAAGAACTGGGAAATGTACGGGGGGGGAAATGAAAAGATACAATACTCCGCATTAACACAAATTGACACCTCAAACGTTAAGAACCTGGCAGTTGCCTGGACTTACCATACAAATGACGCTGAACCCGGAAGCCAGATAGAAGTAAATCCTGTCATATCGGATGGTGTGTTATTTGGTGTTTCTCCACGGCTTAAACTATTTGCATCGAATCCCTCAACAGGAAAAATTAAATGGATATTTGATCCTTTTGCCGAGGGCCCGGTTATAAACAAAAAAAAGCGGGGTATCAATATATGCAGGGGCGTCGCGGTATATAAAGACGAAAAGGCAGGACAATTAATATTTTATACGGCCGGTGCCTCCCTGTATTGTGTAAGCGGACAATCGGGCAAATTGGTTACAGATTTTGGTAATAACGGCAGTATAGACTTGCACAGGGATCTGGACAGAAATACGGAAGATATATATATCACTTCCACGTCACCCGGAATCATTTATAAAGATCTCATTATAATCGGAACAGCAGTCGCTGAAGATGCTACTGCTGCACCTGGCCATATAAGAGCTTATGACGTCCATACCGGAAAACTCCGATGGATATTCCATACCATTCCTTTTCCTGGTGAAGATGGTTATGATAGCTGGGATGATAAAGAAGCTTATAAACATACCGGCGGAACCAATGCCTGGGCGGGTTTTTGCCTGGACGAGAAGAAGGGGATTGTTTTTGCGCCGACCGGTTCTTCAACCGATGACTGGTATGGAGGTAAGCGATTGGGCAACAATCTTTTTGCCAATTGTGTGCTTGCGATTGACGCTGCAACGGGAAAACGCATCTGGCATTTTCAGACAGTACACCACGATGTTTGGGACAGGGATTTGCCTGCAGCACCAGTACTTGTCACGGTGACAAAAGATGGTCAGAAAATTGAAGCAGTAGTCCAGGTAACTAAATCCGGGTTTATATTTCTATTAGACAGGCTAACGGGTAAGCCCGTGTATCCTGTAGAAGAAAGGGCAGTTCCGGTAATATCTGATCTTACCGGTGAAAGGCTGTCGCCTACTCAACCATTTCCTACTTTTTTCGAACCCTATGTAAGGCAACTGTTAAACGAAAACGATCTTAATAGAAACCTGCCTGACTCTTCTTATCAGGATATCCGTCAGAAACTGGCCGGGTACACAACAGGAAATTTATTTAACCCACCGTCCAAACATCCGGTACTTATTTTCCCAGGCATGCAGGGTGGTGCCGAATGGGGTGGACCTGCTTACGATCCCGCCACAGGATTATTGTATATAAATGCCAACGAAATTCCAAGGGTATTAACCATGATAGATGCCAAAGAAGATTCTGTGACAGGAAATCAGACCAATGGTGAAGCAGGCAAAATAATATTCAGTAATACCTGTGCGGCGTGTCACGGAACTGACCGAAAGGGCGGCGGTGATTTTCCTTCATTAATTGATATCAGTCGCAGATATGATGAATCATCATTTAAGAACCTGGTCACTACAGGAAGAAGGAGAATGCCGGCATTCAGTCAGTTGACCGAGTCTGAAAAAACAGCACTCAGTGCTTATGTCCTTAATAGTAAACAGCTTTCGGCACAACAATTTGTAAAGGAGAATAAAATAAAAGACCCGTATCATAAGATTCCCTACGTTTCTGCTACCAACCGGCCATCCAAGTTTGAAAGTAAAGAGGGTTATCCGGCAGTAGCACCGCCATGGGGTACACTCACTGCGATCAATCTTAATACTGGAAAAACAGTATGGAAAACACCACTGGGGGATTATCCTGAATTAAAAGCCAAAGGATTGCACACCGGCACAGAAAATTTCGGCGGACCGGTAGTTACTGCCGGCGGATTATTATTCATTGCTGCTACCAAAGATGAAAAGTTCAGGGCTTTTAATAAACGAACAGGAGAACTGCTATGGGAAACTGACCTGCCTGCAGCAGGCTTTGCGACACCGGCAATATATGAAATCGACGGAAAACAATACGTAGTGATTGCCTGTGGGGGAGGGAAATTAAAAGCAAAATCGGGCGATGCTTACGTAGCCTACGCATTACCGGGAAAATAAAAATAAAACAATCTGGTTACCACATAAAAATCAATGTATGAAAAGAAAGGAATTTATTAATACTTCAATATTTGCAACGGCAGGTCTGTCCTTTAATGGAAATATTTTTGCCGGAAATGCAGTCCCTCAGCAACAGGAGGTCGCAGCACCTCAACTGCAAATAGTATCTGAAAAGATGCAGGTCTGCATTTTTTCAAAACAACTTCAATGGCTGAATTATGCAGACATGGCAAAAGCCGTTGCTGACATGGGATATGATGGGATTGATTTAACCGTTCGTACTGATGGTCATGTGATACCTGCAAATGTAGAGACCGATCTTCCCAAAGCAGTGGAGGCAGCGGAAAAAGCCGGCATCAAAATCATCATGATCAGTACAGATATAAGTGACGCCAGGGGCGCCAATACAGAAAAAGTATTAAAAACTGCAGCTTCTTTAAAAATCAGACATTACCGGATCAATGGATTAAACTATCAAAAAGATATTGATGTTCCTGCTAACCTTGACCTCATAAAAAATAAATTCTCCGGCATTGAAAAATTAAACAGGCAATATGGGCTCCGCAGTGATTATTTAAATCATTCCGGTGAAAATTTTGGCGCATCCATCTGGGATTTATGGTTAACCATCAAAGACCTGGATCCTGCATTTATCGGCAGTCAGTTCGATATAAAACATTCAACCATAGCAGGCCCTTTCTCCTGGCCGACTGCTTTCAAACTGATCAACAAGTACATTCAAACAATGGTAGTAAGGGATTTCCAATGGGAAAAAAAGGAAGATAAACTGGCGGTAAAGCCAGTACCCTTAGGGCAGGGATTGGTTGATTTTAAAAAATATTTTGGATTGATAAAGCAATATCAGGTGCCGGGGCCGATTTCGGTGATGTGTGATTATGATTTGGGAGGAGCAGAAAATGGCGCCAGGATATTAACGGTTCCAAAAGAAAGTGTACTAAATGCAATGAAAAAGGATTTAGACATATTAAAAACATACCTGGCTGCTGCAGGTCTATAATAATTATTTTATGCAACGTCGTAAATTTCTTGAAACTTCGGCTTTTTTATCAACACTGATCTCTGCCGGTTGCGCATCCGCAAAAAATAATCATGGTAAATCTTCGCGGGCTCTTGAACTAAAAGGGCAAACAAATCCGGCTATCAAACATTGGGACGTCGTTACGATTGGCAACCTTTCCCGTAACCGTTACTGGGGAGAAAGCGAAGAAAAATCATTGCATGCTGTAATATGTACCACGACCATCATAACAGGAGAGAATTTTCATGTCATTGTTGATCCCTCTTTGAAAGACCCTGTTGCGATGGCTGATGAGCTGAAGCGGAGAACAGGACTTACTCCGGATGATATCAATGTAGCTTTTATAACACACGAGCATGGGGATCATCATGCCGGATTACCCAACTTTCCCAAAGCACAATGGCTGGCAAATCCACTTGCGGCGGAAGTCATTAACAAGAATGAAAAATATGTAAAGAGGGTTGAGCCTGCGGGAAATAAAATATATGATGTAATAGATGTTGTTCCCGCCCCGGGGCACACACCGGGTACAAGCGGATTGCGTTTTGACTACAGGGGTTTGTCTGTTTTTGTAGCGGGAGATTCGGTTGCAACAAAGGATTTTTGGGATGAAGGGCGAATGTATTTCAAAGCACTGGA
>Ga0163162_10001372_pt1 | contig 22635 bp, 19 predicted proteins | sample S55metaG_FD_115310 | JGI IMG/M metagenome (GOLD analysis project Ga0163162, IMG submission 115310) | Switchgrass rhizosphere microbial communities from Kellogg Biological Station, Michigan, USA - S5-5 metaG | ecosystem: Host-associated > Plants > Roots > Rhizosphere > Soil | place: USA...
AAATACGTATTTAAAAGCTATACAGAGTTAGTGCTCGAATTCCGCACTAAACAGCAAGGTTTTTTCAGCATGCTCACCACTTAAGTAGCCTTTCCATGATTAGTGCATATCCTTGGCAGTCATACGTTGCTCAATCCAAGTAGTGATTTCTGAATCAATCCAACCTATGGCCGCAGCCCCCAGCTTGATCGGTTTAGGAAACGTAGCGTCGTACCTCGGGGAGTGGACGTCCATGCGGTCATAGATCGTTGACCGCCCTAGACCTATACGCTCGGTTAATTGCTTGAGGCGCAAAATCTTCGGGTAGAAAATAGTCGGTGTGCTCATCACTGCATTCTCGTTGGATATCTAGCGGGGATGAAACCTTAAGCCTCTCTCACCCTTGCAAAAAGGCTACAGCGACAAGTATTTTTTTCCCGAGATTCCGGAGCATGCTCAGAAACGAGCGTGGCGAGCACGGTATCTACCCAAAAGAGCCGCTTGAGCTGCTGGCTGGCGACAAACCACCGGTATTGCCTTCCGCCCCTACCCCGAGAAAAGCGGAGTGAGCCCTGCTGGTTTTGTTAAAAGTCCATCGACTGTATCTGACCGGGCTCCAGAGTCGCACCCCATTTGGGGTAGGGTACTGATCAATCAGGAGGCGCTATTTGGAAGGTTAGCCAATGAACATGCCATAGCACTCACGCGTAGTTTTTTACCTGCGATGCGATCCATTCCAAGCCGTTGATCAAGAACCTACAGCGGCTCGCAAGTTGCCATTTCTGCGCCATAGGAACTAACTACGTAGCTGATAGGAACTAACTCCGCACGCTTTTGGCTGGAAACCGCAGGCCGCTCGGGGGTATCACCAGCACCTTGCTTCCATTCAAGCACCACATTGAAACGCATTTCACACCTATATCACGACACTGAATATCCATCATGGAATCCAACACCATGTCATTTCAGTGCCCTTGCTGTAACTCTAGAAAAATCACCTCTCTCAGAACAGCCATGACGGTTGGCGCCATTGTTGGCTCCATCGGCGGTGCTGCACGAGGCGCGAACCCCGCATTCGCCGGCAGTCAAATGGGGGCCACTCTCGGCGCTCTTGCGGGTCCATCTGGCATCATTATCGGTACAGTTTTCAGCGCCATCATCGGACGCCTAGCTGCCGGTGTGCGTGGCTGTGCTCTTGGCGCTCAACTCGGCGAAAATCTGGATCGCCATGTGCTGGCCAACAACCTCTGCTTGGTCTGCGGACATCGCTTCAACCTGCCTACTTAATCAGCAACCACCTCCTCTCCCTCACATTAATCCCGGTCCGTGCTGCGCTCTGCGCAACGCTTATGCCGACCTGCATCCAAAGGAATCTTTCCCATGGCTCATCTCATTGAACAAATGGCTTACGTTGGTGCTACCCCTTGGCATGGCCTGGGCTCTGCCCTGTCACCGAAACAACCACTGGAAGTCTGGCAACGTGAAGCAGGCATGAATTGGCAGATTCAGGACAGCCCGGTTCATTTCAAGGCCAATGCCGCTGGCCATCTGGGCAGCACTCACTCATTTCCCGAACAAAAAGTGCTGTATCGCTCCGACACCAAAGCACCGTTGTCAGTGGTCTCGCATCGGTATCAGGTCGTGCAGCCTCGTGACGTTCTGGAGTTCTATCGAGACCTGACGGAATTCTCGGGTTACGAGTTGGAAACTGCTGGCGTGCTCAAAGGTGGTCGCAAGTTCTGGGCACTCGCCAAAACCGGTCAGGCAACAGCGCTGAAAGGCAATGATCAGGTCAACTGCTATCTACTGCTTGCAACTTCCTGCGATGGCACACTGGCGACCACCGCCACCCCCACCACCGTTCGCGTGGTCTGCAATAACACTTTGAGCATTTCCCTGAACGGCGCCACTAACGCCATCAAGGTACCGCACAGCACACGTTTTGATCCGCGAACTGTCAAAAAGCAACTGGGCATCGCCGTCTCGCAATGGGACGAATTCATGTACCGGATGCGCACCCTCGCCGAACGCAAGGTCCAGACGAAAGAGGTCCTCGGTTTCTTTATGAATGTGCTGTGCGACATAAGCGCCCACGCCCCCATTCCCACTGTTCTGCCCAATAAGCGAGCTATGGAGAAGGTACAAAACCTGTACGAGGGTAAAGGCCGCGGAGCTGATTTGGAGTCTGCTCGCGGAACAGCATGGGGCTTGCTGAACGCAGTGACTGAATACGTGGATCATGAAAGGCGCGCAACGAACTCTGAGTATCGAATGGATTCGGCGTGGTTTGGGCAAGGCGCAGTAATTAAACAGAAGGCGCTAGATGCAGCTTTACAACTCGTTGCATAAACCATTGAGCTACAGCACTTCCGAGCACTCTCGTAAAAAAGGCCGTTTGGCATCATTTAATCCTAACACCCACCTTCCAGTAACTGCGCCCCCCACCCTCCGTGCTTTCACGCGCTCGTGATAGGAATACCAGCATGAAATATCCAAAACTCAAATCGGATGAAACACCCAATACCTATGCCATGGAGTCACCGGTAACCGAAACCGACATCCTGCAGATGGCCCAGCAACTCGCGATGTATCGCCTATCCAAGGGACGAGCGTTGACTGAGCGTAGACTCGTATTCAGTCACCTACAAACGCTGCTGCAATTTCATGAATACGAAGTCTTTGCTTTGTTACTGCTCGATACCGAACACCGGGTTGTTGGCTTCAGGGAGCTATTTACTGGCGCATGGGAAGTTGCCTGCGTGTCCCCTCGGGAGGTGATCAAGATCGCCCTGGAACATAACGCGGCCGCCGTCATTCTAGTGCACAACCTCCCTTCTCACGATTCCGAGCCCAACCAAGCCAATTACTCACGAACCACACCCATCAAGAATGCTCTAAACATGATTGGCACCCAGATATTGGATCATGTCGTCGTAGGCGATGGAGGCTGCGAATCGCTGATAGAAAAACGGCATCTGCAAGGGAGCCTTTAGCAAATGGCATATCCAACGATACATCCGACGCTGGAATCAACATCACCTTAACTCAAGGACAACCCCATGGCATTACTACGTTTCCTGATTACACTTTTTATCTTCATTGGTGTACTTGCAAGCGCTTCAGCAGTAGTGCTAGTCGCGATTTTGATACTGCGATTTCCGCCAATCTTGATCATACTAAGTAGTGCCTTCCTACTATTACATTGGGTCGAAAAGCGTTTACCCGCAACCTTATAATCTACATAAGCCGGCTGGAGGTAGAGATGCCCCCGCCGGCCTTATGACTATTTATTTTTTAGTCCCATGCAGGACGGAAGTCTATTCAGCGAACGATGAAGACTATGCGTTCCTTTTTAAGCAATGATAGATATAAAGTATGCGTCTGGGCATCACGCCTTGCGTGATTAGACCGGTTGCCACTTATGCGGCAGCAACTGATCGATTTCACTCGCCCGCTGTGTCGGCAGGCGTGTGAGGACGTCTTTCAAATAAGCATACGGATCATGCCCATTGAGCCGTGCAGACTGGATCAAACTCATGATCGCCGACGCCCGCTTGCCCGCTGCGTAACGACCCTGCGAAGAGCCAGTTCTTGCGTCCAAGAGCCCACGGCCAGATCTGGTTCTCGCACCAGTTGTTTTCAATGGATACGGCCCCGTCGTCAAGGTAGCGCGACAGCGCTGCCCAGCGTTTGAGGCTGTAATCCAGCGCTCTGCTGATCGCCGAACCTTCGGGTACAAGATCACTCTGGGCGATCATCCAGGCATGCAGCATCTCCATCACCGGTACGGCTTTTTCTTGCCGTATTCGGCGGCGTAAACCCGCCTCCAGGTCGCGGACTTCGCTTTCTATTTCGTAAAGCAATTGGATATAGCGCAGCGCCTGCTCGGCGAGCATGCTCTTGTTGGTGGCGTGCAGTTCGAAGAACTTGCGCCGCGCATGGGCCATGCAGCCGATCTCGATCACGCCGAGTTCGAAGCTCGCCTTATAACCACCAAAATCATTACAAACCAGCTTACCCCTCCAGTCTTGCATGAAGTTGCGAGCATGCTCACCGGCGCGGCTGGGGCTGAAGTCATACACGACAGCCGCCGTTTCGCAGAACTGGCTCGTGGCGTAAGCCCAGACATAAGAGCGGTGGGTTTGCGAGATGGCGCTGGCGCATGATGAGCGTGATCAGACTGAAGGGGCGTACTTGCGTTCGGACTTCCTTGATAAGCGACGGGCACTGATGATGGACTGGGCCAAATTCTTGACCTCTAAGAACCTTCCGATATCCAGTGGGTACGCCGTAAACAAGTGTGTGTCGGTCTTTTTGTTGTAGAAGCCAGTGGAGCCTCCCGTGCGCCAGCGTTATTTACGCCTTGCTCAGCGTGCTCGCCAGCCTCCCCGCGATGGTGCTCACTTTCCAGACACCTCTGGAGAGCCTTGTGTGCACGGTCGAAGGTGACAAGTTCGAATGCCGTCTGACTCAACCGATCACCGATTTCGGTTCGGGTGAATTCGTGCGTCGAGCAGGCGACATTTCATCTGACAGACTACAACGCGATGCTCGGCGGTGGCTCGGCCACCTTGCTGGCGGCCGCTGCACCGTGGCAGCGGGGACGCGGTGATATCGACTTGGGGTCGGTGCGGATCGGCAGCGGCAATGTGCTGTTCAACAGCTCGCAGGTTCAGGCCGGACGCTTGATCAGCGGATTGATCGATGGTCGCAGTCCAGTAGTCCGGCATTCCTCAGGCGATGGCCGGATGTCGGCGGTGCGTTTGTTGCCGGTCAAGTTCAGCAAGGCACTCAACGACTACCAAAGCTGCGTGGCGAACCTGCTGCCAAAGAATTTCGAACAGGTTAAACAATCCGAGGTCGTCTTCCCGGGTGAAAGCATCGATCTTGATCCGCAGGCCAAGGCCAAGTTGCAGGTGATGCTGGAGTTCATGAAGGCTGATCCGTCGGTCAATCACATTGAGCTCGACGGGCACTCCGACAACAGCGGTAATCGCCTGACCAACCGTGAGCTGTCACGCCGCCGCGCCTTGGCGGTGATGGACTTTTGCAAGGCCAACGGTATCCAGGAGTCGCAGATCACTCTGCGCTTCCACGGCGAGCGTTACGCTGTGGCACCGAACACCAATGCCGCCAATCGGAATCGCCGGGGCGCGGTACGTCTGGAGCGTGTGGCACCGACTGATAAAGCCGCGCCTCAAGTCGCTTCAGGTACGCCAGCGGCCACTTCCTAATTTGCCGGTCATCGTCGCGCTATCGATAATTTATGTCGCTTCGTCGTCATAAGCTGTCGCGCCTCTGTAAATTATCCCGTTTGAGCGGTAAACTTCCCAGCTTTCCGTAGAATCCCGTGGAGTGATGGCATGGCGGACGTAAACAAGGTCGTTCTGGCGTATTCCGGCGGCCTGGACACTTCGGTGATCCTCAAGTGGCTGCAGGATACTTATAACTGTGAAGTGGTGACGTTCACTGCTGACCTGGGTCAGGGCGAAGAGGTCGAACCTGCGCGCGCCAAGGCGCAGGCCATGGGCGTCAAAGAGATTTACATCGACGACTTGCGCGAAGAATTCGTGCGTGATTTCGTTTTCCCGATGTTCCGCGCCAACACCGTTTACGAAGGCGAGTACCTGCTGGGTACTTCCATCGCTCGTCCGCTGATCGCCAAGCGCCTGATCGAAATCGCCAACGAAACCGGCGCTGACGCCATTTCCCATGGCGCCACCGGCAAGGGTAACGACCAGGTTCGTTTCGAACTGGGCGCGTATGCCTTGAAACCTGGCGTGAAAGTGATTGCTCCCTGGCGTGAATGGGACCTGCTGTCCCGTGAAAAGCTGATGGACTACGCGGCGAAGCACGCGATCCCGATCGAGCGTCACGGCAAGAAGAAATCCCCGTACTCCATGGATGCCAACCTGCTGCACATCTCCTATGAAGGCGGCGTGCTGGAAGACACCTGGACCGAGCACGAAGAAGACATGTGGCGCTGGACCGTCTCCCCGGAGAACGCTCCAGACAAACCGCAATACCTGGAATTGACCTACCGTAACGGCGACATCGTTGCACTGGACGGCGTCGAAATGACCCCGGCCACCGTGCTGGCGACCCTGAACCGTATCGGTGGTGAACACGGTATCGGCCGTCTCGACATCGTCGAGAACCGTTACGTGGGCATGAAGTCCCGTGGCTGCTACGAAACCCCGGGCGGCACCATCATGCTGCGCGCTCACCGCGCGATCGAATCGATCACGCTGGACCGCGAAGTAGCTCACCTCAAAGACGAGCTGATGCCGAAATACGCCAGCCTGATCTACACCGGTTACTGGTGGAGCCCTGAGCGTCTGATGCTGCAACAAATGATCGACGCGTCCCAGGCCCACGTGAACGGCGTTGTTCGCTTGAAGCTGTACAAGGGCAACGTGATCGTTACCGGTCGCAAGTCTGACGAATCGTTGTTCGATGCCAACATCGCAACCTTCGAAGAAGATGGTGGCGCTTACAACCAGGCCGATGCGGCGGGCTTCATCAAGCTCAACGCGCTGCGCATGCGTATTGCTGCCAACAAAGGCCGGAAGCTGTTCTGAGCCAGTTGACACTGCAATCGGCATAGGGGACGGCCTTCATAGGCCGTTCCCCTGCGACACCACCCGGCATGCGGGTCCGCACCGGGCGGTTCGAGAGATTGAGGTTAACTCCCCTCACTTATTTTTTGTCGTGATCCAGCGGTTGTACTTCAGCTCCTGCTGCAGCCGAAACTATGGCTTCCCCACGCCTAAGGACGCCCGCAGTCGGCCTAGTTTTTTCTTTAGTCGTGCCGCGAACACCAATCAGAGTGCCTCTGCCTAATCGTCGTAAACCTACGAACAAGCTGCCGGGCCAACCCGCACAAAGGTCACACTGAACTCTTTGCACTGCCGATGCTGCTGGAGCCGATTCGCAAAACTGAAGGCATCATTCAGCTCAAAGCGCTGAAAAACATCCAAGCCACGACCAAGCACTATCTTCCAACCCGTGTCAGTTGTGATGTCGCGGTCATGCTTGGTGCCACTGGTGTCGTAGACCCAACTGAACTGGATGCCAACACCGGTACAAGCATCAGCGATCTTCTGCAGGCTTTCGGTCTGACGATCACCATTGGAATCATCCTCAACGGTCACCACATGAACAACCACCTCATCTTCCGGGCCTTGCAGCTTGCTAATGGTCTCCATCAGTTCCATCAAGTTGCGCAACTGGTGGAACATGCGAAGATAGGGGTCTGTGATGATGATGCGCTTGGCACCTGCCAGATAGGGACTGAACAATTTATCAAAACTCAGCCCTCGCTGATTTTCGTGGAAGACCAAATGCTGTTCTTTCAGCACTGGCTCCATATGCACAGGATTGCTAAGGAGTGACGTTGGTCCTTGCATGGCTGGCGCTGCCTCGATAAGCGCCAAAGGGTCAGTGCCTACTTGGGGTAAGTCTGCTGTAGAAACTTCAGTCGCTCCCCGACGATGGTATTGATTAGGATACTCATCCTCTTCCAGAGTACGCACCAGGCGCTCCTGAGCATCAGTCCCCTGGTAGGCAAAACGAACTGCCGGATAGGTCGCGTCAATGCGTAGCAACTGATCCTTCACCCGCTTGCGCCCTTCAATTGCAGTGCGCAGTACGTCTTCCACTTCGGCGTCTGTCGCCTCGCCATGCGGGTACAGGATTTTCATCAAACCAGAAAAGGTTTTGTTGATGCCATCGCGGTCGCGCGTCGATATATCGTCGGATAGCGTGAACTGTCCCTTGTAGCGATCTGAGTAGTCATGACTACGAAGCGAGCGCAGGATCTCGGCCAGGTAGTCCACCACGAAGCCGTAACCACTGGAGAACATCTCGCCACGAATGACATCCACTTCCCAACCGGGGATGTAGCTGTGAATTCGATCGAGAAAGGCTGAATCGTGGAATTTTTCCGGTAACGGGTCGAACAGGTCCGTGTGCTTAAGCATGTACGGCACGGTGTGATCGGTATTACCCACAAACACCATGCTGGCCTCTGCTCCCAAGGTTTCCACTCCCCGCGAGAACGACTTGTTGGCCATATAGTTTTTCATGATGTCCACCAGCGACTTGTCCACTCGCTTTTGCTTCCCGGCAAACTCATCAAAAGCCACTACATCCCAGTAACCCACCAGACCAAGCTTACCCGTGCCGTTATGGACGAACAGCTTTGGAACTGTAACTTCGCCACCGGAGATAAGAATGCCGTGAGGTGAAAATTCGGAATAAACGTGCGACTTGCCGGTGCCCTTCGGCCCCAGCTCTATCAGGTTGTAATTGCGCTCGCAGAACGGAATAAGGCGGATAAGCTGAGCGAGCTTATTGCGCTTGCCGAACATCTGCGGATTGAAGCCTACACTCTGGATCAGCAGGTCAATCCACTCATCAGTGGTGAACTGCTTACGTGCCTCCAGATAGCCGTCGAAATCAAAGCGGGAGATTTGAATTGGCTTAAGCGAAGCCAAGATCCACGGTGAAGCAGACTTGTCCTCGGTGTATTCATACTCCACGTCCGCGATACACCAAACACCGCCTACCAGCAGTTTCTGGTGAGCCTTGACGGTGCTGGAGTCGATTAGCACCTTCTTGATGCCCAGGTTGGCGAACTCGGCCTCGTAAACGTCGTCCTTGTCGTTCAATGAGACGCTAATGCGGTCGATGACCTTGTGCCTGCCCTTTTCCTTGATCGTCGAGCGCACCAGCCCCGCTTCGTTTCGATGGACATAGTGCTTACGCAGGATCTCCTTGACCGTCTCGATACCGGTCTGGATCGTCGCCTCGTCATTGGTCGCGCAGTACTGGCCGAGCAAATACTCCAGCACATACGACGGCACAATAGCGTTGCCCTTCACCGCCTTGACCAGGTCTTTGCGCACCACTAGGCCGGCAAAGTACTGATTGATCTTGTCGTCGAGCTGACTCATTGAAGCTCCTGCTTAAAAATCGAATTCACTGCTGAATGAGCGGCGGATGGTGTATCGCGCAGCCTTATACCGAGTGAAGTGTGAAGTGCCTTCCACTGCCTCTTCGAGGAGCAATTCCACCTGCTGATTATTCACCGCATCGGCCTTGCGACTGAGGATGAAGCGTACCGGCAACTCACGCTCACGCGGATTGACGGAACCGAAGTCGAAAAGCAACTCATGCTGGTCAGACACCAGCTCACCGTCCAACGTGAACAGACCCGCACGTAGCCGGCGCGACTGCAATTTCTCGGTCACAGCCTCGGTTTGATAGAGCACCACGGCCAACTGCCCAGTAGTGATGGTCTTGCCACCGCCACCAATGAACTCGACCTCCACCCGGCCTACATCACTCTGGCGCTTCTTGTTAATGCGGATGACCGGAATCACCACCTCTTGCAAGGTAGCGCCGCCGTGCACGAAGCGACTGCCGGACCCCTTAAGCCGCAGACGGTTAATGGACTTGGGAATCTGCACCATCAACGTCCCCGCCAGCCCAAGCTGCACAGGGCTAAAGGTTTTAAAGCTGGCCCCCTCGCGCAAACCACGGCCCAGCACAAAACGCCGGTCGCGATAGAGAACCTCGTCGCCCTCCGGTTCACTGCTGAGGAAATCGCTCTCCTGCAGCGGATGGTTTTGGTAGATAAAACCATGATCGGCGGTGATCAGCAGGTTACTGGCATTGGCGTTGGTTAGCTTCTTCACCAGACGGATCAGCTCACTGAGTGTTTCCTCAGCCGCCGCAAATACTCGCTCCTCGGTGTCACGGGTGTCACCGGTTTTATCGATCAGGTTGTGATAGACGTAAACCACCTCATTGTCGCGCAGCAACGCACGAGAATCGGCCTGATTCATCGCCAACAGATCCTTGGCCAATACCACCTGGGATGCCGGCACCGTGGCTGCCAGAATCTTGCCCCGGTTGATCGAACCTTGAGCGCTCTGGCCATCCACCAGGGCATCGCCACTATCGTTTTCGGCCAGTTGCAAACTGCTATTCGGCAGTAACGCTGCCATACCCAGCTGGGTGTAGCTCGGCAGCATCGACAGCATCGACTCCAGCTCGGCCTCGAAGCGATCCTCCTGGCGAATCAGGCTTTGCAGCTCCTCGCCTACCTCATAGCGGAAGGCATCGGAAATCAGCACGCACACCTTGGTTTTACGATCTAGAAAAGGCTTCACATAACGGCTGAAGAAATTGCGCTGCAGCACTACTGGTGCAGCTTCCCACTGCTGCGCTGCATCTACGTGCTGCTGCCAGCGGTCGTTAAGTCGGCTCAGGTAGTTATTGCCGTACAGATTCTCGACCTGCATGGCCAACTCACCCAACAGCGAAGCCTGGCCGGATTCGCGCAGGTGATAGGCGAACTTACGGTAACGCTGATCCAGTCGGAACCACTGGCTGGCGTACTTTTGCACGCCATCCGTCAGCGATTCCATTTGCAGCTGAGTGATATCCAGTGTTTGGATGAATTGCGCCGCATGCTCCAGAGCCAGATAAACATCCTTGAAGCGCTCAAACCAGTGGCTCTGGCGGCGTTGACGCACCCACTGCTCTACTTCCTGCGCGGTCACGGTACGGGCCACCACAGCACGTACCAGCTCACTGAGAACCTTGCGGTCGATCAGCTCGAAATAATCTAGGTCCAGTAGGCTACGCCAGTCCAGGGTTTGCAACTTGTCATCAATCTGCAGCACCGCCGCGCACTGTTCAGACAGTATCTCGAAGCTCTGCTCATGAGAGCGACTGTCCTTCCAGCGCTTGAGGAACACCAACGCGTCAGCGGACAGTCGCGCCTTGTAGGCCGGATCGATGCCCAGCATGAAGCACGCCTTAAACAGCTCGATAACGAAATCGTGAAGCCCTGGCTGTTCGGAGCTATAACCATAGGCGCGCTTCACCTGCTCCCACAGATAGGGATTCAAGCAGCTGCTTTCGATCAGTTTGAGCCGCACATCTTTACCTGCAGCCAGATCACTCAGCAGGTTTTCCAGAATCACATCCAGGCGTGGATCGTTACCAGCACACACGGCGAGCATCTTGCGTTGCAGCAGGCTCTGCGAATCACCCGGCTCCAGCAATTTACTGAGCGCCTCGCGGCGTTTGGCAGTTTCGAAAAACGCCACATGCGCTTCCAGCAGCGGATAGCAATCCGGCCCCAACTCCAGCTCTGCCAGCCATAAAGCGACCTGATCGGTACGGAAGCAATTACCACTGGCCAGCTGCACATCCAGCAGCCAATTATCCAGATGCGCGGGCTCAGCTCCTTCGCGGTAAAGCAGAAACTTCTGCTCTGGCTGCTCGCGCAACAAACGGTGCTTCACGCTAAATTCATTATTAGCCAACTCGATCTTCTCGACGCACGGCAGCTCCAGCGTCTCGAAATCGGTACGAAACTCCAAGCGCGCGTCATACCAGAAGACGATGCGCTGATTGTCGAATAGATTCGTTAAAGCCTGGGTGATCTTAGTATTACTCATAGAGGGATCAGTCCTCACCCTTACCTTCCAACCCTGGAATCTTCTTCAGTGCGGCACCCAGCTCAAGGTAATTGGCTTTAACGCCAGCGTCTAGATCCAGAGACTTTTGCTCGGTTGCCAGCGGATAGAGCGTGTCGCGCTCGTAGTCGTCTAGCTCCAGCAGTTGCTTCTTGATGGTCTCAGCTTCCTTGTTGGCCTTGGTCTTGTCGCCTTGGCTAGCGGAGGGACTGATGGCCACCTGCTGCAGATAATCAAGACGCGAGGCGAGCTTTTTGCGGAAATCGCGCAGGTAGTTGAGCACCACACTGACGGTATCAGGGCGGTAGCGATGCAAATAAACCAGTGCACTGAACGTACCCTTCGGGCTGCTGAATAGCCAATAGATAGGGCGCTTCTTATAACGTTTCACATGGTCGGTATAGAACTCGCCCAAGAAGTAGTCGCGCAGGCTGTAGTTGCGTTTGCCTTTGCCATTCAGAGCCTGCTCGATAAAGGCCAGGTTGTCCTCGTAATGCGCATCGCCAAAAGCCATGCGCAAAAACTGACGGAAGCGCAGCGTGATGTCATCCGGGAACCAGTCGCCGTCAAGCAGCGGGATCACGTTGTCATCATCGGCCGGGAAGCTAGGATGTGGTACCTGGGCCAGGTAATCCGCGAGGGTTTCGCCTTGGTTGGCCAAGATCAGCCCGGGCTTGTCAAGACTGTAGCGACCGAACATACAGCCCACCGCGTAAGACACCAGCTCTCGCATGGTGTCGGCCAGCAGCAATACGTCTAGCTCATCCTCGCTCTTCTCACCGCCGTAGCGGTAGTGAGGGTTGCAGGTGAGGGTGATCTCTTTCAGCGGCACCGCGGGCGTTAACTCGTGCTGCAGGCCGTAAGCGTCAATAAAGATGCGGTTGTTTTCTTCCTCTAGGCGCTGCATTTCCAGCGTCATCTCTCGCCAGTGAGCACGGAGCTTCTGGTAGCTGCCCTTGAGCGATGGTTGGCAGTGATCAGGGTGCAGCAGCGGACAAATGCTGAAATCCCAAGATACTTCGTAAGAATCCCAATCATTTCTTGAAAGAGATGTGCACTCTTGCGATGGTGTAGATTTAGAAAGAAGCTCCTTATGAAACGGAACCTTTGAAATATCTCCAGGTTGGAAATTTAATGTTGGCGATAAAATACTTAAGTGACGAAACATCACCTTGGAATTAACAAATCCCCCGATGGGAAAAATTCCAGATTCCGCAAATATGGAGCACCCGCCATTATCAAACAATGCACCGACAGGGCAATACCGCGCGGAAAATGAGCCTGACGAAACCGTCGTCCAAGTAAAACACTCCCTAAAATAGAATCCAGCATTTCTTATGGTTGGCTTTTTCTCGTCCCAACCAAGTCGGTTTTTTATTTCACTACCATCATCTTTCCAATTGATTACATATTCACGGTTTCCGTACCACCTTCTGAAGTCCCCGCCTTTGTTGTAGGGGAACCACACTTTGCTAAGATCATGACCATCAAAGCAAGCTCTGTCGTATGAAGTTTCATGCCAAAGTCTTAAAAATTTAGCATTCTCTCCCGTATCAAGTCCTTTTCTTGGATAACTTACCGCTCCAAGAAATTCATTCTTCTCATAAGCATCGAATTCCTCCTTTCCCACCCAGTACGCAATAGGATTTCCAGGGATCTTCTTAAAGTCTTCTGCTGATGCTCGAAAGAAGTGCTTCTCCTTACCCAGATCTAGACTACTGCTTTGTTTGTCACTCATTCTTTCTCTCCCGCCGGCAATACCTTGCGGCAAAAAACAATTTCAAATCCATCCGGTACCGGCTTGAACGGTTTGGCCAGGGAGCAGTAACTGCTTTGGAACTGACGCAGCGCCTGCACGTCAATCTCGCCAATCACGCAATAGTCGGTCACACCGCCCTTGACTCGCAGTACATCACGCTCCCAACTGTCTTTTGCTGGTGCGCGGATGCGGCTGTCGCCGTACTGTCGGTCATTGCACTGAATGATGTAGGCGTGCATATCCAGCGCGGCGCATTCCACCAGGGCGTTGGCGGTTTCGGTGTCCTGGTTCCACTCGGGCACAAACAGCACGTCCACCTTGGCTTTGCGGTAGGCCAGGCAAAGGGCTTGGAGGCTGGTCACTGAGCAGCCTCCTCTGCAGCGATGAGGAGAACGTGAGCTTCTCGGCGTAATGGCCACTCAGGAAACTGATGATTCCATGTGTCAACCGAGAGCACCACACAGTCTGCAATGTGTTTGCGCTTCCAGGCCTCGAACGACTCCTCCCGGATGTCTGCCAGCAGGCGGTCCTTAAAACCGAACAGAAGCGCCTTCTGGCGATCTGGGTCAAACGCATCCAGGCCGAGTACTACCACATATTTGATCGGCTTGTCGTCTCGCTCCATCAGGTGCAGATATAGGTACGAGTCACGAGCTTTAGGCGTCAACTCTTCGGTTAGCACGGAGTTGTTAGTCAGACGCTTTAGATAGGAGTTGCGTTCTTGGTCAGGGGAGCGAGAGATCGATGGATCCTTGATCTCGACCAGGAGAATATCCTCATCACGCACGATCACCAGATCGACGAATTTCATTTTCACAGGCAGCTTGACACCTTGCTTGTCCAGCTCGCTCCAGTTTAATTCATCAGGAAAGTCGAATAGCAGCTCAGCGGTTTCTTCAGCGCGGTATGCTGGCATCACTCGCCTCCCAATGCGCGCTTCACGTCTTCGTCGTAGAGCTCGGCGAAGGTGTTACTGATGGCACTGCGACCGACAATGCTGTAGTCCGCTTGGCTTTCCCGCTGAATGTCATCACTGCCACCGTTGCGATACAGGCGATGGAAGACAACGTGATCACCCTTGCCCTTTTCCATCAGCAGATCAAACCACTTCAGTAGCACGTAATCGTGCGTGGCAAGAATGACTTGCTGCCCGTTACGGGCGAGTTCCAGCAGGGCCAACACGAGATCCTTCATCAGCTTGGGGTTGAGGTTGGACTCAGGCTCATCCCACAGTAGCGGGCCGGTGGTGCCGGGGCTGAGACTGCCGTTGCTGAGAAGGCGCTGCAGCACGCCGATTTTGCGAAAGCCCTCGGCCGTCATGCCGCTGGACATCAGCGGCGACTTCGTTGACACGAAGCTAAGTTTCGAATCTTTGAAGCTTTGAGGTGCGAACTCCTCATCAGCAGTACTCTCGCCTTGCTCATCGACGTACATACCTGCTTGGAAGCAGAATCCACCCTCTTTAAGTAAGTAGCGCCCACCAATCAGATTGGTCAATCTCGGAACAATGCTGGAGAACCTTGGGTTGTCCTGAGTCTTCTTTTGCAGACCCCCAGCATCTTCTTTCCGCAGCGTATTTGCCAAATCCAGATAGCCATCGTCAAAGATGCGCTCAATGGTGGGCAAGTGCGGCTGCTCTGCAGTTAGCCCGCGCACCAGCGACAACACTTCCTTGGTGGGTATAAAGATGGCTGGCGCAAGCCCACCTCCCATGCCGATATTGACCTTGGCTTCAGTGGCGGAGCCGTTGAACTTGGCAGTGATGTGCTGTCCGGATGCATAGGTAGCGCTGAGCAAGGCTCCTGCGCGGCTGCCTGCACGGCGTAGTTCGCCAAGTTGATTGCTGAGCGGGTGATAAAGCCGGCAGAGCTTACGCGCCAGTTGCTCACCAGCCATTTCCCCACGAGCTGCCTCCCCGCTCAGCGCAAGAATGGCCTTGAGCAGCTGAGTTTTACCCGTGCCATTCTCACCGAGCACGATGTTGATGCCAGGCGAGAAGTCGATGGCCAAATCGGTGAAGGCCGTAAAGTTCTTAAGCTGCAGGTTGGTGATCATGCTGCGCCGCCTTGTGCAATGGCACTAGCCATCATCTCCATCTTTTCCGCTTCCGAATTGCCATCCACCAAGCGCATATAAGCGCCCCGATAATCGGGTTTGAGAGCGTTTTCCAGCACAAAGGCCGTGGTCGACACAACCTCACCACCAATACTGTCAAAGGCCCGCGCACCTAAGTGCGCCATGGAAAGAATCGTATGCTGATTAAGGATACGGCTGCGCAAAGGCTCGTATGAGGAAAGGAACATCCAGCTTTGCATTGTGATCATGGCAACAGTCCCGCCCTTAACTGCCAGATCCAGGTTGCGCTCGATGAACATCGCAAACAGGTCGGATTTGCTACGGGGGAAATTCTCTTTGGCCCAAGTGCTCAAGCGCGGATTCATGCCCTTTCCGCCCATATAAGGTGGGTTGGCCACAACCACCGCGTAGCGAGGGCTAAGAGCTTCAGCCATGCGCAAAATACTCAGTACTTTTTTATGCGTCTCGGCCAGGAACAGATTTCTGCTCATGTCCTTGCTCCCAAGCGTGGCCAGCACATCGGCCACGTTGACTACCTTGGGCACGATCAGCGAGCCAAAGTTATTGGCCTCGCTGAACAGTTGCAGCGTTTCACGAAGTCCGTGGGTAAACAGGTCACGGCCCACTGCAGTCATGTATTCGTCCAGCTCTTCAGAGCTAAGACTCACCTTGTCCAGCACGCAGATGTTGGGTTTGACGCGCTTATTAAAGAAGCGACGCTGGCGAGAGCGGGCCTTCATGGTGAGCGCAAAGGCAGCAAGCTCTCCTGCGCGCTCATCCAACTCGATACCAAAAAGATTGTGGGTAAGGATCTTTTCCGGAATCTCAGCAGGGTCATAACCCTCCTCTTCGTACATGGCATAGAGCAGGTCGAAGGCGTAAGTAAGCATGTGGCCGGAACCGCACGCCGGGTCACACACTTTGATCTCTTCGGGGCCGTTAATCTTGAGGAAGTCAGCTTCTGGCTTCTCAGATCGTAAGTAGTACTCCATCTGCTCTGCCAGCCGAGAGCCGGGTCGGTTGAGTAGCCAGAGGCGGCCCAGAGAGTTTTCTACTAGGTAGCGCACGATCCAGTGCGGGGTAAACAGCTGAGTTGCAGCCGGGATGTTCTTTGGGGTGATCTTCTGATTCTTCTTCAAACCCTCAAACACAGCGTCTTTCTTCTCGGAGATGTAGAACTGGTAGAGCCAGCCGATCACCTCGACATCCTTGCAGGCATCTGGGGTCATGGCCTCTCGCGTGTAGGCAAGGATGGAATTACCCGAGAGCAAATCATCCGGCATCAGTAGCTCGGTGTAATCGTCGATGCGCTCAAACAGAAAGGGCATGGACTCGTGCCAGGCATTACACACTGCAACCAGCAGCAGGCGGTAGGCTTCGCCCTGCGAGTCGTTGCTTGGGGCGCGACCAGCGAGTAGATCTAGGACCTTCTGACGAGCCTGGGCCGACACCATCTCTTCGTCGATATGCCCCATCTTGGATTCGGCCAGGATTTCGGGCTGGAACTGGCCCTCTGCCGGTGACACCACGCCGATGCGGGTGTAGCGGTTGACGTCCATAAAGCGCAGTGCGCAGAAACGGTTAAACCAGATGTAGGCAACACGCTCCTCCACTTGCTCGCGACCAGAACTTTTAATCAGCTTATCCAGCTCAGCCACGACCTGAGAACGCTCACGGCGTGCAGCACTCTGCGGAGCCAATACCACATCCAACTTGCCGCTAACCTGATCCAGCAAAGTGCGACGGGCATATTGAGCAAATTTCTTGAGCTTGCTGGTATCCATCATTTTTCTCTTTCTATGGGCCTGCTAGATCATTTGCGTAACACCACACAAATGATCGAGACGCTTGTACGTTTTAGATCTGAACGCGGTTGCCGGCCTGAATTTCTTTGAGCCAGGCTTCACGCTGCTGCTGAAGATAGTCATCCAGCTCGGCCTCACTGGCCAGCCAAGGTTTGCTGTAGCCGACCTTGATAGAGCGTGCTGGCACCAGACGCGGTTCAGCAATTTTTGGTGGATGCTCGACTGAAGCAGGTGGGCTGTCGATACTCGATTTACCTGCTGCTGGGGGTGCCTGCACTGGCGGTACGGGAGCCGGCATTGGTTGCGGACGCGCCATTCGCTCCAATTTCAGTAGCAACTGTGCGTATTGATTTTCCTCAAAAGCACGCAATTGATCTCGGATCATGGCAATGCGTTTCTGCCCGTTTATTGATTGCTGAGCTTCAACAAAAGGTGCTGCGAGCTGAACCTGCTGCTCGGGCTTAAGGCTTCTGTACTCGTCACTACCCTGCAGGCGCAGTTCCAGCTCGACAAGCCCACTGACTGCATTGGCTTTTTCACTAGCTAGCTGATTAGCGATAGCTTGTTGCAGGCCCTCCAGCTGCGGCTTGGCCTGCTGTAGACGGTTGCCCTGCCAGGGATTACTTTCGGTGAGTAACGTTTTGATGGCTTCAACCTCACCTATGTCGACATAGGCGAAATTGTCTTCCTGCTCCTGCACCAACTGGCGAGCCTGGTCGTAAATAGCTTTTTGCGGGCTGCCCATAAAGCGGCGCAGTGGTTCAATGGTCTGCTCTTTGCTGTCAAGCATGGCATCGGAGGCGCGGGATAAATCGGTGAGAAACCAGCTAGCGTTTTTGCTGGCGACTTCTTTGAGGGTAGCCATCACGCCATCCAGCACACTAAGAAACCCATAAAGGGCTTTTTGTCCGTGCAGGTCAGCCAGTTCGATCTCCAGCTCTTTGATTGCGTCGATAGTTTCACGTGCCAGGGCACGGGCTTCGTTGCTGCTTGCTGGTCGGTCAAAAAAGTCGGCAAAGAACTCTTTGAGATGGCGAACCTGGGAGGCGCTGAACTCGATTTGCGGCTCCAATACCAGACTGCTGTGGGCATTGGTGTTGCGCAGGCTGCGCTCCAGGTTGTCGCCTTCTAGCGGGTTACTGTCTTGCCGCACTTCTACCTTGCTTCGGGCGCTAAGCAAGGCGAGATTGCAAAGAATAGCGGCGTAATACCAACCGTAGTTTTTACGTTCGAAGCGCTCCAGCAACGTTTTGACTGTGGTGCGCACACCGCTGCGGGCGTTGCTCTGGATATAAGCCAATAGCTCCTGTTCCGGTTCGGTCAGGCTGGTGACATCGTTACCCAGCAAGCCATCCTGGGCTTGGCGCAGGTGTTTCCCGATGTCGTTTTCACTGTACGGGACATCGCGCAGCATGCGCAGGTTCGGGTAGGTCGTTTCGATCAGCAGATAGAAACCCTTGAGAATGCGGGCCTGGCCGTCTGAGCTGGTAGCCTCCACGTCGGCGGCGTTAATTATCAATTGTGCTTTGCCAAGCAGCTCCTTGGCACGATCCTGCAGATCGACCAGACGCTCCGTATTCTGGAAGCCCTTGGCATCGATGATGCGTTTAACTGCTTCCTGCTGGGTACTACTGTTCTGACGGATGTATATCTCGGTACGTTTGTGCAGGGTGAGATCCTGCATAAAGCGGGCATCAGCCGGCAGCACTACACGCAATTCATCACGGCCCATGCTCTGCATTCGCTGCACGGTGAGGTTGTCGAAGTTGTCGCTTAACGGAGTGACGATGTGGATGGCCAGCTCAGACTCGCGACTCAGTGAGCGGTCGTCCATCTTGCGCGTGTAAGCGTAGTCCTGGCCGTTTTCGTAGCGGATCTTGCGTTGCTTGATCACGCCGTCGAACAGTAGGGTTTCCAGCTCTTTGATGACATCGGCGGACTCGATCTCAGTGTTCTTGATCTCTTCTTCAATGTCCTTCTCTTCGTCGGTCAGGTATTCGTAGAGCTCACCGTTACGCTGGATATAGGTTTGCTGTTCCAGCAGGTTGAGCGCCGCTTCCAGTTTCTTGCGTTGGGCTGGAATGTCTTCGCCAAAACGCTCCAGCATCAGCACATTAAGGTTGCGCAGAGTGGCCTTGAACTCCTTGACGTACTTGACCAAGAACAAGGCCTTGAGCACGCGCACCGCGTATGGGTCGCCAAGGTGCCGCTCGGCATTGTTGATGGCGCTTTGGATAGCGCTTTTCAGTGCGCCTCGAATTCCTTCAAACATGCGGTCGAAGGTGGCCAACTGTCCGACTGGTTCGTTGTCGATAGCCATGGCCACTTCGCGAAATACACCGAGCATGGAACGCTCACCCACCGAGTTGGCCTTGCCCTCAAAGCCGTTGTGCATGGATATGCCACGAATGGCCGACTGGAACAGCGGGAACTGATACGGCACGAAGGGGTAGCAATAGGTGAAGTGCTCCAGATCGCGGAAGTTCTGGTAGTGCTGGCCACCCTCGGTAAAGTCAAACAGCGTTTTAAAGTTGTTGAACTGCTGGTCGTAGACGGTTTTCAGCAGCTCGGCACCGGTATCGTTCTTGGTCAGCAGGCGCTTCTGGATCACCTCGGCTACGTCGGCACTGGTGAGCTTGAGACGGTTGGCAAAGCGCGCCTGGATCTTGGTGAAGTCGTTGCTTTGCTGCTTGCTCATGTCACCCATCACAGAGTCCATATCCTCCTGTGCGGTGACGATGATCCAGGCCCTGCCCTGGCACTTGGTGGCCAGGCTTTCGGCCACGGTCTGCAGGTTGGTCATGAGTTTGGTGTTGTCGGCAATGTACTGACCAACCTCATCTACAAAGAAGTTCAAGCGGAAATTGGACGGCTGTTTATCCAGCCACTCCTTGATCTGGTTGCCGAAGTCCTCAATGGAAACGCTATGCTGGGCGCGGTATTTGTCGAGGATACCCTTGGCCAGTGCCAGGTCTTCACCCGTGATCTGGGCGTAGGTCTTGGCGATGTTGCCGGACTCCAGCAACGCCTGTTCGCGACCGCGCTCCCAAGGCTTGTTGGCGATGCTGTGGTAGGCCTCCTTGAACGGCTGGAACAGTTCGCGGCTGTCCAGATCGCGCTCAAACTGGGCGATATAGCCCTGTTTGCCGTAGTAACCGCACATCTCGTTAAAGACTTTGACGAACACTGAGAGTAAGGCGTCGATCTGGGTCTTGCTTATGATGTCGGCCTTCTGGTCGATGTTAAACAGGATGCTTTTCGAGGGGATGGCCACGGCATTCTTGAGCTGGGCACGCAGCAGTTCATCATCTTCCTTGATCTTGGGCAGGAAAATATCCAGTGCAGTACTGCCGTCGACCTGGCGATTTTCCAGCAGCAGGGCGAGCATTTTCAGCAGGTGCGACTTACCAGAACCGAAGAATCCGGACACCCAGACGCCGTTGGCGTGGTGGTAGTCGGTATAGGCATCGAGGAAGTGCTCCAGACGCTTAGCGACCTCGTCAGTGAGGACGTATTCGCTCAGCTCGTTGTACAGGCTGGTCTCGTCGTCGGCTTTGATGACGCCTTCAATCGGGCGGCCGACGGAGTTTTCGAAAATGCCGTTGAGTTCCATTGACTGCTTCCTTACGCCTGAGACTCGAAAATATTGAATGCGCGGTAATACTTGTCGTCGTGTAGCAGGCCGAACAGCTCCAGTGACGCACCCTGCTCCAGCGAATGCCGATACTCACCGGGGAAGAACATGACTGTGGGCTTGTCCTTGGCCGTGCTTTGCAGATTGTTGAGTACGTTGTGCGAGCGGATATAGGGGAACACCTCACCGATACCGGAAAGAAACAGCACGTCGTAATCAGCTTGAGCAATACACTCGCCAATAGCCGGGATCAGGTGTTCCTTGATGTCGAGTACTCCTTGCAAAAGCTCCAGCAGAGCTTCTTTTTCATAGTCCTGCTCTTCTCTCTGTACTTGATCCCAAACACTCATGCCAGGCTCACTGCCTTCTCGGGCCTTGAGCAAATCGATGGTCAGGTCATACATGTTGATCTCCAGCACCTTTACACCACGCCCCTGCAGGCAATCGACACGTAAACCTGCCAGCGTGTTGACCAGTTGCCGCTGCATGCGTTGTATCTCAAAGGCTTCAGCCGCCTTGAATTCGCAGATGTAGAAGGGCAGATCATTATTCAGCCCCCTCATTTCCAGAAAGCGCTGACCGCTCATGACGCTCACCAGGTGCTCAAAGCGAGCTGCCAGCGGCTGCTGACTAATTTTTTGGCTCATTGCAGCCACCTTTTAATTTCATGGTCGGTTGCCGGGAATATCAGCAATTGCTCATTACCGTGATGGACCAGTAAATGGGCCAGCGCTGGAGTTATCAACACGGGCTGAATCTGGCGCTGCGCGCTGATCAAGTCGGCATCTCGCAACATGCGGAACAGGTTTTGCCGCAACTTGCTTTGCGTGGACGCAGCCAGTTCATCCAGTTCGACATGCCACAAAGCTTTGCCATTGAAGAAGGCATCGTAATCGCTTGTCGTGAGTTGGCGGCGCATGAGCAGGTAATGCTCGCGCAGAACTTCGCGTGCAAAGTCTCGGATGAAAGCATAGCGCCGGCAAGTTGCAGCCCACAGGAGGTAGCCTTGCTCGCGCAGGCTTCCGTCAACCAAGAACTCCAGCTCCTCTGGATCCAACAGCTCCAGACGCGCGATCAACTCCTTACTGATACGTGTCGCAGCAGCTGATGTACGAACTTGCAACAGGTTCTCAGCACGCACCTGCTCCCGTGTTTGCTTCCAATCACGCAGCGTTAGATAGCGCTCCACAACCAGCGGTGCTTCCTGCAAAAACAGGCCACCCGTGGTGAAAGAAAGACGATAACGCTCAGCCATCACTTCTCGCCTGCTGCGTTTCGTCACTGGCTCCGCCAGCCTTGACCCAGGTATCCACCTCAACCTTCTGGAACTTCCACAACCGACCAACCTTGTGTGCTGGCATGTTGCGTTTGGCGATCCATGCATAAACGGTGTCCTTGCTGACGCCGAGGTGTTCGGCAATTTCATCAACACTGTGCCAACGATCAGTCATAGCCAAATCTACCGATAAAAAAACGTGCTGATATTAGCCGTTTTTATCGGTTTTAATAAGGTTAAAGCTGCTTATCAGGATTTCCTGTAAAATGCTGTGTCGCCAAGCTTTCTGTGGTAAGCCTGCGTAGCGGACAGCTAAGGTCCAAGGCAGCACAGATGCCGCTTAGGTTACAATTTTGCTAAACCCCAACCCCCTCAGTCAGGACGAAATCCCGAAGTGGGGGGATAAATGGGGGGACAAAAATAGAATCCGCTACAAACACCAATAAAACATGGGTATAAATCAACAATAACGCCGCCCACAAGCCGGTTTTTTAATGCCTGCGAAAAAGTGAGCCTCAACGATTAGCGAGCTAGATCGACATCCCGCGCTGATCCAGCTCGTCAGCCGTTGGCAAATCAGACTGAAGCAGGTTGTTCTCATGCATGAATCC
>Ga0163162_10001373_pt1 | contig 22633 bp, 19 predicted proteins | sample S55metaG_FD_115310 | JGI IMG/M metagenome (GOLD analysis project Ga0163162, IMG submission 115310) | Switchgrass rhizosphere microbial communities from Kellogg Biological Station, Michigan, USA - S5-5 metaG | ecosystem: Host-associated > Plants > Roots > Rhizosphere > Soil | place: USA...
TCTGTACACGGCAAACTTCAACCTGACCGCCGACTATCAATAACCCACTGGTTGTCGGCATTTGGGGCGGCCCCTCGGCTTGATGCCGGGGGGTCGCCTTTTTTCTCAGGGTTTACCTCCGGTTCATGTTCCAACGACGAAGCGAGATGTCGTTGCGGCAAATGCCGCGCCGCCGAAGGGGCTACGGACGTTTTAACGGCAGGACTCCATCCATTTGACGGAGGTAAATGAGTCATGTCGAAGATCAGGAAAATCCTTGCCCTCGGTGCCGGCGCTGCAGCCATTGCGGTCGCCAGCCCTGCAGCGGCGCAATATTATTCGTACCCTTACGGCAACTATAGCTACAGCCAGTACGGCTATGCGCGGCCTTACGGTTACGCTCAGCCGTATGCCTATGGCATGAATACCAGCGTCGCGACGCAGCAGTGTACCGCCGCAGTTCAGAGCCGGCTTTATAATCGTTCGAGCGTTGGCGGAATCCTGGGCGTGCTCCTGGGCGCCAACACGACCGGTTCGGTCGTTGGAGTGACGCAGGTCAGCCCGCGTAGTGACGGCACGATGCGCGTGCGCGGACTCGCGAGTAGCGGCCGTTACGCTACCAACGGCTACGGTCCTTACGGCGCCGGCGCCTATGGCGCTCTCGGCTACGGCTACGCCAATGCGGCGGACCTCAGCTTCCGCTGCGACGTCGCCCCGAACGGTGCAGTCTATAACGTGAGCATCAACCGCCGCTAAAACGGCATCAGGTTGAACGAGAGAGGAGCGTCGGTTTTCCCGGCGCTCCTTGTCCTTTTTCCGGTTCAGCGAAAAGTCAGCCCTTTTTCTATCTAAACTGATCAGCCATTCATGCGTTCAGGCGCCAGCGCGCGTTTGGAACGCGAATCAGGGATGAAAGACAACAATGGGTAAGGTGGTTCGCGGTTTCGTGCCGCTGAGGGGAATTCTCGCGGCGGGTAGCGCCGTTGCCGCGCTTGCAGTGGTAGCGACAGCGGCATTTACGCCGACTTCGGTCAACGCGCGTTCAGCGGCAATTTCGTCCTTCGACGGAGAGATAGCGGACTTCTATCGAGCGCGCGGCGGCGCCCCACTCTGGCTTGCTCCAAATTCCGGGGATGCGGCTCAGCATCTTCTCGATCTCTTGGCCACCGCCCAGGCCGACAACCTCAATCCAAGGCGGTACAACAGCCGAACTCTTGCCCGCGTCATCGCCGATGCGCGGACCGGGAATCCCGCGGCGATCCAACGCGCCGAAGTGACGTTGAGCAATGCCTTCGTCACGTATGTGCGCGATCTGAAACGTGACCCCCAGATCGGGATCATCTACGTCGACAAGGAATTGAAGCCCGAGCCTCCTTCCGCGATCGAGATCCTGACCGCGGCTGCCCGAGCGCCCTCGTTCGGCAGCTACGTCCAGCAGATCGGTTGGATGAACCCGATTTACGCCAAGCTCAGGCAGGCAATTGCCAGTCGCATTTACCGCAACGCAGCCGAATATCGGCTCCTGCAGCTCAACCTGGAGCGGGCGAGGGCGCTCCCCTCGAACAACGGTCGCTATGTGATCGTCAATCCACCGGCCGCGCGCTTGTACATGTATGAGAATGGGCAGGTCGTCGATTCGATGCGCGTGGTTGCTGGTCGGCCGGACCCGATCGCCCAGACGCCGATGATGAACGCTTTCATCCGCTTCGAAGCGCTTAATCCTTATTGGAATGCGCCGCCGGACATCGCCGCAAGGAAGCTCGCCCCGAAGGCGCTCGCCCAAGGCCGCGCTTACCTCAACGAGAAGGGCTATGAAATTGTCGACCAGTTCGGCGAGAATGCTCGGGTGCTCAGCCCGACGTCGGTCGACTGGAAGGGCGTTGTCGAGGGCCGCGTCCAGGTCCACATGCGCCAGAAGCCAGGCCCGGCCAACTCGATGGGCCGGATGAAATTCATGTTCCCCAATCCGCAGGGGATCTGGCTGCACGACACTCCCGAAAAGGAGAAGATCGAGGATGCTGGCCGCCTCGAGAGCAACGGCTGCGTCCGCCTGGAAGATGCGCCGCGATTCGCGCGGTGGCTGTTCAACGGCAGGCCGCCAAGTCCGAAGGGTGCGCGACCGGAGCAAAAGGTCGACCTTCCCGCGCCGGTACCGCTGTACATCACTTATCTGACAGCCGTTCCGAGCGGGACGTCGATCGTCTATTTCGATGACTTCTACGGGAAGGACCGGGCGCAGGCGCGGCAGTTCGCCGGCTTGCGCTAAGCTTGCTTCTTCTCTCGATCGGCCACGTACCAGGGACGGAGCATGGATGCTTCGCTGCGCTTCTCCTTTTTCGGGGCGAGGCGCGCGAGATCGAATTGGCCTTCGAACTGAAGCCCGAATTTGCCGGCCTGCGCCCAGCGCACCAGGCCGCGCACCGGACCGACTCCGACGATGTCGATGGCCATCTCCGCCCCGGGTGCGACGGCGAAGTCGCATTCTACCAGCGCCCCCATCGAGGAAATGTTGCGCAGCCTGACTTCGACGGTCTCGCCGTCCACTGAAGTCAGGGCCCGGCGCATCAGCCGATGTCGCGGTTCGCGGATGCAGGCGAAGCCATCGGCCTCGACGGTGACGCTGTTGGCGAGTTCGCGAGCGGTTTCGGCAGGGCTGGGACGACCGAAAATGTACCCCTGGACCATGCTGACGCCCAGATCTCGGATCAGCTGGAGGTCATCATGCGTCTCGACACCTTCGGCGCACGTATCCATTCCGAGCGTCTCGGCGAGCGTAACGATGGCACGAATGATCGCCGCGTTGCGGTTGGTCGCGGAGGCCGCTCCACGAACGAAGCTTTGGTCGATCTTGATTTTGTCGAACGGCGCTTTCTTCAGATACCCGAGCGAGCTGTAGCCCGTCCCGAAATCGTCTAGCGAAAGCCGAACTCCCAACGCCTTCAACCGGGCGAACGTCTCGTCGGTGGAATCGCCTTCCGCGAGGAAGACGCCCTCGGTGATCTCAAGCTCCAGACGGTCTGCCCGTACGCCGGTTTCCGAAAGGTGCTTGCCGACCATCGCTGCGACAGTCGGATCGTTGAATTGCAGGGGCGAGAGGTTGACCGCAACTCGGACATGGTCCGGCCAACGAGCGGCCTCCTCGAGCGAAGTCCGAAGGACCCATTCCCCGATCTTGCCGATCAGTCCGGCTTCTTCCGCCAGCGGAACGAAATTGGCCGGCGGAACATTGCCCCGCGTCGGATGGTGCCATCGTATTAGCGCTTCAAAGCCGGAGATTTCTTCGCCGGCCGCGCGCACGATCGGCTGATAATGGACTGACAGTTCGCCGCGGTCGATCGCCTGGCGAAGATCGTTCTCCAGCAACTGGCGTTCGGCCGCCTCGCTGTGCATCGACGGCTGATAGAAACAATGCTTGCCACGCCCGGCACCCTTCGCGGCATAAAGAGCAAGGTCGGCGTTGCGAACGAGCGCGTCCGCGCTCGCGCGTCCTGGGTCCCCAATGACGACCCCGACTGATGCGCCGATCGTGACCTTATAGCCTTCGATCATGTAAGGCCGCGACACCTGCTCGATCAGCGTCCGAGCGAGCGATTCCAGCAAACCGATGTCGACCGCTCCCGGCAGGACGGCCTGGAATTCGTCGCCTCCCAGGCGGCCCACCTGGCCATGGTTGCCCATCACAGACGTCAGGCGCTCCGCGACCTGACGCAGGAGCGCGTCGCCGATCGGATGCCCCAACGTATCGTTCACATTCTTGAAGCGATCGAGATCGATCATGAATAGCGCGCAGCCCTTGTGGCGATGAGCCGCGTTGCGCAGTGCCTCGTCCAGCGTTTGACGCATCATCGCCCGGTTGGGGAGGCCGGTCAGAGAGTCGAATTTCGCCAGTCGCGAAATCTCACGCTCGGATTTGCGTTGCTCCGTGAGGTCCGTGCCGATCCCACGGAATCCGAGGAAACGGCCGCGCTCGTCAAAAATCGGATTACCCGACAGCGACCAATGAACATCCTGTTCGCTTGCCGGCCGGACGACGACGTCGGAGAATGGAAAGCGAGCCGAGAGATGAAAGCCCAGCGTCTTTCGCTCTTCCAGGGCCTCGGAAGCCTGGTCGACTGACAGGAGGTCCGTGAACTGGCGTCCGAGCAGGGCCTCAGGCTCGCTTTCGAAATCCTCTGCCAGCTGCCGCGACACGTAGGACAAGGTGCCAAGAGGATCGGTTTCCCAGAACCAGCCGCGCCCACTGTTTTCGAACTCGTCGACGAAGTTGAGCGCCTTCCGGGCCTGCCATTCGAGAGCAAGCCGCCGACGCCCGCTGTGCAAGGTCTTTTGCGTGATCGCCGTACTATAGACGACCATCATCAATGCCATTGCGTCGATGGCGAAGCTGACCTGCAGGCTGGTTGAGAACAGCAGCGTCGTTGCGACGGCGACCACTGCATTCGTCACCGCAAGCGGCGGCGACTGGGCAGCGACGATCGATCGCACGAAGAAACCGGAGGCCATCGCGAGAGTTACAAATGATGCATCGGCAATCTGGAGCGATCCCGCGGTGACGCTTGCCACCGCCCAGCAAGCACCTGTAGCCCCGAGGTAGCCGCACATCAGCCTGACTATGGTGTGGGGCGCCATTTGGAGACGGCGCCAGAACAGCATGAAGGTGCCAGCGGACGCATCCAGGGCGAGGGAAATGGCAAGTGGAATACATACGCTGCCGATCGATGCCCAGCTGGTCTGCGAATTCCGCTCAAGAACGAGGCTGATCGCAATGATCAGATGGCCCGAGAAGAGCAGCCAGGGAGCAAGGCTCAGTCCGCCGGCCCGGCGCTCCGCGAGCGTCAGGTCCGCGCTTTCGGTATGATCGCGCACATCGAACGTAAGGGATTCCCTGGCCGATGCTCTCGCTTCGGTCGGAAGTTCAATTTCCGGTGATTTGCCGAACAGGGTTCGACGCATTCCATACCGCCTGACGCCACATCGGTCCGCACCACGCGGCCGAAGGAGGAGTCATAGCGGTCCGAGTTAACCGGGCAGCGAACGAACAGGGTTACTGCTGACTTAAGCTTCTTCCGGTAGAAAATCCGCCACAGACAGATATCGCTCGCCAGTGTCGTAATTGAATCCGATCACTCGAGGCTTGTCGCCGAGCTCCGGCAGCTTCTGGGCGATCGCAGCCAGGGTAGCACCGGACGAAATGCCGACGAGCATGCCTTCTTCGCGGGCTGCACGCCTCGCCATTTCCTTGGCGTCGTTGGGATCGACCTGGATCACGCCGTCGAGGAGACTCGTATCCATGATCTCGGGAATGAATCCCGCGCCGATTCCCTGGATCGGGTGCGGACCTGGCTGACCTCCGGACAAAACGGGAGAAAGCGTCGGCTCGACTGCGAACACCTTGAGGCCGGGCCATTTCGGTTTCAGAACTTCCGCGCAGGCAGTGATGTGACCGCCGGTGCCAACTCCGGTAATGATCGCATCCGGCGGATTGTCCGCGAAATCGCGAAGGATTTCCTGAGCCGTGGTTCGACGGTGAACCTCCAGGTTCGCGGGGTTCTCGAACTGCTGCGGCATCCATGAGTTCGGGGTCGATGCAATGATTTCCTCGGCCCGGGCAATCGAGCCCTTCATGCCCTTCTCGCGAGGAGTGAGATCGAACGACGCGCCATAGGCGAGCATCAGCCGCCGCCGCTCGATGCTCATGCTGTCGGGCATCACGAGGATCAGCTTGTAGCCCTTGACCGCGGCGACCATCGCAAGACCGATACCGGTATTGCCGGATGTCGGCTCGACGATGACCCCGCCGGGTTTCAGCTTTCCGGAACGCTCGGCCTCCTCGACCATCGACAGCGCGATGCGGTCCTTGATCGACCCACCTGGATTGGACCGTTCCTGCTTGATCCATACTTCAGGGCCGTCGCCGAACAGGCGGTTGATACGCACGTGCGGCGTATTGCCGATCGTTTCGAGGATATTCGCGGCCTTCATGCCTTGCTCTCCTCCGTTTGGAGTTCACGCAAATCGGGTGGCTCGAAGCTTTTTGCAAGGCGCAGTTCCGGAAACCACCAGGACCACAGGAACACCACGGCGATTGCGCCAATGCCACCCGCAATGACAGCCGGAACAGGTCCAATCAGAGCGCCGAGGAAGCCCGACTCCGCTTCGCCAAGCTCGTTCGAAGCGGAGATGAACAGTGACGACACGGCCCCAACGCGCCCTCGCATCTCGTCCGGCGTATAGAGCTGGATCAGGGATTGGCGCACATAGACCGAGAACATGTCGGCGGACCCGAGCAGCGCCAGGCAGAAAAGCGACAATGGCATCCATCGCGAGAAGCCGAATATGATGGTTGCAGCGCCAAATACCCCAACAGCGGTCAGCATCTTGGTGCCGACATTGTGCTTTAGTGGGCGAAACGAAAAGAAAGCAGCGGTGAGCGTTGCGCCCACGGCCGGTGCGGCGCGCAAGTGACCGAGCCCTTCGGGGCCAGCATGAAGAACGTCACGGGCGAAGACCGGCAGCATCGCCGTTGCTCCGCCGAGGAGCACCGCGAACAGGTCGAGGCTGATTGCGCCGAGCACCAGCCGGTTGCGGCGGACATAATGGAGCCCGTCGACCATTTGCTTCCACGGGTTCGGACCGCGCGCGAACTCTGGGCGAGCGACGGGACCAATCGCGAACAAGCCCGCCAGGCTGATCATGAACAGCAGTGCGCTCGCGGCGTATGGGGCCGCTGGAGCCCAGGCGTAGAGATAACCGCCGAGCGCCGGGCCGGCGATGGCTCCGCTCTGCCAGGCGATCGACGACAATGCGATCGCGCGCGGCAATATGTCCCGAGGCACGAGATTAGGCGCGAGCGCCCCCAGTGCGGGTCCGGCAAAGGCGCGGGCGACGCCAAGCAGCGCGGCGACCGCGTAGAGGATTTCGAGCGTGGTCGAGTGGGTCCACGCAAACCATGCAAGCGCGGCCGCGCAGCCCAGTTCCAGTGCAACCGCCGCGCGGGCGATCCAGCGTCGATCGACGCGGTCGGCCGTCCAGCCGGTCACAAGGGTGAGCAAGAAAAGTGGAATGAACTGCACCAGGCCGATGATCCCCAGCCTCAGCGCCGCTTCCTTCAGGCCCATGGTGTGGCGCGCGATGTCGTAAACCTGCCAGCCGATGACGATGACCATCGCCATCTGGGCGATGGTTGCCGTCAGCCGGGCCATCCAGAAATAGCGAAAGGCCGGAATTCGAAGCGGTTCGGGGAGGAAGCTCACGATGGGCTGACTAAGGGCGCGGAGTGGAAGCGGCAACCGCCGTTTCCGGCTGGCGCTTCGCCAGTCCGAGGCGCCTGATCAGCAATGGCATGGTCAGGCCCTGCACCAGGATCGAGAAGGCGACGACCACGAACGAGGTCAGGATAATGGCGTGGCGCTCTGGCACGGCAACGGGGACGGCAAGGGCCAGTGCGAGTGCCAGGGCTCCGCGCAGCCCCCCCCAGAACAATGTGTGCTGGTAACTCACAGGCAGCCGCCAGCGCGAGCCGTGGAACATGACAGCAAGCGGATAGATCGAGATCATGCGGCCTGCGAGGACGAGCAGGATTGCGGCAGCTGCCGCGGCGAAACCCAACCGGCTCAGCGGCTGGTCGGCCACGTTCATGCCGATCAGGATGAAGACCAAGCTGTTGGCGAGGAAGGCGAAATACTCCCATGCCCAGCGAATGCGGTCGCGGCCCTTGTGCGAAACCAGCCGCGTTCCAAGGCTTCCGATCATCAGGCCCGAGCTCAAGGCGCTGATGATTCCGGACGCATGGAAATGCTCGGCCAGCAGGAAGGAGCCATAGGCCGCGATCGTGGTCAGGGTGATCTCAACCAGCGGATCGTCGGTGCGGCCCACGATCAGCAGGATGGCCATGCTGACTCCGACGCCGATCAGGACCCCTCCGCCGAGCGTCCAGACGAACTGTGGAATCACGGTTGCCGCGCCCGGTGAAGTGCCAAGCGCAATGGTCGAAAGCACCGCGAAACCGACTGCGGCAACGCCGTCGTTGAGCAGGCTTTCCGCTTCGACGACCATCGACACGCGGGGCTCGCAACCCATTTCGCGAAATGAGGCGATCACGGATACCGGATCGGTCGCTGCAATCAGCATGCCGAACAGGGCGGCGCCGATCCAGCTCCAGCCAATCAGCCAATGCATCCCGGCAGCAACGACCGCGGCAGCAATACAGACGCCAAGGAATGCGAGTGTGATTGTCAGTGGCAGCTCCCGCCGGAAGCGGCGCCAGTCGAGCTGGAGCGAGGCTTCGAACACGAGCGGCGGAAGAAGGACGTTGAAAATCAATCCGCGCGAGAGCGGAAGATCAGGGGTGCTCGGCAGTAACGCAATAAGGAAGCCCGCAACGACCAGCCCGACGATATATGGCAGCCCCAGCCGCCGCGTGAGCATTGCGATGAGGCAGGCGACAAGGAGCAACACTCCGATCGGGGCTAGCAAGACGCCGTCCATTTGCCGGCCATATCAAGCGAAAGGGCGACGGTCTGCATTACTGTTGTTGATACCCTTTCGCCGGAGATTTGTTCGTGTATTGTTCCACTCATGGCGAAGGTGAAATCTCGATACGTCTGCCAAGCCTGCGGTTCGGTCTCGCACCGCTGGCAGGGACAGTGCGCCGACTGCGCCGAGTGGAATACCCTCGTGCAGGAGAGCGCCGAGATTTCGAGCATTTTCGCGGCGAAGCACAATTTGCAGGGCGGCGGGCGAGTCATTCCGCTGGTCGGCCTCGAAACCCCTGCGGCCTTGCCGCAGAGGTTGTCGAGCGGCCTTGCCGAGTTCGATCGAGCGATCGGCGGCGGCATCGTGCCGGGATCGGCAATGCTCGTCGGTGGCGATCCGGGCATCGGAAAGTCCACGCTGCTGCTGCAGGTCGCGGCCCGGCTGGCAAGCGAAGGTCACAAGGTCATCTATGTCTCGGGTGAGGAATCGGCCGAGCAGGTGCGATTGCGTGCCGTGAGATTGGGGCTCGGTGGAGCGCCGGTCCGTCTTGCTGCGGCAACGTCGGTGCGGGACATCCTGACGACGATTGGCGATGCCGATCCGCCCGCGCTGCTGATCATCGATTCCATCCAGACCATGCACAGCGACCTGATCGAGGGTGCGCCCGGTACGGTCAGCCAGGTCCGCGCCAGCGCGCAAGAGTTGGTGCGATTCGCCAAGGAGCACGGCACGGCGGTCGTGCTCGTCGGCCACGTTACCAAGGACGGAACGATCGCCGGCCCCCGCGTGCTCGAGCATATGGTCGACACGGTGCTGAGCTTCGAGGGCGAGCGCAGTCACCAATACCGCATCCTGCGAGCGATGAAGAACCGCTTCGGAGGCACCGACGAAATCGGTGTGTTTGCCATGGAAGGGCAGGGGCTGACCGAAGTGCCGAACCCCTCGGCGCTGTTCCTAACGCATCGCGGCGAGCCGGTCAGCGGCACAAGTGTTTTTCCTGCGATCGAGGGCTCGCGCCCTGTGCTGGTCGAAATCCAGGCGCTGGTCGTTCGGTTGGCAACCGGGGCGACACCGCGGCGGGCGGCGGTCGGCTGGGACAGCGGACGGCTTGCTATGATTCTTGCGGTGCTGGAGGCGCGTTGCGGGATGAGCTTTGCGACGGCGGAGGTCTATCTGAATGTCGCGGGCGGGTATCGCCTGAGCGACCCGGCGGCTGACCTCGCGGTCGCCGCGGCGTTGGTCTCCGCGCTCTCGGAGCGGCCGGTTCCAAGCGAATGCGTGGTGCTCGGCGAAATCGCGCTTTCGGGCGAGGTCCGTCCGGTCGCGCATGCCGGACTTCGACTGAAAGAAGCAGCAAAGCTGGGGTTCGAAAGCGGATGGGTTCCGAAGGGGATCAAGGGCGGGGGCGAGATGCGTCTCGCGGAGTTCACGAACGTTCGGCAGCTCGTCGACCAGATTCTCGGACGCTAGCCCTCCGCGTCGATTCCGACAGTGTCCCGGATGACGTAAAGCGGCCGCTGCTTGGTCTCGGTCAGGATTCGGCCGACATATTCGCCGAGAACCCCCAAAGAGATAAGCTGGATACCTCCGAGGAACAGCACGGACACCATCATTGAAGCGTAGCCCGGAACGGGGTTGCCGAACATAATGGTGTCGACGACCAGGAAGATTGCATAGGCAATTGCGAAAAGGGCAACGAGCGCGCCGATGTAGCTCCAGATACGCAGCGGGACAGTCGAGGCCGATGTGATTCCGTCGAGCGCGAGGGTCCAAAGCTTCCAGTAACCGAACTTGCTGGCCCCGTGTTCTCGCTCGGCCCGATCATATTCGACAGCGGCCTGGCGAAAGCCTGCCCAGGCGAACAATCCCTTCATGAAGCGGTTACGCTCGGGAAGCCGGCGGATCACCTCTACGACGCTTCGGTCCATGAGTCGGAAGTCGCCGGCATTTGCCGGGATCTTCTCCTGGCTGACCCAATTATGCGCCCGATAATAGAGTCCGGCCGTCATCCGCTTGGCGAAAGAGTCGGTGTCGCGGCATCTGCGGACGCCGAACACCATTTCGTATCCTTCGCGCCACTTCGAGACCAGTTCGGGCAACACTTCAGGCGGGTCCTGCATGTCGACGTCCATCGGGACGATTGCCCGTCCGCGAGCAAAGTCGAGACCAGCGCTCAGCGCCGCTTCCTTGCCGAAATTGCGCGAGAGCGAGATCGCGCGGATCCTGGAATCACGGCTGTGAGCGGCGACGATTGCAGGAAGCGTCGCGTCCGAGCTTCCGTCGTCGATGAACAGGATTTCCCAGCCTTCGCCATTCGCGACCTTCTCGAGAATCGGCCCGACGCGATCGATGAAAGGCGCAACTCCGCGCTCTTCATTTTTAACAGGCACGACAATCGAGAGCATGGGAACGTCCACGTTCAAAGCATCGCCCACGGACTGGCGCGAAGCAACCGTAGCGTTGGGACGGCGATTTGCGCCCACCAGCGTTCCCCTTCAGCGGTCAGTGCTAGAATGGAATGGTTTACGAGAGCTTTACCTCTTGGAAGCAGGGTGACAGTGCAACCCTGAAGAAGGCTTATGGAACGCGCCGTTTTCGACCGGATGGCAGAGCTCGACCAGCAACATTGGTGGTTCCGGGCGCGCAGACGCATCCTCGCGACGCTGATCGAGCGCGTAGCGCGGCCGGCTGGACCACGCCTCCTGGAGGTCGGGTGCGGGACTGGCCACAACCTTGAAATGCTTGGGCGTTTCGGAATGGTCGAAGCCTGTGAGCTGGATGATAGCGCCCGCGCGCTTGCGGCGAAAAGGCTCGGCCGAGAGGTCACGACGGCCAGATTGCCCGATCTGTCGATGTTCGAGCGAAACGCATATGATCTGGTTGCGCTGCTCGACGTCCTCGAACATGTCCCCGACGATCTGGCCTCACTGCGCGCGATTCAGAAAAGGTTGAAGCCGGGCGCTGCCCTGCTGCTGACCGTTCCTGCCAATCCATGGATGTGGAGCGCGCACGACGCGGCGCATCACCACTTCCGCCGTTACACGAAAAAGCAGCTTCAAGAGCTGTTGGTTCGTGCGGGCTTCGAAGTGCAGTTTCTAAGCTACTTCAACAGTCTCCTGTTCCCATTGATCGCTGCGGCGAGGATCGGCAGCAAAATAGTTCGAAGGGATTCGGCTGACGACAGCCTCCCAAGCGCCCCGATCAATGCCGTGCTCGAGAAGATATTCGGCCTTGAGGCCCGTTTCATTGACCGTGTGCCGATGCCGTTCGGTGTCAGCCTGGTCGCCGTCGTGCGTCGCGCCGCCTAGGCGCGCAGCAGCCGTCGCACCTCTTTCATCCGCTGTTGCCCTCGGCTAGCGGCTGGACCATGACCGCCCTCGACGTCTTCGTTTTTCTCCTGCTGTTCGGCGGTGGAGCCGTGGGCTTCGTGCGAGGCTTCGTCCACGAAGTGGTCTCGTTGCTCGCCTGGATCGTGGCAATCGCCATGCTGAAGCTGTTCCACACCCAATTATGGACGGGCCTCGAGAACAGTTTCGGAAGCAACCCCGCGTCGGCGGCGGTTGTTGCCTTCGCAATCCTGTTCATACCAAGCTTTGTGATCGTGAAGCTGCTCGCGCGATCCCTCGGCGGAAAGACGCGGCGTCACGCCGTGCTAGGACCGTTCGACCGGGTTCTCGGCGCGGGATTCGGCGCGTTGAAGGGGCTGCTCGGAGCCACGCTCTTTTTCCTCCTCGCCAATCTCGCGACCGACATGGTCTATGGTCCGCAGGCCGATCGGCCTCATTGGATGACGAAGTCCCACACCTATCCATTGCTGAATGCGAGCGGCCGGGGGATCGTCGACTGGGTCGAGGCGCGGCGCTTACGCACGAAGCGAGCAGGAGAGGGGGCGTGATCCGGCTTCACGATACGCTCTCGCGCGAGAAGCGGCCGTTCGTTCCCCTCAATCCGGAGCGTATCACCATGTATGTGTGCGGGCCGACGGTTTACGGCCGTGCTCACATCGGAAATGCGCGGCCCGCGGTCGTGTTCGACACGCTCGCCCGGCTCATCCGGCACGAGTACGGACCTGACAGCCTTGTCTATGCTCGCAACGTCACCGACGTGGACGACAAGATCATTGCGTCGGCGGAAGCCGAAAAGGTCGATACCTCGGTCATCACGGAGCGCTACGAGCGGCACTATCTCGAAGACATGGGAGCCCTGGGCGTGGAGCCGCCGACCATCACGCCGCATGCGACCCGCGAGATCGCGCCCATGATTGCGATGATCGAGCGATTGATCCAGCACGGCAACGCCTATGAGGCTCAGGGCCATGTGCTCTTCTCGGTGCCGAGCGACACTGATTACGGAATTCTCAGCAAACGCGACCGTGAGCAGATGATTGCCGGAGCACGCGTCGAAGTCGCGCCTTACAAGCGCGATCCGGCAGACTTCGTGCTTTGGAAACCGAGCGCCGCCGGCGTGATCGGCTGGGATTCGCCGTGGGGACGGGGTCGTCCAGGCTGGCACATCGAGTGCTCGGCGATGATCAGGGTGCACCTTGGCGAGACGATCGACATCCATGGCGGCGGGCTCGACCTTATTTTCCCGCATCATGAAAATGAAATTGCGCAGAGCCGCTGCGCGCACGGTGGTCTGCCGCTCGCCCGCTTCTGGGTGCACAACGGCTTTGTCGACATGGGCGCCGAGAAGATGTCGAAGAGTCTCGGCAACATCGTCACGCCGGCGGATTTGCTGGCTCAGGGCCACAAGGGTGAAACACTGCGGCTGGCCTTGCTGTCGGCGCATTATCGCTCGCCGCTGCCATGGACGGATTCTCTGGTGGCTCAGGCAAAGGCCAATCTAGACCGCCTTTATCGAAGCGCCGCCGATGCAGAGCCAGCCAAGGTCGATCATGGGGTTCTTGAGGCGCTCAGCGACGATCTTAATACGCCGCTTGCGTTGACCCGCCTAATGGCTCTCGAAGAGCCGAGCGCGGTGAAAGGTAGTGCGGCACTCCTGGGTCTTCTCGGCAGCTCTTCGGAACAGTGGTTCCGCGGCGGGGCGGACGAGGGCGCGATCGAAGCACGCATCGTCGAACGTACCGAAGCCAAGAAGAATCGCGACTTCGCTACCGCAGACCGGATCCGCGACGAACTCAAGGCCGACGGCATCGTCTTGGAGGACGGTCCCGGAGGTACTACTTGGCGCCGGGAATGAGCACGTCTCTCTATACGACGGAGATATTGCGGCTGGCTGCTTCGCTGAAGGAGCCTCAGGCGCTGGATCGCGAGGACGGACGTGCGGAACTCCACTCACCGACCTGCGGCAGCCGGGTCATTCTGTCGGTGCAGCTCGACGGCGAGCGGCGCGTCGAGCGGCTGGCCATTCAGGTGCATGCCTGCGCGTTCGGGCAGGCTTCCGCGGCTCTGGTCGAACGCCATGGGCTTGGCCGGAGTCACGACGACGTCGCGCGCGCAATGCTTGGCCTCAGCCACTGGCTGGCGAAGGAACAGGAGGAAAATGGCGGCTGGCCAGGCATCTCGGCGCTCGCCCCGGCGCGCGCTCGAACGGCTCGCCACGGGGCGATCCTGTTGCCGTTCCGCGCCTTGCTAGCGGCCATGGAAGCCAGTGGATAGCGCGCCCGCCGCAGTAACCGGGGGATTGCTTCGGGACGGCGCGCTCATGCTCGGTGTCGCGCTCGTTTTCGTCACTGCCTTTCGCCGTCTCGGACTCGGTGCGACCCTCGGCTACATCGTCGCAGGGTCGTTGATCGGGCCGTCGGTCCTGGGATTTTTCCGCGATCCTCAAGCCGTGCAAAGCGTGTCCGAAGTCGGCATATCGCTGCTGTTGTTCATCGTCGGGCTCGAGCTCCAGCCGAGCCGGCTTTGGCGTCTTCGCAAGGACATTTTCGGGCTGGGCCTTGCCCAGGTCGTGCTCTGCGGGCTGGCGCTCAGCGCCTTGCTCTATGTGAGCCTTGGCCTTTCGCCGGAGGCGTCGCTCGCGATCGGGCTGCCACTGGCGCTTTCCTCGACGGCCCAGGTCCTGCCGATGCTTCGGGCCGAGAATGAGCTGAACACGCCGCAAGGGGAGCGAGCGTTTTCGATCCTGCTCTTCCAGGACCTGGCCGTGATCGCGCTGATCACGATCATTGCGTCGCTTTCGCGGGCAGCGCCCGACCCAAGCGCGCCCACCGGGTGGAAGCTCGCGCTCTTCACGATCATTGCGGTCGTTGGGCTCGTTGCGTTCGGCCGGCTCATCCTCAATCCCTTGCTCCGCCTGCTCGGAAGGCTCGGCGAGCGTGAGCTGTTCGTGGTCGCCGGACTATTCACCGTGATCGGGGCTGCGGCCCTGATGCATCAGTTTGGGCTATCGACCGCGCTCGGAGCATTCGTCGCCGGAGTAGTCCTCGCCGAATCGCCATATCGGCATGAGATCGAAAGCGACGTCGAGCCTTTCCGCTCGATCCTCCTCGGCCTCTTCTTCCTCTCGGTCGGGATGCTTCTGGACCTGAAGCTGATCGCCGCAAGGCCGTTACTGGTGCTCGGGATCGCCGCCAGCGTGATCGTGACCAAGACGACCCTGATCAGCCTGCTGGCACGGGTCTTCGGCAACAATTGGCAGCGAAGTATCCGGCTTGGCCTGCTCTTGAGCCAGGCCGGCGAATTCGGCTTCGTTCTATTCGCGCAGGCGACGGCCTCGATGCTGATCACATCGGAAGCTGCCTCTCTTTTCAGCGCAGTCGTGACGCTCTCGATGGTCGCGACGCCGTTCCTCATGCGACTTACGGATTTCCTGGAGCGCCGCGAGGGGCGAAGCGCCGTCGGGCTGGACGGGCCAGAGCTATCGCCGGAAACCAGCGCGATCGTCGTCGGCTATGGACGGTTCGGGCAGACCGTCGCCCAGATGCTGATGGCCAAGAGCATCGGCGTGACCATAATCGACAAGAACCCCAACCTGATCGAGCGCGTCGGGGAGTTCGGCTACAAGGTCTATTACGGAGACGGCCTACGGATCGACCTGCTCCGAACGGCCGGAGCAGAGACCGCCAAGGTCATTGCCTTTTGCAACGACAATGAAGGCGGGGAATTGAGCCGCGACGCCCTTAAAGCCGTCCTCGAGTCGTTCCCGCAGGCCGCGGTCATGGTGCGTGCATTTGACCGGGTTCATCTGATCGAGCTGGACGGCCTCGATTTGGCCTTTGCAGAGCGTGAGATGTTCGAGAGCGCAGTTGCGATGGGGAAGGCGGCGCTGAAACTGCATGGGGTCGCACAGCATGAGGTTGAACGGGTCGATCGTGAGTATCGGATGCGCGATTGCGAACGGCTCGAGCGGCAAAGCGCGACCGGGGACCTCGCTGCCGGATCGGAACGGGCCTTCACACCCGAACGGGCGCTTCCCGACGAAGAGGTGAGCAGTCCGGCGAGCTAAGCGGCAGGCGGAGCCAGGAACCGCTCAAGCGCCTGGACAATCGAATCCACGACGTCCTTGTGCGCGCCATCTCCGCTTTTGACGTGAAGGTGCGCTTCCGCATAGGACGGGCGGCGCTCTTCCGCGAGCTTTTGCAGCACGGTCCTGGGATCGCCGTTTCGTAGCTGGGCCCGGGTGTCGCGCCGCGAAGTGCGCTCGGCGAGGATATCGACCGGCGCATCAAGCCAGATGGTGATCGCGCGTTCGTTCAAGAGCTTGCGGGTTCCGGGGTCGACATAGGCTCCGCCTCCGGTCGCGATGACTCGGACGTCGCCTTCCAGCAACCGTGCGACAAGGCGCCGCTCGCCGTCTCGAAAGTCGCGCTCTCCGTAGCGCTCGAACATTTCCGCCGGCGGGAAGCCGGACGCGTCCTCGATCTCGGCATCGCTATCGACGAAGGACAAGCCGAGGCGCTTGGCCAGGCGGCGCCCGACCGTCGACTTTCCGACCCCCATGAGCCCGACCAGCACAATTGGCCGATCGAGACGCTTGCTTAAATCCATCGCTTATGGGGCTATACAGCGGCTTAAGCGCTCGGCAAAAGCCGGGTCCATGTCGAGACTTGTCGTGCTCATTATCGTCGCCGTCATCCTGATCGGTGGACTATTCTTCCTGTCGACGCTCCCCAAAGAGCGGCCGACGCAAACCATCGAGGTTGCCGTCCCGCAGGGAGGAAATGCGCAATAAGCCCTTATTGATCGCGTCGGTGGCCGCGGTGATCGCGCTGCCGGCGCTGGCTCAGCAGGCCGCAACGCCGCAGCCCGCACCGACAACGGGCGGACCTGCGACAGCGATTCCCTCGCCGGCGCCGACCGCCTCACCGGCCTCGTCGCCAGCTTCGTCGCCGGAGCCGACGGAGGGCGGAGCTGATGAGACGGCGCTCGAAGAAGTTTCAAATTCCAATCTCCAGCCTCAAGCGCCGACGGTGGAATATCCCGGCTGGGCACGGCGCGATCCTTGGACGGTCGGAGCAATCGATCCTGCCGATGCGGGTCTTTCCAGCGATGCCTTCGGACAGGCAAGCGGCCAATTCCTGGCGACCTTGTTGCGGCGGATGCAGACTCCCCTTGCATCCCGCTGGCTGCACATTGCGCTCCGCGACGCCCTGCTCGCGAAGGTTCACGCGCCCACAAATGTGCATCCGGTCGACTGGGTCGCGGAACGGGCCTGGCTGCTGCTCCGCATGGGCGAGGCGGATGCGGCGCGAATGCTCGTCGCGGAGGTCGACGCGGACCGCTTCACGCCCAAGATGGTGCAGGTCGGCGTGCAGAGCGCGCTCGCGAATTCCGATCCGCCCGCGCTTTGCCCGATTGAGGATGGGATCAAGAAATACGATTCGGGCATCCAGCGCCTGGTGCAGGCAATGTGCGCTTCGCTTGCAGGCGAACCGGAAAGCGCCTCGGCAATGATCGACCAGGCCCGGCGTTTCGGCCGAATCGGCGGCGTCGACCTCACCCTGGCTGAAAAGGTGGTGGGCGCTGGCGCCAACGGCCGGACGACGAACGTGGAATGGGACCCCGTCGACTCCCTGACGGCATGGCGTTTCGGACTCGCCACCGGGACCGGCATGATGCCGCCCGATCGGCTGATCAACGCCGCCTCGCCGCAACTCCGCGCATTCCAGGCGCGCGCTCCTCTGCTGACGGCGCAGCAACGGCTTCCATCGGCGATGATCGCTGCCGGGCTCGGCGTCTTCTCATCGCAGACAATGGTCGATCTTTATTCGGCAATTTACGATTCGACCGATCCAGGCGACCTCCCGGACAGCGATGCCTGGCAGCTGCGCCAGGCGTTCGTCGGAAAGGACGCCGACACTCGGCTCGCGGCGATCCGGAAGCTGCTGGCGACCGGCAAGGACGGACTTCAAAAAGAGGCTGCCAGGGCATTGGTCGCGCGCGCGGCGACTTTGGTGACGCCGGACGCAAAGCTTGCCCAGGATGCACCGGAACTGATCTCGGCGATGCTTGCTGGGGGCTACGATGAGGCAGCGGCGCGCTGGATCCCGGTAATTGGCAAGATGGACGACGATGCTGCCGATCGCTGCTGGGCGATGCTGGCGCTCGGCGCGCCGAATGTCGCCGACGTCGGGACCGGCCGGATCAATAGCTTCATCCGGCGCGACAAGAGCCGGGACCATGTCCGAAGCGCGTTGCTTGTTGCTGGTCTTGCCGGTCTCGGCCGCATCAGCACCGACACGGCTAACTCCCTAAACCGCCGCTATGGGCTGGCGCTTGGCCATGTCACCAGCTGGACGAAGATGATCGATGCAGCCGCCGCTCGAGGCCAAGGCGGGACTGTGGTGATTCTTGCCGGCACGGGCTTCCAGACCCAGCGATTTGACCGGGTGCCATCGGCCCATCTTTATCATGCCGTTTCCGCGCTCCAGCACACGGGGCAGGATTTCACCGCGCGGATGATCGCGGCGGAGGCGCTTTCCCGGACGTGACTCCGGATGACCGGGCCCTCGTCGATCGTTTTCTCGAGATGATGGCCGCGGAAGCCGGATCTTCCCAACATACGCTCGCCGCCTATCGGAACGATCTTGAGCGGACGGCGGAGAGCGTTGGCTCGCTTGGGAAAGCATCGTCCGACGATTTATCGCGGCTGGGAGCGCAGTGGCGCGACCTGTCGGCGGCAACCGTCGCAAGGAGGTCTGCGGCTTTGAGGCGGTTCTTCGGGTTCCTCGTCGACGATGGACTTCGCAAGGACGATCCGTCGGCCTCGGTTCCGCGACCGAACCTGGAGCGGCCGCTTCCGCGAATCCTCGAATCGGTTGAGGTCGAGCGAATGTTCGAAGCGGCTGAGGACCGGGCGGCGAGCGGTGAACTGGCGGCTGTCCGAAACCTCGCGCTGCTCGAGCTGCTGTATGGATCGGGTCTCCGGGCGACGGAACTCGTCAGCCTGCCGCGCGGGGCGATGCGGCCTGGACAGCCCTTCCTGATGGTTCGCGGAAAAGGATCGAAGGAGCGGCTGGTGCCGATTTCCTCACGAGCCGAGGCCGCAGTTGCAAAATGGCTGGAGATCGCGCCGGGCGGGACTCAATGGCTGTTTCCCAGCGGAAAGAAGCATTTGAGCCGCGTGCGGCTTTTTCAGATCGTGCGCGCCATGGCCGCCGACGCCGGCATCGCGCCGGACCGCGTGAGCCCGCACGTCCTTCGTCACGCGTTCGCTACTCACCTGCTTTCGGGGGGCGCAGACCTTCGGGTCCTCCAATCGCTGCTGGGCCATGCGGACATTGCGACAACGCAAATCTACACGCACGTCGACAGCGCGAGGCTGGTCGATCTGGTGAATTCGAGGCACCCGCTCGCCACTCGGGATCGTTGACCTTGGCAGCAGCTTCCGCCTACGCCGCGCGACGAATGCAGACCTACCTCGATTTTGAAAAGCCCATCGCCGAGCTGGAAACGCGCGTGGCTGAGCTGCGTGAGACGGCGAGTAGCTCGGACATCGATATCGATGCGGAAGTCTCGCGCCTTGAAACCAAGGCGGGGAAGCTGCTTCGTGACACCTATGCCAAGCTGACGCCCTGGCAGAAGGCACAGGTAGCAAGGCATCCCGACCGCCCTCACTTCAAGGACTTTGTCGCGGGGATTGCGGACGATTTCCTGCCGCTCGCGGGCGACCGTTCCTTCGCCGACGACCCGGCGATCATCGGCGGCCTTGCGCGGATCGGTGGCCGCAGGGTGATGCTGCTGGGCCATGAAAAGGGCGACGACACCGCATCCCGCCTCAAGCACAATTTCGGAATGGCCAAGCCCGAAGGCTATCGAAAGGCGATCAGGCTGATGCGCCTGGCGGACCAGTTCGGGATCCCGGTGGTGACATTGGTGGATACGCCGGGCGCCTTCCCAGGAGTCCAGGCCGAAGAGCGCGGGCAGGCCGAAGCCATTGCCCGCTCGACCCAGGAATGCCTGGCGCTCGGAGTGCCGATGATCGCCGTAATCGTGGGCGAGGGCGGGTCGGGGGGAGCAGTGGCCATCGCGTCGGCAAACCGAGTCCTGATGTTCGAGCATGCGGTCTATTCCGTCATTTCTCCCGAAGGTTGCGCCTCAATCCTGTGGCGTACGGCCGACAAGGCGGCCGAGGCTGCGGAAGCAATGAAGATCACGGCTGCGGATCTCCATGGCCTCGGGGTCGTGGATCGAATCGTGGACGAGCCACTAGGCGGCGCCCAACGGGACCCGGAAGCGGCGGTTGGCGCGCTGAAGGGTGCATTGATCGAGGAGCTAGACGGCTGCACCAAGCTCGGGCCGAGCGAGCTTCGCGCTCAGCGGCGCGCAAAATTCCTGGCGATCGGCTGACTCCCTCGAATCAACAGGAACCCGCCCAGTCATTTTCCGTTCAAATTTGCCGCGCTTAGTTTGCGTGCGAAACAAGGGATGGTGGCTGTTATATGCGTAAACAGATCCTGCTCCTTACGGCGGCCGCGCTGGCAATCGCGCCGGCCGCTGCGCAGCGCCTGCGTTACCTCAATCCGCAAGACATCGCACAAGCACAGCGCGAGCATCCGGAGCTCATTAGAGAGTTCGGTGGCGCGGAGAGCGGCCCGCGAGCCGCCTATGTGGAAAACGTCGGCCGCCGAGTAGGGGCATATTCGGGAGTAGCGAATTCAGGCCAGTCGCTGCACTTCACCACACTGAATTCGGCCGTAGAAAACGCTTTTTCCGTGCCTGGCGGCTATGTCTACATCACGCGCCAGCTGATGGGCCTCATGGACGACGAGTCCCAACTGGCGTTCGCGCTTGGCCATGAGGTCGGCCATATTGCCGCCGATCACGCTCACATCCGCGAGCAATATGCGAGCCGCACCGACGTCTTCGGGGTGCTCGGCCAGATTTTCGGAAGCGTAATCGGCGGGTCGATCGGAAATGCCGCCATTCAAATGGCGCAGCAACGGTCGCAACTTGCGACCCTGAGCTTCTCGCGCGAACAGGAATATGAAGCCGATACGCTCGGCCTTCGGTACATGACGCAGGCCGGTTACGATCCTGCGGGCGCGGCCGGAATTCTCGGCGCCCTCAGCAGGGCAAGTGCGCTCGAATTGCGACTCCAGGGCCGATCCAACCGGCAAGCGCCCGAATGGGCGAGCACCCATCCGCTGAGCGAAAACCGGATGCAACGGGCACTTGCGAATGCGCAGGGGACGGGGCGGCTGGGAACGGGAATCCGGAATCGCGACCAGTTCCTGCGGGAGCTCGAGGGGACCTATGTCGACGATGATCCTGCCCAAGGCGTGATCGAGGGACCGACCTTCACGCACCCCGACCTTCGGGTGCAATTCTCGGTTCCGCAGGGATATCTGATGTCCAACGGAACCGACGCGGTGACGGTCTCGGGCTCCGCCGGCAAGGCCCAGTTCCGCGGCGGCCAATATAGCGGCAGCCTCGACAGCGCGATCCTCCTCGCCTTCAGGCAGCTGACTCGCGGTCAATCCAATTTTCCGGTCCCACCGCCCCAGCATTTGACGATCAATGGAATGCCGGCAGCAGTGACGACTGCGCGCGTCAACACGACATCCGGCACGCTCGACGCAAGCGTCGCTGCCTATCAATGGGATCCGCAGCGCATCTATTATTTCGTGATGTTGACCCCCGGTGGGTATGGCGTCGGCCCATTCACTTCGATGATTAATTCGCTGCGGCGGATCACGCCCGCCGAAGCCGCGGCAATTCGCCCGAAGATCATTCACGTCGAAACGGTAAAGCCCGGCGACAGCTTGCAATCGCTCGCAAGCCGCATGGCCTATCGCGACTTTAAGCTGGAACGTTTCCTGTCTTTGAATGGACTAAGCGCCAATAGCCCCCTGGCGCCGGGCCAGAAGGTCAAGTTGGTCGTTTATGGAATCAGGCGCGGCTAGGCGCCCGTTCCGTCAGGGCATGTAAGTGTTCATCGTCGAAGCGAGGTTGCCCCACGCTCCGCCTACGCCACCGCCCAAGCCCTGCATGCCGCCAATCGCCGCAACGGCGATCAACGCGACAATCAATCCATATTCGATCGCAGTCGCTCCTCGCTGGTTAGCGCTGAGCATGCGCATGATTGTTCGGATAGCGATCACGCCACCCTCCTCTGGTCCACGTCCACACGACCTGTTTACGGCAGCCAGGGTTAACAACTCTTCTTCGTTATAGAGTTAACGCGCGCTCAGCCCTAGTCGCTGTCCAGGCGGCGAAATGGAGCGTCTCGAACGTCTCGACCGTCCGACCGCCGTCGCCAGCGTCGCTGAAGGCCCTCATCGCTGCTTCCCGTGCTGCTCGTCCGACGAATCGCGGCCGCGCGTGAAGGACGTTCGTTGCCGCCATCCCTCGCAAGTCCGCAACAAGCCGGCTTAACGAAGAATAGGAGGCCCCCGCCCGATCCACGTCGACGACTGGATGAGCGAATCCCGCTTCGGACAACAAGGGCGCAAGTGCCGACGCCTCGACCCTCGGATGGACGTGAGGGGCGGCACCCCCGGACATAGAATCCGCCGCCCTCATCGCGTTCCTCAATTGGGGAAGCGTGTCCCCTCCGGAAATTGCGCCGATGAATAGCGCGCCTTCTCCCATGCCATGGCGAATGAGCCGCAAGGCCAACGGCAGGTCGTTGGTGGTGTCGAGCGTGCCGACCGCAAGCACCAGGTCGTAGGCGCCTTGCGCGGGCATCCATGCATCTTCGACGATTGTCTTCGCTTGGGCCTTTGCTGCGAACAGAGGCCCCGGCTCGACCACCTCCACCTTTGCCGCAA
>Ga0163162_10001374_pt1 | contig 22631 bp, 17 predicted proteins | sample S55metaG_FD_115310 | JGI IMG/M metagenome (GOLD analysis project Ga0163162, IMG submission 115310) | Switchgrass rhizosphere microbial communities from Kellogg Biological Station, Michigan, USA - S5-5 metaG | ecosystem: Host-associated > Plants > Roots > Rhizosphere > Soil | place: USA...
CTCAGGATGGTCCTTTAGCATCTCGCGAATTCGATCGCGTGCGAGCGGTTCATCGTCAACAATCAGGGCCTTGATGCTACTCACCTTCAATAAATGCAGGAACATCCAGGGTCACGCTGGTGCCGCGCTCTGCTGAGTTTGCGATCTGAAAACTAAAGTCTCCACCATAAAACTGTTCCAACCGCGCGCGCGTGTTGCTCAATCCAATTCCCGAACCATTGGATTTCACTTTCAGTCCCGATCCGTTGTCCTCGACTCGCATGATTAATCGTTCACCCTCGCGGCGAGCACTGATGATGATGTGTCCGGGATACGTTTGTCCCGCCACCCCGTGCTTCACCGCATTTTCCACGATCGGCTGCAAGATCAGATTCGGGACCATCGCCGTCAGTGCCTGGCTGTCGATCTCGAAGTCAACTGTTAGGCGATCCCTGAAACGGATGTGCTCGATTTCGAGATAACATTTGAGAAACTCTAACTCTTGTTCGAAATCTACGATCGCTGCGTCCGAGCTTTTCAGCGTGAGTCTGAGAAAGTCTCCGAGTCGGGCAATCATTCTATCTGCGGCTTCGACGTCTTTGTGCAGCAGTGCAGCAATTGAATTGAGTGTGTTGAAAAGAAAATGCGGATGGATCTGCATCTTCAGAGCTTGCAATTGGGCCTGGGCCAATTGCGTGGTGAGTCTTGCGGTTTGCGCTTCTCCCTGACGAAGCCCGCGATAGTAGTAGAGCGCATGAGCAACGACCAGAGTGGTCCAGTATATCGTCAGGCCCTGGTGAAAGTAATAGGCGCTAAAAGCGTTGTTGCGCCAGAGTATTGCGAGTGTGGGATTGCGCGCCGTGTTTACGTAACCGAAATACCAGACCAGGGGCGACGCTGCAGAAATAACAAAACCAGAGAGCACCACACTGGCGCCGAGATGAATAAGCACGTTTCGTGGAAACTGCTTACGAAGTTCAAATCGTCTCGCCAACAAGAAGATTAATGGCGACAGCATTCCCCAAAGGTAGAAGTCAGCCAGGTACCCGGAGAGGACTCGTTTCCATGATATCTGAACGTTGTCCTGACGCGCGCCGAGGTAAGTACTGAGTGCGAACGAGACTCCCAGCAAGGTCCACACACAAAAAAAGAAACACCACCTTAGCCACCAGCGGTGCCTGGCGTAGAAACTTTCGGAATTGTGTTCCTGGCTCACGATCAACTTCTGAAGCTTAAGACATCTCGATCGCAACGATCAATTTCACCAGGGAGCCTCGCCAGTGTTGAAATACAGTAACGCGGATAAACGCGGATTAGATCCGGATTTCATCCGCGTTTATCCGCGTTACTGCTTCAGTCGAGTTTGTGATCGGTTCGGAGTTAATAGGAAGCTGAGATTCCTGAGTCGGTTCAGCCTGCTCGGCTTCGTCGTTCGGCGTCTTGTACACAGGTTGCGGTGTTGTCGGGCGAGTTGCGGTCATTATATCTGCGAGGTTTAGACTTACCATCACCCTCATAAAACTTGCCTCATTCATTTTTAGCCGGCAGTTTGAATGAGCGCTTAGTAGTGTTGAATTAATAAGTGACGGGCGACGATTTAACGGGGCGAAGGGTGTCAATCTGCGGATGAACTCCTTACGAGAGTCGCGCGGCTCTTTGCTCTCTTCGATAACGCGCGGGTGGCGTGCCGAATTCCCGTTTGAAGGCGCGGTTGAAGGCTGCTTCAGATTCGTAGCCCACTTCTTCGGCGATGTCTGCCACGCCACGCGAAGTTGAACCGAGCGCGCGCGCAGCGAGTTGCAGCCGCCACCGTATGAGATAAGCCATCGGCGGCTCGGCGAGATATCGTGTGAAGCGTTCCACTAAACCCGAGCGCGACGTCCCAACGTCTTTCGCTAACTCGGCGAGCGTCCAGGGATGTGCGGTGCGAGAATGCAGGAGCATCAAACTCTTCCCAATAATCGGATCGCGCGCCGCAGCCAACCACCCAACTTCCTGTTTCGGTAAGCCCGCGAGATAACGGCGCAACGTGTCAACAAACAACGCCTCAGACATCTTCGCCAGCACTGCTTCGCTGCCTGCTCGGCCGGAAGTGGCTTCCTCAACCAAATGCAGCAGCAAGTTCTCGAGCCAATGACCGGCAGGATCCGTGCGCAGGTTAACTTTGAAAGCCGGCGGCAGACTGCGGAAAATAGGGCTGCACAAGAGCGGATCGCAAACCATAAATCCACAAACGAAACGGGCCACGTCACCGCCTCCACCGGCTTGCATCGCCGTGAGATCGTGCGATCGAAGTTTCGCTTTCATTGCGTCTGAAAGCCTATCCTTAACGCCGACGGCGCTACACATTTCGTGAGAATCGCCGTGCGTCACGACGACTACGTCACCCGCGCTCAACTCAATTTGCACGTCGCCTTCGAGTCGAACGAATCCCGAGCCCTCGACGACAAAATGATAGATCACAAGATGCGGCGCGTCCTGAGCGAGCAGTTCGGCCAGCTCTGGCGCGGGTGGCGTGTTAAAGCCCCACGGCGCGGAGAACTCCGCGTTGAAGTACAGCGCGCCCTTCAACACTACTCCGCGAAGTATTTCTGAAAACACATCCATGTCGATTCTGGTTCAACGGCAAAGAAAAGCCGTACTCGCGGCAAACTCATCGTGCCGGCAGGACGTTGAGTCAATTTCTTCGGACGCACGAGCATGGTTTGCCCGACGGTTGCAGCGCAAGATTCTAGTTGTAACGCGGCGGTGCCGCAATGTTTAGCAGAGACAGACCGAATGGAGGGACTATGCTCACAGCTAATTACAACTACCAGGAAACTTTGGCGGCGTCGGTAAAGGCCAACTGGCGGATTGAAGACATCATCGGCGGCGACAAACGCCTCGATTTCACTAAACCTTTCATGCCCGAGTCGCTGGCGCGGGTCGAGCCGCTGGATTTTCTCAGCGCAGAGGAGAAGATTCTGCTCAATCAGATTCGCGGCTACGGCTATCTCTACACTTTCGGCGTGGTCGAGGAGTTCATCCTGCCTTTCGTGCTCGATCACGCCCGGCCGCATTTAAATGAAGACGACTATCGCACACGCGCGCTCTTGCAGTTCGCGAGCGAAGAAGCCAAGCACATTCATTTGTTCAAGAAGTTTAAGGAGGAGTTTAAGGCAGGTTTCGTAACGAGTTGCGAAACGATCGGACCACCTGAAGAAATCGGAAAGGCCGTTTTGGCCCACAGCCCGCTCGGCGTGGCGCTCGTCATCCTCGGAATCGAGTGGATGACGCAAGAGCATTACCTCGAAAGCGTTCGTGACGACGAAGACCTCGACCCGCAATTCAAGAGCTTGCTGCGTCATCACTGGGTGGAAGAAGCGCAACACACGAAGCTCGACACGCTGATGGTCCAGGCGCTGACGGATAACCATAGTGTTAAGGAGATCGAGAAGGGAATCAGCGACTACGCTGCTATCGGCGCGTTGATCGACGGCGGGATTCCGCAGCAAGTCGAGTTTGATTTGCAGGCTTTACAACGCGCCGCCGGACGAAATTTCAGCGAAGCTGAACAAAAGCAGTTCCGTGTGATTCAGAGACAAGCGCAGCGCTGGACCTACATCGGTTCGGCTATGAAGCACCCGAAGTTTCTACAAACAGTCGGCGAAATCAGTCCCGGGGCGCGGGCGCAAATCTAAGAGATGTCGGAAGCTTTCAGTTGAGCGTTTACCAGGTTTTGACCCTCTGCGTTCTCTGCGGCCTCTGTGTTGAAATACCCCTCTAAACGCAGAGAACGCAGAGAGTCGCAGATAATTTTCAAATTAGGACGCGGCCAACGTATCTTTCCTCTCGCTTTCCTCGTGTCTGTGATAAAGTGCGCCCGTTATTCCCTCTCGATTTCGCGCTTTACACCCGTGACCGTCTCATGCCCAGACACCAGTGTGTGGTGAAGGTCGAAAACGACAACACTCAACATTGGTTAACGTCGCGGGGCCGTTCTTAAACCAGCACCGAAATGTTTTCGCGTCGAACCGCATTTTACGGTGAGGCGCTGCATGCATTCTGCGCCCCAATCGATTCAAGCTTTCCCGAAAATTTCTTTTATTCGTGAATGAGAGCTTTCAACGACGATCGGTTCGTTTTAAGTATCGGAACAATCAATCAATCACCTGGCTGAATTTTCAAAGAGAGAAAATCACATGCAACGTATAGCCCATGGATTTCATGCGCCGCATACGGCGAGCGCACTCAGCGGCAACAATAACAATCTAGCCAGCCCCCAAGCCGCCTTTCTTGCCCCACAGGTTGCGCCTGGGACCGTCCCGTTCAGCTTAATGTTTCCGGGTCTGCCCGATGATGCTCGACTTACACCGTCAGACAAGACGTTGAGCGATTTGGTCGACCTCGGCGCGACCATGCAGGTTGCAAAGAATGACACGCAGTTCTCCAGCACTCCCGCCGGCTACACTTATTTTGCGCAATTTCTCGACCACGACATCGCTTTTAGTGATGTTCAAAAGGATAGGGGGCAAACCGATTCTGAATTACTCGCCAACAAAAACCTTTCACTCTGGTCCGAAGAGGAAATCGCGGCGAGAGTACGCAACAAACGGACAATCCCGTTACAGCTTGAATGCGTGTACGGCGACGTCGCGCCAGGCCAGCCTCCACCTCGAGACTGTCATAAGTTCGTTCTGGGAAAAGTGTGCCCTCACCACGATCGGCGTCACGATAAGGACCAGGATAACGATCTTGTGCGATCGGATCATTCCAGAAATCCCAAGCAGGATAGGGTGGCCCTTATCAACGATCCGAGAAATGATTCGAACCTGATTGTATCCCAAATTCACGTCGCTTTTCTGCGGGCGCACAACGCCATTGCCGACAAGATGAAATGCTCGTTTCAGAGCGCAAGACAGATCTTGCTGAAGCACTATCAATGGATGGTCTTTCATGACATTCTGCCGCGATTTGTAAGAGAGGAAGAAATAACGGCGGCTCTTGAAAGACCGCTTTATGATCCATCGAGCGGCGTTCCACTGGAGTTCTCAGTCGCAGCTTTCAGATTCGGACACTGCCTGATCCGCCAGGACTATTATGTGAACGACAGTTTTCAAGGCGAACCGCTGGAACAATTGTTCATGCTCACTGTCCTTTCCAATAATGGTCAGAGGGCTACACCTGGAGATGGATGTCTTAATCTTCCGGGTAACAAGATCATCGCCTGGCAAAAGTTCCTCGGACTTGAAATAAGAAACAACGCAAGAAGGATTCGCCCGCAAATGGTGGATCCGTTGTTCACACTTCTCAACGAAGCAAATGTTGCGGTGCCAGGCGAAAAACGCCTCGCAGTACAGGATCTCAAGCGCGGCTACATGCTGGGGATACCCACAGGCCAGGCGCTGGCGAAGATTATGGAGGTTGAGCCGCTTACTCCGGATGACTTGAAGGCTGTCGCTGTCAATCAGGAACAACTGCGCGTGCTCGAGAATTCCGAGTTCTTAGAGAAAACTCCATTGTGGTTTTACATTCTCGCCGAAGCTGCAAAACAGAATGCGAAAGCGGAAAAACCAAATGCGACGGATGAAGATAAACGAGACAAGGACAAGCTTGGACCAGTTGGCGGACGGATCGTAGCAGAAGCGATAACTGGATTCATTCGCCAAACACCAGGCTCATTCCTTAACACGGGTTGGAAGCCCTCAGTTTTTTGCTTTCATCCGGGCCAATTCTTTATTTCCGATCTCCTGCGTTTAGCCGGAGTGCTCGAACCACTGTAAGCAATCACCAATGACAAACAAAAGGAGCGAAACATGTCAATCAGAGACAACGTCAAAGAAATCAGAAAAAAAATGCTTTTGGAAGTAGGAGAAAACGAAAGACCGACCTGCGATATGATTTCTGCGCTCGGGTTACTAGCCATCCATTTTGGTCGAAACTCAGATGAGTGGAAACAATATATGACTCTTTTCGCTGAGCCGGGTAACGACACACAGCTTGCCAGACTCCTGGCGACAGATGGCACAGAAAATAACGCCGGGATGAATAGGGCGCGCGCATACCTGCTTGCCGACGGCCCGTGCACGCCTGATACGGTTTTGAATTTTGGGAAGGGCGCCTCTGAAACTCTCGATCAAGGATTGTGATAACGGCAGCAGTAATTGAGCAGTTGCAGTGGCCCAACCTCAAAATGAAAACTTTCACCGCCAAATGGGAAACACTATGTCGTCGTTTTTTGCCTGTTAGTAACGATGCGGACATCTGGAGATACAGCCGGGAGCCTGCCCCCTCAGATCCATTGCAAGGCTGGAAACTGCATGTGTCCGCTACTCTTCTCACTGCAAACACGGTGCTTGAGCGATTAGGTCCGTTGCTCACTGATTTACAAGTATTGTTCAAAGCACCGCGCTCTCTTGAAGAACTGAGCCGGATTAACGCCGGCGTTTATTACGGTTACTCTCAAGTCGGAAAGTGCTTTACCCTTTACCCGGCAACGGACGACGACAGTGTTGCCCTTGCGGAGCGAATAGATCGGCTGTTACGCAGCATCCCTGGTCCAACCATTCCCTTTGATTTCAGGTACAGCAAGGAAAGTCCCGTGTTCTATCGTTACGGCGCTTTCAAGCCTCAGCGTCTCGAGGCGCAAAACGGCGCCGTGGCCAAAGCCATTCGCGACCCGAGCGGGAACCTCGTGATCGATCGTAGAGATGGTCCGGCGCCATCATGGGTAAGCAACCCGTTTCCAGAGAGCTCGTCAGACAATGAACGGCAAACTTCAGAAACGAATTTCCGTGTCGTTCGCGCCCTGAATCAAAGAGGAAAGGGTGGCGTCTACCTGGCGATTCATTTTGTGGAGCCGGCGCCACGTATATGTATTCTTAAAGAGGGCCGGCGGTTTGGCGAGATAGCATTTGATGGCCGTGATGGCCGCTGGCGAATACGACGAGAAAGAAAAGCTCTGGTGAGCCTGGTCCACCACGGGGTCAGAGTTCCGGAGGTGCTTTCCTGCTTTGAAGCGAATGACCATTATTATCTCGCGATCGAATACATCGAAGGACAGACCTTGGAGAAGTTTCTCGAGCATAGGAAGAGACGCCTTCCATTGACTCAGGCCCTTGATTTTATTCGCCAGGTCGCGACCATATTGGAAGGGATACACTCGGCAGGTTGGGTCTGGCGAGATTGCAAACCTGCCAATTTCATCCTCGCGGCAAGACGGCAGTTGCGTCCGGTAGATTTCGAAGGATCCTGTCGTATTGGCGATCGAAATCCAATCGGGTGGGGGACGCAACAGTATGTCCCTCGTCTGATGAGGAAAGGTGGTAGCGTCGCGCATCCTTCCGTCGATCTATACGCGCTCGGTGTGATTGCTTATTACCTGATAACGGGTCATTTTCCGAGCGAGCGCAACACCGTGCCGGTTCAAGATCTCCGAAGAAATGTCCCGGTCGAGATTCAAACGTTGATCTCACAGATGCTCAGCGACGATAGTCAACTGTGTCCAACTGCTTCAGAGGTCGTACAAAGACTGGACTCGCCCGGTCTGCTAAGGCGTTAAATTGATTTTACGTGCGAGGACCGCGAAGCGGGGATCTGATTTTAGACTATCGAAGATCGGATCGCTGGTAAGGGCGAGGATGGAGGGGAATCGGTCCTCGTAAGATTTTTCCAACCAAACAAACGTTGAATCGTTATCACCGAGTCCAAGATAGATCAGCGCCCGTTCCTGTGCCGGCAGGTTTTCGCTTTTTGGCAGTGCATCCATTTCCGCAAGAATTTTCCAGGCGTCATTACGGCGACCGGCTTTTGCATACGCGTAACCGAGTGGTGCGGCAGCCAACCACTTATTGGAAGCAGAAATCTGTTCCAGGAGTTGAATCGCGTCGGTATAACGCGCCTTTTGAAAATACGCATAAGCAAGTACGTATTTGGCGCTTGTGTTGTCCGGCTTTTCTTCCAGTACCTTCGTAAAAAAATCGATCGCTTTGTCGTAGTCTCGCGCTCGATAATACGCACGTCCAAGATTGGTAATGAATAGCGGCGTGAGCGGATCGAGACTCTTGGCCGTTTCACTTTCGGCTACTGCTTCCGTGGTTCTGAGCTGCATTCCGAGGAGGTTTGAGTACCAGTAATGAGCTAAAGGATAGTCAGGCTTGAGCTCAATCGCACGTTTGAATGATTTTTCAGCTTCCACCCAATTCCACTGATATCTCATCTGCACGACACCCAGAGAGGTGTGCGCCTCTGCCAGATTGGGATCAATCTCGAGGGCTTTCTTTGCGGCCGCATTGGCTCGTTCCATTGCGTCTTTCGGAGTTAATGTGCCGTAGGCAACGGAGCTCATCACCACATAACAATTAGCCAGCCCTGAATAGGCCAGGGCGTAAAGCGGATCATGATCGATCGCCTTATCGAAGAACTCGATGGCTTTCGGAACATTCTCGCGATCCCTTTTGTTCCAGTAATGCGATCCGCGTAAGTAAAGTTCAACTGCTTCCGGATCTCTGTTCTGAATCGCCGCCAACAGGGCAAAGGTTTTCTTTTCTTCTTTGGTGGGCGGAGTATCAGGATAGAAAGCCAAACGAACTGACAACTCTTCGTTAAGTGGCACCGCCGGAGATGGAAGAACATATTCCGATTCTGTCAGTCGCGAGGCGGAGGTGGCGCTTTCAAGCCTCGTCTGTAGGATGGTCGCATCGCCTCTTTTGAATATTTTTCCAGTCAGCACTGCTTCGACGCCCAGTTTGCTTCCAATTTCCTGAGGATTGGCCAGGGAGCCTAACGAAGAAAATTGAGCGTCGTCAGTTATGAGCTTGAAGTCGGAGCGCCGGGATAGTCGCGCGGTTATGGCTTCGCGTATGGACGAGCCGGGGCAGACATCAACCGAGATTCCTTCGCAGTTTATCGGAAGCACAGCAATGCTGTGCTTCTTGGGAATCCATCTCGTATACAAGAATGCTGAAGCAACAATAACCAGAAGGAATATCGCCAGTACGGTTCCGGCGCGTAAGTTGAGATATGTATTCCATAAAGGAGCGGTGCGATTCTTATGTTCGATATTGTCGAACTCCAGAAGCAGTTCGCTCGCCGATTGATATCTTTCTTCGCGGTCTTTTAGGAGACAGCGCTGGATGATGGCAGCGACGCCTTTTTGAGAATTCGATTGGGCCAACGGCGGCGCGTTATAGGTAAGGATTGAGGAGATGGTTTCAGCATAGTTCTCTCGCGCAAATGGATTTGTTCCACTTGCGGTCTCGTAAAGGACCGTCCCCACGCTGAAAATATCACTGCGAAAGTCGAGCTTTTCACTGCGAAGCTGTTCGGGTGACATATAAGCGACGGTCCCGGGGACAAGACCACCCGTCAGGTTGCTGACGCTATCATCAAGCGATTCGACTGGTTTCCGGGGATGTACTGACTTGGCCAGACCAAAGTCCAAAACCTTTGACTGACCATTCGGTGTCACCATGATATTGCGCGGCTTGATGTCGCGATGAATGATCCCGTGCGCATGAGCTTCTGCAAGAGCGCCAACGATCTGTTTTGCCAGCGGAACGATTCGATCGAAAGGCATCGACTTTTTCGCAATCAGCTCGGAAAGCGTTTGCCCTTCGACGTACTGCATGACAATGAACGTGAGTTCTTGAAACTCCTCGATTCCGTACACAGGGCAGATGTTTGGGTGATCGAGTATCGCCACCGCCTGTGCTTCTTTGATAAGTTGTCGTTTGGCCCACTCATCGCCGATTAACTCTCTCGAGAGGAACTTCAAAGCCACTTTGCGTCCCAAACGCATGTCTTCGGCAAGATAGACTTCGCCCATTCCGCCCTTACCCAGTTGCGAAATGATGCGATACGAACCGGCAGTCTTTCCTACCATTGATGGCGCGGACGAGCGCGAGAGAACATCCAAACCCAAATTAAACGCCGGCTCATCCATCAGGCCATTGCTGTTCTCGAGGGCGGAGATGAGCGACTTGACTTCAGCGCAGAGCGATCGGTCGTTCAGGTGTTCGAGATAGGCCGCACGCTGATCGACAGGCAAATCGATCACCGCGTGAAAGACTTCCTCAACGTGGGCCAGGTCTTTATCCGACATTTTCCATCTCTCGTGCGAGCCAGGCCTTTGCAAACTTCCAATCTCGCATCACGGTAATCTCGGACACCTTTAAGATCTCGGCAGTTTCCTCAACATTCAAACCGCCGAAGTAACGCAACTCCACTACACGGCTTTTTCGCTCATCGACTTCAGCGAGACGCTGTAGCGCCATGTCGAGCACGAGTAATTCTGAAGACTTTTCGGCAGACACTATCGCCGCCTGCGAAAGCGAGACCTGAACGGCATTCCCACCACGCTTCTCACGATGCTGATCGCGAGCATAGTTCAGCAGAATGCGACGCATTATCTGAGCCGAAATGCCAAAAAAGTGTGCCCGATTCTGCCAGCGTGTTTTTGATTGATCGATGAGCCTGAGGTAAGCCTCATTCACCAGAGCAGTCGTTTGCAGAGTATGGTCCGGCTTCTCGCGGCGCATGTAACTGTGCGCGAGACGGCGGAGCTCTCGTTCAACGAGCGGCAGCAACTTCTCGAGGGCGCTCTTGTCGCCGTTGCTCCAATCGATAAGTAGGCCGGTAATTTCGGAAGTGGGGGAACTATCCATGAATCGTCGGGAAAATCTCAAAAATCGGAAGGGCGATAGGGAGACCGGACAGACTGCAAATCCGATGATAGCTCTGGGGCCGATCTGGTTCGTTACAAGTGAAGAGGACGTCGGTGCAGTAGAAACCCACCTCCAAAAAAGGTGGTTCTCACGCCCGACCAGCCGCATACAGACGTGCCTTTTATATAGCGCGGCCCGTCGTTTTTGCAAGTGATTTGAAGACTCACTCAATAAAGGTTCTAGCCAGTGTCAATGAGACTCGGTCAAGCTACACAGCACACGATGAATATTGCAGATGCTCTCAAAGGGTGGGTGATGGTGGTGCTCACATTGATTTTCATACTGCTGTACGGCGCTGCGCTGGTTGGTTGGTTGAAACCACTAGCTGACGACAAGATGGTAGTGCGGCTCGAGCCAATCATCTTCGCAATCATTGGTTACTACTTCGGCCGTCTCCCCGGACTACAAAACGAGCACACGCTCAAGGAAGAAATCGGCCGCCAGAGTCAAAAGGCCGATGCTGCGCAATACGCAAAAGAGCAGGCACTACAAAAAAGGGAGGGCTTGGAAGAGAAATTAAAGAACGTCGCGGCTGCCTTAGGTTCGTCCGCATCAACGCCCGCCACCGCTGGAGCAAATGACAATCGAGAGTTCACCAGGGATCCCGGATTGGGTCGCAATATCGATGTTGCTCTAAAGATCATTAGCCGCAATTAAATGGTCATCGCCAGAGGGCTGACTGCCTGAATTGGGACACGTGTGCGCGAAACAGAAAGGAGCGATATGAATAAACAATACAGCACTTCACTTTCCTTTAGCGGTCCGAAGGTTCACCTTCGTACTACGCGTTACCTGCGGCCCCGGCTGAACCGTCCACAGCCATCGCAGCGCCAGAATGTTGTCTCCAACCATCGGCGTAACGTGGAGGCCTTCGAACAATTCCTCGGTTGGCTGGGTCCTGATCCGGAAGCCGCCGGCCAAAAATACGAGTCGATCCGCCACCGGCTGATAACGATGTTTAGGGCGAGGCGATGTCTTTTTGCTGAGGATCTCGCCGACGTAACGATCGAGCGTGTGGCGCGCAAGCTCGATGGTCTCAGCACCAGATTCACGGGCGACCCTGCTCGATATTTCTTCGGCGTCGCCAAGAAAATTTATCTCGAACACCAGCAGGCAATCAACGCCGCCGCTCGCTTGCGCTCTGAATTCTCACCACCGGCGCAAACGGACGATGACGAGCTGGAGGACCGGCTCAAACAACTGGACGAAGCCCTCGCCAAGATCCCCAGCTCTGATCGTGAACTCATTCTGAGGTATTACACCGGCACGGGACACAATAAGATCAGTCATCGACGCGCCCTGGCCGAACAAATTGGGGTTCGACCAAATGCGTTGCGACTGCGGGTGTTTCGCATCAGAAAGGAAATCAAGAATTACATGTTGCGGTCCAATGTCCGCTGCGCTGCGTAATTACTTCAAAGATTTCGAGACTCGCGACTTTAGCAAGATTGAACAAGAAAAATGGCGTGTTACACAGTAGCCTCGCCTGAGCGGCGCGGAGCCAGGGCGCCGAATCCATCCGAACGTAGGTCGCTCTGTGTTTCTGATCACGCACCTGCTGAGATTTTCCGTCAGACACCCGCGCCTCGTCGTCACGCTCGCCGGCGCTATCACCGTTTGCGCACTCGTCTTCATCCCACGCATTCAACTGCGCCTTGACGGTCGCTCCCTGATTCCTTCCGGTCTTCCGCAGTTCGCCGAAGGCGACCAGGCGGCGTCGCGTTTCGAGTTGCGCGACCTTGTGTTAATCGGGGTCGGCAATGAGAAAGGCGTTTACACGCCCGAGTCACTCCAGCGCATCGCCCGCTTGAGTGATGGGCTCTCTCGAGTTGAGGGAGTTGTCCCAGGCTCCGTCGTCAGCCTCTCCACCGTGCCGCGCATCTCTCTCGTTGATGGCAAGGTCGATACAAGCCCGCTGTTCCGGCTGGGGGACCAATTAAACACGGAGACCATTCAACAACTGCGACGGGACGTGGGTAGGCGGGCTTATGACACCGGTCTGCTGGTCTCGCGCGACGCGAAGGGCGCGGCCATCATCGCGAAGGTGCAGCCGGGAGCCGACCGGTTTCGCTTGCTTGAAGAGACACGCGCGTTGATCGCGAGTGAGTCATCCGGCAAAGACTCCGTCTATCTGAGCGGGTCGGCCCTCGCGCAAGCCGTTCTTGGCGAGGCGACCGCCCGCGACCTCGCGCGCTTGATTCCTGCTGTAATCGCCGTGCTTGGCGTAATGCTGTTTCTATCGTTTCGCCATCCCGTGCCGGCGCTGTTGTCGCTCATGGAAATCGGAGTGAGTCTCATCTGGATGTCGGGTCTGATGGGCCTGACCGGCCAGCCAGTGTTCGTCACGACGTTGGTGCTGCCTGTGGTCCTCATCTGCGTCGGCGTGTCCGATGACGTGTACGCGCTCGGGCATTACTTCAACGAAGCAGAGCGCGCTGAACATTCGACAGTCGAGGAGACGATCCTCGCGGCGTTCGGCAGTGCCGCTCGCCCCGTCGCCACGACCGCCGTCTCAACCGTCGTCGGACTACTGTCGATGGCGGCCGTGAGTCTCAATCCATTGCGCGTCTTTGGTCTGTTTGGATCTGCTGCGATCGTCTTCTCGACGTTGTTCACGTTCACACTCGTCCCGGCAATGCTCGCGCTCATGAAGCCTCACGTCCGCTGGAAAGGGGAGCCAACTCTCGGCGGACGCCCAGCAACGTCGGCGCTGCGTTTTCTGACGGGCCGAGCGAGTCCGCGGCGCGTGGCCGTTTGCGCTCTCCTCGTCGCGGTGTGCGCCGGTCTTGTGCTCACGCGTCTCCGCGTCGACGATAGTTGGATCCGAAACCTGCCAGCTCAGAGCGACATCGTGCGAGGCGACCGGTTCTTCAACGAGAAGATGGCGGGGACGACCGCGCTCGAGCTCATGGTGGATGCAACACACGGAGGATGGTTCAACAGCAAGGAAGGTCTCGAGTCGCTCGGCTCGCTGGAATGGGTTCTGGCGAGGGTTCCGTATGTTGGCGCTGTCAACTGTCTCTTCAACGACATGGTGAGGACCAACTCGTCACTCGTCGCGGGACTAAGCTATAACGCCTATCGGGCAGCGCTGCAGACAGGACGCTTTCCTCTCAGGCAGGGCGATGCTGACGCTGCGTTGAAGGTGCTCTCGCACGCGACGCAGGCTCCGCTCCGCGAGCGAGTTGACGATGATCACCGCTGGGCGCGCGTAACGATCTTCATCCGCGATGCTGACTACAGCCGCATCGACAACGTGCTGCGAGCCGCCGAGCGCGAAACATCAAACCAGGGGCTGGGTCACAAAATCGTGCCTTTCGGCGATGGATGGATCAGTTATCTCACGGTGCGGCTGTTAGTCCAGGGACAGGTGTCGTCGATTGCGTTGGCGCTTGTGACTGATCTGATTCTCATCACGATATTGCTTGGCTCGGTGCGGATGGGGCTCATCGCTATCCTGCCGGTCGCGTTCAGTCTGCTATTGGTGCTCGCCGCGCTGGCGCTCGCAGGCACGCCGCTCGGAATCGCCAACTCGATGTTCGCAGGCATCGCGCTCGGCATTGGGTTGGATTTTGCGATCCATTTGACGACGGCTTACCGGCAGAGGCTTCGTCAAGGCATGCCTGCGGGCGAAGCTTTGCGGACCACACTCGAGCTCACCGGCCCGGCGGTGTGCGTCAGCGCCGCTTCGATCACGGCGGGTTTTTCGGTATTGATGCTGTCTGAAATTGCTCCCAACGTGCAGCTCGGCGTCATGATCTGTTTATGCCTTCTGACCTGCGCGGTCAGCACGTTACTGCTCATCCCCAGCCTGCTCAAGCTCTGGAAAACTTAGCCACAAAAAGGCACAAAAGGCACAAAATGAAGAATTCTTTTTTGTGCTTTTTGTGCCTTTTTGTGGCTCACTTCAATGTGTCAGCGAGCAGGAAAGGGAGAGATATGAGGAGTGGGGGGTCGGTCAAGGCCATCGGGCGTAGAGAGATGTTGAATAGAGCATTGGCCCGACCCTGTTGCACGATCACTGGACCATTCCCGGCTCCCACTAAGAGATTTGCGCTGTCAGGTAATAAATAGCCAAGCGTGTCGGTGAGGCGTGGCAGGGCGGCGGCGAGTAGGTGATAGATTCCGTCGGGCACCGGCCCAATACAGAAGGCGCCGGGTGACGTAAGCAGAGCGCCACCGACAGGGCGACTCTGCGGTATATGAGCGTGAAAGAGGCCAACAAAGATCGGTCGCTCTTCAGCTTTGGGCAAGTCGACGAAACCTTCCACCGAATGGGACGTCGCGCGTGCAGTCAGCTCCGCGTAGTGCGCGCAAAGCGATTCGACTGACGCGGGCCTGATCCGTTCAGCAAGATACCGAAACTCACGTGGCCCAAGTCCGACGCGTTGCGTGAACCGCCTCGTGAAAGTGCTGAGACTGTTGTAGCCCACTTCGAAGGAGATGTCGGTGATGCTGCGGTCAGTATTCAGAAGCAGCCGCTTCGCCTCATCCAGCCGCATAGCCGAGATGAACTTGGCGGGCGGCAAACCCGTGATCTGATGAAACACGCGATTGAAATGGAACGTGCTGATATACGCGACGCGCGACATGTCTCGCAATGAGATGGGCTCACACAGTCGCTCACGCGCAGACGTGATCACGCGCTCGACCGCGCGACGGTGTGACGCAATGGTGTCTTCGTTTCTTATGGGTTCAGTCTCTTGCATATTCCCTCAACGCTTCTCGCAACTGAGTAGGAACGGGAACGGGAACGACCTGCTTGCCCTCGCGCTGCATGCAGGCGACCTGCTGCTCTCCGCGCGCGACCAGCTCTTCGCCGCGCCAGTATTCGAAGTTCATCGTGATGCGGTTCTGCGCTAGCTCACCGAGGCGCATGCGTAAGGTGATCTCGTCGAAGGCGAAGAGCTCCGCCATGAACTCACACGAGACGCGAGTCGTCACGAGGACGAGTCCGTACTTGAGCGCTTCGATCACCTCGGGGGCACGGTCACGCAGGAACATCTCGCGGCAGCGCCCCTGCCAGCGCACGTGGTTCGCGTAGTAGACGTTTCCGATCAGGTTCGTCTCTTCAAACCCGACGACGTGCCGGTATTCATACGCGCGCATCTCCGCCTCCCGTTAACAACGCTACTGCCAGATCTTCTTTCTCACCGTCTCTCCGGACCACACCCGAGGCAATTTTCAACTCACCGGACGCGAGTAAGACCCAACCGTTAGGCGCCGCGCTCACGAAGACGAGAGGCGCAGTTGTTCCGACGCCTGCTTTCTTCAAACACTCTGTGGAGGTCCAGACGCGCGTCGCCGCCACGTCCAGCGTCTCTTGTGTTTCACGGCTGATGAGTTCGGCAAGTTTGAATCGCTCAACGCCGAGCATGTCGGACCAGATCGTAGATAGTCGCGTCGTGACGAGTTCGAGATCGCAGCCGACTGGAGTGTGTCCGGCGATAGCCATCGTGAGGTCGCCACAGTGCGAGGCAGACACGTTGCGTCCGTCGCAACTCGTAGGTCTCCCATCAGCGCGTCTGATGATGCCGCACGCGCCGAGCGCTCGCTCAATTGCGCGTGTGCTGCGATCGCGGCGGTCCGACGAGTGATCGCGCTCGAATGTGATCGAAACGTTTGCTTCAGGAACCAACTCAAGCAGACACCGTTCGACGTATGGCGTTAGCAACCCTTCCGGCCATGGGCCTTTGAAGTCCGTGCCGCTGATGGCGCGCAGGTGTAGTCGCTCCCAGCGTTCTTGCACGCGCCCTTCGATATCGGTCAGTTCCACGTCGTACACGAAGCCGTTTGCGAAGCGTGCTCGTTCGTGTGCGTGCACGAATAATCCGCCGGCTGAAGAGTTAAGACTGCCGGTTATTCTCTCGACAGCGACCGGGAGAAGCGTGATCTGCGGTACGCATGCCTGGACGGCGTGGATGGCGGCGTCACGAGCGCCTGGATCTCCGAGCACTAAACCACCAGGTAGATATCGCCCGAACCACGTGGTCGTGCCGTCGGGCATAATCTCAGCCGCGCATTTTGTTGCTGCAAGCGCGCGATACTCACGGAGACGTTGAAAGCGTCCGGTGTGGAACAGCACTTTGCCGTAAAGATCGTGATGCGGGTCGAGGCCGATCGTTCTCGGGTCGACCGTGCGTAGAGCCTGGTCCAACGGAGCGCTCGCCACCCGACACATCGCACGGAAGTGATCGACCTGAAAACCCGTCTCGGAGCTGCGCAGAACAACCTCCACACTCCCTACGGCACGCACGAGCGCGGCGACGCGAATCGTATGGGCTGCTCCCTCACTGATTACGACAGGCCGCTCAAACTTTACCTGCTCGAATGCCGGCGGCTCGTTCGTCTCCGTGAGCGCCATGAAGACCTGGGCCATTGCCTCCATTCCCATCACTGCCGGCAACAGTCGTTCGCCGCGGAAGATGTGATCGTCCAGATAAGGATCAGTCGCAGTGGATAACTCCGCGTCGACGACAAGCTCGATCTTTGGATAGTAGACGCGCGGCTTTTCAAGGAAACGTAAGAAGGGAAGCTCCGGCCGCTCGACTTTAAGCGTCGGCATGTCGCGTAAACGTCCCATGACCACCGCAGCGACGTTCCCGGACTTGCGGCAGAGAAGTTTGCGCAATGAGTCCAAACCCTTCTCAACAGGAATTGGGGTAATGCCTCTACGGACTAAACTGTCGACCGTGCCGAGCCGCGCGCCCATGCCGACGCCCGACCAGACGGACCATTCGATCGCGAGGCAACGGCAGTGTGGATGTGTGGTTTGCCATTGGGTAGTCAGACGAGTGAGCCATTCGTTAGCGAGACCATAATGTGCTTCGCCCGGTAGTCCCGTCCGCGCGATGATCGAGGAGAAGGTGATGAAGAGGCGCAGGTGTTCAGGGTTTATTGCGGCGAGTAAATTCTGCGCGCCCTGAATCTTTGGCGCGACAGTTTCGGAGATCGCCTTTGAGTTGAGGTTCTCAATCAGGCAGGGAACGTTTCGCGCCGCGCCATGCAGGATGGCTGTGACTGGACCAAGATCCTTCTCAACCTCACGGACTGCTTCGCGTGTTGCGGCGGCGTTCGTGACATCAACACTGTAGTAACGGAAGTCAATGCCCGCCGCCTTCATTCTTTCGAGATTCGTGATGATCTCGTCGTCCGCCGTAGGTTGAGAAAGACCGAAGATCGCGAGGCGTGCGCCGGACTCGCGCGCAAGGCGAAGCGCGCATTCTGCAGTGATCCCGCGCGCGCCGCCGGTGACCACTAGCACGTCACTTGTCGTAAGTGGCAGCTCACATTCATCTGGTTCAAACTCGAGCGGGCGCAGAACCGGCTCCCATCGTCGACCGTCGGAAGTGTAGTGCGCTTCCGCATAGCCGCGTGCGGCGAGCGCCTCTGCGAGGACCCACGCGGCTGCGTCCGGGTGTTCAGGAGGCACCTCGACCACGCACGTGTGGAGATTCTTCGCTTCGAGATGCACGGTGCGCGCGAAGCTCGCGGCGCCGCCGACAAGCACGAAACGGAAATCATCACCGCCTTTCATCGCCTCGCGCGCGCCGTCCAGCAGGAGGTTGACATGACTCTCGTCCGGGTCAGGCGGCAGGAGAACGACGACGCCGCGACCTGCGCCCGAGTGCGCGAAAGATCTTTCCACAGCGACTTTGAGCGGATGGTCTGGTGAGGCAAGTATGCGCCAGTCTCCTGCTTCGTGCAGGCCCTCTCGCCGGGGCAAAGCGCGTTCGACGAATTCGACGGAAAACTCTCTGACCCACTCGTCAACACCGGTTGGGTTTGTTTCTGCGTCCGAGTCATCGTCCGCGCTTACCGCGCGCGCCGTAGCCTCCAAAGCTTTGGCGATTTCGGAGATGGTCGCGTTTGCGTAGTTAGTCGGGGCTGATGGAGGTGAAAGATTGAGGTGGCGAGCTGCTTCGGCCACGAGTTGGGCCACGCTGATCGAGTTCAAGTGGAGATCATCGAGCAGCCTGCTTTCGTTTTCGATCGTAGCGATGGGCAGTTCGAGCCGCTCGGCTACCAGTCGTCGTACAACTTCGAGCGCGGTGTCAGTATGCGACCCAATTGGAGTCTCGTCTGGCGCATGCACCTCTTCTGAAGAGCATCTGCCGAGGCATTGTCAGCCGGGGCCAATTCGCACGGATTAGCAAAGAAGCGCGGACGCCAATCGAGGTCGAACGAACGCGCGAAGCGATCGGCGAACAACTCATCATGCGCGACGCGTGCGCCAAGAGAGAAGCATGCGCCAACGGCGCTCAATAAACCACGAATCGAAGTCCCGCCAGCATCCAGTGCCAAGGCGGGCTCGTTACGAAACTGGCCGATTAGACCGCAGAGAGTTTGACCAGGTCCGACTTCGATCCATAGATCAACGCCTGAGCCGGCTGCCGCCCCGACCGCCTCCATAAAGCGGACGGGTGAGGTCACTTGCTCGCGGAGCAGCACACGGAAGTCGGTATCCCCGTTGAGGTGTTGGCCGGTTACAGTTGAAAACACCTGGCGCTGGAGCGGTCCGAACTCTTCGCGCTCGAGCTGCGCGTACAAATGATTCCCTGCGGGGGCGACCAGCGGCGAATGGAACGCGTGAGAGACGCGTAACAATATAGTGCGTAGCCCGTGCGCCTCGGCGCGCCGCGCGACTGCGCTGATTTCGATCGCCTCGCCCGAAAGAACTGTCTGCATGGGCGAATTCAAACCTGCTATGACAACCCGTTCGCCGTTCAAAATCTCTTCGATGGCTTTTCTGTCAGCTGCCACACTCAGCATCGCGCCGGCAGGGCCATCGACTTCTGCCATCGCGCGTCCACGCACGCGAGCGATGCGGAGCAGGGAAGACTCGTCGAGAGATCCGGCCCAGTGGAGCGCAGTGAGTTCGCCGAGGCTGTGTCCCACAGCAACGTCGGCCGTGATCCCCAATCTGGAGAAGACGCGAAGCGCCGCGACTGAGGACGCGACGATCGCAGGCTGCGCCACGTCAGTAGAGACGCCGTCGCTGCGCCAATTCTGTTTCGTGTAGGCATACAGATCTTCGAGGAAATTGAAGCGCCGTCGCCACGCGCCACCGTCCTTGTATGAAGGCGATCCTTGTCCTGGAAAGAGAAAGCCGATACGTGCTGACGACTGGTCCACACCAAGAAAGATGCCGCCGGCTGAATCGATTACACGCGCCACACCACTACGGACGTGCGACTTTAGCGCTTCAAGCCTGCCCGATAATTCTGCCGCACTTGAAGCCACAACCGCTGCGCGAATAGGAAGAGGACGAAGCGTCTCCGACAGGCGCACGGCAAGATCCGTCAACTCACTACGCGAAAGGCGTTCGGCGTACGCGAGCACGCGCTCGATCTGATGTGCAAGATGTTCGATATCGCGGGCGCTGAAGAGAAACAGCTCCGCATCCTGTGCAGACGTAAGGAGCGCCCGTTCCCTGGAGGTAAGAGACTGGCGACGATCATCGTGTGTTGCTTCCAGAGTTACGTGCGTGTTGATGCCGCCGAAACCCATTGCACTGACCCCCGCGCGCAGGTTCGTGCTGCTTGAGAACAGCTCACCTTGTTTGAGAGCGCGGAGGGCAGACCCATCTCGCTTCAGTTCCTCGTGCGGGTCATCACAACCGACTGTCGGCGGCAGGATCTGTGCGCCGAGTGCCATCGTCGCTTTGATTAATCCCGCGATGCCTGCCGCCGCCTTTGTGTGACCGATGTTTGCTTTGACTGAGCTCACAACGGCCGGCGTTCCATCCGCTTCGCCTCGCGCACGCACCAGCGTCTGAAGCTCAGTCGTGTCACCAACCGCTGTGCCCGTCCCGTGTCCTTCGAAGTATGCGACAGTGTCGGCGCCGTAACCCGCACGCGCGTAAGCACGTCGCAAAGCGATAAGCTGGCCCTCAACCTCCGGACGAGTGATGCCGCCGCTACCATCCGACGAGATTCCCCAACCGCGGATCACGGCGTAGACTCGCTGTCCTCTAGCCAACGCATCCTCGTGACGCATGAGGACGACGAGGCCGCAGCCCTCACCGGGCCAGAAGCCGGCCGAGCGCGTGTCATAAACGCGCATCATGTCAACGGCGAGCGCGCCAGTCTTAGCGAACCCTACGAGCTCGAACGGATCAGTGCTGAGGTCAACACCGCCGGCGATGGCCACTTCGAGATCGCCGACAGCAAGCGACGAGCAGGCGTTTATGACTGCCAGAAGCGATGAGGCGCACGCTCCATCGACTGTGTAACCGCCGCCCTTGAGATCGAAGTGATTACAGACGCGCCCGGCAATGGTGTTGGAAAGTCCGCCAGCTAGCGTCTCCGCGCCGACCTCCGGAAAAGGTTTCTTATAAAGCGCCTCCATCTGCGCGAGGAGCTCTCGCTGCCGGTCCAACGAGCACGCACCCTCTCCGAGCCCCTTCCTCACGCCGCGCCGCACGTACGCCCAGCGCAGTCGCATCGTATTCGCACGCGAGAACTCGCCAGTGAGCGTGTTGCCGACAAACACGCCGGTTGCTTCACGCGGCAATCCGTCACCTTCAGGAAAGCCTGCGTCTTCGAGCGCAGCAGCAGCGACATCCAATGTCAGCCAGTGCGCTGGATCGGCGGCGCGATACGTTGCGCCCGGCACGCGGAAGCGCGCGCGATCAAACTCGTAACCTTCGATGAAGGCGCCTTCCGTCGAATATGTTTGATCGGGGCTTTGCCGATCAGACGACAGATAGTCGTTGAGATTGAGTCGCTCAGCCGGGATGCGTCTGAAAGCGCGACGTTGTGCGAGCGAGTTTTCCCAGAGCTCGTTAGGCGAACGCGCATCCGGATAGCGACACGCCATGCCGACGATGGCTATTGCGTGTCTCATCTCATGCCTCCCTCACAAGTGCAGGTGCCGCTATCTCTTCACGCTCACTGCCTCTGATCCACCGCACGGCATACGCGCAAAGTCCTCGAACAGCACAGACGATTGTCAGGGCAAAGAAGAGTCCGAAGACTACATGCATCACCATCAGCAGACCGTAGACTGCGGCCACACTGAGACCGAACCCGATCTGATCGCGCCGCCCGCTCGGCGTCGTAGCCGGGTCAGTCACCATGTAGAACGTGTAAAGGATAAAAGCGACGCCCGTCATCGGTATCAAACCCGCGCCAAAAGGAGTGTCAAATAACAGACTCCTAAGAAAAGCTTGGGCGACAAAGCCGCCGAGCCACGCAGCTATTAGCGGCAGCCGGTGAGTGAAGCGCGCGTTCAAGAACGTCCCTGTGCACACGATGACCGCAGGCAGTATCCAGTCGCCGACACCCATCATATTCTCTGTGAACTGATAAGGCGGCGCGACGCTGACCCACGAGAAGGCGAGTAGCGTCACCGTGATGCCGAAGTTCGAAGGATTGAAGAAGTGACGCGTGCCACGTTCGGCTGGTGCGCGCAAGACACACTTCGAACAGATCGCCACGACGGAAGCGAAGACGACTGGTCCAAGTCTCTCGTTTGCGTAAAGGAGCATCGCGCAAGCAAGTCCGGTGATGTGCGCGGAGAGCAGAAACTCGACAAACTTGCGCGGGCCGCCACCGAGAAACCTGAGCGGCCGGCGGTTGGAACGCGCGTCGATGAACTCGAGCAGCAGCTCGGCGCTGTAAGCAGAGGCCAACGCCGCGAGCGGCTGGGCAAACGACTGTTCGAAGCCAAAGAATGCATGGCCCAGGATGTTGAGGACAGTGATGGCGATCGCGAAGCGCCGCAGTCCTCCGAGACGGTCCGCTCGATTGTTCATCTCATTTGCACTCATTGCTGACTCCCTTCTCACTACCGAGCACAACTGTGTACCAGCCGCCCGGCGCCAGTTGAATCGTTTCTTGTTGAACACCACGCGCGTCGCGCCAGCGCAACTCGACGCTTATGAGATCGTTTCCCGCGAGTTGGCCCAATCCGAACTGCAAGTCGGAACTGCGCTTGCCTGAATGA
>Ga0163162_10001376_pt1 | contig 22623 bp, 23 predicted proteins | sample S55metaG_FD_115310 | JGI IMG/M metagenome (GOLD analysis project Ga0163162, IMG submission 115310) | Switchgrass rhizosphere microbial communities from Kellogg Biological Station, Michigan, USA - S5-5 metaG | ecosystem: Host-associated > Plants > Roots > Rhizosphere > Soil | place: USA...
AGATCGTCACCTTTCCACTTGGCGTCGCAACAAGGCCGCATTGATTTGGGAAGGCGAGCCAGGGGATACGCGCACCTTTACCTACCAGCAGCTGCACACTGAAGTCTGCAAGTTCGCAAACGTTCTCAAACACGCGAACATCCAGCGCGGCGATCGTGTGGCACTCTACATGCCATTAATTCCCGAGCTTGCAATAGCGATGCTTGCGTGTGCTCGAATCGGTGCCACCCACTCCGTCGTCTTTGGTGGTTTCTCGAGTTCTGCGCTCATTGATCGAATTAACGACGCTAGCTGCAAGCTGGTCGTTACAGCCGATGGCGGTTGGCGACGTGGCAGCGAAGTTAAGCTTAAAGCCGCAGTTGACGAGGCTTTAAAAGAAACGCCATCAGTTAAGGCTTGCGTAGTCGTGAGACGTACGGGCTCCAGACTTCATATGCAAGCCGGCCGCGATTTCTGGTGGCACGAGTTAATGGAGACAGTCGACGCAAAGTGTCCGGCAGAGGAATTGGATAGCGAGCATCCACATTACATCCTTTACACGTCGGGTACGACTGGAAAACCAAAAGGTATTCTCCATACGACGGCTGGTTACCTTCTTCAAGCGCATCTCACAACGAAGTGGGTGTTTGATCTCAAGGATGAAGACGTCTACTGGTGTACTGCGGACATCGGTTGGGTAACCGGCCATAGCTACGTCGTCTACGGTCCACTCTCAAATGGCACAACGGTACTTATGTACGAAGGCGCGCCAAACTTTCCTGAACCGGATCGCTTTTGGAGCATCATCGAGCGCCATCGCGTAAACATCTTCTACACAGCACCGACCGCGATTCGAGCCTTCATTAAATGGGGAGAGCAATGGCCGTTGAAGCACGATCTTTCCAGTTTGCGTTTGCTGGGAACAGTAGGCGAACCGATTAATCCGGAAGCGTGGATGTGGTATCGAGAACTGATAGGTAAAGGCCGTTGTCCAATCGTCGATACCTGGTGGCAAACCGAAACAGGAGCGATCATGATTACTCCTTTGCCGGGTGCAACCCCGACTAAGCCAGGATCCGGAACAAAACCTTTTCCTGGTATCGACATGGATGTGATGACTCGTGAAGGAAAGTCTGTCGAGGCTAACCAGGGTGGTTACCTCGTTATCAAACGGCCTTGGCCGTCAATGCTGCGAACCATCTGGGGCGATGATGAACGTTACAAACAGCAGTATTGGTCACAAATTGAAGGAATTTATTTTGCAGGCGACGGTGCCCGTCGCGACAAGGACGGATATTTCTGGATTATGGGTCGCATCGACGATGTCATTAATGTTAGTGGGCATCGTCTCGGAACGGCGGAAGTGGAGAGCGCACTGGTTTCACACTCGGCGGTAGCTGAAGCCGCCGTCGTTGCCCGCCCTGACGACTTGAAGGGATCGGCCATAGTTGCCTTCGTAACATTGGAAGGCACGCACCATCCTTCGGAAAACTTGAATCAGGAACTACGAGCGCACGTTGTAAAGGAAATTGGAGCACTAGCCCGACCGGACGATATCCGGTTTACTGACGCCTTACCAAAAACTCGATCCGGAAAGATTATGAGGCGTTTGTTGAGAGAGATCGCCACCAGTGGTTCGGTTGCGGGCGACGTAAGCACGCTTGAGGATTTTTCTGTATTGGAGAAGTTAAGAACTGAAGAAGAATAAAATTGAAGCGTTTGAACTTGGTTCTTTGAGCTTTGTACTTGGTTGTTTGTAAATACTTCCGTCAAGACACAAAGTTTCCAGGAACATAAACCAGGCTCTCTTCCCCCGGAGGTTCCCACATGGCCCGTCACATGGAATTCGAGAATCGATCAGGACCACGCTATCTCGCCACACTGGAAGTCAAAGCGGAGTGGGATGAACCTACTGGAACCCACATCGTCGCAGAGGGCACGACCGAAAACGTTGGTCCGGAGGGGACGTTGGTCCATCTGCCACGACAGTTGCCCGATGTCGGCAGCACAGTGCGCCTCGAGGTGCTCGGCGAACAGGGAGAACGGCTCCAGGTTATCGCTGAGGTGCTTCGCATCGAACGTAATCCGGGACATCCGCTGGCAGCGTTTCAGCTGGTGGGTGAGACTGATGAATGGCGGGGGTTGGTCTGGGAACCTGCTGCACCTCGCGTTGCTCCACCGCCACCACCAGAAGAGACGGAATCCGACGAAGATGTGGAGGATGATGACGACATAACCCACTGAGGTCACAACATGACAGCCCCCGACGCTCCTGGAATATCGCCAACCGATAGACGAAGGTATCCTCGCTACTACGTCTTCTCCCGACTCATGCTGGCAATCGAGGATGAAACATTGAAAGAGTCGATTGGAATAGGTGAACCCGGCGACATCAGTCTCGGAGGTTTGCGAGTCAGAAATCTTCCAGCGTGTCCAGATGTGAAAGTCGGTGATCAACTCGGTCTGTTGTTGCTCGATGCTGATGATTCACTATCCTTACGAGGCGAAGTAGTCCATCATGGTACGGTCGATACGTTTGGCGTGGAGTTTCAAGAGTTGTCGACGAATCAACAGAAAGCAGTCGAAGAGATGATCGCTCGATTACATTCGCGACTGTAGAGCACATAGGTTCGCTTGAATACACAAGAGACCAAAGAAGCAGCAGCTACCGCCGCCCGCGCAGCCGTCGAAGTTGTCGGCCCTCCAACACGCGTTATCCTCAGAATAATCTTCATCATCCTGTTCGTTGCGGTTTCGCTCTGGATAATCGTCAAACTAACCGGAGTAATTCTTCTACTCGTACTTTCAATTTTCTTCGCTTATCTCGTCTCACCCCTGGTGGAATTTCTGCAACGACCCAGGCATATCGGACGAACCGTTGTTGAGGTTCCAAGAGCCATCGCCATCATCATGGCGTATGTGATCATACTGGGAGCGGTCCTCATAGCCATCTTCGTTGTGTTGCCCGGTTTGAGTAATCAGTTTCCGGGGTTCGCAGATCAAGCGAAGACTTATTGGAAAACGCTGGGTGAGAAGTCACAACAGCTCAACGAGTATTTCCGTTCGCGCCGTATGCCGGAGCCGATCGTCAATGCTGCAAACAATGCAGTGCCTCGGATCATTGAACGTATCAGTGCGCTCGCGAGTGAGATTGTAACGGGATCGTTAGCTTACCTAACCTTTCTTCCGTGGCTGATCCTGATTCCGATTCTTGCGTTCTTCCTGCTGAAGGACGTTGAGAGTTTTCGACGCTCGGCTTTGCACATGTTGCCGAAAGGCCGCTGGCGATGGCGTGGCGATGAGTTCTTTCAGGATGTGAACTCCACGCTTGCGGCGTATACGCGGGCGCAACTCACTGCTTGCTTGATCATCGGACTTATATGCTCGCTGGGTTTTACCCTTCTTGGTTTGCCTGGTGGCCTCGTGATGGGCGTTATTGCCGGTGTCTTTGAATTTGTTCCGCTGGTTGGTCCGTTACTTATCGCCGTCATGGCGGCGTTGCTGGCTCTCCTGCATGCGGGCCCGTTCAGCGCATTTGTAATCCTGCTCTTTCTCGGTGTCGTACGAATCGCTGAAGATTACTTTATCTATCCACGTCTCATTGGACAGGGTATTCATCTTCACCCTTTGGCAGTAATCTTCGCGATCTTGTCAGGAGCAGAGATCGGAGGAGTGGCCGGGATATTTCTTGCGATTCCGGTCGTCGCAATTCTGACAGTTATTTTTCGGCACTGGATGGAACACAGAGGCAGTGAGGGTCTGGCTGATCTGTTAGAGCCAACGCCCGCAGTTCTCAAGCCTGAGGCGGAATCGGAAGTAACTCAGAAGCCAAGACTCGCATCCCCTCAACATACGCAGCAGGTACATCCGCATCATCACATCTCAAATCATCCCGACGTCGACACGACTCCGGATGAAATGGCACGTGTCCGTCCCGATTTGACTACCGGTGAATTGAAGATGCCGAAATAGAAATTGACTTGAGGCTTGATTCGTAGTGGGTTGGGTGCTCAGCGGATCTTAAGAGTGAGTACCCAGTGTCATCTTTTCCTTCTCCATCAACTGCACAAATCTTTTGAAGTGATGGCCGGCGTCGTGAGGACCAGGCGCTGCTTCCGGATGGTACTGAACTGAAATCACCGGCAGTGTACGATGACGCATCCCTTCGACGCACTGGTCGTTGAGATTGATATGCGTGACTTCAACTTCGGCAGGCAGACTTTCGGCACTCACCGCAAAACCGTGATTGTGTGAAGTAATCTCCACTCCGCTACCCGATACTTCTTTCACAGGTTGGTTTCCACCGCGATGACCGAAGGTTAGTTTGAAAGTCTTTCCTCCAAATGCACGACCGAGCAGCTGATGACCAAAGCAAATTCCAAAAAGGGGGACGCTTGCTCCCAGTAGTTTCTTAATCTCCTCAACTTCACGATTCATCGACGCAGGATCGCCCGGCCCATTCGATAGAAAGATGCCATCAGGATTAAGAGCTAACGCGTCCACCGCCGATGTAGAAGCTGGTACGACCGTGGTCCTAACTCCAAGTAATGACAGCTCACGCAACGAGTTTCTTTTTACTCCGAAGTCGTAACAAACAATATGAAATCGCTCCTCACCTTGCGCCGGAAAGTCATAAGCTTCCTTCGTTGTAACAACACTGGCCAGTTCGCGGTTCTCCATCGGTGGAGACTCCAGTGCTTTTTGAATAAGACTGCTTTCGTCGGTATCAATGGTCGAGAGGCATGCACGCATAGCTCCCTTATCTCGAATGTGACGGACGAGGGCGCGAGTGTCGATACCTTCCAGGGCGACAATGTTCCAGCGCTTCAGATAGTCGGCAAGGCTTTCTTCAGCGCGCCAGTTTGATGTCAGTCGGCTTGCCTCGCGAACAACAAATCCTTCTACCCAGGGACGCGCGGACTCTGAGTCTGTTTCGTTAACACCATAGTTACCAATCAGTGGGTATGTCATGCAGACGATCTGACCGGCGTAGGAAGGATCAGTGAGCACTTCCTGGTATCCCGTCATGGACGTATTAAAAACTATCTCGCCGCAGACTTCTCCATCTGCAGCCCACGAACGTCCACGAAATGTGCGGCCATCTTCGAGAGCTAAGAGAGCAGGGGCTTGTTTGATTGGTGACATGGTAATGATTGTGCGTTAAGCCTGGTACTTAGTGCTTTGTTCTTGGTGCTTTGCGCAATCACAAAGAACAAAGTGCAGAGCTCAAAGTTCAAATCTCTCCTACGAAGCCTGCGACTTCAAAAACTGCTGCGCTTCGTTCATCCATCGCTTACTTGCACGGTACTTGTAAGCGGGTGCTGTTTTCACGGACTCGATACATTGCTGCATCAAACTCTTCGCTTCACGTTGATGGCCAAGTCCCGCATGTGCGCGTCCCATTAAATACAGGCCCTCGGGATCTGAAGGGCGATGCTCCAAAAACTGCTGCAACGTTGTTCTTGCATCATCATATTGGCCTGCTGCGATGTACGTGGCTGCAACTTCACGCCAAACTTCGTGCTGCGAGTGAGTTGGGTTTCGCGCAACCACCTGTTCGAAGTGCTGAATCGCATCGGAGTATCGCTTTTGCACACGGGCTATGCGTCCAAGTTGATAGCTGGCATCGAGTTCCTCCGTATCAATCTTGATCGCACGTTCAAATCTTTCACGAGCCGCGTCAAGTTCACCTCGACTTTGATGGATGAGGCCCAGATTGTAGTGGGCTGACGCATCAGCTGGATTCAAAGTGGCGGACTCAAGATTCTGTTTGAAATTGGCCCGAGCGCGCTGGCCACTCATGACTTCTCCGAAGTAGCCTCGCAGGAGCATGAAGACAAAGAACAGCAGGAAGGGCGAACCAAATATTCCAGAAAACAACCAAAGCGCCATTGGCGAAATGAAAAAAGCTCCCGCGCCGCCAATTATCGAGATGCCAAGCGAACGCAACGTCGAGATCCGAAATGTTTCCCGGACAGCCAGCACTATTCCAATACAAAGGAAACCCAGCTTTACGGTAAGAAAGAACATTGCCGAGACATTTGCGGCGTCCTTCAAACGTTCCGCTGCCTCGGCAGCTTCTGGCGTGTCAGGAAGCATTGCGCGCATACGATCCGATTGTTGGATCATACTTGCGACCTGTACAGCTTGTATGCCGGTGAAATGTAAGAACGTTGCGGCAACAATTGATGCGATGTTGGCGGCAGTGATGACATAAAGAACTGTCGCGACGAACGACGCATACTCCTGTGTCATCACTACGCGAAAGCTCCCTCTGCGGTCGAAGATATTGGCTACAAAGGTCAGGATGGGAACAACAACAACTGCAATCAGGATAATGAAAATCACATCCTGAAAAACTTCTCTCCAGATTAAGTGACCCGAGTTCCAGGAGGGTGAGGCAGACAATTTGGCCGAAACAAAGCTGTAGGTAATCTGACTCAGCAGCGCTATCAGAGCGATTGGCAATAACGCTCCTCGATCGCGAGCCTCACGCATTCCGCGCAAGGGCGCGTAGAAGATCATTAGCACTAACCGCAACCAACCGATCATAGGAGTCTGAGTGCTGAACTAATCAGGGGAGTCATTCACTGGGAAATCCGGTACACCCGGGTTGTAGCTCCCCGGTGGAGGCACAGGATATGAAATGTTCTCGTGATGAATCACGCTCGCCGCGCCCAATGGCCAATAACGAAACAAAGCCTTTCCGTAGATATATTTCTTAGGCACGAGGCCCCAGATTCTCGAGTCGCTCGAGTTGTCGCGATTATCACCCATCACGAAGTAGTAGCTCGGTTTGACATAGATTGGAGCCGAACTTCGATGAGAAAGGTTGAGTCTTGGATCCAGATAGGTCTCATCCAGGTCGCGGCCATTCACCCGGACTATGCCTTCGTGAATCTCTACAGTGTCGCCCGGAAGGCCAATAACTCGCTTGATGTAACTTTTGGAAGGATCTTCCGGAAACCAGAAGACAACAATGTCACCGCGATCAAGCTTAGGCGCCCAGCGGTAGTCGTCGTAGTAAATGAGCTTGTTAACGAAGATGCGTTCCCCATCGTGCAGGCGTGGCAACATGGAAGTGCCCTCCACCTTCACTGGCTGAACAACAAAAACGACAACAAGTGCTGCGATCATTAGCGCAAAGATCAGATCGCGAAGCAACAAACGAGCTTCTGACCATAGATCGTCACGTGACGATACTTCGGGTTTGTGAACCTGAATGTCTTTGTCGTCATCAATGTGGACGCCGCCAAATGGAGGTGGCTTTCGTCTTCGAATTCCAAGCATAAAGTTCAAATCGCGTACTAGACTTCGGGAAGGTCGGTCTTCCAGGAGCAATTTTGAGGTTAGCTTTCAGTTCAGCGCTTGTCAAACGAGCATTAAGTCGACTAATCCGCGACTTGGCGGCATGCACATGGCATCGTTCAACTCTTGCAGTGTCAATTTGTTATCTGAACATTCCTTGACAGTCTTTGCTGGGCCTCTCTATCATCCTGACCTGCTCTACAGCCCAGATGTGTCCCGCCCGGCGGAACAGAAAAAGAGAGGCTCTTGAGTCGTGATCAAGTTAGACATCATTAACCGCGTTGCTGATAAGACCGGCGTTCCCAAGATGAAAGCGGAACAGGCGGTTGAGGCCCTTTTCCATTCGATGAAGGAAGCGTTGACCAGGGGAGAAAGAATAGAACTACGTGGTTTTGGAGTTTTCGTAGTCAAACCCAGGAAAAGGGGCGTCGGGCGCAACCCGCGGACGGGCGAAGAAGTAGCCATACCATCGGGCAAGACAATTCGTTTCAAGCCAGGGAAAGAACTACAGGCTCACGAAGACGGTAACGACGATTAGCTGAATCTGCTTCGTAAATTCATTCCTTCTCTGTAATTCGCAGAGAGTTCTGCTCTTCATTGTCCCAATCAACCTACGAGCACCCAGAATCTCTATTTGCGTTTCCAATTCCCCCGCCCAAAAATTCATGATGAATGCGTTAAGTCTTTGGATCGTCCGGGGCAGGTTTCAGTTCGCCCAAAAAACCAATTGCAAGAGGCGGTAGTCAGGTCGAATGATTTCTTGTTAAGTTATCAATACTAACTATTGTTCAAACGCAAGCACACAGTACAAGACATGGCCGAATCATTTAGCACTATTTCACAAGCTCTCGAGCTCCCGAATTCCTCGCTAAACCCGACATGGAAAGAATGGCGATTCCACATTCTTCTTTTCGTTTTTACTATCATTACAACGATTCTGTCCGGTGTGATGCTCGTGATGCCGGAGTTAGATACGCCTTCGCCATCATTGAGGCGGCCACTCGATTACCTCTTGTACATTCCGGTGACCTACTTCAACACTGTCGTTGACTTCTTCACCTTCGTCGCGAAGCACCCCGAATTAATGCTACAGGGAATCACATTCTCGGCATCGTTGTTGGCCATACTGCTTTCGCACGAAATGGGCCACTACCTCGCATGTCGCTACTATGGCATCAACGCAACATTGCCGTTTTTCATTCCCGCACCTCCTCTGTTCCTGGCAGGCACTTTCGGAGCTTTCATAAAGATTCGTTCACCCATTCCGAATCGACGCGCACTTTTCGACGTAGGTCTGGCAGGTCCACTTGCAGGTTTTGTTATTGCAGTACCTATAGCAATCGCAGGAATTCTCTCGATTGGTCAGCCACTACATCTGGGCTCAGGGATTTACTTCAATGATCCGCTAATGTTTCGACTACTGGCCCGATTGTTAGGTGTCCAACTTAATCCTGATTCTCCTATTAATCCTTACTACATGGCTGCATGGATCGGTCTGCTCGTCACGAGTTTGAACCTGATGCCGGTGGGGCAACTTGATGGGGGTCATGGCACCTTCGCCGTTTTTGGACAACGCGCGCACAAGATCATTGGAAGGCTTGCCTTCGCGTCGGTTGCGCTCCTGGCAATACTTGGATTTTTGTGGCATGGAAGCCCAAGCGGTTTTCTTTACACTGTGCTTCTCGGAGTTATGTTACGCGTGCGACACCCCGCTCCGCCGCAGATGGAGTCACTGGGAACTAAACGAATCTTGGTAGGTCTATTGACGTTGATTGTATTCGGACTGTGCTTCTTGCCGTTTCCGATCACGATTCTCTGAATCGAATCGAGAGGCGGACGCGGATGAGGAACATTCAAGTCTCCAACGCAAGCGGCTGCCTTAGCCCACTGGAGAAGGAGACGGCAAGAGGCCTTTGATTTCTCTGACAACTTTGGCGACTTCGGCTTGATCGGCGAGCGCAATCATGAAGAACTTGTATCCCTGATGGAAACAGATCACGCCATTTGCAAACAACCAAACGCCATCAAGAAACGGATTTCCTCCCAACAACCAACTTATCGGAGCTCCAGTTATTGCACCTGGTTGGAAAATCTGCGCCCACATGGCTGCTCCTGCTGCACAACTAAAGGCACCTAACAAGGGCGCACCAACATACTTAACGATGTTTCTCTCAAACTCCGCGCGCTGAGCTTCCGCTTCCGTCAACTCGCCACGTCCAACTAATTCCTCTTGTTTCTTAAGATACCCATCGAACTTTTCGAAAGCTTTGTTGAGACCGTAAACCGGTAAAGCCGAATGCGTCAGCCAGTGTGGATGTGCACCTAGCAAGACCGCATCCAGTCCTGGAAACGCAGAGCCCGCTCGTATACCCAATACCAGTGAAACAGAGACGACCGCAGCTTTACCAGGATTCTCCTTTATCCAATCGCGTGCTTTTAGTAATCCCGACGTGGCTGCGGTAGAAGCCCGCGTAAACTTCGCTCCGGTTCCGTAAATCTGGTATGCACGGTCGTAATAGTTCTTCGCGTCGTCGATAACTTCGCTCGCCTTTTTTCCTGCATCTCCGGCGACATCACGAAACACTTCGCCCGCTTTCTTAACACCTTTCACGGTTCCTGTGGCAGCACGACGAGCGGCTTCACCCATTTCATCTTCGTCAGACAGTTTTTCTGCTTCGGAACGCAAACGATCAGCTCCATTCGCCATGGTCTCCGCGCCGCGCTTGGCTGCCTCGCCGGCGACTCGAGCGCTTTCATTTACAAGATCCGAGATGGCGAACTTCTCGTCCAGCTCGCGAGCCTTCTTACGCGCTGCTTGTTGCCATTCGTCTATCTTGTCCTTGTAGTCTGCCATTATAAACCCCTACGTAGCGGAACTCTGCTTCCTCTCCATCTGTACGTCCTGGGAAACGGCTGAGTTCGATTTCATCCCTTCCTGACCAACTACCTGGTCTCTCCCATTCCCTTTGGCCTGGTAAAGTAAATCATCCGCTGCCTTAAGAATGTCCGTTGAAGTTTGCGCGCAGGAGGGACATTCAGCAACCCCAAAGCTAGCGGTAATGCTCCCGGCCGTTCCTATCGTCATGCTTCGTATGGCAACGCGTAGACGTTCAGCCACCTCCATGCCATGACTAAGATCTGTCTCAACTAAAATAATTGCAAACTCGTCTCCGCCGATCCGCGCTGCGAGATCGATGCCGCGAGTTCCCTCACTCAGTACCCTGCCAACCCGACGGATGGCCTCGTCACCAATATTATGTCCAAACGTATCGTTAAGGCGCTTGAAGTTGTCTATATCGAGCATCAAGAGGCTAAACGGATGGTCCAGACGCAGTGAACGACTCAACTCGCGCTCCACTTGTCTCTCGAAGCGGCGACGGTTGGCTAGCCCCGTAAGGTGGTCAGTGAATGCGGCCTCCTCACACACATCCAAATAGGCCTTAAACTCAAGAAGCGTCCTGGTCCGCGACAGCAGAAGATCCAGGTCAGTCGGGTCCGTAATGTAGCCCAACGCACCGACTTCTGAAGCCCGGCGTAAGTCTTCAACACGTCTGCCGGCTGCAGTCTGCATTATTACAGGGATGAACCTTGTCACCGGATTTCCCCGGATTCGCTGGGCTAACTCGTAGCCGTTCATCCTTGGCATCATCACGTCTGTGATTACTAGATCCGGCTGAAAAGACTCAATAGCCGCAAGGGCTTCGTCTCCATCCGTGGCAGTGGTTACACAGTAGCCAGCAAAGGTTAGAGCAGCTTCAAGAAGATGCAGTTTGTCCGGGTTATCGTCAACGATTAGGATGTTTGATTTAGGCTCCATATGCTCTCATACTTGGACCTTGATTGTTCTTGCGCCCGTTTTGGGCTTCATGCTACAGTTCGGCCATTCGGTTAATTCGTTTCGTGCCGGCACTCGCCAAGCATTGAGTCAAGTTCATATCGCCGAAAAGAGACAGTCCTGTTAGAGTTCGCAGGTCTCCTTACAATTTTCATTCGCTACTGACCTGCACTAAGACCACCTTGGATATGCGCAGTCACGCCGCAATAACCGAGTCAAATAGGAAGCTGTGACTCCACGCCCAGAGGGATAGGCTGATGAAAGTCGTGCAAGACCAAAAGCGCGCACGGGATTTAACACCCAACGATCGTGCGGAAATAATTCGGCGACTTGATTTTGGTTCATCGCTAAACGAAACCCTCGTTTCAGATCTCTCAATCAGCTCCGTGGTTCTAGACTTTCGGCGTCGTAGATTCGTCTACCGAGCCGGAGAACCTGCCGACTGCCTTTACGCAATCATCGATGGCCGAGTAAAGCTTTGCCGAATTGAGAGCGGCACTAGTCGAGAGGCAGTAATAGACATCCTTCCTGAAGGATCTCTGTTTGGGGAGTCGGCACTCTATTCAGCTGCGGGGCAACGCGCAAATTCGGCAGTAGCATACGAAAACTCGAGGTTACTCCGAATTCATGTCGCTGATTTCAAAAGGGGGATGGCTGAGGACGACAGACTTCATGATTACACTTTCCGCCTGATCGGTCAACGACTAGATCATGCGGAACGTCGTCTCGCAGACTTTGCTCTGAATGCGATTCCTGCCCGTCTCGACAGGTTGCTCGCAGAGTTTTCCGATCGTTACGGCGTTTCGGAGCCTGAGGGCGTTCTCATCGATATTCCACTTCCTCATCGCGAAATTGCTTCTATTGTCGGCTCGACTCGTGAAAGCGTCACGGTGCGCTTGAACGCTATGCGCCGTGAAGGTACGATCAAATTCGTTAACCGACGAATTTTGATCAAGCGGCCCGCGTCTCTGGTGTAAAAGAGGCCTGGTGGTGGTGCCTTCAAGTTCATGAAATGTCCTACCTGTAGTAAACCAATCGAGTGGAAAGACAATCCATTTCGTCCATTCTGTTCGGAGCGCTGTCAGCTCATCGATCTCGGCCGATGGGTCGAAGGCGATTACCGCGTACCGGGAGAAGCATTACCGGATGAGCACTCAGAACAGACTCCTGCAAGTCGCGAGGTCGAGCATGAAAATTAACCCGTGCGAAATCCATAGTGGTCGCTTAGCAACCACTTTGCGACGAAGTAAATTGGCCTGGACCATCAGTCGTCTTTTCTTCATTGCCTCATTACTCTGCTGTGTTGCTGGGATTGTTGCGTGCAATGGCAACGACACGACTAGCGAATCGAAGACCCCGGTCATTTCCAGCGCGCCGAAGACGTCTTTGCCAATGCCGCCTTTGAACGGCAAATCGATTGAGAGCATGGGATGGAATTTAGCTGACGGAACACGCAACGCTTTTGCTGAGTTCAAAGGGAAGGTACTGATTCTCGACTTCTATGCAACGTGGTGCGAACCGTGTCGCAACAGTATTCCTCATCTGGTCGGTCTGCAACAACGCTACCAGAACGAAGTGAGAGTAATTGGTTTGAACGTTGGAGGACCTGGTGACACAGCGCTCGTTCCTGAATTTGCCAGGGAGTTCAAGATCCAATACCCACTCGGTCTTCCGGACGAGGATCTCGTCAGCCTCCTGATGGCCGACAGCGATGCGATCCCGCAAACATTCGTTTTCGATCGCAAGGGCCAACTCCTGCGACGTTTCGTGGGATTCGGCGAACAGACTGGTGCCGGCATAGACCAGGCGGTTGAAGACGCACTGCGCTCCGCTGCCGATTGACCAAGGCCCACTAGATGCTTAGAGAAAAGCTAATCGAAAAACGAATTGGCAGTAGCACTTCTTTTCGCTGGCGCAGTGAAGAGATTTCGCGCATCGAGGGCTTGAGCGATGCAGTCTTCGGTTTTGCAATTACTCTTCTCGTAGTTTCGTTGGAGGTACCAAAAACTTTTCATGAGCTGGCTTCAACAATGAGTGGCTTCGGAGCGTTCGCGATCAGTTTTGCTTTGCTGTTTCTGGTTTGGTACAACCAACACAAGTTTTTCAGACGCTACGGTCTCCAGGACACAACTACTACCATTCTCAATGCAGTTCTCCTCTTCGTGGTTCTGTTCTATGTTTACCCGCTGAAGTTCTTGTTCACATTCCTGGTCAGCAAGTTTACCGGTGGTCATGGTGAGATTCGGCTACCCAACGGTAACGTGGAATCGATGCTTGATAGCGAGAGCCAGATGGGTAATCTGATGTTGATTTTCGGGATTGGCTATTTCGCCATCTTCCTGGTTTTTGTTTTGTTACATCTCCATGCATATCGACAGAGAGAGCAACTCGAACTGAATACGCTCGAACGATTTGACACGATTGGCAGCATTCAAGAGAGCGGACTAAATTGCACTATCGCACTAGTGTCTATCTCGCTCGTTTGGATTGGCGGTTATCGTTACTCTGGACTTGCCGGACTGACTTACATGTTGACCGGACTGGTTATGGCAGTGCATGGATTCGTCATGGGCTCCCGCAGGAAGCGGATCGAGAAAGAATTCACCTCTGAAGTTTCCCAGAGTGTGTATGAACCCGAGTTGCAAAACTGAAAGTTGATAAACGCTTGGAGCAACGTTTGACGACTACGCGCGGCGCGTTGCGGCATCGTTCCCGGAATTTTTGATAAATACTTTTAGGCGACAGGAATAATTTTGAGAAAAGCTAAAATCCTTATCACTCTTGGTCCAGCATCACGAGATCCGCAGATGATCGAACAACTCCTCGCTGCTGGCGCTAATGGCGTGCGAATCAATATGTCGCACGGAACTCATCTGGAGAAGGCTGCTGACATCGAACGCGCACGCGCTGCTGCTCAAAAAATGGGAAGGTCACTGGCCGTGCTTGTGGATCTTTCAGGCCCCAAAATTAGAACCGGGGAATTAAAAGACAACGAGCCAGTCAAATTGCAGCCAGGTGCGCGCTTTACAATCACGACTCAGATTATTGAAGGTGATTCCGAGAAAGTGTCAACCAACTATAAAGATCTTCCCACGGTTGTTCAGCCAGGCTCTCGTTTACTTCTTGATGATGGGGCTATCGCACTTGTCGTTGAAAGCACCACCAGGACGGAAGTTGTCTGCCGGGTCGTCGATGGAGGAGTGCTCAGTGAACGGAAGGGGATCAATCTGCCCGGTGTAGCTCTACCGATCGATTCACTTACTGAGAAAGACATCATCGATTTAAAGTGGGCTGTCCAGCAGCAAGCAGACTACATCGCACTGTCGTTTGTACGCCGTGCCAGTGACTGTGAGAGAGCTAAAGCTTTAATCCGCGAAGCAGGCGGACAGGCACCTTTGATTGCTAAGATCGAAAAGTCGGAAGCAATCGATCACCTGGACGAGATTATTGTAGCGGCAGATGGAATTATGGTCGCGCGAGGCGACCTTGGCGTAGAGACAAGTGTGGAGCTGGTCCCCGTCTATCAAAAGAAGATCATTGAAAAGTCAGTAAGAGCAGGCAAGATGGTGATCACTGCAACCCAAATGCTTCAATCTATGGTTAGCAATCCACGACCAACTCGTGCCGAAGCGTCAGACGTTGCTAATGCTGTTTGGGATGGAACGGATTGCGTCATGCTTTCAAACGAAACAGCTACAGGTACCTATCCGATCGCCGCCGTTTCAACGATGTCGCGAATCATAGAATCAGCTGAGTCAGGAAGAGAACCAACAACTGGGAGTTTCACTCAATGGGCAGGTAAGCAATCAGGAAGGGTTAGTCGTGCATTGTGCGAAGCTGCAGCGTTTGCAGCGGACGAAATGGGAACAACCGTGACAGCTGTCTTTACTGCTTCGGGACTAATGGCGCGACGCTTGTCAGCACTTCGTCCAGCGCAGCGAATTATCGCCCTTACGCATAAACCAGAAGTGCTGTGTGAGTTGGCCTTGATTTGGGGAGTCGAACCATTATTGACTAGGAGTGCGACTTCAACCGAGGACATGTTACTAGCCGGCGAGCAATCTCTCCTGGAAGCAGGCATTGTGAAGCAGGGCGATACGATTGTTGTGATGGCCGGGAGATTATCCGGGCTTGGTTTGTCGAGTTCTGTAACTATATATACGGTAGCTGGGGATCTGGGCCCTCATCTAAGTGAGCTTCCAAGTTAACATGTCGGCGAGTGAGTTGTTTGATCTTGTTCGGCCCGTCGTCGTCGTTGCCTCGGTACTGCTTTCAACCTGGATTCTTTTCTCGTCGCGTAGGCGATTTCCGTTCTATCTGGCGCTCCTATGGGCCATTACCACCTATCTGTTTCCCCTGATCATCGTGCCGCTCTATTGGGTCGTTCTCCTGTGGAAACATCCCCGGGTGTACCCTCACGTAAAGCACAGATTTCTTATTCCAGTTACGTACCTTGTTTTAATTCTGGGGATAGCAGCCTGTTACAAATACTTCGACGATCGATCGGTTGATGCTTATCTTGCCCGCGCTGCCAATGCGAAGGTGAAGACTGATCCGATGTCAGCGATTCGGGAGTACCGTGAAGCTCTAAAAATCGAAGACACAGCTCACACTAGAAAACTACTCGCTGTGACTCTAGAAGAGGGGGGCCTATATGCGGAGGCTATTACAGAGTATCGTGCGGCCGAAGGGAGAGGTGAGCCAGACGATTCGATTCACTATCATCTCGGATTGCTGTTGGAAAGGTTCAACCAGACAGCACCGTCGATAAGTGAATTCGAGCGTTTCGTATCAAGCGATACTTGTTTATACGTCGACGACAGGTGTGATGCGGCCCGTCTAAGGGTTGTACGGACTCATCAATAGACGTCGGAGGCCTTAGTCCGCACGGACCATCTCACCAACGCCTTCTCGACCCTCTTGTTCCTTAGCCATTTGTTCGGGAGTCTTTTGCGGGTCTCGCCAATTGTCGAGGATGCCGACTTGATGAACGCATTGCAACGTACACGTCGGTGCGCACCATTTCTCAGTGTTGTACTCACGATCGAAGTCTTCCATTGTGTACTCAGACAAAGGAATACCGGGATATCCACGCTGCTGCGAACACCAGTGCACGAGACCATCTTCACAACTGTATAAGTACCTGGCGCCCGCGCGGCAACGCCAGTTGTAAGGCTTGCCTTCGGCAATACTGTCCTGGAACCAATTCAAACGAGCGTGGTCTTTGTTACCGAGTTTCTTCACCTGCTGGAAGATGTCTTTCTCTTTCGCCAATAGAGGCTTCAACGTGCCGTCGCTATCGTGAATAACGCCGACTGTTGTCGAGAAGCCAAGCTCAGTAGCGCGCTTTGCAACGGTCAAGGCGTCGTCCGGATTTTTGATCCCACCACCAATCACTGAATTGATATTTACATGAAAGTCGGCGTATTCCGATAAGTACCTCAGCTTCTTATCCAGAACACGAAGGCTCTTGCGTGAAACTTCATCAGGCTCAACATTGTCGATACTAATTTGCAGGTATTCTAAACCCGCCTTGTTGAGGCGCTTGATGCGTTCCGGCGTGAAGTAATACCCATTGGAGATCAAACCAGCGATCATTCCACGCACACGAATGTGATGAATGATCTGATCCAATTCCGGATGCATCATTGGTTCGCCCCCGGAAATCGTCACAATAGAAGTACCAAGATCGGCAAGCTTGTCGAGACGCGATTTTACGATCTCGATATCGATTGGCTTCGACGTGTGATCGTATTCGTTGCAATATCCACACGCGAGATTGCAACGTCGCATGGGAATCAGATGTGCAAGAACGGGGTGCTGACTCGAGATTAAAGCGCGAGTGATAAAGCTCGCCTCACGCACTTTCAGTTTTAGAAACTTTGACTTCCTCATTTAAGAATACTGTTTTATCGAAATATATGGGCCGTACGTTGTTGACGCGAAGAATATGCGACTAAAAACGAGAACGCAAGACGAGCTACTACGATCCTTAAAGACAAAGGGCTCTGTTGGGAGACAGAGCCCTTCGAGGACCTTGGTTGTTTGAATACATTAGCTCTTGATAATTTTGACGTTGGAATCGAGTTTTACGGGAATGTCATCGGATGAGATTCTCGGGTTTCTCTCAACCGAGAGCAGTCTCATCGTTGTAGCATCATCGTTCTTCTCAACGATCTTGCTCTGAACCGGCATTCCGTCTCGATCGATCCATACTTCGGCGTACTTGTAACCTGCATTTCCCTTCGGAACCAGCGTCAAATGAATCGTACTTACGCCTCCCCACAGTGTCTCCTCGCGAACATCCTGCAATGGCTGAAACTTCGTTTCCAGCTGCTGACGAGACATGTACATCATGTCCATGATTCCGCCGGCGCTCTTGGGTGCCTTTGCAGAACTGCCGGTGTATGCCGTCCCTAAGCGGGGTCGGAATAAAACGTATTTTCCATTTTGAACTGCCAAAATTTCATGCTGCGGGCTTTGCCACTCGAGACGAACGGCAGCACTGCGCCCGGCCCCGGGAATGTACAAGACCAAACCCGTGGAACGATCATTTGTTCCGAGCTGGGAATTGTACTTGTCCATACTAATTCCAGCCCGAAGCGACTTCAGGCTTGCTCGGTTCTTTTCAAGTCTATTAAGGACTGAGCTCACTAACCCGGCGCTCTGCCCATTCGCAGTTCTCGGGGAAACTCCGAAGGTTCCTAAGATAACTAGCGCTATCAGACCGAAGGGAATAAATCTCTTCATAAATACTCCTTAGTTATTGCTCCTTTCCCAAGGTTCGCAAAAAAACCGTGCAATTATAGGGAAAGGTCATCGTATGTCAACCTCGAAGCTCCTCGTCTTGCCATCCGCAGCGACCACCTTTCGGACATTCACTACCTCAACTTTAGTACGTCCTGTTAGCGCACGGACTCGCTCTTCAAGTTGACTTCTATCTGCTTCATTCAAAACAACTTCGGGGCTAAGTACTACAGTCGTTACAACTGCGCTTTGATGCTCCGCTGCATGCGGTCGTTCGCCGCCAGAAAGCCAGCTTTTTGGTGTCAAAAATATAAAGATCAAGCAAACGACACATAAGACATCCCATTGCCAGGTGTTTCTAGCGTAATTCCAGAAGAATATCTTTTTCAGTGTGGTTAATAGGCCTCGCACAAACTTCAGCCTAGCAAGTGGTCAGCCACAAAGACTGCGGCTGGTAGGTTTCTAGATTCTAACGGTCGCGGACAGGGTCTGTAAACGGGTTTATCACAGTCTCACGGTTGGTTGAGGGTCAACAATATGGCCGTCCCTCATATGGATAATGCGCCGACACATGGCAGCCGCTTCAGGATTATGGGTAATCATGATGATTGTTTGGTGAAATCGGTAATTCAATTCCTGGAACATGTTAAGTACGAGGGCAGAGTTCTCGGAGTCGAGGTTTCCTGTTGGTTCGTCAGCGAGAACGATAGCCGGACGCGTTACGACCGCTCGCGCCAATGCTACTCGTTGTTGCTCACCACCCGAAAGCTCGAGCGGTTTGTGATGCAATTTGTCTTCGAGTCCTAAAAGCTTCAGTACTTCGCGGCGACGACCCGAGTCCTCGCCACCGTTGCCATGAATTCGCTCCGCTAGTCGGAGATTTCCTTCGGCCGTTAGTGTCGGAAACAGGTTAAATCTCTGAAAAACAAATCCTATTTTCTTACGACGAACAGCGGTTCGTTTTGCGTCGGAGGCAGCCGTGATGTCCTCACCGTCGATTACGATTCGACCGCTCGTCGGCGTTAGCAAACCACCAAGGAGGTGAAGCATCGTAGATTTACCACAACCCGAAGGGCCCATGATCGCTACGAATTCTCCCTCTTGCACTTCGAGGGAAACACCTCGCAAGGCCGGCACATCTACTTTGCCAATTCGATAGACCTTTTCCAGGTTTTCAGCTTCTAAAATTGTGCGCATCTAAATTGTCGCGTCCGTTTGTATTAGTCCATCGGCACGCGTTGAGGTAGGTCGAACGAATCGCGGATTAACCTACACAAAAACTGGATGCCAGAATCAAACGTCAGATGTTAATACATCTGACAGGTTGATATCTACCATCCATCCAATAACTACTGGTTTGCAGTCAGCTTCTTGTTCTTCTCCGCATCGAGATCGACTTCAGGCAACTGCCATTTGTTTTGCAACACGAAAGCCTCGGGCCGGTACTCCTTGTTCAAATCCACGGACAGTGGATCTTGATATGTGAGACTAAGCTTGTACTGATCTTTGGGACGAGTCACTTCAATTCTCGCCGGCATCAATGCCGTCTCGCCACTGCCAATTTGCTTCTCATCGAAGTATGAAACATCAGTAATGATCTGTCCCTGCCCGTCAAATGTTTGTAACCTCGCCAACCGGATCTTATCGACCCTGTCAAACCAAAAGCGTCTTAATACCTGCGCGTCGCCGCTTTTCGGATCGGAAAGCTCTTCCAGTAAATAGTAGCTGCGCATGACTCGCGCACCTTCCTTTGCTTGCCTTCCCGTATCAGCCTCTTCCTGAAAAAACTCACTTTGTGAATAAAGAAATCCGGAGGACGTATCGATTGGGCGAATCATGTAGGCATCGGTCAAATGTTGAGGACGAAGATTTGAGAGCGCGTTAACAGTCTCCTTTTCTCCTTTCTTACTCTTGCTCGAAGCCGATGAGTCGCCACTGTGATTCAGACGAGAATAAACAGCGCTGTTCGTTCCTTTCACAAAACGCCGATACTTTTCATCGCCCTGCAAGATAGCAACCGCAAAGTGCTCCCCGTCAGATGCCATCTGGGCAATCTCAACGATGGTGAACTGCAAGGTCAGATAGATCTTGCTTGGTCTCTGCAATGTTAAATTGCCATCGACCTGACGATACTTCTCGGCAATACCAGCCGATGCGAACGAAGTGTCTTCGAACTGAATGTCCACTTTTGCATGAATGGATTTGATAGCCGCCAGTCTGTTCACTTCCTGTATCAGTTGGTTCTTCTGCGCCTCGACAATAGGAGTAAGAAGTTGTGGCACCTGTACTTTTTTATGGGTACCCAACAAACTGCAACTCGTTGTAGTGGAAGCGACGGTGACAACCGCGAAGAATGTGAGCAGTCGCAACGGAGCAACTCTGGCGCTGAGATACTTGAGCATTAAACAAGCCTTAGGGCGCAAATGATACGTCAAACGCCAAAGAATGACTAAGTTGAGTTCAACCTAACAAACAAAACTTTTCGTTGTCAACGAGTGGGTTTTGCTTTACCCACGCCGATTGAGTCGCTAATCAAGTTCTAATGAGGGCTTATGAAACCTTGCGCGTAAACGATTGATTGCCTTAACAATCTCTGGTCTACCCAACAACTTTCGCTCCAAAGTCGACTTGCCCGGAAAATCCAAAAGCATAATCCCGAGAAGGATCGTCAGCAGACCTTGTCCCGGCACTCCCGGAATAGACAAGACAATGCCAAGAGCAACCAACAAGAAACCCAGAATATTCTTGGCAATGAATTTCGCTGCGTGTAAAGCAGGCTTGGGCCCAGACCAAAACCTGGTTTTATGGTTCATCTTGAAGTAATTGGCAGGAATCTTGACCAGGATCAGTGAGACGATTCCGAGATTGACCAGGAAAGTAATAACAAAAACGAGAACCCCAATGAGTGCTCCGCGCCACGTCAATGAACTAATAAACTCTGACAGAAAATCAACCATCATGAACGAGAGATAACAAGTTCACTTCGAGCGTCCAGAAGTGAACGGATGAGCTCGTCGACCATTTCTTTAGCAACGCCATCGAGCTGAAAATCCGGTTTCTCTGCCACCTCCCAAAACTCGTCCAGACCTCGAGCACCGGAGCGTTCCAGTGCAAGCACCTGGACCAACAAGTCAATAACATCAGAAGCTTTCACCAGTCGCGCTTCCAGACAGTCGCGATTCTCATAGGATTCATAAATCTGGCGATAAAGCGATCCAACATCAAGTGGACTAACAATAGCCGAAAATGCAGCCAGCTCGGCTTTTCTTCTCGCCGCTACACCAAAATACTCGGTCGCCGTTCGAGGCATGTCACCTACACGAACTTCCGACCAGTCGTGCAGCAGAGCAATTCGAATCACCTTCTCGACGTCAATTCGAAGGCCTTTCCTGACCAGCTCATCCGCAAGTAACATCGCCGTCACGGTGACTCCGAATGAGTGCGCCGCAACTGATTCGGTACCATTCGGAAGTCCGCGCAGATTCCAACCTGTCCGTTCGAGTCTTTTCAGACGTTGCAATTCGATCAGAGCTGTTAAGAGTGAAGGCATTGGTAAGCAGTACTCTAACATGTCCGGGAGTTCAAGAGACTTTCAGGATCCACGAACAATAGTTCGGTGGCGAAGAGTCTTAAGTTGGTTTTGAAATTGAACTATTTGCGATGAGGTCTGGAGGAATCAGAGGGAGCAACAGTGTAAACGAATACCTCGAGGGCAGCACTGAAATCAGAAAGACTCGAATCCAATACTCAACTTACCTGCACGCCGAATGTTCGCAACCACAGCCGATTTCTGAGACACCAGATTTCTCTGCATTCCGGCAGTACTCGCTGCAGTACTTTTCTTCTTCCTCTATCATGCAGTCGCAAGTGGAGTGTGCACATTTCCGCTGCTTCTCAGCCATCTGACCACCTACCTTCCCTTGTCCGAAGCATTTCGTATCCGAATGCTAGAACCAGAGAAGATGTCGGTCAAGTAGTAGGGAATCCCCATTAGGGCACTTCACGGACAACAATCGTGCTTCGCTTATTGCCGAGGTTCAAGGTGATAGGTTTTTCCAGTTGAATCGGATGTTCCTCACCGTCAACTGTAATTACTAGCCGAGCAGCAGTTGGAACCGGGACGACAACAGTTTTTGGAATCAGATTCGTCGCCACGACTCTCCAACTGGTTGGCGCACAACGAAGGCGAATTCCGGGAGTATCGGTTTCAAACGATTCATTTGGCGCCAACACATCAGCTTTAAAAACACCTTCACCACATCTAACTCCAGCTGAGTCATAGAACGTAACGACCCCAGAAACAAATGCGTATGAAATTACTCCTGAGTTTCGAACAACAATACGAGTGTTGGTGACTGGAGCATCAAGACTGCCGTTGAGTGCAGACGTGCTCAAAGTCGCTTCCAGCGCAGATATTCCATTAGCATCGAGCGCGACGGCAGTTTCGTTTAATGCAACTCGCTTCTCAACGGGTGCGGGGTTTTGCTGCGCAACTATTACCGGCGCTATGAACATCACAAGCATTACTGCAAAGCTTCTCATCGCGGCCTCCTCAACAAATGTGTCTGTTAATCGATCGCCCGCGCATAGAGCAGCTGATCGATGGTGTGTTTGTCCTTCGTCACGCTTTTCTTCAACCGACCCTCAAGAGTGTACCCCGCTTTTTCCAGAACTCGGGCAGATGCCAGATTCCATTCGAAGACATGAGCGTATAACCGGCAAAGATCATACGACGCAAATGCATAATCGCTAAC
>Ga0163162_10001377_pt1 | contig 22622 bp, 17 predicted proteins | sample S55metaG_FD_115310 | JGI IMG/M metagenome (GOLD analysis project Ga0163162, IMG submission 115310) | Switchgrass rhizosphere microbial communities from Kellogg Biological Station, Michigan, USA - S5-5 metaG | ecosystem: Host-associated > Plants > Roots > Rhizosphere > Soil | place: USA...
CTACGGACATCACAGCATCGATTTGACCCGTACGTTTTAAGTCAAACCACCGGTGACCCCACTCCGCAAAAAGTTCTATCTGCCTTTCTTTAGCTACTGCATCGAGGACTACGTTCTGGTCAGCGAAATATGGAAGATTGGGAAGACCTGCTCTCGTTCTTATGATGTTAATATCGTCAACAGCGTCATTTAGCTTGCCTTGGTGCGCTCTTGCTTCTGCACGAACAAGGTATTGTTCTGCCAATCTTAACACGGTGGGATATTCCGTCGCCGTGCCACTGACAACATATTGACTCACTCCTATTTTGTACTTGTTAGGCGTGTAATAGGTTATTCCGCTATATGTGGTACTATCTATCCATGATTTTTTACGAAGGTCCAGCGGATCAAATGCTGCCAATAATTCGTCTGACATATAATAGTTGGGAGAGCTCACCTGATCTGGCGGAACCAATAATGATCCTTCAGGGGTTGCCGTAAAGTTTCCAAACGATGTATTGAGCTGCCACTGTAAAATAGCCTCGGAATTATTGCAGGAAAAGATACTATCCACATTAGGTGCGAGCTGAAACAGCGCGGTTTGATCAATGATTGAACCGGCCGTCGTTTCAGCGCTGGCCCAATCTCCTGTATACAGATATACCCTGGCAAGTAATGCGGTGGCTGCCCAGCGATTGGCCCGTGTTCGCAGTCCATTTGAAAAATGATAGTCGTCGGAAAGTAATCCCTGCACCTCTTTTAGTTCTGCAATGATTTTTTGATAAATTTCTGACGTTGATGTTCTGTAACTCAGTGAAGTTTTTTCCCAGGAACTTGAGGTAACATATGGTACATCACCAAAGAGATTGACCAGGTAGAAGTAATATAAGTCTCTCAGAAATTTTGCTTCGCCGGAAAATTGTTTTTTTACAGATTCAGATAAACTGTTGGACGCCTGCAAACCCTCGATACTGGCATTAGCCTGGTAAATGTAAGGATAAGCGTTTCCCCAAAAATATCCATAGACACTTCCATTATTGGAATACAGTGAATTTGCATAAAACTGAGCCGGGTCTCCTGAATTAAAAAAAGGAATCAATTCGTCAGCTGACATGCCGCAATAAACGGACTCAGCGCCATTGCAAAACCCAATTCCGTTTGGAGGATACAGGGTATTGGAATAAATCCCCGCAATAGCCGCAGCCGCATCTGCACTGTCCGTAAAAACCTGCACAGTTGTGATACTATTCTTGGGAGGACCTATGGAGACTATTTTTGTACATCCGGGAATACATTGCTGTGCGAGCATCCATATGATCCCAAAGGACCATTTGATGCAAGTAGAAAAAGATATTTTATAATGCTTCATAATGTTTTTTTATAAGGTAATTTGTAATCCCCCGGTTACAATTTTTGCGGGAGGCATGGAACCAAAATTCTGCGTTTCGGGATCAACCCCTTTGTATTTTGTAATGACAAAAAGATTTTGAGCCTGGATGTATAGACGACATCCCTTCAACTTTACTTTTCTGATCCAGTTCTCCGGAAAATCATATGAGCAGGATAAATTCTCAAGCCTGAGAAATGAGGCATCCGTAAAAGAAGCATTCGACTGGGCTAAATTGTAATCTGATTCAACGGGATGGGTGGTATATCGCGCAAAAGGCGCTGTCTGCCCCGGGTACGTCCATCTGTTAAGCATTTCTACAGGCACATTACTTATCCACCCGGGCGGCAACATATTGGTAAACGCGTTACTTCCCATTTGCTTTCTAAAGTGAAAGAAGAGACTCAAATGCCAGTTCCTGTATCGAAAGTCAGTTCCAAACCCTCCCGTATATTTTGGGTTCAGATCATACAGATACAAGTCTCCGGTCGGCCCCCTGTTGACACTGATCGAGCCGTCTTTATTTTTGTCCTCATACGTATATTGTCCGGTTTGCGCATTCACGCCGGTATAATGCAATAGCTGGGTGATATTGAGTGACTGACCAATAAAAACATTATATTGATAAATGGATTGATCGAGGTTTGGAAATGCCAATAATTTATTGCGGTTGAATCCAATATTCAATTTCAGATTCAGTTCGACATCCTTTTTCTCAAGTATTTTACCATTCAAAGTAATCTCAAGGCCCCTGTTTTGGACATCGGCCTGCGAATTGGCCGTTACCTGATTAAACCCGGTAAGTATAGACAGTGGTAAAGAAATTAATTGATTGCCGCACCTGTCCCGGTACCATGCTACCTCGAGATCGAGCCGGTCGTGCATAAAACCGAGGTCGATGGCAATTTCAAGTTTTCTATTTACCTGCCATTGGTAATTTGGGTTTGCATGTTGAAGCGGTAAGTAGGTAGCATTGCCCTGGTAGGGAACCGCATAATCACCGCTCCAACGTGTTAAGTATTGGTACTCTCCAATCTGGTCGTTCCCTGTTGTCCCATAGCTGCCTCTTATCTTTCCTAAACTCAGGAACGCCAAATGATTTTTTACCCAGTTTTCTTCGCTGAATATCCAGGCCCCTGCCACGGAATAAAAATTCCCAAACTGTTTGCCCGGGCCAAATCTGGAAGACCCGTCTCTTCTCGCCGACAGGTTCAATATGTATTTATCATAGAGGTTATAATTAATTCTTCCAAACACGGCCCCATACTTATAACGTTCATACACATCATAGGCATTCTTTGTCGGGGCATTCGAAATGGACCCCAGCAACAGGTCGTTGGTGAAACCACTTCCAATCAGCACATCCCCGTCGAATGCCGTGCCCTGTATACTTCCTCCGGCTAATACATTCAACTTTCCTGGTCCAATGAACGTATTGTATTCAAGCTGCGGTTCGATAATCCAGTTCACGTGATTATTATTAGCGAATGAAGCCTGACCTTTCGGATTATCTTTCGGATTAAATGACGCGATGGGATATTCCTGGTGCTGAATGGCTGTCGCATTGGAATAACCGAAGTTGCCTGAAAAAGCCAGTGCCTTTAATATCTCATATTTCAGCAACAGTCTGCTATTTAAAAAATATGTCTTTGAGTCATACGGTTGCAATAATTGACGAAATGGGAAATAATCGTCGAGGGGACGCCATCCCGCATAATTGAGGTTGCCTTTGGAATCAAATGCCGGTGGAGCATTGGGGGCGAGCAAGGCAAGGCCATCGATTTTAATGATGTTGGTGACTGCCACCGAATAGAGATTGGAAAAAGAGACGCTTAGTTTTTGATCCAGGCTTCTATGCGTTAAATTAAATTGCAGAGATCCGCGCTGGCTTGCTCCGCTGGCAGTCGTAATATCGGTCGCATGTTTATATCCCGCTCCCAACCGGAAAGTGGTCTGTTTGTTTCCTCCCGAAATGCTCATTTGGGCATCCGTTGTCCGGCCAAGATTGCCGTACAGATATTTTTGCCAGTCGGTATATCGTGTGGTGTCCCAAATTAATAAGTCATAGGCGCTGCCGGGATCAGGCGTGATGCCGTCATTCTTAAATGCTTCCCTTCTCATGTCAAGATATTGCTGCGTATTCATCAGGTCATAATGCCGGGTGACAGCACTGATTCCGGTGTACACGTTCATGTCAAACACCGTCTTTCCAACAGTCCCTTTTTTAGTGGAAATAATGATGACACCATTGGCGCCCCGGGAACCATAAATAGCTGTTGCATCCGCATCCTTCAAAACGGTCATACTTTCAATATCTGCAGGATTGATACTGAAAAAGGGGCTTTGCCCTCTGGCAGGGCTACTCAAATAGCCGGTTTGCGTAAATCCGACCGATCCGGTATTGTAACTCGACGTATTGCTTGCCTCTAGCACTGTCAATGGTACCCCGTCAATGATGTAAAGAGGATCGGACGGCACGTTTCCGATTACATTCCTTCCCCTGATCTCGACTTTAAACGGCGCGCTGGCGTATCCGTTTGTCTGGGTAACGACCAAACCCGCTACTCTGCCCTGGAGTGCCTCCAGGGGATTTATCACGGGCTGCTTTTCTATTTCCGCGGCCGTTACCGTTGCAATATTTCCAGTCGCCAATCTTTGGGTGGTTGTGCCGTAAGCCTGCACCACGACCTTGTCCAGTTCATTTCTCGCCAGTTCCAGAATGATCTCTGCATTCGTTCTTCCTTTGACGGGAACTGATTCACTTTTATATCCCACGAAGCTTACCACTATAATATCCCCCTCTTTGAGACCCAGCAGTGTAAACTCACCTTTTGCGTTGGTAATAACTCCCGAGTGTGTCCTTTTTATAGTAACATTTGCACCGGAAAGCGGTTCCCCATTACCGTTAGTAACACGCCCGTGGAACTCTCCCGCAGGAGGAGACAGGTTGGAAGCAGAAACATTTTTTTCCGTGACGATAATCGTATTGTTCTCCACGGAATAAGTAACCGGCTGGTTTTTCAGACAGAGGTCGAGCACTTCTTTCACGGACGCGTCTTTTACGCTGATCGTGACGGGTTGTACGTCCTTCAGGAATGTCTCCCTGTACACGATGGAAATTCCTGTCTGTCGCGACACTTCCTTAAATACCTGCTGGATCGGCACGTTGGTCATATCCAGGGTGACAGTCTGTGCAATACCGGCGGCTGCCGCATGCAAAAAAGTGATGGTGATGAGAATGGATGTGAGTTTCATAACCCTCCCGACTAATCGAATAAACCCGCGTCCGTCGCTATACGAACGGGCAATAGCAGTTAATTGCATAGCTTTGCAATGTTTGGTGATTGAATAAATGATTCCTCCTGGTTTTGTTTATTAACATCAAGCCGGCTCCTGCGACAACAGGAGCCATTTTGATTTTATGGACGCACAAATATTTTTTTTCCTTCCTGCCTGAAATGAACTCCGCTGCTTTGCAGCATATGCAGCACATCCGGCAAATCCAGTTTCCTGCTGATGCGGCCACCGAATGCTTGCCCTGACGTGTTTTGCTCGTAGACAATTTCCACATCATACCAACGGCTCACCTGGCGCATGATGGTTGCGAGGTCTGTATTGTCAAACTCGAACCAGCCTGACTTCCATGCCATCACCTGCGCGGTATCGACACTCTTCAGCAGGCTGATTTGACCCGTGGCCCGGGCCTGATCACCCGGTTGCAGAAAAACCTGCTGGTTATGACCCGTCACTTTGACTGATCCTTCCAGCAATGTCACGATCACGCCGGGTTCATCTTCATACGCGTTCACATTGAAATGTGTTCCGAGAACTTCCACGTCCAACTGATCCCTGGTAACAATGAAAGGCCTCTTCGCATCATGTGTCACCTCGAAGTATGCTTCTCCTATAATCGTGATTTTTCTTTCCGTCCCTGCGAAGGCCGTGGGATAAGTCACGGAAGATCCTGCGTTTAACCATACCCGTGAGCCATCTGACAGTCGTATATCAATCACCCGGCTTCCTTTCGGGTTAAACAATGTATTATAGACGACGTCATGGTTCGTAGTGGCATGACCGTTATACTCGATTTGCCCGTCCGCGCGTTTTACGATCTGTGCATTCCGTTCGGTTGCAATCTCGCCGTTCTTTGAACTGTCGAGATAAAGTTTCCGGCCGTTTGCGAGCGTAATCGTCGCCCGGTTGATGACAGGGGCTTTTATCGTTGCGGCTGAACCGGGTTCGTTTGCCGGTACGCCGCCGTTCTTTTTAAATAACAAAAAATAAGAAGCAGTGGATAATATAACAGCCAGGCACGCTGCCGCCGCAATCCGGGTCCACATGGGTATGCGCCTGACGGCTCCGCGGCGGGGCGTAAGGATCTGCTGCAACCGGTCTTCCAGTCTCGCTATTACCGCAGCGTCATTGGGATAATTTTTCTGATCGTATCCTGCAACGTGAAGATAATAGAGCTCATCGAAGCCGCCCGTTTTCATATAGTCAAGCAGTTCGTCTACTTCTGCCGGTGAACAGCGGTTGTCCAGGTATTTTTGGAACAGGTCATCAATATGTTGCGGAACGGGCAAGTTTATTTTTGATAAAGACAGGCGAAAAAGAAAAAATAGCGGGCGGTCTGAAAATATTTTTTTTTGAGCCGTTACAAGCGTCCGTCCTGAAGCATAAACATCATCAACACGATCACCAGTTCCCGGTTCTCCTGCAGGAATTCCCGGATACCCTGCCGCGCTTCCGCCATATGCTCCCTCAATGTATTTAGGGAAATCCCCATCAGGTCGGCTGCTTCCTGGTAGGATCGCCCTTCCAGTTTGCAGAGTTCAAAGGCCCGCCGGCGTTGCGGAGAAAGGCTGTTAATCGCTTTTTCAAGGATGGCTTTATTTTCGCGGGCGAGGAGTGATTCTTCGACATGAGAATAATTCTCCGTGGCTATTTTTTTGATCTGATCATACACTTTCTGTTCGCGCCCGAGCTTATCAAAGAAGTTGTAGACTGTGTTGCGACTGCTTTGAAAAAGATAACCGCCAAAACTGGACTTGATGTGAATCTCTGCATGCTTTTGCCAGATCCGCGAAAAGATCTCCTGCACCAGTTCCTCCGCAACCGTCGGATCTTTTACCAGCGCCAGTATGTTGTAGTATAGTGGTTCGCTGTAGTGCCGGTAAAGCAGGGTGAACGCCTCATGGCTCCCGAGACGCAAACGTTCGAGCAGGTCGGTTTCATTATGGATGGCAGTAAGCTGCAAGTAGAAAGGTTTGTAATAAAAGTAGTGAAAATAAATGTTTCCCTATAGGAGGATGATTTTTTGAAGTGAATATGAAATGGACCTATACTAAGGTAACGGGCATGAGGTGAGAAAAATTTTGTATTATGATCAGCATCTTTGCAACCATCTCCTGTCAATACACTTCACATAGCCATAAACGATAGCAGCTTATAACTTACTTTCGCTTTTTCTTTTTCGATTTACGATTTTTCTTAAACTGCCTAGATTTCCTGTCCTTGTCAAGTAGCATTCTTTAGACACTTCTATACCCGCTTCTTCGTTGGGGCGATGGCAATCAAGGTAGTGTATGCAGGATTTTTTTTACCTGACGAAACCTTTGGATGATGGAATATTCAATGGCTGACGCAACTGCTCATTTGCGCAAACTGTCGATGGAATCATCGTTCTTCGAATTGTTATGAACCGTTGCATTTTTTTCAATGATCTTTCAAATACAATATACCAGTCGATGTTTATGTACGTCTTTATCGCTCTTTTCATGACGCGAGGTTACAGAGGTTTCTCGGGGAAAAAATCTTTCGGGGAGCATTTGAAGACTTGAGTGTTATTGTATTTTGCTCGTCTATGTGGACTCTCAATGTGACTGATAAATCCGGGTGAGACATTTAAATGGATCGCAATATCGACTATGCCGCCCGCGCCGGTATAAGCGGTTGCACTGATCAACACATCGTCAACACCTGCGAATTTTCCTTTTGTAAAAGAATAATACGCCATACTTAGGATATCCATCTCCGTTAGTGATTGCAATATGCAGCAGGCCTGTGGTCCCTGAACAGCCAATAGACAAGTGTTGTCAGAAATATTTTGCATGCCTGCTCCTATTGTATTGCATGTTGTAATCCAGTCCCAATCCTTTTGAATGTTTGATGCATTTATCACGAGCATGTATTCCTGATTCATTTCGATGCAATACACGAGCAGATCATCTACAATTCCGCCCTGCTCGTTTGGAAGACAACTATATTGCACTTTTCCATTCGTGAGTTTCGACGCATCATTGCTCGTCACGCGTTGAATCAGATCGAGTGCGTGTGGTCCACGGATGATGAATTCACCCATGTGGCTGACATCAAACACGCCTGCATTTTTGCGCACGGTGAGGTGTTCATCGTTGATGCCACTATAACTGATCGGCATGTTAAAACCTCACGGTATATAAATAGGTCGATGTATTCAATACTTTGGTTCTCCCGCCGGTCACTCCAGCTTTTAACAATGTACTTTGGGTAGTGGCATCCTGAGGATAAGGAAACGTGGTATTGGAAGGCGTGATCAAATACGTATCATAGGTGGTGCTGCGTGTAGCGCTGAGCGGATTTCCATAATTGCTGCGCCAGTTATAATTGTCATAAAACGTGGTCGACAGTTCTTCATATGTCTGTCCCGACAAGTTCGGGTAGGCATTACTGTTATATGATGAGCTATAGTGCGTAGACAAACTGCTTGTATTGTTCCAAAGGCCGATACTCACAGGCCTGCTCAGGGAATCATACAGTGTGTATTGCCATTTCACGGTGCTTCCACTGGTTCGCCAGACATAGGGACCGTCGGTTTGGGCGGATAAGTTGCAAACAGAAAATACAAGAAGTAAAAAAAGTAAACTTATTTTTTTGTCCATTTTATAGTTTTTTCTCCAAAGACCGTTGTTCCCCGCAAATTCTTCAGGAAATTTTATCGTTAAGACACCCAGGAAGCGAAAAAGGAATAACCAGAAACGGATTAATTATTGCTTCCCAATTGTTCTGCTAACTGCCACGCGCGTTAGATGCGGCGGCCGGGCTGCTGAGACGTTTATTTTTTCCGAGATCTCTTTTCACAGCCGGCGTTATAATGATGCCTTTGACTTACAAAGCTGTGACGCGAGTATTATGCCCGCAATGCAGCCTCCAGGCCGCAAACAGGACGGATGACATCCAGGGTTTGGAAAGAAATACCACCAATGTATAGATGGGCCAAGCCGATCTTGTGTCGTGAAATGAATGCGTATGTGCAATTCCATTATTTATTATGGCAAATGCGTCTCCAACGATAATAGTATGTGTCACTGCAAGAACACACACAATTTCCTATTGCTTTTTTAATTTATTATGTTTGGCATTTACTCCTGCATATTGCGCGGCGAGCAACAATGCATTATATGCATTGACCACGCCGCCGCTGACGCACTTATCTTTGAGGATGTCACGTTTGACAACAGACTTCATGATGATGTCTTTGACTTGTACGGCAGTCAGATCCGGATAATACTCCATGATGAGTGCAGCGATGCCTGCCGCGACCGGAGCAGCCACACTGGTACCTGTAGCATCTCCGTATGTTGATCCAGAAAAGGTCGACATAAGATGGACACCGGGAGCGAATACATCAATGCTTCGTTTTCCATAATTTGAAAATGGGGGAACAAGTGAAGAATCATCTTTTGCAGTTGATGCTGCTACGGTGATCCAGGCTTCGGCCGCTCCGGTGCTGTCTGCAAAAAACCTATTGGGAAACTGCGCTTGCTTGTCTACGTCAATCCCGTCGTTGCCCGCTGATTTTACAATAAGTACATCCTTGGACATCGCATATTTAACGGCCTCGTCGACATGTTTTTTGCACAACGAAAAAGAGTTGCCAAAACTCATGTTGATTATCCTTGCTCCGTTATCAACCGCATAGCGGATGGCCTTTGCCAAACTTTCATCGCGCATCTCCTGGAAGAAAGAAACCACTCTAAGCGACATGATTTTTACATGATCGGCTACACCGTCAATCCCGAAACTATTATTCCGAGTAGCAGCAAGAATACCGGTTACACTACTGCCATGATATGAGGATGATTCATCCAAAAGTAAAGTGGGTCCCGTAACGTCGTTGTTACCAGCGTCAGTCGGCTCTTCCCGGGTTTGGTCATCCGTATTCATAGCATGTTCAACCTGATATTTCAAAACACCGATCGGCTCCTCCACATTTTTCCTTCTATATGCTATAAAGTCGTCGTACCGGCAAAGAGCCTGAGTCACCAAATTGCAGATAAGTCTTTCTACGGTGTCTTTTGTTTGGTAGGAGCAAAAGTCGGATACCAAAGGCACTGATTTACCAATCTTCTTAAGTATCTCATCCAGAACAGCCGCATTAAACGTTAAGCGCAAAAGAATCTTGGATACCTTCGCCCGCTCCGCGTCATTTTCCCGGATAGCCCTTCGGTTGACCAAGTACGAGGCGCTGTATGCTTCGGGAATAGTGGAATATGACAGGCTATCAAAAAATTTCTTATCGCGGGTGGCAAGCAGGGTCACATCCTGTTTGCAATCGACACACTCCGAAAAATTCCATCCATGCATGTCATCTACGTAGCCATTGTGATCATCATCAATCCCGTTGCCTGCTATTTCCTTGGGATTTGTCCACAACGAATTTTTCAAATCCTCATGATTCGTATCAATGCCCATATCGATCACTGCAATAATTACATCTTTCCATTTTTTATTTTGTAACAGTCTGGCATATGCGATTTCCGTACTGGCACCGAACAAACTGTCTTTTTTCAAATCCATCCCTTGCCAATTTGGTTTTTGCGCATAACCATTGGAGATAGATCCAAGTCCCAGAAGTAGCAAAACCCACCGCTTCATTTTTCAGAAATTGTTTACCGTAAAGACACCCAAAGGAATAGGGTTAGATGGGTCCTCCGATCCGCTAATGACCAATGTGTAGTTTTTGAACAATGAAAAGTACCAGCTATAAGTAGTCAGCAAATTGCCCGTTGCCTGATCTCTTACTTCAAAATTATAGCTATTGACCCCATTGCTTCCTGTGTATTTCTTAAATTGAGTCAACTCTCTGTACCCTATTGATGAAAACTCAGCCTGGTCCGGGGGATTTCCCGCCAGGTTAATCGACATCGGCTGACTGCCCGGCGAGAGATTAACTACGCGGACTCCTGCAGCACTGTCCGCGTACGTAGGTATCGTGTCTGTGGACACCAGGGTGTCAACCTGCCCGTCGGTTCCTGAAAGAAAGAACGTATTCACCGTCCCAGGCCGCAACGAAACATAGGTTTGAAGTAGCGGCTTACTCGTATCGGGAACAGCAACAAATGATAGTGGTTTTTTTCCCGGTTCAAGCGAGTAAATATAATTCGAGCCAGGGTAAAGCGGGTCGTTCTGAAGATAGTAATTGGAATCCGCAAAAGTAAAGTAAACGTAAAGGGGATAGTCTACTGTCGACGCATTTACGATATTTAGTGAAGACACGCCTTTGTTCGTATAGGGATCTTTTGCACAAGAGAAAGTGAGCAGGGAAAAAAGGCCCACAATGATAATGAAGCCGGCAGTCTTTGCCATAAATTAAATTTAGAGATTTAGAGTTTTATAAATTGAATTGTATTCATTGCCCGCAAAATTTCCACAAATACCACTGGAGTTCGGTTCCATAAACGTCCCACGCCAATATTTTGCCTTGGGCATCGATCAAAACGTTGGTTGTATTCGCTATCTTTTGTCCTGGTGCCAGGTATTCTCGGTAAACCTTGGCCGTCATTCCTTCTTCACCCTTGCTGTCCGACACATTATACCAGGGATATTGTTCTTTTTGAACCAGGTCTTTCCACTCATCAGGGTACTTGTCGGAGTAAAATCCGACTATATTCAGGCCCTTATCATGATACTTTTTATAGAAAACCCGCAATTCATCTTGCAACTGCTTTTTCATGTATGATTGAGCCGCCCAAAAGTGAACCAGCGTAACTTTGCTCCTGCTAACCACATCTTTTAATGCTAATTGTTTTCCCTCCGCCGTTGGCAACGTAAAATCAGGGAATGGTTGTCCAACACAAAGCTTGGAATACTCATTTAACATCTTTCCGAAATAGCTATTCTGCATTGAGGGATTCAATTGCGCATAGGCATTAGCTACAAAGGAAGCATGGTTTGAATTCACGTAGACAGTATATGCCCACATAGGAAATGCGATCGTAGATTCAGGATGAGTTTGATCAGGACTCGTAGTAAAAAATTCGTCCGCAAACGCCTGATTGATCAGGTCGATACTTTGATAATATTCGTCAACCTTAGGTCCATCAAACCCTATTGAATCTACCAGGTGTTGGGCAGCCCTTTTCAGATTCCGAATGCTCTTTTCATAAAGCCAATAGGCCGGCGCCAGATGCACCCAGGAGGTATAATAGTCGGACCCATTGACCGTCACATAGTCATTAATATTATTGTGATGAAAGTCAGACAGATCCTGGTTACTCTTTATAGTGATCCTGTCGCCTTTGTTTACAATTATATCCAGCAGAAACGGGTGATGATCAAAAAACATGAGGTATTCCCGGGGACCTTCCGGCACTATACCTACCAATAAGAATTCACCGTTTCTCACGATTGCGGAGTCCCTCTTCACCCAGTGGTGACCAGTGGGCTCAACAAGTGAAATCGTTACTTTCTCTCCTTCCTGCAGCCCCTGGATCTGTCCTTTGATTTCGTAGTTCTCTGTTCCCTGCGCGTTCAACGACAACACTGCTAACAGAGCTGACAAAATTTTTACCATTCGTGCACTTAACATATGATTACAATTTTAAGTAATGTGAATAGACTAGTTGTAGCCGGGATTTTGCGTCAAATTCGGATCGGTTTGTATTTCTGAAAAAGGAATTGGGTAAAGAATGGCTGTAGGTACCCAGTTGGGCTTGATTGGTTTAAGCACGGCATCTGCCTGACTCGTCCTGTGTAAATCCAACCATCGATGGCCAAATTCACCAAAAAATTCTATTCTGCGTTCCTGGGTCACGGCTGCCAATACCTGCGATTGAGTCAGGGTAGAGTTCAAGGCGGGCAGTCCGGCTCTGGATCGGATAACATTTAGGTCATCAATAGCTCCCTGTAAACCGTTATTTTGATGTGCCCTCGCTTCAGCTCTTATCAGATATTGTTCTGCAAGTCTCAATATTACTGTGTATTCGGTGATATCGTCGGCTGTTGTCGTCCGAATCTTATATTTGTAAGGATAATAGTAGGGCCTGACTCCGGTTCCGTCGTCAAAATTCACCGAATCAACCCATGCAATTCGTCTAAGATCGTTTGGCTCGAAAGCAAGGAGCAGCTGGTCCGTTAAATAATAAGCAGGCGGAGTATTTTCATCATAAGGATTAAAGGTATATCCATCCGTCGTCGCTGAAGTTCCCGTACTGGAATTATAACTTTGTTGCAGCTGAAGGATCGCCTCGGTGTTATTTACGATAGATATGCTGTCGAGGTCGGTTACCAGCATAAAGTCACCTGCATCGTTTATTATAGCTGTTGACTGCGCTTCGGCGCTGTCCCATTTACCTGTATAGAGGTATACCCTTGCCAGCAAGGCGGTTGCTGCCCATGAATTTGCCCGAATACGCTCTCCATTCCCGGCTGAATAATCATTTCGGAGAGCAGCCTGGGCCTGTTTCAAATCTTCGATAATTTGGAGATATACATCTGCCTTAGGCGTTCTGCTCATCAATGAATTCTCGCTGTAGGAGGTGCTTAGCAATAGAGGAACATCCCCATAAAGGTTGACCAGATAAAAGTTACAAAAGGCCCGTAGAAATTTAGCTTCACCGGTTAATTCCGCTTTCGTCGTCGCAGTAAGTGTCGTAGAAGCCTGTAGCCCTTCGATTGCTGCATTCGCCTGATAGACATTATAGTATCCCGTCGTCCAAAAAATATCAGAAACTGAACTGGTAGAAGACAAGAGGTTCTCCTGGAACAGATTGGGGCTTCCAAAATAGTTAAGTTCATCAGCCGACATTCCGGCGTCTGCACTAAGCTGTGCCCCCGGGCACCCGGTGGTCATCATATTATTATATATTCCCGCAAGTGCAGAGTTAGCCTTGGCTGTTGTGGCAAAGGTCTCCGTCGTAGTAACTGTGCTTAATGGTTCCGGAATTTTTACAAGTTTAGTGCAGGCAAAACTTCCTAACAGTAAAGACAGTATAAGAAAATCGGAAAAAATGGCTTTGAAACGCATGGCTCTATATTTAAAAATTGAATGAAATCCCTCCTGTAATTACTTTATTGGGGGGCATTCCTCCAAAATTCTGGGTTTCGGGATCAAGACCTTTATAGTTCGTGATAACGAATAGATTGTTAGTATAAATAAAGATGCTGCAGTTCTGCATTCCAATTTTCCTCATATAATCTGCGGGAAGACTGTACGATAGAGATAAGCTGGACAGCCGGATAAAGGAAGCATCTGTATACGCTATATCAGAATTTGTGGCAAGATTCGAATACACTACAGTGCTGAATTTAGCAATTGTAGCCACATCTCCTGGATTCTTCCATTCCTTTCCAAGAATCTCAGCAGGCGCATTCTTCAGCTTGCCGAACATGGACCCACTTAAGAAATAGGCGTTTACTCCTCTGGCCTTTTTTATATTGAAAAATAGGCTTACCTGTAAATTTTTATATGAAAAATTGGTTCCAAGTCCTCCAAAGAATTCAGGGCTTAAATTATAATGGTAGGAGTCGTCGGAAGGAGAATTGGGGAAAATTGAAAACTGACCATCATGGTTCCTGTCAACAAATCCATAGATGCCTGTCTGGGGGTCAACGCCAAGATAATGATAGACGTTGACGATATTTAGGGGCTGGCCCACCACCAGAGAATGTGCATATGGCGACTGGGATATATTTGGATAAGCCAATAATTTGTTTTTATTGATTGCAGTGTTAAAGCTAATCGTCCAGGTGACATCTTTTTTATCGACAACCTTGGCGCTTACAGTAAATTCCAAACCACTGTTTTGCACAAGAGCAGGAGAGTTAGCAATCACAGTTCCGAATCCGCTCAATATGGGCGTGGGAAAGCTCAGGAGTTGGTCTCCGCAACGATCGCGATAATAAGCGACTGAGATATGGTATTTGTCTTTAACAAACGCCAGATCGATTGCCGCTTCAAGTTTTTTATTTACCTGCCAGTGAAAGTCCGGATTTGCATGCTGTGTCGGATAGAGGGGTTGGAAACCACCATATGGTAGTGCGTTGTTGGAGGACCAGCGGGTGAGATAACCGTAATCACCTACGGCATCACTACCGGTGGCACCATAGCTCCCCCGAATTTTCCCAAAGCTCAGCAATTCAAAATGGTTCTTGAACCAGCTCTCCTCAGTAAATATCCAAGCGGCGCCGACGGACCAGAAATTCCCAAACTGCTTTCCTGGTCCGAAGCGACTGGAGCCATCCCTCCGGCCATTTAGATTGAGCACATATTTATCTTTCCAAATATAATTAGCTCTTGCGAAAATGGCAGCGTAACGATATTCTCCATAACTGTCTGCACTGTATTGAACAGGAGCATTGGTGATCGTTCGAATGAGATCATCGCTTGTATAACCTGATCCGTTAAGTTGAGTTCCGTCCGTATTTAAATGCTGTATAGACCCCCCGGCCATCAGGCTTAGTTTTCCTTCTCCTAAAATGGCTTCATAAGTCGTTTGGGGTTCCACGATCCAGTTAGAATTCCGATTATTGCCAAACTGAGCCGATCCGGTAGGGTCCGACAACGGGTCCTGGGAAGCTATGGTCGTAAAGAATTGTTGCGTTGCCAGTGCATTGTTATACCCAAAATTGGCTATCAGTTTCAGCCCTCTTAAAGGCTGAAAATCCAATCCAAGGGAGCTGTTTAAAAAATTAGTTTTGGAAGTATAGGGGCATTTTAACGGGCCAAAGATAAACGCCGACCGGGATCTCGTATTTCCGGCCCCCCACCCATTATAATTGAGATTACCAGCCGAATCGTATATAGGTGGAGCGTCCGGCGGAAGTAAAACTGCGCCACTTGGCAGGCTGACCATATCTGTCTGTGTATAACTGTAGCTACTGGAGGCGGAAACAGTAAACCTTCCGTTGGTCGACCGATGACTGAGGCTAATGGAGAGGGAGCCCCGCTGTTCTGCTCCACTGACAGTCAATATACTCGTAGCACGGGTATATCCGGCGCCTATCCGAAAGGTGGTGTGGGCGTCTCCTCCGGAAAGGCTGGCCTCCGCATCTAAATTCTTACCAGTGCCACCGTATAACGTCCTTTGCCAATCGATACTCTTCGTAGTATCCCATGCAAGCAGGTCATAGCCGCCGTTCGAAAGGGTTGGAGTTCTTCCGTCGTTTTTGTAAGCCTCTCTTCGCATCGATAGATACTGCTGCAGGTTCATCACGTCCCAGTATTTGGTTACTTTATTGATCCCTGCGTTGACCCGAAGGTCAAACTGTGTTTTTCCTGTTTTACCTTTTTTTGTTGTTATCAGGATAACCCCATTGGCGCCGCGCGATCCATAAATAGCGGTAGCATCAGCATCTTTTAAAACTTCAATACTCTCGATGTCCATGGGGTTGATGTTAAAAAGAGGGCTTTGCCCATTGGCTGGCCCACCTATGCCCGATTGTAAAAACCCATAAGAGCCAGCGTTATAATTGGAATTACCACTTATCTCCAGGACAGTTAGCGGCACACCATCTATGATGTACAAGGGATCTGAGGTAAATTGTCCATTAATGAAATTTCTCCCGCGTAATTCAACTTTTACCGGTGCGCTCGCATAACCGCTCGTCTGCGTCACGTCTAATCCTGCGACTCTCCCTTGTAATGTCAAAAGAGGATTCATGACAGGCTGCTTTTCAATCTCTTCTTTCGTCACAACGCCAATGTCGCTAGTCGTGAGTCGGCGACTTGTTTTGCCGTAGGCCTGCACTACCACTTTATCCAGTTCATTGGTTGTTGTCTCCATGACAAGGGGAAATTCCCTGCCAGCTCCGACTCTGACAGTCAGCGTCTTGTATCCAATAAAACTTATCGAAAGGACATCGTCTGAATGCACACTTTTGAGTATAAATTCACCGTTTGCGTTTGTGATCGTCCCTCTTTTCGTGCGCTTTATGATTATGTTGGCGTTGGGAAGCGGCTCCCCATGACCGTTAGTAATGCGGCCGCGGATCTCGCCCGGTGGCGCATTGGCTGCTGCTGATTCATTCAAAGCAGGAGTTTCTTTCAGCCGGACTACAATTGTATTGCCGACTATGGAATAGGTGAGCGGCTGGTCGCGGAAACAAATGTCAAGTGCGGACGCAAGCGGCTCGTCGCGAAGATCGACGGAAACTTTTTTTGACAATGCGAGCCATGATTGGTCGAAGAAGAAAACATAACCCGTTTGTACTTTTATTTCTGAGAAAATTTTTTCCAGCGGAACGCCTTTTCCCGACAGGGTCACTGTCTGGCCAAAGCCGGCAGCACTCACATGGAGCGAAGCGGCAAATAAGATGATTGCAGTCAGTCGCATGGTCCGTACGCATAGAGCCATTAAATCCATAACTTTGGTTTGTTTGGGTTATACATGAAGCAGTCCTCGCAGATTGTTTTTCTTTGGGTTAACCCGAACGATTTGCCGGGGAGTGTTCCACCACTGTCCCGGTTTTTGTTTTGGGCCACCATACATTTGTCTAGGGCATCACAATTATTTTCTTTCCTTCGATTTCGAAATTCACTTTACTTAGTTCCAGGATTTTTAATACCTCCGACGCGTTGTTGTGACGCGAGATCTCTCCGCCAAATTTTCGTTCCGGAATAGTTCCCCGGTATTCGATCTCCACGTCATACCAGCGCGCGATCTGGCGCATCAGGTCCTCGAGGCTCGCATCCCGGAAATGAAAGTACCCGTTCTTCCACGCAACGGCCGATTCTGTATCGGCGTGATCAACGACCACCATCTGATTTTTTTCAATGACCGACTGCTGACCTGGCCGCAGCGTTTGTATTTCGTCGTGATATGCGATCTTTACGGCCCCTTCGATAAGCGTTGTTTTTCTCGCCGGCTCGTTCGTATATGCATTGACGTTAAAAGCGGTTCCGATATCTTCAATTAACTGGTCCCCCGCTTTTACTTTAAACGGAATTTTTTCATTATGCACGACTTCAAAATATGCCTCGCCGGTGATCTCCACGATCCTTTCACGGCCGGTGAAGGAAGTCGGATACGTTATCGATGAAGCGGCGTTTAACCATACCCGTGAGCCGTCCGGGAGTTCGAGCTGGTACTGGCCGCCACGGGGCGTGCTCAGCGTATTGTATAAGGCCTCTCCCCCGCCCCCTCCGGTGGAGGGAGAGTAAGAAAGTTTGCCGTTACCTGTTTTTGTTATGTTTGTTTTTCCCTCGTTTGCGATGGTTCCAAGGTGCACGCTGTCGAGTATAATTTTTTGCCCGTTACCAAGTATGAGGATTGCTTTATTGCCCCCCGGTGCCACGTCATTTTTAAAAATATGTCCGGCATGTGTGGAAGCGATTTCCGGTTTTTGTTTTTTATTCAGCAAATAATAAGTACCTGAGACAATCAGCGCAAACACAGCTGCGGCTACCCACCACCGGTAGACTGCTCTTCGAATAGGCCTGAGCGGAACCACTTTTGCTTTTCCATTTTTGTCAACGGCCAAGATCGCCTCGAGTATCGACGTCGCGGTTTCGGGCGAAGTATCCGTCAGCGGTTTTGACTCAGCAAAAGCGCGCTGCAAAAGTTCTTTTGCCAGCGCCTCGTTTTGGGGCTGTTGCAGGAGCGAAATAAATTCCTGCCGTTCCTCGTTGGAGGCCTTCGCATCCAGGCACATCCCGAATAAATATTCCAGTCTTTGTGAATCTGCCATACACTTGTTTTAAATAGACATCATGAATGCCCGGTTTGGGGGCAATGAGAATAATTATTTTTTATGGGAAAGCAAAACACTGACAATGGCGATCCAGCCTTCAAGCGAAGCCAGGCAAAAAGCGCGAATACTTCGCATCGCGTTATCCAGGTTTGATTTGACGGTATGCGCGGAAACACCCATTTTTTGCGCTGCATCCTCGCGTTTCAGTCCCTGCTCTTTGATCAACAGGAACGTTTCGCGCTGACGGGGCGGAAGCCGGTCGACCGCTTTTTGGATGAGTGCGCGGTATTCCTTTTGGTTGAGGAGCTCTTCGGTGCCCGTCCCGCTCATGTCACTTCCGGTCTCCGGCGTGAGCTCCAGCGAACGGCCGCGTGCGCGTTTCATTTTTTTAATCGCGTTGTAGGTAAGATTCTCCGCGATGGTAAAGATCCAGCCCCCGAAATTATGAACGCCCGGCAGGCCGTCCCGCTTCAGCCATACTTTGAGAAACACGTCCTGCAAAATCTCTTCGGCGGTGGGTCCGTCGCCGGTCATACGGAGCGCTGTGGTATAGATGTTCGGCCGGTAGTGGTCAAAGACGGCGGAAAAGGCCCTCGTGTCGCCCGAGGCGATTTTTTCCAACAGCGCTTTTTCATTTTCGAGTGGTTGCATAGCGATAACCTGTGGCGGCTAAAATAAGGAAAATGGAAGAGATGCGCGATGAAGAAATAAATAATTACACTTAGCAATTGAAATGACGTGGCCGGTTCTAACAGTAATGGATAGACGAATAAACACCCATAAAGCCAGTTGTGTTTCAGGCCTTGGTTTGCAGGAGACTCAGGAAAACATCGTTGTCAAAACCAGCTTTATATTGGATGCTGTTGTCGCATCCACCGCACCCCGTTTTTGTTTCAGCCTGGATTTGTCCACTGCCCTGACCTGGTCCAGCACCACTTCGCCAGCCTCACCTCCAAAAGTAGTGGGAACCCGCGAAGGATATCCTTTAACCGTGTGCGTAAGCGGAGCGATGATCACGGTTTTTAAATTTTTATTCATGGCGTTTGGAGAAATGATAACCGATGGTCTGACTTTCCTGATCTCGGCTCCCCGTGTGGGATCCAGGTCCACATTGTACACATCAAATTGATTCATATTACCATTCTTTGGTGTCAAATTCGTTTTCCATTCCTTCAAACAAATCACCTTCCGGTTTGGCTCCGTGTTTTATCGCTTTTTTAAATTGCATGTCCCAGCTGGAAAGGTCCGTATTAACACCCGCCCCTTTTAGCTGCATAATAATAATTACGCCTTCACTTGCCTGTACAACAATATCTGCTTCCGGCCGCAGACCGGAGGACTCTATAACCTGGCTGTTTAAAATGACTCCTTGGGAGTTGCCAATGGCTCTTATCCGCGAAGTGTAGGACACTACCGGTTCTTTCGCGGTGCTTCGTCCACGTTTTATACCTCCTGCGACATACTGCCGCCGCTGCGCAGCCGGTTTTTTAATGACCCGCCGTTTAACTTTTACACGATTTGCTTTGGCTTTTTTGTGAGATGTATTCATACTATACTTTGCGACAAAGTTATAACAAATGTTATAACAATCAAAATGGGGCATTGATGGGACAGGCAACGCGCTGTCACCGGTTCCCCGTAAGATTTATTGCAAGAAGCATTAACAGGCATGTATATGCGCAACGAAGCAATTGAATAGCTTATTTCAACCTGTATTTGCGGTTTGGACTTAGATTGTTCAATGCTGCCCTTGTTTCTTTTTCTACATTTGCGCTGCGGGACGATTGCAGATTTCAGATGAACCGGGCAAATTTTCTAATTGAATTTCTATCAATGACGTTAAATATTATTCATCTTGCTCATCGCAAAGACAGGTGGGACCTGCTTCTGGAAACTTTATCCGCGCAAAAGATTGATGACTGGCGGATCTGGCCCGGGAAAGTCGACCACGAGTCCGCCCGCCGTGGCATTTGTCGTTCCCACAAACAAATCATCTCGTTTGCCAAAGAACAGCACCAGGCGCATGTGCTGGTGGCGGAAGACGATGTGTACTTTACGGCCCCGGGCGCCTTCACATATTTCATGGATCATATGCCGGACGATTTTGACATGTATCTTGGTGGTATTACCTGGGGAAAATTAATGGACGATCAAACGGTCCAGGATTTTGCCGGGATTACGCTATATGTGATGCATGAACAATTTTATGACAAGTTTCTCGCCCTAGACGAAGAAAAAGATGCGGACAGGGCGCTTGCGGGGCTTGGCAGGTTTGTGGTATGCGAGCCAATGGTTGCCTGCCAGCAGAGCGGATACAGCGATAATCAAAAAAAATATCTTGATTTTGGTCCTTTGCTGAGAGCGAAAAAATGGTTTACCGGATAAAATTTTTCATGTCTTCCAGGATATAATAGGTGCTGGGTGGTGAGTAAGAACTTGAATGACCATCGATCCATTCTTCGACATAGGGATGGTTATATAAAGCCCTGAACTCTCCGAGCAGGTAGTCTCTGACGTCAGCATTTGCCGACAGCATCTCCTCCCAAACCGGGCGCCTGTTTTCCAGTACATACACGATGTCCTCGAAATCGGAACTCATCCTTCCGTCTCCGCCACCCCGATTTTTGAATGCTTCCAGTTTTGAGGCAATGAAATAGGGAGCGGTGAATATCTTTACGGTATGCTGGTCATCAATGTCAATATCCTGTGCGCGGTTAAATCCCGCTTCATACCACCTGTTGGAAAACCCGAGAATAGATTCATCCGTGGGCATGACATCGAGCACAATGCCCGGAAATAAGTAGCGCCCCAGAAATTTTGCTTCCATATCATTTTTGAACCCTATTTTTCTCAGTTGTTCCTCGAGCGCCGCATAATCCGCCCGCGAAATAATTTCCACCACGATGTCTACGTCATCCGTTGCACGAACTTCAGGAGCTGCGCGGTCCGCATAGAGTGAAACCGTTGCGCCACCTACAAAGACGACCTGGTTGTGCAGTTCTTTCAGCGCGTTACTGACCGCGCGGATCCGCGCGATGTTTGCCTGGTGGCTCATAAGACTAATTTTTTGAGTTCTGCGACCGCAAAATTCATTTCTCTCACCCGGCCGACCCGGATGACGTCTATCAGCGCCAGCATGAGATAAAGGGTCTCATCCGCACGGGCTGCTTTCACCTGCTGTGTATACAATGGTTCGATTGCCAGGCCCCGCACTGCCCCGCGCGGATCCGGCCATACGTACTGCATCTCGCCCGGGAATTGTGCCCGCACGACCGGATGCGAATGGGCGGTATAGAGGCCGTTCACCATGGTGCCCGGGTGAACCGGGAACACGTAATGTAATCCATGTTCGAGGAATTCGACCAGGGATTGACGGTGGACTTTTTTCCGATGCTCGGATTCCACCAGACCAGCCTGGCCGCTCCGGTTCAGGGAATCCGATATCTCCGACGGGCTGATCGCCAGTTCGCCCGCCAGATCCTTGTTCTGCCAGGTTTTGTCTCCTTTGGCGATGATTTTTAGCAGGATAACGATATCCTGTGGACGCATTCCGTTGTGAGTACGCATTGTGCAAAGCTAACACATAATTCGCAATTCGCAAATTGCAAATCACGAATTTTTTGCCGGCATATCGGGCCTTTCTCCATTGAGCTGTTTATTTCAACCTGTATTTGCGGTTTACTTTCGGGTTGTTGAAATAGTCGTTGAGATCTTCTTCGCTCATATTGCTTTTTTCATCCACCGGCACCTCGATCAGCTGAACCTGCACCTGTTTCAATTCGTCTCTTAGTTTGGCGGTCTTTTTTAAAATGTCCATGTCTTTTCCCGTTGAGAGCCTGTTATCGGTGAGCATGTACTGCATCCGTTTGATGGAAGCGCGCAGCAGCGATGCGGCGTTCTGCTCAGCGGTCGCCTGCGGTGCGACTGCTTCTTTTACCGGCACCAGTGCGATCCCGGCCGATGGCAAAATCCTGCCGGCGCGCTGCGCGTCCGCACCCGCGGAAGAAGAGAGCACGGTGCCGCCGAGCGCGGTGGAAGCAGTCCCAAGATCAAAACCCGTGCGCGTGCCCCCGGAGCGTTTAATTTTTTTATCCGCCTGCACAAATGCGTATTTCAGCTGAAGCACATACACGGACATGTTTTTCACCGCCTGGTTGTATTCGGCGAGCGCCCGCGTGTAATCGAGTGCGTTTTTCACAAAGATTTTTACAACCGTCGTATCATGGAAGAAAAATTTCTCCGTACCCGTAAAAGTCAGCAGGAGCAGTTTTTCGTGCGACGTATCCGGCCCCGTCACAAAATCGAA
>Ga0163162_10001378_pt1 | contig 22617 bp, 20 predicted proteins | sample S55metaG_FD_115310 | JGI IMG/M metagenome (GOLD analysis project Ga0163162, IMG submission 115310) | Switchgrass rhizosphere microbial communities from Kellogg Biological Station, Michigan, USA - S5-5 metaG | ecosystem: Host-associated > Plants > Roots > Rhizosphere > Soil | place: USA...
ATTTCTGATTTGTGCTTTGAGCTTCGCAGTTTGTGCTTAGATGCTTTATTACAAAGTCGAAGTACAAAGCACAAATCAGAAATCGGCAATCAGCAATCAGCAATTAACTATACTTCCCCGTCTCGGTCAGATCGTCATAGATCATCCCACGCCGATCCTTCTTCGCTTTCGTTACTGCAGTGTAACCACCCTCCTCGTTGCGACTGATTTTATTCTGGGCGTACAAGCCTTCGAGCACAAACTCGCAAGCTGCGACGATACGAGCACTGTCCGCACGATCAAGATCAAAAGGAATCAACGAGGTGTCGAGTAGGTCCGGAACCGACTCGATCAAGGTCCGGCACTCCTCGGCTGAAGCAGTATCGGCGAGAAGGAGCTTGTTGCCTTCGTCAAACCATTGCACTGCCCGCGTGAAGTCGATACCAACAAAGTAGCCCTCAAATATTTCGCCAGCAGCCCGCTTGATTAGATCTCTTGCGATTCGACTAGCGCCGAGTTGTTCACCTTCGTACTCCAACTCCATCTTGCCAGTCATGGAGGGGATTGCGGCATAGATGTCTGCGATGCGCGGCACGATTGTCTGCTCGCTCGTCAGTAGCGACCGCCGTTCCGCATTTGAGACGGCTGATTCCATTACCGTGATTGGCAATCGCTGAGAGACTCCGGAATGTTTGTCGACATGGTTGTCGTCGCGAGCTTCGAAAGCGATTTGTTCTACAACCTCGCGAATGAACTCGTCGATAACTACACGCTCGCGATCGGCAAACCTCGCGGTCCATGCTTCCTGTTTTGTGATCTCGACAGCTGTCTGAATCTCTTTCGCGTAATGCGTCATGATCTCTGAACCGATTCGATCTTTTAATGGCGTAATGATCTTGCCGCGCGCGGTGTAATCTTCGGGATTGGCAGAGAAGACAAGCATGACATCGAGCGGAAGCCTCACCGGGTAACCCTTAATTTGAACGTCGCCCTCCTGCATTATGTTAAAAAGGGCCACTTGAATCTTTCCTGCCAGGTCCGGCAACTCATTTATCGCAAACACGCCGCGATTCGCACGAGGTAACAAACCAAAATGGATCGTCAACTCGTCGCTCAGAAGGTGACCGCCTTTTGCCGCTTTGATGGGATCGACATCACCAATGATGTCTGCGACTGTCACATCGGGTGTCGCGAGTTTTTCGACGAAACGGGAATCGCGATCGATCCAATTAATAGGGGTTGAGTCTCCGTTCTGCATAAGCATCTGACGACCGTAAGCCGAGATCGGACGAAACGGATCATCATTAACTTCGGAGCCTGCGATGATCGGAATTCTTTCATCGAGGAGATTTGTCAGTTGACGAATTATGCGACTCTTCGCCTGACCGCGCAGACCGAGAAGAATAATGTTGTGTCGCGAGAGAACTGCGTTAACGATTTGCGGAATGACAGTATCCTCGTAGCCCACGATGCCAGGAAAAAGTTTCTCGCCTGCTCGCAGTTTTCGAATCAGGTTCAGCCGCAATTCGTCTTTAACAGAAAGTGTTTGATATTGCGCAGCTTTTAGCTCGTGTAACGTTCTTGGGTAATCCATAGTTGAGTGAAGAGAGTGTACTTCAGAAAGGAGAGACTCGCGACCGCTTAAAGTTTGGGTAGTCGGATAGAGCTTTATTCTTCAAAGCACTGAGCGATCAAACTCAGACACTCACCTACATGCGGTCAGGAAGGGGGCAGAGCGGCAGTTTCTCAAAAGTCTACCTACTCAAGCCAAGCGTCGCCCCCGCCGGTTCAATAATCTCTGATGGGACTCTGACTTCACACTTTGCTTCTAAAGTCATGATTACCTGCGGGGCGCGCTAGACAGCTACAGTCCTGAGAAACTGCCGCTTTGCCCCCTTCCCGACCGCTTGTAGTTGAGTGTAAAGATTTCAGCTCTGTCCCGCTCCTGACTACTTGTATTTGACTGTTTGAGTTTCAGTTCCCTTCGCGACATCTTCCCGGCAAACATTTCTTCATAATCTGGCCACTTAAATTTTTCCTTCAACTTCCAACTTCTTCAGGTGAGCAATGACAGCGCGCTGCGCCATTTCATAAGCTTTAGGAGAAACGTCTGTATAAACAACGGAAACAATATCTGCCGGCGTAGTGACTCCAGATCTTACCGCTTCGAGAATCTTTGCTTCGCGTTCCAATCGATGATTGATGTACTCATCGATTTTTAGATAAGGGGCGGCCATTGCTGGGCCGTGCCCACCAAACAGGACCGTGAGCTCAGATATCGATCTCATCCTTTCGAGCGACCTGAGGTAATCGATCATGTTTCCCTGTGGCGGATCGATCAAGACAGAACCGAGTCCGACTATGTTGTCGCCAGTCAGCAAGATGCCTCGCTCATTGTCATGAAAACAAAGATGTCCGCGCGCGTGACCAGGCGTGTGGAGCGCCCGAAGAGTAATCGCAGGCTCGCCTTTAAGACTGAGCAGTTCTTCGTCGTTGATTAATTGATCAACCTTGATATCTGTCAGCGCGCCGGCTGTTTGCTCGTGTGCACAAACTACAACCTCGTCCCCTAAATGGGTTCGCAGTGCATTGACTCCGCCGACATGATCGGGATGCAGGTGTGTAATGATGATCTTAGTTACACGACGGCCCTCTGCTTTCAGCTCATCAACAACCGCTACGAGTGCCGACTGCTCGTCTTCGTAAGGTGATCCCGGATCAAAGATCAAAATCTCTTTTGACGTGTAGACCAGGTAACAATTCGTGTGAGTTGCCGGTGGACGCGTGGGTGTTCGAACTGGAAAGCAGATGTAGTTGGGACGAAATTCGATACGCCGAACGATTTCGCCGTGAGCTTGAGGAGTCGACAGGAACCGGTCAACAAGGTCCGGAGTGATTCCATTTGCCAGGGTTTTAAGTGCGTGCAAGCTTGGTGGCACCGCAGTCACCTCGCCATTCGACCAGCGAGCTACCGCATCCTTGGCCGTAATCCATTCGCCGCTGGACAATTCTCCCGGTATCACATTTGGTTCCTGCTTGCCGGGACAATCAACCAAGAAGAACCACGTATCGAATCGTCGGGGGCTAAATGGTGGCGTTACCCAACGACCGGCGTAGGTGAAATCACTTGCGTCAAGGTGCAGTTCGTAGTGTTGAAGCAGCGCCGGCCATGACATGCGACCCGACTCCAGGTCATCGAGCAGCGACGCGCGTTGACCTTTAGTTAAAAGTTCACCGCCATGTGCAACTAATACGCCGAGCTCTTCAAACAACTCACGAGCTGCGCCGCTGATCATTGCTGCGGTTTCCGGATTCGGCGCGTTCTTAACTTCAACCTCCGAATCCGTTGGGTCAATCTGTCCACCAGGAAAGGCATGAAAGCCCCCCAGGAAAGCAAGCTTGTCGCTGCGCTTCACCCAGAAGACTTCGGGATTGCTCGGATCTGTGTTCTGACGAAGAAGGATGACGGCGGCCGCGTCTTTTGGCAGGGACATTGTGAAAGTTGATTGCCGATTGCCAATTGCTGATTGCTGATTTCTGATCGAAGGTTAACGAGTCATTCGCGCATTTTTCAAATCAGCAGTCAGCAATCAGAAATCAGCAATCTTCTATGTCATTCCCATCGTCATTCCCATCTAAACCGTTCCCCATCCCCCGGGCCCCACGGAACGCCGCGCATGTGGTAACCACCCTCCTCCCAAAAGCCGGCTTGGTCCTCCTCGAGGAAGCGAACGCCTTTGACCCACTTTGCAGATTTCCAGGCGTAGAGTTGGGGAATGATTAGGCGCACTGGGCCACCATGCTCAGGTGGAATCGGTTGCCCATCGTGTGACCATGCAAAGAGAGAATCTTCGTTGAGGAAGTATTCGATCGGAACGTTGGTTGTCCAACCGTAATCGTAGGCTAGTGCCAGTACAAACTTCGCTTCGGGTTTGACGCCGGCCAGACGCGCCACTTCACGCGCTGACACTCCACCCCAAACATTATCGAGTCTTGACCAACGCGTAACACAGTGAAAGTCGGCATACACCCGCACAGCGGGCAGTTGCATAAACTCATCGAGCGACCACTTCAAAGGCTTCTCAACAAGACCGTCGACTTCAAAGGTCCAGGTCGCGAGATCTACTTCCGGTGTTCCATGTGCATCGAGTACGGGCCACTTCTTGGTGCGGGATTGTCCAGGTGGGATTCGTTTCTCTCGCCGGGTGTCAGGGCTGATGATGATCTGCGGATCTTCGATCTCTTCCGGCTTACGCGGGTCTGTTGTCTGGTAGTTGGGGTCCTGGAAAAGGTTGTTGAGGAAACTCATAAGGGTAAAACGACTTTGTGCTTGGTTCTTTGTACTTTGTCGTCCGATCCAAAGTTAACGCTTGCGAGCGAAGCACAAAGCACCAAGTTCAAAGCACAAAGCTCACTTTTTCACATTCCGCTCCGCCAGCGCCACTAATTCCTCAGGCATCCATTTACTAACGGCTTTCGATGTTGCTTCACTTATCCCTGCATTGCGGTTATGCCAATCGTCTCGATCGCCTTCGGCTCCGCGTTCGCGCTCATAGTTTTCCGTCTGTTCCAGACTCAGTATGATCCCGTCGGCAATCTCTTTCCAATCCTGAAACTGAATCCCACGCCTGATGATGGGCAAACCCGCGGTCCAATCTTCTTCGGGTGCACGGTCGTCTTGTTCGGGAATGGTCAGATTGTTAAATGACGGAAGCGGACCGCCAGAGAACTCCTTAACCAGGAGATCCTTGATCTGCTTGTAGGACCAGTCGGGATGTTCAGAGCGCGCCGCTTGCGCTCGCCGAAAAATGTCAGAGACACTACGTAATTGCTGATCCATCTCAACACCTTCTTAGTCTGTTATATTGAAGATACCTTACACGGGAGGATGCAAAGACGACAAACGATCTCCTAATTCGTAGGGGGCGGCACTCCGTGGCCGCCCGCGCATTGTGTCTTGTTGATTGATCATTTACGAGGGCGGCCACGGAGTGCCGCCCCTACGAATTAGGTATTCAACGTTTCCGCCAAACGAGAATAGTCAAAACCGTCAGGGCAAATGTCACTGCTGCTGAAAACAAACAGAACTGACAGAAAGCGTGAATCACAAACGCCTGCAAATAAATCAACCAGACGCTCACCAGGCACATCACCACAATCAGCGGCAACAACAACTGGCCGGCGATTCGGTAACCAAACAGCGCAAGGATTGCAAGACTGAAGACGCTGAAGTAAGCCAGTGCGCCGATAGACGCAAGAGGGTATCCAGCAACAACCGCATAGGAACTACTCAACACTTCAGAACAGCCGGCAATGATGGTGCAGCGTACGCTTTGTCCGGTGATGTGTTCGATGGTGAGATAGATCGCATCGGCCAATCCAAAGAGCGATAGCGCGGCGATAAGGATGTAAAGAAGAGTGCCGCGCTTTGAAGCAGACGTGGAACCCTCCATTGTCATTTGCTGCCGGAGAGTTCGGCATTGATCAAGACGCGCAGTTTTTCAGCTGGTAAGGATTCGAATGGTACTTCGCGACCGTTGAGAAAGACTGTCGGTGTACCTTTGACATTTAGCGAATGCCCGCGTTTCCCATCGTCAAAGATTCTCTTAGCAACAGCTTCACCGTTAACGTCTTTCTTATACCGTTCGACATCGAGTCCAATCTGTTTTGCGTAGCCCTCAAAGATTGGGCGCACGTCAAACGCTTCATGCCAGTTTTTCTGATTCTCGTAAATGAGATCGTGCATCTCCCAGAACTTACCTTGAAGCCCGGCAGCCTCGGCCGCACTTGCCGCGGCGATAGCGTGTTGATGAGGTGGCGAGAGCGGAAACTCTCTAAACGTTATTTGTAGCCGGTCGCCGAACTCACGATGCATCTCAACGAGAATTGGATGTAGCAATCCACACGGCGGACACTCAAAGTCTCCAAACTCCTCGAGGTGAGCGGGCGCATTGGCTGGTCCCAACGTATGCGCGGGTTCAGCACCTGGTACCGCACCTGTAGAAGCCGTGATTGGGGGGGTCGTCTGCCCGGCTCCGTTGGTAGTGGGCGTAACCGGATGTACCTCAGTGGCTGAGCGCTTCAAATAGTAAGCGCTGACAACCGCGACGCCGAGAACAAGAAGAATGATGATGAATGGAAGTAAGCGTTTCATATGATCAGAAGTTGACGTCAAACCACAGCTGCGGCGAGAGTTGCTGCAAGCGATCGGAAGATGTCGCGGCCATCGCTCGAGCCAAGTAGGTCCTCACAAGCGCGTTCCGGATGGGGCATCAATCCGAGGACGTTGCGACCACGACTACAAATGCCTGCAATGTTATCGCGAGCACCATTCGGATTCGCCTCTGGAGTAATATTTCCATTTGCGTCGCAGTAGCGGAATACGATGCGATTCTCGTTTTGCAGTTCTGCCAAAGTAACATCATCACAAACGAAGTTTCCTTCAGCGTGTGCGATGGGAAGTCGAAGAACAGTCCCCTGTTTCAATTCATTTGTGAAAGGACTGTCAGTTGTTTCGGTGCGCACGTAGATGTGCTCACAAATGAAATGTAGATCGCGGTTCCGAATCAGAGCCCCGGGAAGTAAACCCGCTTCGCAAAGTATCTGAAACCCGTTGCAGATTCCAAGAACAAACCCACCTTTGTCAGCGAACTTCTTGACCGAAGCCATAACTGGTGAAAAGCGAGCGAGAGCGCCCGCCCGTAAATAATCGCCGTAAGAAAATCCACCAGGAATGATTACGGCGTCGTAGGAGCTCAGGTCTGTGTCCCGATGCCAGATGAAGTCGACGGGTTGACCGACGTGTTTTGAGATGACGTGATATGCGTCGTGGTCGCAATTGGATCCAGGAAAAACGATGACGCCGAATTTCACGCTGCAAATCTCCTTAGTAGGTAATAATTAAAACTGGTCATTTTTGTCAGGCCTCAATCTCCACTCTGTAGTCTTCAATGATCGGGTTCGACAGTACTTCCCGCGCGATCTTCTCAACCGATGAACGAGCCACGGTATTGTCTACCGTTCCGTCGAGCGTGATCTCGAAATACTTGCCCTGGCGAACATCAGATATGCCCGAATATCCGAGCAGTTCCACCGAATGTTGAATTGCTTTACCTTGCGGATCAAGCACTCCTGATTTAAGGCTTACGAATACTTTGGCTTTCATGCGTTTTGGGAATCTCCTGAGCTGGTAACACAAAATATTGCGTGAAAATTAAGTGTTGGCATAATATCTCGACCTTGTAGGAATAGGCGTCCTAGCCTTCTGTCTTGATTGACCTGGCGTACAGAGCGGTCGAGGCAGTTCAGTTTTCGAACCACACTTAAACAGGAGAAACTTATAATGCAAAACCCGCCGCCCGTTCAATCCGGCAAGTCCAGCACTGGATTAGATGAAAACATCGCATCGTTGATTGCTTACCTTGCAGGCTGGGTGTCTGGACTCATTTTTTTCTTGATCGAGAAATCAAGCCGGCTGGTTCGTTTCCATGCAATGCAATCGATTTTGTTGAATGTGGTCCTGGTAGTCGTCTGGATTGTCATAATGATTGTCGTGTCAATCCTGGTTCTCATTCTCGGACAAGTCTCAAGTGCGTTGGCGGGTATTGTTAGCTTGTTGTCCGTTCTACTGTATCTCGTTGGCGGTTTAGTGACACTGCTCGTTTGGGTATTGTGTTTAGTAAAGGCCTTCCAGGGACAGATGTACAAGCTGCCGGTTATCGGCGAATACGCAGAAAAGTTTTCAGCTCCGAAATAGTTCCCCACAAGCAATCAAGTAAGGCCGGACGTTGTTCGGTCTTACTTGAATACCCTTTCAAAGATCGAATCAATATTTCTAAGGTAGTGATCTAACGAAAACACGCGTTCGATCTCTTCAGCCGACAGTCTTGACTTGATGTCATTATCGGCTTTAACCAGCGTCAGGAAATCTCTTCCCTCATCCCAGACTCGCATCGCATTTCGCTGTACTAGCTCATAAGCCTCTTCACGTGAAATTCCGGTGTTTGTCAGGGCCAGCAATAACTGTCCACTAAATATCAATCCCTTGGTAGCGTTCAGATTTTCCAGCATCCGCTCAGGATAAACGACCAGGCCCTCAATCAGTCCTATCGCTTTTTGCAGAATGTAATCAAGCGCGATACTCGAGTCCGGGAGCACTACACGTTCCGCTGATGAATGTGAGATATCACGTTCGTGCCAGAGTGCAACGTTCTCGAGACCAACGAGACTGTTAGCTCGAATGACTCTCGCAATTCCACAGATGCGTTCCGAAATGATCGGATTGCGCTTATGAGGCATCGCGCTGGACCCTTTCTGTCCTTTCGCAAACTTCTCCTGTGCTTCACGAACCTCGGTCCGCTGCCAATGACGAACGTTCAACGCAAACTTGTCGAGAGATGAAGCAATTACAGCCAGAGTATTCAAGTACTCTGCATAAATGTCGCGTTGAATTACCTGTGTTGAAACCGGGGCAGCTTTCAATCCCAGGCGTGAACAAACTCTCTCTTCTACGATTGGATCCAAGTGTGCGAAAGCACCAACGGCTCCGCTGATTTTTCCAACCGCAACGGCCTCACGGGCGCGCAGCAGCCGCTCTCGGTTGCCACGCATCTCGTCGAACCAGAGTGCGAATGTCAGCCCGAATGAAGTTGGCTCTGCGTGGATGCCGTGGGTACGACCGACCTGTGGAGTGTTCTTAAACTCCATTGCCCGACGCTTGAGCGCTTCCATGAGCGCCTCGACCTTTTTGAGCAGGATGTCGCTTGCATCACGCAGCAGAAGTGCATTGGCGGTATCGACCACATCGGATGAGGTCAAACCATAATGCACGAAGCGTGAGGCTTCACCGATGGATTCGGCAAGGTTAGTTGTGAACGCGATAACGTCGTGATTAGTTGTCTTCTCAATTTCGTTGATACGAGCAACAGAAAAACTGGCGCGAGCTTTGATCTGCTCGAGAGCGTCATTTGGAATCGTGCCCATCTCGGCGTGCACTTCGCAAACAGCTATCTCCACGTCGAGCCATTTCTGGAACTTATTTTGTTCGGACCAAACGGCGCCCATTTCGGGCAGTGTGTAACGAGTGATCATTGTTTTATTTGGTCGTTGGTTTTTGGCCTTCGGTCTTTGTGAGCTTTCAAAGGCCTAAGACCCAAGACCATTACTTCACTTCAGCGCTGTCGAATTAACCAGATACCTTGCCAACTTCCAACGCTCATTTTCTTCCACGAGCGTAAAAGTTTCCATCGCTTCGCCAAGCTCGAACTTCGTTTGATAGGTGACGATGAAAGCCCTGCCTTTAAGTGGTCCGCCCGAGTTTTGCTGTTCGGTAGCTGAGTTGACCGTACGACTCTCAACCTTGCCCAGCTTCGTATGAAGAGTCTTAAGAGTTTCGGCTGATTGTTCTAGCGTCGCGTCGTGTTTCCAAAGCTCTGATGCTTCGTTGTACACCTTGTCATAACGCTCTTGCGCAATGTCATCGCTAACCGTACCAATAACGGATTCGACCTCTACGGGAATGCCACCGGCGACAGTTCGCTTAACCGAACACGCAGTCAAGAGAAGTAATATTAATCCAGCAAGGGCCATCCTGCTCCGGCGAGTTTCTCCTGCTGCTGTACTCACACTTCTATCCAGGGCGTAGGCTCCTTTGGATACGAAAGGCTGATCTGAGTTTCTGTGGGAAACAATGGCGCCCTTTCATAAAGGGCGACTTCGGCTGTGATCTTGGCAAGATAAGGATTGTTCGCGCGTTGAGAAAGGTGAGCGAGAACGATGTATCTTGCGCAACCGTCAAACCCGCCTTTCAGCCAATCAGCCAAATCTTCATTTGAAAGGTGACCCAATCGCGAGAGTATCCGTTGTTTAAGTTCCCAGGGATAGTTGTCGCAAGCCTTGAGCATATCGCGACTGTGATTCGACTCAATGCAGATCGCAGCACAGCCCTTTAAGCGTTCTGTTACGAGAGTCGTCATGTGACCAAAGTCCATCAACGTCGCAATCTTCACTCCCTGATGCGCGGCGGTAAAACCGAAATTATCGACAGCGTCGTGCGGAATAGTGAATGGATGGAAGTCGATCTCACCGATGCGGAAATCCTGGCTCGACTCTATCGGCTCAACTCGATCACGAAGTGCTTTGCTTCGACGCTTCGGCTCGTCGTTAGCGACATTGAATCGTTCGCTAACGTACGCGTCCAGTGTTTGACCTGAGATGTAGACGGGGCAGTCAACTGTGCTGAGCAGAACGCGTAAGCCGCCGGAGTGATCGCCGTGTTCATGCGTGACGAGGATTCCGTCAAGTCGTTGCGCGTCTTCGCCCATCATGGCGAAACGGCGGGTAATCTCTTTTGCGCTTAAGCCAGCGTCGACAAGTACGCGAGTATTGCCTGCAACGATCAGCACAGCGTTGCCGGTTGATCCGCTGCCGAGAACGGTAAGTTTCATGAAGCGTGCTCGAATATCAAAACAGAAGAAGGGCGAAGTGAATTTACCACTTAAAGAACAAATCGGCTACGGGTGTGTTGTGGTTGAGCAGATGATGATGAACGATTTGATTGCAGAGAACTTCAATGCAGGTAGTTGGGTTGTTCCTCTGAGAGTTTCAAATCGCAAGCCGTGATCGTTCCACATTAAATCCATTCAGATTTCCGAGTGCTCCTAGCGAAAGGACTTCGGATCTAAAATATGTTTGGGCGATCTCTTTCAGCGCTTCGGGAGTTGCTGCCCTGATCTTTTCCACGACCTCATCAGGTGAGATCCTTCGGCCATGAATAATTTCCTGACGCGCAAGAGTACTGGCACGCGCGCTCGACGACTCCAGTCCTAACAAGATCGATGCGATGGCTTGTTCTTTTACTATACGCAGTTCTTCCTCTGACACGCTTTCCCTAACAACGTCGCGCAATGCTTCGAGTGAGAGGTCAACGACCTCATCGAGCTGTTCCGGTGACGTACCGGCGTAAACATTGAACACGCCGATGTCAGAAAAAGTACTTCCGCCGGCGCCAACTGAATAAGCCAGACCGCGCTCCTCACGAACCTTCTGCCATAGCCGACTTGATGTACCGCCGCCAATCACTGAAGCAAGTAGGCTTGCTGCATAGCGATCCTCACTCAGTGCGTCCGGCCACGGTGTCGCGATGACCAGGTGGGCTTGCTCCAATTCATTCTTCTGTTCGATCAAAATTGGCGAAGCAGGTCGTGGCCGGGTGCCAATCGGTACCCTTGCGCGTGTATTGGTTCCACCTTCGCAACCATCCAGGCAGCGACCGACTAACTCCAGCAGTCGTCCGTGATCCACATTCCCCGCTGCTGCGATTACGAGATTGGGATAAGAGAATTCTCGCGCATGAAATGCCAAAGTCGTCTTGTGATCAAAAGTAGGAACGGTTTCGCGTGTTCCCTCAATCGGACGGCCCAGGGGTTGATCCGGGAAATAAGCGGCATTAAAGAGTTCTCCGAGCAATTCGTCGGGCGTATCCTCGACCATTTTCATTTCTTCGAGGATTACTCTCTGTTCGCGCTCCAGATCTTCCTGGTCAAAACGCGGATGAGCGACTAGGTCGGCAAGCAAGTCAATAGCGTCAGCGAGCGCGGTGTCCGCAACCTTTATTGCAAAACCCGTCATCTCATGGGTCGTATATGCGTCGAAATGTCCACCGAGTCTGTCGGTTTCGACGGCTATATCCTTGGCGGATCGTCTCTGGCTCCCTTTAAAGACGGCATGTTCAATGAAGTGGCAGATACCGTTAAGTTCAGGCGATTCATGACGGGATCCACGCCGAACCCAGATTCCGACAGTGACCGAACGAAGGCCGGGCATGTGTTCGGTAAGAACAGCAATGCCGTTGGAAAGCTTGGTAGATTGAACGTCGTCTATCATTGATGAAGCCCAAAAACAGTGAAAAACTGGCTAAGAGGCAAAAGGGGATTTGAATCCTAGCACGGCCCAAAAGTCACGGCAAAGCGACTGATAACACGGTGCCATTCTTGACATGGATTCGCCAGTGACAGAGAATAAACGCCTGTTTTTATTGGTTCCGGCAAGTCTCCTCGCTTGAACCAGTTCGACGACCCAAGGGTTTGCGGCAGATAGTTAGTTTTACGGGGAACGAACTCGGAGACATTGCGGACTTTGCGCAAGGCAAACCAACAAAGTAGCCATTGCTCCCCAGCTTTAATCGCGTCCTACAAGGGAATTAGCTCCCGGAGGTCCTTTCGCATGAGAAGAGCATCAAGCCTCTGTTTATCTCTCCTTGTCCTGGTGGGTACGGCTGCATCTGACGCTCAAGCTAAACCGTCGAAAGGTGCTTTGGCGACAATTTCTGGGTCGGTTCAAGATAACAAAGGGAATCCCCTGGTTGGCGCGCTCGTGTTTTTAATCCGCGATGGAGTGAAGCAGACGGCGAAAGAGGCAATGACCGATCGCCAGGGAAACTTTATTGCCAAGGTCTTTCCGGGAAGGTACGGAATTAAAGCGATTGCGAACGGCTTCAACGAAGTAGTCTTTGCCTCCGTCGAAGTAAGAGCATCGCAAGAGTTAATTTATCGTTTCAACCTTGAACCTATCGGGTACGGCAACACTTTGCCGGAACGTCGACGCGATCGTGATGACGTGAAGTGGACACTTCGTTCAGCACAGAGTCGTCGGTCGATATTCCAGGTTCAGGAAGGCGAAGATTCGGCAATCAAGGCCGTCACAGAGGAAGCGACTGAATCTACCCCGGCGGAAATCGCATCCGATGCGATTGCTCAGACTGAGAATAGCGACTCGACCACAAAGATTCATGGAATTCTCGAAACCTACTTCGCCAGTAACTCAAGTACAGCACCTTATGCAGGTCTGAACTTTGCAGTGTCAGCTCCGGTGTCAGAGGGCGTCGAACTAGTCTTTACTGGTCAAACGGGAGTTGGTTCCGAAGCGCCGGAACGCTTTGAGGCCTCCACACGATTTAGAGTAGGTCATCGCCACAAAGTCGGGGTAACTGGCGCAGGGTTGCGTGTGGGCTCCCCGGTCTGGATAAGCAGGTTAGACAATCAACAAGGCGTTATGGGTCAAGTGTCGATGCGAGCTGTCGATGAATGGATAGTTCGCGATGGCATCGTGATCGTAATGGGTGTCGATTATTCGAAGTTCGTCGGTGGCGGCGGCGCGCATGCCATAACACCGCGCTTTGGTGTGCAGTTCGATGCCAACGCTCGAACGCGGGTAAAGGCGGCATTCGCTTCTGGTGGTGACGAAGATGGTATTCAGAGTGTTGCCGCATTTGAAGACGACCAGATCGTTTTCCGCCAGCAGCCGATTCGGCCAGTAGCATTCGTTGATGGTCAAGCAGTTGTCGAACGAAGTCATCGACTCGAATTCGGAATTGAAAGAGTTCTCGATAACAGTTCGAATGTTGAAGCGACAGCATTCTTCGATACAACATCAGGCCGTGGCGTTGGGATGCTTAGTGCACCTGCAACGGCATTTTCCGGAAATGCCGGCGATGCATTCATCGGAATTGCGAACCAGCAGGGTTCATCCCGCGGAGTACGCGTGGTCTACACGCGCCGCTTGAATCGCGTATGGACCGCGTCTGCCGGCTATGCTTTCGGACGCGGACAACGATTGGCGGCAGACGGGGTTGCCGATCCTTCCGACATGTTTGAAAACGGACTTTTTCAGTCCGGTGCTTTGCAGTTGAGTGCCGGCTTTCAAACCGGTACACAGGTGCGTACAGTCTTACGCTTCTCGCCACAGGCAACAGTCTTTGCAATCGATCCCTTTGCCGGAAGATTAGGTGTTTACGATCCGTCGCTGAGTATTCAGGTAACTCAGCTACTTCCGAACTTTGGATTACCTGTTCGTGCGGAAGCGGTTCTCGACGCGCGAAACCTTCTCGACATGCAGACCTGTTCTGACAACGGTGAAGTCCTAACAATCGTTGGCAACAATCGACGTTCTGTTCGCGGGGGTATCTCGCTAAGGTTTTGAGGCGCTTATGAGGCGAGCAGTTCACTGAACCCTCCTGCGTGCCCAATCTGCTCAACTCCACCACACCTCAAGAAATAGTCATTGTCCAAATTCTCGGAAAAGTCCGAAAAGTCGGATTAGGTGAGAACTTCGCTTTTGAAACACGAGTGTAGGACCAGTTTTTCTCGAATGTTTTGTACTTTCTTCAATGCTCATGACGAGCGCTGACCCGAATGGGCAACTAGGAACATCCTTTGCCTAAAAAAGAGCGGGTATGTATGTCGAACGGGCGGCGGTGAATTAACGACTGTGAAGGGATCAGTACTCACAACTCGAACTTGGTTTCTGCTGATTGGCGCGGCGCTCTTGATCAGTGCCGGATTCCTCAATTTCCGCCAACGAGCAAAACACGAAACTCCTGCCTGGGATGGAGTTGATTGGGTCGATACAAACCAGGGAGTCGTCGCCAAATCAATTGAACGTAACTCCGCAGGCGAGAGAGCCTGGTTGCTTCCAGGCGATCATCTGCTTGGCATCAGTCTTGATCCGAACGCTAAATCGGAAGAGATAGCACATGCGCGCGACGTTCAGATCTATCTCGATCAGGCACGTGTTGGCGGTCAGATTCACTACTTGATGGAAAGACCTTCGTATCCTCCTGAGACGCGCTATTACTTTGCCGACCTCGACAACCTGGGTGCCGTTCATCGTTGGACACCTCGAGTTCTCTATATCAATCTTCTTGGATTGGTCTATCTGTTTGTAGGGTTCTTTGTACTCTTCAAGCAGGGCGGACGCGCGCCGTACGTATTGCACTTCGCAACCGCATGCGTTGTCGCATTTGTCTTTCACTCTTACACGCCTACCGGCAGCTATCGAGATCTTGACCTCGCTATCGCCTTCTTAAGAAACGTGGCGTTCATTTCGTTTGCGCCCCTGTTCGTCCACTTTTGTTTGCTCTACCCGACGAAACAGCAATTGTTTGCCACTCGTAGGTGGCGCGCACTCTTCTTATATGTTCCCGCGTTCTTTCTCATCGCCCTCGCGGTTCCGCTGTTCCTTCGAAACGAGTTAGCCAAGATTATTCCGCCCTTCAGTCGAGTTCCTGTGACTGAATCACTTCTTGGCTTCTTCTACGGAATCAGCATGCTGCAATTCGTGGTAGCGCTTGTTACCAGCGGCGTTCTGTTAGTCAGAACTTACCTTACTGCGAAAGCGACGATCGTCAGGCAACAGGTTAAGTGGGTGGTTTGGGGTACAGTGCTCGCAGTCGCGCCTTTCACACTGCTCTATGCGGTTGTGTACCTGTTAGGCGCCCCAACTGATCGTTGGCTCAACGACGTTGCGCTCTTGCCACTCGCGCTGATTCCGTTCGCTTTCGGATATTCGGTTCTTCGTTATCGTCTGATGGACGTTGAACTGGTCGTACGTCGAGTGTTTGTTTATGCATTGACTACCCTGGGAATCGCGTTGCTAATCGGTGGCGTCGTTTACACAGCCGGTTTGTATGCGTTCGGATCTGATCAGAGCTTTAGTTCCGGCGAGATTACTCTGCGCGTAGTGATCGCCGTACTGGCAATGGCTGCTATTGTGATGGTGGCCGCGCCGGTGAAAAACTTTCTGCAGGAACAAGTCGATCGACTTTTCTACGGCGAGCGATATGACCTGCGCAACAGTCTGCTCGACTTCGGGCGCACACTTTCTGCTACAACAGCTCTCGACCCACTGCTCGATTCTCTAGTTAGACGTCTACAGGAAGTGATGAACGTCGGCAGGATAGCCATCTTCATTGAAGATAAGCTCGCGCCTTCCGGTTATGCAGTTGTGCGCTCGCTGGGCCTGGATAACGAAGTAATTGTGCCCCCGGATTTTCGCGAGATGATTCGCGTGCGCTCAGCTGAAATGGGAATCGTACGCGTTGATGATCTTGATCTAACGACCGAAGCAACCGGCACCGTGAGACGAGTGCTTCATTATTTTGTGCCCTGTGTTGTGCGCGGTCGCATGGTCGCCGTGATCGGACTTGGCAGATCAGCCGACGGCGCCCTGCTTTCGTCCGAGGACGTTGAAATCCTGCGAACTGTTTCCGGTTATGTAGCGGTGGCGATTGAGAACAGTCTGCTCTATAAGGACCAGCAGGAACGAGCTGGCGAGCTAAAGATGCTCAAGGAGTTCAATGAGTCGATTATTGAATCGATCAATGTAGGCCTGCTCGCCGTTGATCTTGATGGTCGAGTTACCCGGCTAAACTCCGCACTGGAGCATATCCTCGATCTGCGTCGTGATGCGGCAATCGGAAAACGCGTTGAGAGTTTGTTCTCTCCTGACTTCGCGGAAACACTGACGCAAGTGCTTGGCAAGGGCGGATGGCGCCTCCAGGAAATCCGAAACATTTACAAATTGCACACTGCTACGCTCGGCAATCGCTCACTTGTCTTGAATATCGCCCTTGCTCCTTTGCAGGATGGGCAGGGCCAAACGGGGGCCCTTGTTGTGCTCGAAGACGTAACATCACGCACTAGCCTCGAAGAGCAACTTCAACAACGTGAAAAGCTTTCGTCAATTGGCCTCCTGGCCGCCGGCGTGGCGCATGAAGTCAACACACCGCTCACCGGTGTTTCGTCTTACACGCAAATGTTGTTGGGGATGCTCGGCGAATCCGATCCTAAGCACGCCTTGCTGCAAAAAGTTCGCACCCAGGCCGAGCGCGCAACAAATATCGTCAATAACCTTCTTAACTTTTCGCGTACCGGGAACGCCACTGAATTTGCTGAACTGGATATTGCTCGTGTGCTTGACGACACTCTACAGTTACTCGAACCGCAACTCCGTCGGAGCCAGATAGAAATCGTTCGCTCATACAGTCCGGATGCGACCAAGGCATTCGGCAACGCCGGTAAGCTACAACAGGTCTTCACCAATTTGATTCTGAACGCACGCGACGCCATTCTGGATGGTGGTCGAATCAAGATCGAAACGAGCATGGCCGATGATGGTTCGATTGTTGTAGGAATCGCCGACACAGGAATGGGAATCGCACCCGAGAACGTGGCGAAAATTTACGACCCCTTCTACACAACCAAGGGAGTTGGCCAGGGCACCGGTTTGGGATTGGCGGTAACTTACGGAATCGTCCAGGAGCATGCTGGACGCATCAGTGTTGAGAGCACGCCTGGCAGCGGAACAACTTTCCACATAACACTTCCAAGCGCTCGTGCGCGAGCGCGCCTGCAGGCCGTTGGTGATTAATCGTAAGCGAGCATCTCTCCCGTGTGCATCGAGGTCTGGTCGTTACCAGGCCTTTTGTTTTATTTCGTAAACTCGCTAAACTAACCCGTTTCGATAAGACCACTGCTCGACACAGATATCACCGATCGTCACGAGACGCAGAGCGGTATTGAAGGGTTTGTCCTGAAGTAATGAAGACTGAGAAACGCACCATTAAAAAGGGTTCAGTGCTTGTTGTCGATGACGAAGAGATCATGCGAGAAGTGCTGGAGACACTTCTTGCCACCGAAGGTTATCGCGTCGACCTTGCAAAGACCGGTGAAGAAGGTTTGGAAGCTTACGGACGCCGCGCCTTCGATGTAGTCCTCCTTGACGTTTCCATGCCTGGTATCGGCGGACTCCGCGCACTCGAAGAGTTTTTGAAAATGGATTCGGAGGCGGTGATCGTGATGATCACGGCCTACGCGACATTTGACACGGCAATCGCTGCCTGGGAGCGCGGTGCGTTCGGGTGTATCAGAAAACCTTTTCAGAACGAGCAGATTACCGCAACCATCGCGGCCGGAATAAAACGGAGGCGCAAAGAAGAAGAGCGACGCACCCTTCGACGCGCCATGAGCAAGGCCGTTGAGCGTGGTGAAATCATTGGTCGATCAGATCTAATGCAAGAGGTTTTCCGTCTTGTTGAGCAGGTCGCACCGGCGCGTTCCACAGTGCTGATTACTGGAGAAAGCGGTACTGGAAAGGAGCTCATCGCCAAGGCGATCCACGAAGCTAGTACTCGTGCCGGTCGTCCCTTTGTGACCGTTAACAGTTCAAACATTCCTTCCGAGCTACTTGAGTCAGAATTGTTCGGTCATACGCGCGGCGCTTTTACCGGCGCTATCGCGGCGAAGAAAGGACTCTTCGAAGTTGCCGATGGTGGTTCAATCTTCCTGGATGAAATCGGTGATATTCCACCAGAGACGCAAGTGCGTTTGTTGCGCGTCATTCAGGAACGAGAGTTCACTCCGCTGGGAGACACGGCGCCTCGGCGAGTTGACGTTCGCATCATCGCCGCGACAAACATCGATCTAAAAGAGGCGGTTCGTCAGGGGAGCTTTCGCGAAGATCTTTACTATCGCCTCGCCGTGGTTCCAATCGAGTTACCTCCGTTGCGCGATCGACGGGAAGACATTCTTCCTCTAGCTCAACACTTCATCCAAAAATACAACGAAGAGAACGGTCGAAGCGTCTCGGATCAAATGGTGCCTGATGTGCTCGCCTTGATGGAGTCGTATTCGTGGCCAGGCAACGTGCGCGAATTAGAAAACTCCATCGAGCGTGCGGTTGTAATCGCGCCGAGTAACGAGATAACTAAAGAATGCTTAAGACCCGAGATCAGCGATCCAAAGTCTGTGGTGTCGACTTCTCACGACGGTGCCAGTTCCGGTGCGGTCGGAGAGATTGGTCGCGGGATCAATTTCTACGAAGAAGTGCGTCGCTTTGAAATCGATCTCATCAGACGGGCGCTGGAACAGACCGGTGGTCACCAATCACGAGCAGCACGTTTGCTCGGGATGAACGCGACGACGTTGAATTCGAAGATAAAAACCTACAACATCAACTTGCGCCCCTAGACACTAGACACTGAAGGCCAAGACCTAAGTCTGACGAAACGTTCACATGATTCGACGCGATCTCGATGGTTGTCCGATAACCGCAGCGTTGCAGATGCTCGGTGATAAGTGGACGATGCTCGTTGTTCGAGAGTTAGTGGCTGGTCCGAAACGAACGATGGAGTTGCTTGCCGATCTTTATCCAATCAGTAGCCGAACTCTCCTGGGCCGCGTTCGTGATATGGAGAAAGACGGTCTTATCGACCGCTCAGTATACGGCGATAACTTAAGACATATTCAATACTCATTGACGCAGAAGGGCCGGCTGTTAGTTCCATTGCTCGAATCACTTCGCGAACTCGGATTGGCTTTGAAGTGCAACGACTGTGAGGATCGAATGGAACGTTTGGGGGCTTATTGTTTACCGTGTCCTCTGAATCAACACAGTCCAGAGAAGATGTTTCCTGAGCGTGAGAGGCGCCCTGTTTCCCCACGTCGCGAACAGGATGACTCGATAGTGTTACTTTAATCCCGCATGCCGCCCGTTCCAAACTACAAAAACCCTCAACCCTTATTCGGAATCATGTGTCCATCCGGGGTAATGATCGCGCGGCGATCTGACGTGATATGTTCACCATCCAATGTGATTTCTTCGCCGGTCGGCATTTCCACTGGAAGGTGATCCAGAAAACGCTCAGCATCGATCGCTGACATGCAACCAGTGCCTGCGGCGGTAACGGCCTGCCGGTAGACTGAATCCTGAACATCGCCACAAGCGAAGACGCCCGGAACGTTGGTCGCGGTCGAGTGCCCGGATGTCTTTAGATATCCAACCTCGTCCATGTCGAGCTGACCCTTAAACAAAGCTGTATTCGGCTTGTGTCCTATGGCTATAAAGACGCCCGAGCAAGAGAAAACTCTCTCCTCACCAGATTGTAGATTTCGAAGTCTAACGCCGGTAACTCCAGCTTCAGGCGTGCCCTCGATTTCTTCGACAGCTGTGTTCCAGATGAATTCGATCTTCTCATTACGAAAAGCCTTCTCTTGCATGATCTTCGACGCGCGGAGTTTGTCACGTCGATGCACAACATAAACTTTGGCAGCATACCTGGTCAGAAATGTCGCCTCTTCCATCGCGGTATCTCCACCACCAACCACCACAAGAGTCTTGTTGCGAAAGGCGGGCAATGGACCGTCACACGTGGCGCAGGCCGAAACACCGTGGCCACCGAAGCCAGCCGGAACTTTGGCTTCACCGGGAATACCTAGCCACTTGGCTGACGCTCCAGTTGCGATAATCAGAGTCTGCGTTTCGATTGTCGGTCCGTTTGTGTAGAGGGTGAACGGTCGTTCATTGAGATCTACTTCTGTAATCCAGGTCTCCAGAAACTCTGTCCCAAATCTTTCCGCTTGCTTGCGAAACTCCTCCATCAGCTCGGGCCCCTGAATTCCCTTCTCGAAACCTGGATAGTTCTCAACCTCGGTTGTAATCATCAACTGTCCGCCCGGCACCGTCTGCTTTTCTGCGTCAGGTGGAGCGTCGATCAAAAGAGGTTTGAGGCTTGCACGAGCGCTGTAGATTGCTGCTGTGAGGCCTGCAGGTCCCGAGCCTATGATAACGACATCTCTTTTAAGAGTTTCATTCTCCATGAGTAAAGATCTCTTCTCCTTCGAACGAGTTAAGCTCTAAGCTAAGTATTGCCACGCAAATAATTGGGGTATTGACCAAGAGAGTATAGCCTTTTCGGTTGAGCGTATAGTATAACTACCAATAATTACGGTAGTCGAACCGAGGCTTTGACGTAGCTAAGCAGTGTCCGGATCCGAGGTTCTTTGAGAGATGAGTATTCGAGGAAGCGGTTCGCAAACCATTGAAACGATCGCCGTCATCGGCGCAGGAACGATGGGTCATGGTATTGCCCAGGTTGCTGGTGCCTCAGGTTTCCGAGTCACACTAAGAGACGTTGATCGCGAGTCACTTACGCGCGGTATTCGCTCGATTGAGAAGAATCTTGCCAAGGGCATTCAGCTCGGCAAGTTAACCGAACAAGATTCTGAACGGACTCTACAACAGATTCACGGAACTACAGCTCTGGAAGAGTGTGGCAACGCCCATCTCATAATCGAGGCCGCACCGGAGAAGTTGGATCTAAAGCGAAAGATACTTCGTGAGCTCGAGGTCGCATCTGACCATCCATTCATTTTCGCGAGCAATACGTCGTCCTTATCGATCACCGAGATAGCGCGCGATTCGCGGCGCCCGGAAAACGTAATTGGAATGCACTTTTTCAACCCGGTTCACCTCATGCGCCTCGTCGAGGTCGTTGTGGGAAAAGAAACGGCTAACACTACCGTACAGACCGTGTCTGATGTGGGCCGGCAAATGAAAAAAGAACCGATCGTGGTAAAAGACGTACCCGGCTTCGCTTCCAGTCGACTCGGTGTTGCACTTGGTCTCGAAGCGATGCGAATGTTGGAACAGGGAGTTGCAAGTGCGCAGGATATTGATACCGCGATGGAACTCGGTTACAACCATCCAATGGGTCCATTGAAATTAACTGATCTGGTGGGACTTGATGTGAGGCTGAATATTGCCGAGTATCTACATCGGGAGCTGGGCAGTGAATCCTTTCGACCGCCGGAGATTTTGCGTCGAATGGTTAGCGAGGGCAAACTAGGGAAGAAAACCGGAGAAGGATTTTACGATTGGAATGAAGAGAAGGAAGAGGCGCATCGGGCGCGATCCTAATCAACGTGTTGTCAACCATGAGCATGCCCTACAACAATGAAGAACGACGGTTCGCGCTACGCATGGCCTTGCGCTTGCCCATTGTGGTTTCTGGTCGGGCTGAAGACGGGTCGGCGTGGAGTGAACCAACTGAGACAGACGACATTTCAACCTCTGGAGCTCTGTTTCACCTTAATCAGAAGGTGAATCGAGGCGAGCGTCTTTACCTGCGAGCACATCGCCCTGACGGTGCGCCTATCGAAGTAACTGCAGTAGTGATTCGCACCGCCCCGGCAATCTACGGAACCGCGCGCGTCGGCGTTCAGATCGCGGAACCAACTGAAAGTTGGCTGCGACTCTTCGTGTCTTGGGTAGCGGATGAACAGCCCGCCAGTGGTGATCCTGAAACGAATGATCTTTGAGCCTGGTGCTTTGTTCTTTGTTCTCGACAAAACACAAAGTACGAAGCTCAAGTACGAAGCTCAAGTACGAAGCTCTGACACCCAGGTACAAAGCACCAAGCTCCAGTTTGACGATTCACCGGTCTCCTCGTACGATCCCACCGTTCTCATACAACTAACGAACAGGAAGGCAGTTGGAGCGGGAAGTTTCAACGCCAGTTCATCAATGTCTCAGAATTACGAAACTCTGCTGCTCGAAAAACAAGACCGCATAGCAGTCGTCACGATCAATCGTCCTGACAAGAGAAATGCGCTGAACATCAAGACCCGAGAGGAAGGCGCGGCGCTGCTCGAAGAACTCCGCAATGACGACTCGGTGGGGGTCGTCATTTTTACTGGCGCCGGCGACAAGGCTTTTATAGCGGGAGCTGATATTGCTGAGTTCGCCGGGCGAACTTCGATAACACAACGCGACGTCATGATGGGCCGATCGTTGTTCACGGCGATCGACAGTTTTCCGAAACCTGTAATTGCCATGATCAATGGATACTGCCTGGGCGGTGGATGTGAATTGGCGTTAGCATGCGACATCCGCGTTGCTAGCGAGAATGCTTCTTTTGGCCAGCCGGAGATCAACCTGGGCATTATTCCCGGTGGTGGCGGCACACAGCGTCTGACTCGTCTTGTTGGCGAAGGCAAAGCGATGGAGATGATACTTACAGGCGAG
>Ga0163162_10001381_pt1 | contig 22593 bp, 22 predicted proteins | sample S55metaG_FD_115310 | JGI IMG/M metagenome (GOLD analysis project Ga0163162, IMG submission 115310) | Switchgrass rhizosphere microbial communities from Kellogg Biological Station, Michigan, USA - S5-5 metaG | ecosystem: Host-associated > Plants > Roots > Rhizosphere > Soil | place: USA...
ACACGTCGCCGGACATTTTCTTCCACAGGTATCGAAATTCATCCCGGGTATACCAAACATTATATCCTGCAGAGGTGACAGTATATTTCCTGGCAGCCTTGTCATAACTGGAAGAACCGGGAGCAAGCGCCGCTCCGACATCACTCTGGCCATCAAATATTCCAATCATCGTATTATCAGTCCGCGTTGCCCGATGGAAATCCGCCGGAGGTGAAACTTGCTTGTGCGTTGCGGATCCCGGCAGCGCCCAGTCCGGCACATCTACGTTCCCGGATGGATTTTGTGCAGACATAGTGTACGATTGAAGAAATAATATCAGAAGGGTCGACAAAACATTACGTGCTATCTTCAATTGACGTGTACATTTTGCAATTGACTTTACGGCTGGAATGGATCTCTTTTTGAAATGCATTGTATTTTTTTTGCAGTGTTGATGAATGAAGCGAGAAAAAGGAAAAGCAAATATTACATTTAATAAAAGCTCAAATCAAGAACCAACGATCAATTATGGTCAATGATGTAGAACTGATGTAGTAAAATTGATCCGCTAAATTTTCGTGAAGTAGTCCTGAAGTAGTAAATCTTATCTTAAACAGGGATTTTTGTCCAAAGTTTTAAATATGAAAACGAAGAGGGTCACGTTGATTTTTGTGGAGGAATCATCCATGTATCAAAACCGCACAGGTCATGTAATGAAAACGAACCGGCTTGCTGAAATGCTATAACAAATTTATTGTAAATCACTTCGTTCACTTCCGGCATCTTGTTTGGGGTTTTCGCCCCGGTTAAAAGTTTGCGTTGTAGGAAACAATTCTAAAATTTATACGACTTTCTATTATGTTTAAAAACTATTTCAAAACAGCATTCAGAAGCCTACTGCGTAATAGAATTTATTCCCTGATCAATATTGTAGGGTTAAGTCTTGGATTGGCATGTGCCATGCTCATCATGTTATATGTAAATGACGAAGTAAGCTTTGACCGGTTTCATAAAAATGTGAGCCAGATTTATCGACTAGATAAGCAAACCACAAAAGATAATGGCGACCTCCATTACAATAGTTACACGGGATATTTTCCTGGTCCGCGTTTCTCTGCAAGAATCCCGGAGATAAAAAGTTTTGTGAGATTTCAGCCAGGCGAGACAGAGATCAAAACTCAAATTGATGTTCAGTCGCAAGGAATATCTTATGTGGATTCCAATTTCTTCTCAGTATTTAGTTTTCCCTTATCAAAAGGCAGCCCATCAAAAGCTTTATCACAACCTAATTCGATTGTACTTACTGAGGACATGGCTAAAAAATATTTTGGCAAGACCGAGGCGATGGGGAAAACAATGTTGCTTAAAAATGGAGAAAAGTTTAATTCATTTGTTGTGACCGGCATCGCAAAAAACTGCCCGGAAAATTCGTCAATAAAATTTAATGTGTTGCTGCCTTTAAAAGTATCTGTGGAAGATGAGAACAATAACGGCAATTGGTTCAATTCTTTTCTTAGCACATTCATTGTCCTTGCGCCAAACGCCGATATAAAAACCGTTCAGCACAAAATGGATAAAGTGTTTGAAGCCGATGCCAGTGCGACTATTAACGAAATGCGAAGTAAATATGGCATTACTAACATAGGGATTTCATATGTGCTTGAACCGTTGACGACGATCCATCTTGGCAGAGAAGTGGAAGCACGCGATGAAGTACTTGCAGATAAAAGCAGTGCGACTTATTCTTATATTCTTTCCGGCATTGCACTTTTTATTTTGCTGATCGCCTGTATCAATTTTATAAATCTTACAGTGGCGCGTTCTGTAAAACGCGCGAGGGAAATAGGCATTCGCAAAGTAATCGGCGGCACACGAAAACAATTAATGATGCAATTTCTTAGCGAATCGTTTGTGCTCTGCCTGATAGCCTTCGCGTTCGCAATTATTTTTGTTATCATGGTGCTGCCATTATTTAATCAACTTTCAAATAAAGCGCTTTCATTCTCTTACCTGCTTAATGCGGATCTTATTGTTGGCTTCACTATAGTTTTTGTGATCACAAGTCTGCTGGCTGGATTTTATCCTGCAGCGGTGTTATCAAATTATAACCCTGTTCAAACATTATATAGCCGATTTATCGTAGCAGGTAAAGATTACCTACAAAAGTCGCTCGTAGTATTCCAATTTACGCTGGCATCGTTTTTAATCATAGGCACGCTTGCAATTTATTTGCAGTTCAATTATCTCACCACGCAAAGCCTGGGTTATGATGACAGTCATCTAATCACCGTTGGAAAATCTCAACTAACCCGCAGTGAAGCAGCCTTACTAAGGCAAACTTTAATGAATAACCCGAACATAATCGACGTTGCACCTAAAAGTGGTGGTTTTAATAATAACACAGTTAAACTTAGTGGTGATAAGCAAATAAATGTTGTTATCGAAACGATTGACCCATTGTATTTGCCACTGATAAAAGTTCCGATCACTAGAGGGAGGAATTTCTCTCCTGACTTTCCATCAAATGCGACACAAAATATTTTAGTGAATGAGGCTTTTGTACAACAGGCAGGCTGGAAGCAACCGTTAAATCAGCAGGTAACAAGCTTTGCAGATGGTAAAACGTATGCAGTTGTTGGTGTTGTTAAAGATTATCACTTCAAGCCATTGACGGAACAAATAACCCCGCAGATATTTACGATGAGTCCTGCGAACAATTATGGGATGGTCTTTATAAAAATAAAACCGGGTGCTGCAGTTTCAAGCCTGCAACATATTGCGAGCACTTTTAGAAATTTATTTCCGCTAAGCCCATTCGCATACAATTTTATGCAAGAGCAAAATGAACGAAGCTATGCCGCTGAGGCCAGGTGGAAACAAATTATTTTATTTAGTGCTTTGCTAACCATTTTTATTTCCTGCATCGGTTTGTTTGGGTTATCCGTTTTATCGGCGGAAAAAAGAACAAAGGAAATCGGCATACGCAAAGTGTTGGGAGCTTCTGTAAGTAGCATCGTTACTATTCTCTCATCAGATTTTTTGAAGTTGATTTTTATTTCTTTGATTCTGTCGATACCGCTTGCGTGGATGGCAACAAACAAGTGGCTTGAAAATTATCCTTATCGTGTTGCGCTTAGGTGGTGGTTGTTTGCGTCATCTGGACTGTTGGTGATATTGATTGCTTTAATTACAATTAGTTTTCAATCCATCAAAGCAGCTATTGCAAACCCGGTGAAGAGTTTGAGAACGGAATGAAACCATTTGAAAGAAATAATTCGCGAAATGTCCAGTGAAGAAAGGCCATGGGAACAATTTGAATAAATCTGTTTCATTTTGTTTCCAATTAGTTTGTGGGTATCAAATTTGGATTGAACGCAATCTCCCAGAGATGCCCATCGGGATCTTTAAAGTATCCACTATACCCGCCCCAAAAAGTTTTCTGCGCTGGTCTGGCTATTGTTGCCCCGGCTTTTTTTGCATGTGCCAGGAGGCTGTCAACTTCGGCTTCATTTCTTGTCGTATATCCGATCGAAAATTCTGTCGATGAGCGTTGGCCTTTTTGTAAGTGTGAGTCCCAGGCTAAATTATCTCTCGAGTATAAAGCCAGTATGGTTCCGTTTTTTAAATCAAAGAAAGCCACATCGCCGTGCTCAAACTCTTTTCCGACGATACCTTTGGAAGGCAAACCCAATCCTTCGTGATAAAACTTGAACGCCTTCTCTAAGTCATCTACTCCTAAAGTTAAAACTGTAAATCTTGGTTCCATTTTGTTTGTAGATTTTTGATGCGCTGCAAATGCCATGAGCAACAACAAAACAAGCGCAACACTTATTTTATTTATCTGTTTCATATTGCGTGTAAAATTAATTGCCGTTTCAACCTGGTCTTTGGAAAAATGCGACAAAATTAAAATAGAGAAGGAGCGATTCCATTGTAGCGCGTTAACTCATTTGTAAGATGAGCGTGGTCATAATACCCACATTCAATGGCGATGGAAAGCAATGATTGCCCCGTTTTTCTATTTTGAAGAGCAGCCATTGCGGATTGATAGCGAACAACGCTGATAAACTCTTTTGGACTGATGCCTATGTACTGTTTAAAACGTCTCTCAAGTTGTCGGACAGTTGTATAATGTTGGCAGGCTAATGTTTCTACTTTTATTTGTCCGCTGTGCCTCTTAATTGTATTAACAATGTCTAATAAAAATATATTTTCGCTGTTTAATCTATTTGTGAAGTAGTTGTTCAGATATTCTACCGGTTTGCTGTACATCTTTTGCAAATCAAAGCTGAATGATTTTTCAAGGTCAATGGTTTGATTCGTTAACTCGTGCATGGAAGTAAACTTGTAGAAAGCCGAAAATGCACCGGGCTTAAAACGAATACCGAATAGATTAGTATCCGCGTCCATGATTGTTTCCTTAAACGTGGTCATGGTTCCTACAAAATACATTTTCTCGCTCTGCATAAGGAATGTGCCGTTGTCGGTTTTGCAATCATGCCCGAGGTTAAAAATTATATCAACGCAGCCATCAGGAAGAATTTTCTCTACGGCCGGCTGAGACGATTTGCCCTGGGCGTTCCAAAAAGCTTCGATGTAATTTGAAATTGAAGCATCTGGTAAAAATTCTTCGTAATGCATATTTTTATTTGATTGCTAATTTCATTTTCGAAATCATCAGCTATCTGCTTTCATGCGATCCAAAAATCTATCCTAAAAGTACGTTATATAGCATCATCGTGCGATTGTGAAGGTTCACCAGGATATGATCATTTTATTCCTAAAATGCGCCCGGGGATTTTCCTGTCCATCTCTTAAAAGCTCTTGAAAAAGCACTCGGTTCGTTATAGCCAAGGATATCTGAAATTTCTTTTAGTTGATAATTGCCGGTGGTTAGGTAGTGTTCCGCCAGTGACTTTTTCACTGTATTTGAAATTTCCTGGAAAGCAGTTCCTTCTTCCTGAAGTTTACGCTGCAGACTTCTTGGACTCATATTAAAGTTTGAGGCAACTTCTTCAAGTGAAAGAATTCCTAAATAGGCGTTCGAGAGCAAATAGCTTTGAATGTGATCCATTAGGTTAGTGCGCTTCATTTTCGTAGCGACTGAATTGATTTTTTGCAAAAGCAAAATTTGTAGTTCGTAGTTTGCGGTAATGATGGGTTCATTCCAATAGGCTATCGGAAATTCAACCGAGCACTCTTTGCTCTTTAATGGCTTACAGCGGAGAACCCGTTCGTATTCGTCAGCATATTCCTTCTGAAACGATAGTTTCACGGATACGGGCTCTATTTTTTTCAACATCAAGCCATCGAGTTCGTGGATGGTAAACACCATGAGAAAATCACGGATCTGCATATTTACAAATGATTGTTCAGGTTTGTCATTTGATAACTGGAACTGGGTTAAAAAAGTTTTTCGCTTAACAGTGGTATTCATATTAAAACGCCCGGTAATCAGGTTAACTATGGTGCATGCTTGTGTAATTGCTGCTCCTACGGTAAGACTGGATTTAATAAGTTCTCCGACAATTCCCAATGCCGATAACTGCAGGGACTCGCCAAAATGCAAACTAAACAGGGGATCTTTAGTCAGGTAGCTCGCATTGATCCAAAGATCATCGAGTTGTTTTTCGGTGAGATCAGGATGGGTACCACGCTGCAGTTTTTTTAAATCTATGCCGCACGCCGAACAAAGCCTTTCTGCAGAGAGGTTCCGTTGCACAGCATAAGCCAGCATGCTTAATACAAATTGTTTTGTGTTTTCATTCATGATGACAAAGGTCGGCGTGTTTTGTATTGCAAAATCAGCTTGTCGTAAAATGACATTCAATTGGCGCGTTCCGATAACTAAGATAAATACTGCCAATAATAAATTTGCTTAATCAAAATTTAAATATATGAAGTCATTAAAAAACACAATGTTCGTAAACGGGATAACGTCGGGATTGACGGGGATCGCGTTGATTCTTTTTTCGCAATTCTTCTCTAATTTATTCCAGGTTACCACCGCGTATCCTTTTGTAGCCACAGGTGTATTCTTGGCGTTATTCGCCGGGCTTGTTATTTGGATTGCAGGATTTGGATTGGATCAGAAAAGAAAGATTGAATTAGTAGTGGCCCTTGATTCCATTTGGAGTATTGTCAGTATTTTGTTTGTGATTTTTTTTAACCATGAAGTCTCGATGGTTGGAAACGTGTTGATAGTTTCGGTCGCACTATGGGTAGCTGCTATGGCATTTCTTCAAAACAGGGGACTCAAACAAATTTCCCTTTCAAAAATTTAATCATGAAAAACTTAATTTTTATTTTAGTTATGATCATTTCTTCATCGACACATGCACAATCGATCGCGACTGCACCTGAGAGCGTCGTAAATCAATTTTTCGATGCGTATAAAAACAGGCAGCATGAGCAGTTGGAGTCATTACTTCATCCGGATGTTATTTGGATTCAACCAGGCAACAATAGAATTGCCGGTGTCAAGAAGTCCCGTGTTGAAGTATTGGCAATGGGCAAATCAATGGCTGAACTTTCTGCAAAAACGATAAAACTGGCAGAATTAAAGATTTTAGACGCAAATGGCAATAGCGTTGCATGTTTGCTAAGATGGAAGGCTACGCAACCCGGGGGAAATACTTTGGATGTTGAGAACGTAGATATCTACACAGTTGAGAATAATAAAATTGTAAGCGTAAAAGTATATTCTGCCAATATTGAGATGGAGGATAAGTTTTGGGGTAAATAGATCACGGATTACGCGGATTTTGAAACGGATTACGCGGATGCTCCAATCGGATACTAACCGTTTGTTCAACGTTGATCCTAATGGTCCATCCGCGTAATCCGTTTCAAAATCCGCGCAATCCGCGATAAAAAAAATTTGCGTAGTCGAATACCTACACATATATTTGTAGTCAAATACCTACATATTCAGCATGGAAATAAGGAGAGACGTTTTTCAGGCCATTGCAGATCCCACTCGCAGAAGCATCATCAAGCTCGTGGCGAAGAAGCCGCTTAACTTGAATGCGATCGCTGAGAATTTTGATCAGGCAAGGCCGACCATTTCACAGCATATAAAAATTTTGACAGAGTGTGGACTGATCACAATCAGGCAGCAGGGTAGGGAACGATATTGCGAAGCAAGGCTCGAACAACTTAACGAAGTGTCGGACTGGGTTGATGAATCCAAGAAGATCTGGGCACAGCAATTTAAATCCCTGGAGAAATTTTTGTCAGATATACAATCGAATAAATCTTCCAAACATAAAAAAAAGAAAAATGTCAAAAGAAAATAACAAAAGAGATGTGGTCATCTCTCACGTATTTCATGCAAAACCCGAACTTGTATTCAAAGCATGGACGAAAGCGGAATATTTGGAGCAATGGTATGCACCAGATGGATGTACCGTCGTGATCAAGAATATGAATGCTCGTCTCGGTGGAACGTTTCAGTTCAGTATCAGGAACCCAAAAAATTATGGGTGCTGGTGTATTGGGGAATATCTTGAATTCAACAAGCCTGGTAAATTGGTGTTCTCACTCACCTTGTCGGATGAAAACGGGAATCCGGTAGAGGCAAAGGATATCGGGATGGATCCCGAGATGCCTCAAACAACTATCGTGTCGATCACTTTTGAAAAACATCCTGACGGAACGATGATGACACTTCATCAAACCGTCGACGAATCACTTGCAAAAAGGACGGGTGCATATCCAAGCTGGATCCAAATGTTCAATCGTCTCAATACGATTCTTTTAAAGGAAAAATCAATACATGTAGAAGGATAGTCCCGTTAAATATTTATTATATGACGTATAAACGAATGATGACGATGATAATCATTTTACTAATGGTATCAACTCAATCAATTATCGCACAAACGACTAATATGGAGAAAGCAAACAGCACCGGCTATGCGCCGGTGAACGGTATCAAGATGTATTATGAGATTTATGGCGATGGAAAGATTCCACTCGTACTGATTCACGGCGGCGGCTCAACCATCGAGAGTAGTTTTGGAAATATGATTCCGCTGCTTTCTGATTATGGAAAATTAATTGGCGTCGAGTTGCAGGCACATGGACGCACAAGTGATCGTAATGGTCCGGAAACTTTTGAGCAGGATGCAGACGATGTTGCTGCGCTTCTCAAATATCTCAAGATCGATAAAGCAAATTTTCTTGGGTTCAGCAATGGCGGAACAACAACCACGCAAATAGCCATCCGGCATCCTGAGATCGTCAATAAAATTGTCGTCGTCTCGTCCAATTAGAAACGCGATGGAATGATACCAGGATTTTTTGACGGAATGAAGACAGCAACATTACAAAATATGCCGAAAGGATTGCAGGAAGCATATTTGAAAGTGACACCCGACAAAAACGGTTTGCAAAAAATGTTCGAAAAAGATCGCGACCGCATGATAAATTACAAAGATATTCCTGATGATTTGATTCGTTCGATTAAAGCGCCCGCCTTACTAATGGTCGCTGACCATGATGTTGTTACGACTGAACATGTACTAAAAATGTCACACCTCATTCCCGGCGCGCGATTCGCCGCATTTCCCGGTGTACATGGTTCATTTATAGGAGAAGCCGAGACAGCAGTTCAAGGAAGCAAAATGCCGGAGATGACAGCTATGCTTGTCAAAGAGTTTTTGAATGAATAGAATTTCTCGTATGCGCCTACTGTGCCTATGTAGTAATCTTTTTTTACCACATAGACACAGCAGGCACACAGAAAGAATTATTTCTCCATACCAACCCTGTATTCACCCTTTCTTGCGGCTGAATTTAGCTTCGCGCGATGGTACAATGCTTCCTGCGCCTTCTTTATATTCTCATCTTTGCCACCCCAGATTTCAATTGCGGGGTATTCAATGGCACGAGAAAATGAAAACGTAACAACCCAAGGCAATTTATTTTTATACCGAAAATGCATTTCATTGAGATGTTGCGATGCAAGTTGTGATGATTGCCCGCCTGATAAGAAAGCAATACCCGGTACAGCCGCGGGAACACTTTCTAAAAAACATTTGATCGTTGCATCGGCCACTTCCTGCACGCTGCTTTTCTTTTTATGATCGGTTCCTTCGATAATCATGTTCGGTTTCAAGATCATTCCCTCTAGTATGATTCGCTGAAGATATAGTTGCTGAAATAATTTCTTTAATACTTTTTCAGTCACTTCAGAACATCGATCCAAAGAATGATTGCCATCCATCAATACTTCCGGCTCAACGATCGGCACAATATCCGCTTCCTGGCATAACGCAGCATATCTTCCCAATGCGTGTGCATTCGCATAAATGCAACCATCTGTTGGAATTTTTTCATCGATCTTGATAACGGCTCGCCATTTTGCAAACCTTGCTCCAAATTTTTTGTATTCTTGCAGGCGTTGACGAAGCCCATCGAGACCTTCTGTAATTTCTTCATCCGGGAACGCCGGCATGGGTACCGCGCCTTCATCCACTTTTATTCCCGGCAGAATTCCGGCTCTCTTTAGAATATCGGCAAATAAAATATTTTCGTCTGACCGTTGCCGTATGGTTTCGTCAAACAATATGGCGCCGCTAATGCTTTCATTTAGACCAGGCGTTGTGACGATCCACTGCCTGAACTTTTGCCGCATCTCAACCGTTTGCGGAATATTTAAAGCCGCAAATCTTTTATTGCATGTACTGGTGCTTTCATCCATCGCCAGTAAACCTTTTCCTTCGGCCATCATTGCATTTACAGTGTCGGTTAGTACCTCGATGTTCATGATCTTAATTTTTCCATTTCCAATTTTTTACTTCGGGCATGTCTTCTCCGTTTTCGCGGATATAATTTTTATGATGAATAAGTTTATCCTGCATTTCTTGTTTCAGCCACGCTGCTTTATCGCCAAGCTGCGGGATCCTGTCGATCGTATCCTCAACCAGGTGAAAACGGTCCATATCATTCATTACAGTCATATCAAATGGCGTCGTAATCGTTCCTTCTTCCTTATAACCTCGCACATGAATGTTGCTGTGATTCGTACGCCGGTAAGTTAGCCTGTGTATCAGCCATGGGTATGCGTGAAATGCGAAAATCACAGGTTTGTTTTTCGTGAATAACATATCAAAGTCTTTATCACTTAGTCCGTGGGGGTGTTCGGATTGAGGTTGAAGTTTCATCAGGTCAACTACATTCACCACCCTGATTTTTAAAGATGGTAATTTTTCGCGGAGAATTGATACCGCTGCAAGCGTTTCCAAAGTGGGTACGTCCCCGGCGCAAGCCATCACAACGTCTGGTTCTGTATTTTCATCGTTGCTTGCCCAGGTAAAAATGCCGATTCCTTTTGTGCAATGCACCACGGCTTCGTCTGCGGTTAGCCATTGGGGTGAGGGATGTTTGCCTGCTACGACAACATTTACATAATGACGACTTCTCAAACAATGGTCCATCACAGAAAGAAGACAGTTTGCATCAGGTGGGAGATATACCCTGATGACTTCTGCTTTTTTATTGACGACGTGATCGATAAATCCTGGATCCTGGTGAGTGAAACCATTGTGATCCTGTCGCCATACATGTGATGCAAGCAAAATATTCAGGCTGGCCAATTTCCTTCTCCACGGAATACCGCGCGTTACTTTCAACCATTTTGCATGTTGATTAAACATTGAATCAATAATATGAATAAATGCTTCGTAACAATTGAATATGCCATGTCTGCCCGTGAGCAAATATCCTTCGAGCCAACCTTCACATTGGTGTTCACTTAACACTTCCATCACACGTCCCTCTTTTTTCAAAAATTCGTCCGTATTATACGCGATTGCATCCCACTGGCGATTGGTGCTTTCGAAAATAGAATTGAGGCGATTGGATAAAGTTTCATCCGGACCAAACACGCGGAAGTTTTTTTGTTCGCTGTTTAATTTGATAATGTCGCGTAAAAATGCGGATAAAACTTTAGTATCACCCGGACCCATTTCACCTCTCTTGCTCGATTCAAAACAATATTGTGTAAAATCGGGCATGCGCAGATCCTGCAACCGGGTGCCACCATTTGCATGCGGATTGGCTCCCATTCGGCGCTCATCACGAGGAGCAAGCTCCGCGAGATGCGAAACAAATGTTCCGTGTTCATCAAAAAGTTCGTCAGGTTTATAACTTTTTAACCATGATTCGAGCTGCTTTAAATGTTCAGGATTCTGGGAAGGATCCGATAAAGGAACCTGGTGCGAGCGAAACGAGTTCTCTACCGGTAACCCATCCACGATTTTAGGGCCCGTCCATCCCTTAGGTGTTTTTAAAATGATCATCGGCCATCGCGGGCGGTTCCCGTTTTTATTCTTCATCGCGTTTGCTTTGATAGTCTTTAGCTCAGCGACAATTTTATCAAGTAACGATGCCATTTTGCGATGCATGTCCATCGGATCATCACCCTCAATAATGTACGGCTTCCATCCGTATCCCAAAAACAGTTGTTCTAATTCTTCCGGTTCAATACGTGCAAGAATGGTAGGATTTGCGATCTTATATCCATTGAGATGGAGAATAGGAAGTACGATGCCGTCGTTCTCCGTATTAAGAAATTTGTTCGAGTGCCATGCTGTAGCAAGCGGCCCGGTCTCTGCTTCACCATCTCCTACAACACAGGCAACGATCAAATCGGGATTATCGAACACTGCACCAAAAGCATGACTCAATGAATAACCCAGTTCACCTCCTTCATGCATGGAGCCGGGACATTCAGGAGATACATGACTTGGAATTCCGCCCGGAAATGAAAATTGCTTGAATAATTTTTTCAATCCAATTTCATCGCGGCTAATATCGGGATAGATTTCCGAATATGTTCCTTCGAGATAGGTATTGCTTACCAAAGCAGGACCGCCATGACCCGGACCTGAAATATATATCATGTTCAGGTCATATTTTTTTATGATGCGGTTGAGGTGAACATAAATAAAATTCTGCCCGGGTGTAGTTCCCCAGTGCCCAAGCAACATTTTTTTGATATGATCAATCTTCAATGATTTTTTTAGAAGGGGATTGTCGCGCAGGTAAATTTGTCCGACTGATAAATAGTTGGCTGCTCTCCAGTAGGCGTTGATATTAGTCAGCAATTCATCCGTTAACTCTGCGTATTTCTGTGCGGTCACTTTTGTTTTCATGTCTGTGAGTTTAAACAGTTATTTTTTTTAATTGCTGTTGCACACGATTTGTATCCCTGGCGATGACCAACTCTTCGTCGGTTTGTATCACCAAAACTTTTACTTGTCCGTTCGCTGAAATGTCAAATGCATGCGTTTTATTTTTTTCCTCGTCGATTTTGATTCCTGCATAATTCAATCCGTTACAAATAGAAGATCTTACCGGTGATGCGTTTTCGCCGATTCCCCCGGTAAATACCAGCGCATCTAGTCCGCCAAGTACTGCGATAAAAGACCCGATGCATTTTTTTACCTGGTAACAGAATAAGTCAATGGCTTCTACAGCGCGCGTATCTGTTTCCTTTCTTCTTAACAGCTCCTGCATATCGCTGGTGGTTTCCGATACACCGAGGAGGCCGGATTCATGATTTACCAAATGATTAAATTTCGATGCGTCCATTTTTTTTATTTCCATCATGTACCAGGCAACACCGGGATCGAGGTCGCCTGTTCTTGTGCCCATCATAATTCCGCCTGTCGGTGTAAATCCCATCGTTGTATCAAGACACTTTCCGTCTTTTATAGCCGCCAGGCTTGCGCCGCTTCCAAGATGTGCAATGATGACCTTGCCATTTGCAAGTGACTTGCCTTCGCGCGTTTCCAGAACCTCCATAATATATGAATAAGATAATCCGTGAAAACCGTAGCGTTGTACACCCTCGTTTGTAAATTTTCTTGGTAGTGGAAATATTTTTGCGACGGTGGGCATTGAAGCATGAAATGAAGTATCGAAACACGCAACCTGTAACGTTTTGGGATAGACCTGTTTTAGCTTTGAAATAATTTCAATTTCTGCAGGCAAATGATCGGGGTCAAAACTGCTGATCTTTTTCAATTGAAGCAATAAATTTTCGTCAACGACAGAGGGTTGTGTGATCCTCATTCCGTGCACAATTCTATGACCGATTGCTTGCAACCGATCTCCCGCTATATTTTTTTGGAAATAGCTGATGAGGCGGTCGGCCGACTGGTCAAAATCGGATGTGCCAATTACATCATTTGTTTTTTTGTTGAGAAGGATCTCCGTAACGGATAGAGACACATGGTCTGTTCCGATGTTCTCAATTTTGCCGGAGTGTGTCTTCGCGATGCTTTCACCTGCTTTGTATACTGCAAACTTGATGCTCGAAGAGCCGCTGTTGATGACTAGTATGACGGGTTCTTGTATCATTTTATGTTACAATACCAAACCAAACGATTTCAACTTTGAGGCAGTCGTTTTTTTATCTATGTGCCTGATGCCTTCGATTCCGAGGTTATTTGCAACGCTGACAAACATGGGTCTGTCTTCGATGTAGATAACTTCAGCAGGATCGACGTGAGCAATATCCAATGCGACCCGAAAAATATCCGCATCAGGTTTTCGAAAATGAACGAAGCATGACGAAATAAAAAAATCAATGAAGTCTGCTAACCGGAATTTTTTAATTCGAAATGCATTCAATTCTTTTCCTTCGTTGCTTACGACGGCAATCTTCAATCCATATATCTTTTTTAATTCAATGATGAATTGAATCATTTCCGGAAATGGTTGTGATCTTGAAAACATAAAATCCCGGAATTCTTTTTTTGTGAAAGAACGTTTTTCGTAGAAGACTGTTCGATTTAGATATTCGTCCAATGTCAATTTTCCGAGCTCATAGGTATCAAATGTGAGATTATGTCTTGCTTCCATTTCGTCGCAATCCAATTTAAACCGGTCGGCAGCGAGATCTCTGCTATCGTGACTCCATCCGTCTGTGAGTAAAACTCCGCCAATATCAAGAAATAAAGTGCTGATTTTTTTCTTTGCCATATGTTGATCAATATTTTTTCGGTGAATGGAAAGTTCAGGTTGTTGTAGGAGATTCGATATTTACGTGTTTATGTGGTAATTTTTTCCACATAGGCACGTAAGTGGTCGATAAGATCAATTTAATCTTTTTATTTTTTATAACAATGAAATATTCGATAAGGAACTGTCAAGTTTTTGTTGCCCTCACGAAAAATGCCATTTCTCGGCAAACAATAATAAATTGTAATAAAATTTGTATGCGAAGATTAATATCGAAATATTTTTTGTCGTTCTTTTTATTTTCGAGTCAGTTTGTGTTTAGTCAGGCTGGTAGCCAGGCCTGGCAGGGCGTTTATCGGGGAGTGCTTCCCTGCGCTGATTGTGAAGGATTGCAGGAGACAATTTTCCTGAACAAGGATATGAGTTTTAAAATGCAGACAAAGTATCTCGGTAAATCAGACAGTATCTATTCCTATTCCGGAAAGTATAGGGTAAAGAAAAATAATATGATAATGCTGATTGGGAAGGACAGCCAAAGGCCCGAATATTTTGTTTTCGAAAAAACCATCCTTGCGCAAACTGATAGCCTGGGAAAAAAAATGGATGCAGGCGGCGCCGGGCAGTTCATCTTAAGTAAGAATCAGTACGCCATCATGGAAAAAAATTGGAAATTGATTGAATTGAACGGTCATGCAATTGAAAAAGACACCACCTCAAAAGAACCACGTGTAATATTTAAGAATAAAGATTATCGTGTCAACGGGAATGGCGGCTGTAATAATTTTTTTGGTAATTACAAGCTGGAGGGTGCAGAGAAGATCACTATTTCGAAAATCGGTTCCACAAGGATGGCTTGTCCTAATTTAAAGACCGAGCAGGAGTTTTTGGAGGCAATGCAAACTGCCAAGACGTATGAAGTGACTTCAGGTATGCTTATTCTGAAAGGAGCAGACGAAAAAGTGCTTGCAAAATTTAATGCTGAAAAAGCGAAGTAACTCGATTACTTTAAGGTTGAGGATTGATTGTTTGCGACTGGAAAACTATCGATATTGATTATTGATCTATTCACTCTTCTATTTTTTGTTACTATCCCGGCTTGTTATAGAGTGATTACGCTTTGTGTTGTGTGCAAAAAGCGAATAATTTTTCAAGATCCCCTTGATCATTAAAGCGCGTGCCGTTCGCCTTAATAAAACTTTCTATTTGTTTTTTGTTATCGGGAAACATTTTCAGAAAAGCAGACTTTGATGTTTTTACTTCTGATCCTTTTTTCGGTACAAGGAAATAAGTGATTTCTTTTTTTACGGAGATGTCCTGTTGAAGAGAAAGATCTTTCCATCCGTTTGGCGTGATATAGGAACTAAAACTTCCAACACTAGCTGTTCGGGTCGGTTGACCCAGTGCCCCCATTACAACAACATCAATATCCGCTTTCCGCGACACGACAAGATTGAGCGAATCGGTATGTGCAATGATCTCAAAATATAATTTATCGTGGTAATAATATATACGGTCGTTCAATAAGATCGAATCAATTGTTTCGGGATCTGATATGGTGAGCGTGTCTCCATTTGGTTCCATGAACTGCATTGTGCACAAAAACGTATTGTAGTTCATCTTTGCAACAGTGACGTTGCCGGTCTTGAAATAAACTTTCCCGTCGGTGAAGGCAGGAAATTCAAATGTAAAATGCTCAGATAGAGTTTCTCCTGAATGAATCAATTGGGCTTCTTGCGCACGAACACAAAACGCAGAAAGAATCAATAACAAACTGAAATAAGTTTTCATAAAAACATCGATCAATTCCAGATCATGACAATTTCCGATCCAAAGTTATCGAGAAATTATTTTCCTTCGTCAAACAATCCAATTTGCATTTTCCCAGAGCTTACAAAAGGCCGAAAATAAGAAACCGGGTTGTCGCCATGCCATACTCCTTTTTTCATATAAGTAATATCCGACGGAATATATTGACTTTGGTGGCAGCTCCACGCTTCTTGTGCCTTTGCAAGATCTGCCGTGGAAACATTTACTCTTACCGTTAGGTAGGAAGAATCAACCGTTGCGAATTGCGGCGCATCAGACGGAATGGTCCCTGTTGGAATTTCGGCGTAATACAATTTTGGATGTTTGGGCCACTGCCTGCTCGAGAATATGTCAGTTACGACATCGCCGACGAGTTGGTGGTCGGGATGGAGCGTCCAACCCGATGCTCCCCAGGTTAACACGACATCCGGGTTAATAGTTTTCAAAAGATATATAACGGTATCCCTTATGCGGCGCAATGTTTCGCCGGTCTTTCCTTCGCGCATATTGAGTTGGTCATGCGCGCCTATCATGACGGGTGGATGTGCGCCTAATTTTTCAGCAGAGCAATGCATTTCTTTGTTGCGGACAGCAGCAAGCGTATCGCCTGCAGGAATATTTGAATGTGTATTCGTTCCATATCTTCCATCAGAAGCAACCGCCAGGTATACATTGACTCCTTCGGCTGCATATTTAGCGAGCACCGGTCCGATTGTAATTTCGTCGTCAGGGTGGGCAAAAATTGCAAGTATCGTTTTTCCTTGGAGAGATTTTTGAGAGAATGAAAGAATGCCGACAAGCATGCATGCAATGGTGGAAATTAGTTTGGTCATGTTGGTAAATTTTGTTGTTCGTTATCCGTAGTGAAAGATACAGATTAGTTGAGAGTCGACAGTGGGTAGTTGACAGGCTAGAATGCACATTGACGTAAAATCTATCAACTGCCCGCTGTCAACTATCCCGTGTACAGTCTTCCAAAATAATATTAACTTGCTTCTCACTCACCAAACTAACACACAATTCCATGAAGCGCAGAGAATTTTTATCCAACAGTACATTGGCTACTGCTGGCATTACTTCATTATTAATTGCGGGCTGCAATGATCCAAAGCCTGCTGCAGCTGAGCCTGCTCCTGCTAAAGATCCACTGGCAGATTTTGAATTGAATGAAGAAACGATCACCTCGTTACAGGAAAAAATGGCCGCCGGCAAAACTTCATCTGAACAGATTACCAAATTGTATCTCGATCGTATCAAGGCTATCGACAAAAATGGGCCGATGGTAAATTCGGTTATTGAATTAAATCCTGATGCGATGTCGATTGCAAAAAGTATGGATGACGAGAGAAAATCGGGGAAAGTAAGAAGTGCATTGCATGGTATACCGATTCTCATAAAAGATAATATTAATACCGGCGACAAAATGCAAACAACTGCAGGTTCGTTGTCGCTCGATGGTCACATTGCAACATCGGATGCATTTGTTGTAAAGAAATTAAGAGATGCCGGAGCGGTGATCATGGGCAAAACAAACTTGAGTGAGTGGGCGAATTTCCGTTCAACAAGTTCTTCTTCCGGATGGAGCAGCCGCGGGGGACAAACTAAATGCCCATATATTTTAGATCACAATCCTTGCGGTTCCAGTTCGGGTTCAGGAGCTGCTGTTGCCGCAAACCTTTGCGTGGTTGCAGTCGGTTCGGAAACGGACGGATCCGTAACATGCCCGGCTTCAGTGAATGGATGCGTTGGTATTAAACCGACTGTTGGTTTAGTGAGTCGTACCGGAATAATTCCGATATCTGCAACGCAGGATACTGCTGGTCCCATGGGAAGAACGGTAAGAGATGTGGCACTTTTGCTGAATGCGATGATCGGCGTTGATCCAGCCGATTCGAAATCAAAGGAAAGCGAGGGCAAATCACAGGCAGATTATTCAAAATTCCTCGACACGAATGCATTGAGAGGAAAAAGAATTGGTGTTGAGAAAAAACCACAGGGAGATAACCAGTATATACATGCGCTCCAGTCAAAAGCGCTTGATCTCTTAAAGAAGCAAGGCGCCGAAATTATCGAAATTGAATATCTCGATAAGATCAACAAACTTAGTAAATCGGAATTTTTGGTATTGCAATATGAATTTAAAGATGGGCTGAATAAATATCTCTCTAACGCAAATGCTCAAGTGAAAACATTGGCGGACGTGATTGAATTTAATAAGAAGAATGAAGATAAGGCTATGCCCTATTTCAAACAGGATATCCTTGAGGATTCGAATAAAAAAGGCGGTCTCGATTCAAAAGAGTACAAAGATGCTTTTAAACAAAGTCATCTTGATTCAAAAAAGATCATCGATGATGTGATCAATAAAAATAAATTGGACGCAATTTGTGGGATCACGATGGGGCCTGCATGCAGTATTGACACGATTTATGGAGACCGTGGGGGATTTTCATTGACGAGCCCCGCTGCCATGACCGGTTATCCGCATATCTCCATTCCCGCAGGAATGGTGTATGATTTACCAGTTGGATTTTCATTTTTCGGTCCGGCTTACAGCGAACATATTTTGTTTGGAATTGCATATGCATATGAGCAAGCTTCCAAAAACAGGGTACAACCAAAATTTAAGAAAGCATTTCTTTCATGATAAAGAATAAATCTCCCCGGAGAAATTTCATCAAACTTGCGTCAACAGGATTGGGAGGAATAGCCATGGCGCCTTTTCTGTCCCCCGGCGAAAAAATATCAATAGAAAATCAGCCGGAAAAAAAATTGCGAATCGTGTGCGTGGGGGCACATCCAGGTGATCCGGAGTTTGGCTGTGGAGGGACAATGGCAAGATATGCGGAGGCGGGACATGCACTGACATTTATTTATCTCACCAGGGGAGAAGCATTTGATTCGAAAAAAACCTATGCAGAAGCGGCGGCTCTCAGAACAAAAGAAGCAGAAGTATCATGCAAAATTTTGCAGGCAAAGCCGGTGTTCGCCGGACAAATAGACGGGAGCACCATATTGAACAAAGAGAAAGTGGAAGAAATGAAGAAGTTGATTCTGGACGAAAGTCCTGATATCGTTTTTACACAATGGCCGTTGGATTCTCATCCTGATCACCAGATTACCGGATTGCTGGCACTTAGCACGTGGGTTGCAGCCGGAAAAAAATTCGAGTTGTATTTTTACGAGGTCAATACTGGAAGCGAAACGATGGCATTTGTTCCAACAGATTATGTTGACATTACAAAGGTGCGCGACAAGAAAAAAGCGGCAATGTTTGCGCACAAGACGCAGCAACCGGAACAGACTTATGACGATTATTTTAAGACATTAGAAGATTTCCGGGGACTGGAAGCAAATGTAAAAGCTGCCGAGGGGTTCGTTCATTTTAAGGAAAACCAGTCTGGTATTATTGGATTGTAGAATCCAGAGCCCTCTTCCAGAAGGATTTTTCCAAAGTTTTAAACTTTGGAAAAGTCTTCGGCAAAATCACTCAAACAAGGTAGATTTTTCAAACAAGGTAATTTGCATTCCTCCGGGATCCTGTACGCGCGCAACTTTGCTCCATGGAGCCTGTCGCGGATCTGCGATGGATTTGCCTCCGCCATCAACAACAATTTCAACCGCCCTTTCAATATTCTCTCCAACATTTAATGCCAATCGCACACTTCCCGAAACTCTTTCTCCGACTTCAATTTTATCAATTTGTGCAGCATGACTTTTATCGATTAATTCCAACGATGCACGGCCGGCGTCGAGAATAATTCCATTACCCGTTTTTTCGTGCCACTCTTTGGAAGTTTCAAGTCCAACCGTGTCACGATAAAATTCAATTAGTTTATCTAAATTTTCGACGGTCAGAATGATCCGCAGTTCTCTTACTTTCATTTTTTATTTTGTTTTGAATTATGTGTTTGGAAAATAAATAAGCCATTCGACTAAATTCAATCTGTCAAGGTTGTGCATCTACATCAGCAAAATCCTTATTGTTCAAATTTGTTACCGACATGTTGGACAAATCATTTGTTTTCAAATTTTCGCAAAGGCTTAATCTTGCAAGGATCAAATTTGAAATTGCAAGTTCTCAGTCTCAACCTCAACCTCGATCTTGCATGTGTCGTATTCTACCCCCGAGATTGTCGGTTTCACCCATCTTATGTCTCGATGTTGTGATCCATCTTTGTATCATCAAATTTAAACAACATGAAAAAGGGAACATCCATGCATATGTTAAAACAACAAAACAGAAAATTATTCACGGTTGTTGCAATCTTAATGCTTATTTCAAATATTTTTTTCTTTTCGGTGAAATTGTTTGGTCAGGAGAAGCAAGAGCAAGTGAAATCAGGTTATGCACCTGCGAATGGATTAAAAATGTATTATGAAATTCACGGTGCCGGACAGCCGACAATCCTGATCCATGGAGGTTTCGGCTCACTTGATATGTTTGGACCAAATCTTACCGAGCTGGCAAAAAACCGCCAGGTCATCGCGATAGACTTGCAGGCGCATGGACGAACCGCAGATATTGATCGTCCAATGAGTTTCGAGGCATTCGCAGACGATATCGCCGAATTGTTGAAATATCTTAAAATTCAAAAGGCGGATATCGTGGGATATTCAGTTGGTGGAAGTACCGCGATACAGTTTGCTATTCGCCACCCGGAGATGGCGCGCAAGGTTGTAGCGGTTTCATGCGGATTTAACAATAGCGGTTTTTACCCGGAAATTCGTACGCAGCAAAAACAAATAGTGCCACAAAATGCAGAGGGTATGAAGCAGCTGCCGCTCTACCAAAACTATACAAAGCTTGCTCCAAGACCGCAGGATTGGCCCATATTGATTACAAAACTCGGCCGCCTGATCAATAAGGAATTTGACTATTCGAATGATATCAAAAACATTAAGGTTCCCATCATGCTCATATATGGCGACGCCGATCTCATTGCGCCGGTCCATGCAATTGCATTTTTCGCATTACTTGGCGGTGGTCAGCGCGATGGTGGTTGGGACGGATCGGGTGTTTCGAATGCCAGGTTAGCTATTTTGCCGGGAATAACTCACTATAATATATTTATCAGCCCGGCGCTTCCTCAAATGATTGTTCCGTATTTGGATGCCGAAGGGAATCGGTAAATGAACACAAAATCAACCTGGTCCGGATCCGATCGTAAACTGATATTAATTATTTCTTTTTTCAAAACAAGTCCCTATCGCCATGTGTTCGATATCCGTGCAAATCCCCCATATCGGCAGAATCCGCGATTGCCCTAACTTCGTATATAGAATCCTTCTAACTGACAAAAAATGGACAACAAGGGTCTTCTCTTTATTCCTGATATCAGCGGCTTCACAAGGTTTGTGAGCGAAACTGAAATTGATCACAGCAAAATGATTATCCAGGAACTGCTGGAACTGTTGATCAATGCCAACAAGATCAATCTTGAAATTTCAGAAATTGAAGGCGACGCAATCCTGTTTTATAAGTTTGGAAATTGTCCCGATTTGAAAGAAGTCTACCAACAGGTTGAAAATATGTTCTGCGAATTTCATAAACATCTTGCTTCGTATGAGCTTCGCCGTTTCTGCCAGTGCAAAGCGTGTTTGTCTGCCGTTGATCTCACTTTGAAAGTCATCACGCACTACGGGGAGTTTACGGGATATAACGTGAAAAATTTTAATAAACTGATTGGTAAAGATGTGATCGTCGCTCACCAACTTCTAAAGAATGATATCGAGAATCATGAGTATTGGCTCGTAACAAAAAATTTGCTTGAGAATAACCAGCTAAATTTCAGCAATGGCATTACATGGAACGCCAGTGCGAAGAAAACGGAGAGTGGTGAGATTCCTTTTCACTACACAGCATTGAGCCATCTCAAAGAGAATATTCCGCCACCAGTGCCACTTCAATTTGATTTGTCGAAAAAATTAAAAGTCGCGTCTGCATCGCAGATATACAACACGCATATTATTCAACTCTTCCATGCATCCGGAAATCCGAATTATCGGAATCGCTGGCAGGACGGAGTGCAAAAAGTTGAGGAACAAAATCATTTCCTGCCAAGAGTTGGAATGAAATATCGTTTTACATTGGAAAATGGAACTGCCAGTTATTTTGCCAGCAGTTTTTTATTTCAGCCCGAACATATCGAATTCAGCGAAACCGATGAAAATAGCGGAACGATATTTTATTTTACTGTTGAAAAAATTGACGACGAAAAAACAAAACTTACGATCGATCAATATGCTAAGAAAAATTTCTTCAGCCGGTTCTCATATAATACCGAAAAAAAGAAAAAGATTGAAGCGTCATTGAAAAGATCGCTCAAAAGCCTTGAAAAACTGGTATCGGAACTAAATGTGCCGGCGGAGTATTAATCAACTTTGGTCGACCTTAAACATTCACTACTTTCTTCCATCCGAATTTTTCTATGAACATTGACGGGTTAATATTCGACCTCGACGGCACATTGTGGGACGCATCAACCTCCTGCGCCATGGCCTGGAACAGCGCGCTCAAAAAAACAAACATAGAAAATATTGAGGTCACGGAAGAAATGGTATCAGGTTTCTCGGGCAAATTACTTGAAACAATCTTTGCAGAGAATTTTCAATTTGTATCGCGTGAAAAATTAAATGAACTGGCTATTGTTTACGAAAGGGAAGAAGCGGTTTTTATGAAAATGCTCGGCGGCGATTTGTATCCCGGGATAAAAGAACAGTTGCCGCATCTTGCAAATACCTTCAGGTTATTTATCGTCAGCAATTGTATGAAAGGGTATATCGAAAATTTTTTACTCTTTCATCGGCTCGAATCATTTTTCACCGACTATA
>Ga0163162_10001382_pt1 | contig 22587 bp, 17 predicted proteins | sample S55metaG_FD_115310 | JGI IMG/M metagenome (GOLD analysis project Ga0163162, IMG submission 115310) | Switchgrass rhizosphere microbial communities from Kellogg Biological Station, Michigan, USA - S5-5 metaG | ecosystem: Host-associated > Plants > Roots > Rhizosphere > Soil | place: USA...
CGGCCTAGGCGAGTCCAACCCCACAGGTTTGTGATTTTGAATGCATGTCGTAAATTATTGAGTGCGAACGGTCTGTACGAGCCGGAAACCCTGCCAGGATAGGCTCCAGGCCGCTGAAATCGGATGCGTCAACGGCAGACGTTACTGGTGCTGGCGCCCCGGACGAGTTTCGACAAACGATTGAGCAGCCGCGCTCCAAATGAAGACCCGCGGACTTGGTTGTGCCGCGGCGGTGGCCGGAACTGAGCCCACATAGAGTTTGGCGGTTATCTCTGGCGCCCCGGACTGGATGGCCACGCACGGGATGAATCCGTTGGAAAGAAAGTAGACACCTTTCCAGAGTTTGGGCACTCCTTCCACCAAAAGTGGCCGTCCATCGCGCCGTAGTTCCTCGCCTATACCAACGCAGGATCGTTGCGAAAGATGGGCTGTTTCTGTCCGCACCCGTAGATTATGCTCGAGCGCTCCCCACTGAAACACGATGAGGCTGGCGCCTAGCACTATGGCGAACTTCGGCTGGTCACAGCCTTGCAGCAAGATTCCCCAAAACAGTGCCAGTCCTAGGGTCGGCAGATATAGGACGCGGCCGCCGGCAAGATCAGAACTGATCAGGAGCAGGTGTTGCACCGGAAGTGCCGCCGCGAGAATCAGACCGAGCGAGGCCATAAGGCGTGCCCTATCCGCATGCAAGAGGCCCAGAAACAGCGCGGCGGCCATCAGCAAAAGCATCAACAACGATGCCACGATCAACCACTTCTCTGGTAAAACCGACCAGTTTAATGGAAACAGCAGCAATCCCCACAAGCGGAACAGCAGCGCATTGAGCGTGCGAAGCAGACTAAAGTTCAAAATGGTGGGGGTTCCATTCTCCATCCGATATCCACCGATCCCGCCCAGAAGCCAGCCCCGATGTATAAACACGATTGCGCAAATCGCGGTCATCATTCCGGCCAGTTTCACGATGCTCCGCGCAGCAATTCGGCGAAATGGAATCAAGCAGAGTGCCATCAAGGGGAGGGAAAATGCCGCTTCCTTGCTTAGCAGGGCGAGCAGCGTTGCGACAACCATCGTCGCAAACCACACAGGCTTTCTGTAGTCTACGAACTGGATCAGCGCGATGAGAGCGAGCAAGGAAAACAGGAACGCTAGCAGATCGAACCGCGCCGCCATCCATCCGGTGACTTCAGCATGGCTGGCATGAACCGCAAACACCAGGCCGGCAAAGATGGACGCCGCCCGGCTCAGTTTCAACTGCCGGCCTAAAACAAAAACCAGGATGCTATTGGCGGCATGGACCAATACGTTCCATAGATGCCATCGCAAGGATTCGAAGCCGGCCCACCGGTAATCGAGCCAGTAAGTTATGTGGCCGACCGGACGAAAGGAAAAATCATCCGCTGGCGGACGCACAAAAAAAGCATTTGTAATCATCTCACCCCAGGATCGGCTTGAAGAATTGCTGAGATGCCTGTAGTCATCAAAAAGAAATGGATCGCTGAGACCGGGGGCGTAGGCTATCGTCACGACGAGCGAAATCACAATGAAAGAGAGGACCACGTATCTTCCGTGCAGCAGGTAGTTTGGCTTGGATGCGACATCCGTCGGCCCACAGCGACGTCCGTACAGAACCGTTAGGATAACGAACGATACGAACGTAAAACTGCTCGCATTCAGAAATCCTCGACTGGGCGGCAAGGAAGAGGAAAACTCTGAAATGAGGCGCGTTAAAAGCGTGGCGCCCGCCACGGCAAACACAGCCAAAAGCAAGGCCGTTATCCCGCGCCTTATCGACGCCGAGAGAACGAATCGATTAACCGGCTGCATTCGGAGAATGTACCACGAGAGAATTCCGCCACAGGCGTGTTTTGCGATGACGATCGCGGGTCCTTTCCATAGTCCGGCACGCGTTTCGCCAAACGCGCGTTTGTCATCGAGGAAAGATTTTGGAGAGTCTATAATTATTGACAGGGAGGATTTCCGCCATGGCCGTGAATCCATCGCAGCGCCTCAAAGTCGATACTACCGTCGTTGCCTTAACCACCGCGCAGAGCGCCCTATGGCAGCTTGGAATGCCGATCCTCGATGCTGTCGCCGTCGCCAAGTACAAGAAACGCGCCAAACTCGTCATGCTCTGGCGCGCCATTCGCTGGCATCTCGTGGGCATGGCCGCCTTGGTTGCGCTCATGTGCATCGGGCGCCAGTGGAGCCGCGTCGCGACCCTTGCGGCCGCAGCAGTTCTACTCGCAACTCTTTTTGGATGGCTTGTGAATGCGTCCGAGCTTCTGTGGCAGACGATTGGCTACAGCACCTACCGTAGTCTCTATCCGGTTCCGCGCCATGTAGCGGCTGCGGCAGATGCGCTTCTATCTTCTGGCGTCTCTGAAAAACAGATCGGCGTCGAATATCTGAAGAACGATCCCATCCTGTATGTGGAGGATGCCGAGCAAGGCCACGGCGTCCAACGCTACGATCTCATCATCTGGTAACGGATGCACTGGGGCCGGCAAACTAGTCGGTCGATTCGGCAGCGCGGGTCTTCTTCGCAACCACGCTGATCTCTCCGCTGTTCTCTAAGATGGCGGTGTGAACTTCTTCCACGCAGGAGACTCCCGCCAGACGGAGGGCGGCGGCCAGTTCATGGTGAGTGATGCGAGCTTTCGCAACCACATCCTCGAACAACTTCCCGTTGTGAATAAGGATCTGGGGCCTGCCTTCGACCAGACTCTCAATCTTCTTGCTTTTGTAGGTGGCTACACCGACGCCATAATTCAGCCCGACAAGAGTAGCCGCTGAGACCAGGCCTCCGACCAGCGAGTTGTCGCCCCCGTTCATTGAGTTCTGAACCGCGTTTGACAGCACCAGCAGCAGGACCAGATCGAAAGGGGCCAGTTGGCCGACCTGTCGCTTTCCGGTAATCCGAAGAAGCACCAGCAAAAAGACGTACACCACCGCGCCGCGCACGACAAGTTCCCACAGCGGTATTGCAAGGTTAAACATAATTTATGCGAGCGTGATCGCTATTCCCTTTAAATGATTCCATGGGCAGCCGCCACGGAAAGCCTGTCTATTAGTCTATGCCTTTGGTGCTCAGGGTTGATGAATCGGGTGGCCTTCACGACCTGATTCTCCCGGAACCGGTGGCTGTTCGGGCAAGACGCGCTCGCGCAGCAGGTCTTCAAGATCGTCGATCTTTTCATACACCAGGTGCAGCTTTTCGGCCAGATTCCGAATCTCAGCTTCCGAACGCCGGTTTACATCGAAGTCCAACTGACCCCGGACACGATCCTTTTGGTCCTGGCGATTTTGGCTCATCATGATGACCGGGGCTTGAATCGCGGCCAGCATGGAAAGAAATAGATTTAACAAAATGAAAGGATAAGGGTCCCACGCCTTCTGCCCAAGGACAATATTGATCCCGGAGTAAACGATCAATACCGCGCCGAACAAAAGAATAAACGCCCAGGACCCTCCGAAGCGGGCCACTCCGTCGGCGATCCGCTGCGGCAAAGTAGATTTCTCTTCGATCACTTCGTTGGGATTGGGCATCGTCCGGTTTCGTATTAAGTCATGCGCGGAGTGAATCCGTCTGCTCAGCGCAGCCAATAAATCCATACCCGCATGCGGCTTGTTTTGCAGCAACGCAAAAATGTCATTGCGATCAATCTCAACACAGACGCTCTCCTCCCAGGCGATGGCGTCCGTCTGGTGCGGCGTCTGCTCAAAGAGCGAAGCAAAACCGAAGAAGTCTCCGGGAGCGGGCTCATCTACTGTGACTTCCTGGTGATCCTGATCCAACGTAGTTACGCGAACGGCACCCGAGACCAGCACGTAGGCTCTCCCGTCGGTGGATCCCGTTTTGTAAATGCGCTGACGCGGCGCGAAGGTCTTCAACTCGACCTGCGCCGCGAGAAGCGCGAGCTCGTCCTCATCCAAGAGAGCAAACAGGGGAACTTGCGCGAGTATGTCTGGGCTGGATGTCATTTCTGTTAACGTCCTCGGGTAACTTAACTCTGGTGCCCGTCAGAATCCCACAAACATTCGGGCAAAACAAGAGATCTCTTACTGTCAGGTAGACGTTGGCGATACCAGCCTGCCGTCTTTATTCAGTTCTGCGCCGCGCCAGATCCATCAGCGTGGCTTGAGTCCCCGATACTTCGGGTCCGCCGTCCGCGCCACCAGGTTCCAGCCGCGAGTACGTCCCATCCTTTTGCAACATCCAGGCCTGTCGGCGATCTCTCAGGCAGATGTCGAGGATCTCCCATAATCTTTCCTTCGCCTCTTTGGCGAGGATGGGTGCGACAATTTCCACGCGCTTGGAGAGATTGCGATACATCCAGTCCGCTGAGCCGATGTAGAATTCCCCCTGCGCCGGGTCTTCGAGCGCCGCGGCGAAATGGAAAATGCGGGAATGTTCCAGGAAGCGTCCGATGATGGACCGAACCCGCACACCCTCGGTCCGTCCGGGAACGCCGGGCCGGAGGCAGCAGAACCCGCGAATAATCAGCTCCACTGGAACTCCCGTCGTCGCAGCATCGCAAAGAGCTTCGATGACCTCCGGATCTTCCAGTTGGTTCATCTTCGCGACAATGCGCGCCGGAAGATTGGCTTTCTTATTCGCGATTTCTCTTCGAATCAGCTCGATGATGCGCGGACGCATGGTGACGGGCGCCATGAAAAGCTTAGTGCAAGCGGGTGTCTGGGAGTGTCCTGTCAGAAAGTGAAACAGTTTGACTACATCCTGCGTGATCGCGGCATTGCATGTGAACAGTCCGATATCTGCGTAGAGGCGGGCAGTACGCGCGTGGTAATTCCCGGTGCCCATGTGGACGTAGCTGCGGAGTCCCGACGCCTCCTTGCGGACCACCAGTGCCAGTTTCGCGTGCGTCTTCAAACCCTGTAGGCCAAACGTGACGTGAGCGCCGGCGCGCTCCAGCTCCGCGGCCCAATGCAGATTCCGCTCCTCGTCAAAGCGAGCTTTGATTTCAATCACGCAGGCCACCTGCTTGCCGCTCTCCGCAGCCTTTACCAAGGACTGCACGAACGGTGTATCGTCTCCGATTCGGTATGCGGTCATCTTGACGGCAACCGTTTCCGGATCCTGGGCCGCCGCGGCGATGAATTCTTCGACGCTGTCTTCGAAACTGTCGTACGGATGATGCACCAGCAGGTCGTTGGCCCGAATGGCCGCGAAGATATCCTGGCAGTCCTCGATAGCGGCCGGCGTCAGCGGGCTCCACGCCGGATCTCGTAGCGCGGGAATCGGCAATTGGGCGATCTGGAACAGGGAAGTGTAATCCAATTCGCCGGGCGAATCGTATACATCCACCGGCGAGAGCTCAAACCGTTCTTGCAGCATCTCCCGGATCGACGGATCGGAACCAGCTGCGAATTCGATTCTCACTACCGGTTCGTAGCGGCGCAGCCGCACTTGCTCTCGCACCTGCTCGCGCAGCGTTTCGTCGGAATCATCGTCGATTTCCACTTCCGCGTCGCGCGTGATACGGAAAAACGTAGTTCCGGAAAGCTTCATCCCGCCGTAGAGCTTGCACACATTGCCGCGGATCACTTCGTACAGCGGAACGAACACTCTTTGCCCGGGGGGCGCGGTGGTTTCAAGCGCGATCCACTGCTTGAGCACAGAAGGTACTTTCACCCGCGCATAAGAAGTCGTGTCCTTTTGTGGATCCGTTAGAAGGAATGCCAGGGACGTCGATAGATTGGAAATAAATGGAAAAGGATGCGCTGGATCGAATACCAGAGGCGTCAGAGCCGGCGAGATCTGGGAATCGAAGTATGCGCCCGCCTCGGCTTGTTGAACGCCGGTCAACTCATCCCATTTCAGAAGGTGGACTCCGTAACTCGCTAACCCGGGGATGATCGTATTCCGGAAGCATGCGGCCTGCTCGTGAAGGCTGCGAATAATTCGTTCCCTCACTCTTCCCAGCAATTCGGCGCGCTCCGGGGTGGATGCCTTGCGGAGCACCGCGACGCGTTTCATGACGAACTCGTCCAGGTTCGAAGTAACAATGGCCAGGAACTTGGCCCTCTCGAGCAGGGGCGTCCGTTGATCGAGCGCTTCCGCGAGCACCCGTTCGTTGAAATCCAGCCACCCCAAATCGCGATCGATCCAGACGTCCCCCAGCGTCGGGGACACTTCCCGATTCAAAACCCCTTCATCGCCAATCGACACCATTGAAGGTGCAGCGCTCATCGCATGTCTCTCCCCGGAACTATTGTTCCCGGCTCGGTCAAGTCGCTGGGGCGCTGAACGCGGCTCCGCGCGACTAGCCTTGCGAAGCACCGTGGCCGCCAAAAGGCATTATTTCATGGCCGGGGGACGCTAAGCTGCGAATTAGTTTAGCGTTCTGATGGTGACAGAATGATGAATCGACGCCCATATCATATGCCACTGACACTCGTCGGGAGTTCTGGGCGTACTGTCCTTATCTCCCGTTCCGCCCGCTCGTAACTTGGGAGGCTGGTTTTTCACACACGTCCTCTTGTCGAAACTGTAATTCGTAGAGCTTCGCGTAGAGACCGCCCGCTGGGAGAAGTTCCTCGTGCGTCCCGCTTTCGACGATCCGCCCGTCTTCGACGACGAAAATTCTATTGGCTCGCCGGATCGTCGAAAAGCGATGAGCAATCACAATCGCGGTTTTACCCTGGATTAACCGGTCGAGAGCCTCGAAGACCAATTCCTCGGAAGCCGCATCCAATCCGGAGCTGGGCTCGTCCATGATCAATATCGGAGTATCGCGAATAATGGCCCGGGCGATCGCGATCCGCTGCCGCTGGCCACCTGACAGCGTAACGCCTCGCTCCCCAACCATGGTGTCGTAACCCTCCGGCAGGCCCGAGATGAACTCGTGAGCGTTAGCAAGTTCAGCGGCGCGGCGAACTTCGTCGCGCGTGGCATCCGGTTTGCCATAGGCGATGTTCTGCCAGATCGGAGCATGGAACAAGATGTTTTCCTGCAGCACGAAGCTGATCTGATCGTGCAGCGACTTTTGCTCGAAATCGCGGATGTCTGTTCCGTCGATGACGACTTTCCCGCTGTTGGGATCGTAGAAGCGGCCCATCAATGCGGCAATGGTGGTCTTGCCGGAACCGGTCGGACCCACCAGCGCCGTCATTTGGCCCGCTTCGGCTTTTAAAGTGACATCCGTAAGAACCTGCCGATCGGTGGCGTAACCGAAGTCAACGTTCTCGAATTCTATTTCTCCTTGCAATGGCGGAGCGTGACGGGCTCCGGGACGGTCCTGAACTGCAGGCGACGTTTCCATCACTTCGCGGATACGTTCATAGCCTACGGCCGCCTTGGTGAATCCATCCGTCATCTTGGCGAAATCCTGCAGCGGTTTGTACATCTTGCCGAGATACCAAATGAACACCACCAGCGAACCGGCCGACAAAGCCCCGCCGACGACCAGTTTCCCTCCATACCAAAGCACGAGCGCGGTTCCCAACGACACGACAATGCCAACCAGCGGCGATAGCTTGGCCTTGAGGCTGCGCGCGCGAAGGGCCAAGTGCACACTTTCGGCGCTCTCCTGCTCCAGCCGCTGTTGCTCATACTCCTCACGGCCAAATGCTTTGACGACACCGATGGCGGACAACACTTCCTGAAGAAGCGAGACGATCTCGCCCTCTTTCCGCCTCACATCGCGCGAGGCGGTCTTGCTGCGGCGAGTGTAGAAGTAAGACACGCCAAACAGCAGCGGCGTTATCGAAAGCGCAAGCAGCGTGAATCTCCAATTGAGATAGAACATCACGCCCGCCATGCCGGCCAACGTGATCACGTCGACAACCAAGCCCAGAAGGTCGGAGACGATGAACGATTGAATCGCATCGACATCGCTGGTCATGCGGCTGATCAGATCGCCGGTTCGTTTCTGGGTATGAAACCCTAGCGACAGATGTTGAACGTGGCGGTAGACCCGCCGCCGCAGATCGTGCATGATCCACTGGCCCGCGCTGGTGGTCGAAAGTTTCTCAATATACGAAAATGCCGCGTTAAGGATCGCGACCACGACAACCGCGATCGCCGCCAGTTCCAGAGTCGCCATCTTGTTGGCGGTAAGTGCCGCTGGAAGGCGGCTCGCCAACCACGCCGGGAGCGGTTTCGATCCGCTCACACTGTCGAACACAATCTTGAGCGGCCAAGGCTCGAGCAGCCCTGTAAGCCCCTCTCCGATCACGGCAAGCACGGCAATGCTGAGTGAGCCCGCATAAGGCCTCACCAGCCGCGCCAGCTTCAAACCATCGCTCGAGGAGATCTTAGGAAGGTTCATCGCTGATGGATGCTCGCGCGCTACGCTCGCGCCGAGCGTTTCCGGACAATGCCGGACACCGCTTCTTCCACGGCGTTTTTGACGACGTCCGTGAGATTGTGCCGCAGGTCGTTGCTGCGAAGATCGAAATTCGGAAGGTCGCCTACGGCGTGTTTCAATGCGTTTTCGACGATCGGCGTCAAGGGCAGTTCCCGAACGATCGCTTTTACAGTTTTTTTGAGCGCTTTGGCGCTTTCCGTTACTTCTTTCCCCTCTTTCGCGGAGCCCTCGTGAGCCGGCTCCAGGCCCGCCCAATCACTTTCAAATACTTTGACCAGGGAATGCACGATATCGTGATCCCGCACGAACATGCCTAGTTCGCGCCGCCGGTCGAGCTCGTGTTCGCGGAGGCTTTGGCTGCCCAAAAAGGCTTCGCGTCGATCGCGTAAGATCGTTCGGGTGTGAAACCGCATACGCATCAGGTGGCCTGGGTCGAAGTCATCGGATGGTTTGACCACTCGTCCGATGATCCGAATCTCGACACCTTGCCGTGCCCGGTCGCGCAGCAGCCGGATCATCGCACGATCGCTAATTTCGGGATCGTAAATGAGCAACTGTTTTTCCGCGCCCTTGATGAAATGCGACAACTGCTCACGGGCGTTCAGCGGACTTACGACGAAACTCTTCAATGCCGGTTTGTAGGGCTGCCGCCGAACGTCGGCGTAGAACAGCTTGCTGGCTTCCTCGACGGCTTCCGGATCGTCGACCACCAAGGCGAAGCTGCGGCTGTGCTCGATGTCGAGGTGCGTGTAGTTAAAGGTCAGTACGTAGAGGACCCGGCGGTCCACGATCATGAACTTGTAGTGGTGCCGGAGAAGATCATCGCCCGTTCTTGAAACCTCAATTCCGGCGGGGAGAAGCTCCATTTCCAGTTTTCGCAGGCCTTTCTCTGCGCCGTGATTGGTATTCGCGATTAGCGCGTGGACCGCTACCCCCCGATCCACCGCCCTCTCCAGCGCGCTCTTCACCCCCTCGTGATCGAATCGGAAAATCGCGATCTCTACGCTCTTCTTGGCTCCGTCGATTTCCTTAATCAGGGGGTCTGCGCCGGCTTCCGGCTCGATCAGAAGTTTCATTTCGCTGCCCGCTCTACCTCTGGAAGTTGCGCCACGTTCTGCAGTTGCACAATTCGTTGCCGGATCAATCGCGCATACTCTCGCGCCACCGCCTCGGATGCTCCGCTCGCAGCCATGCCCGTCTTGAGATCGTCGTCGCTGATTCTCGAGAGGTATCTCAGTATCCAACGAACGTCCTCGACACCTACTCCGGCCGTAATATCGTTTCCGTGCCGGCCTTTGTAGCGCCAGCGGAGTCTCCCGTCCGAGCCGCGGCGAACGAAGTTGCGAGTTTCCAAGCGATATCCTTCCCAGTCCCAGCGGTCGCGTTTGAAGACAAAGCCGGCTCGGCCGAAGGAAGCGCCCCAATCGGTTACGGCATACCGGGCAGCAGAGTTTTTACCTGCACCGCCGCGAAGAATTCCGGTGTTGCTGCCCTTCCCATTACGTGAATCTTTGGTATCCCAGTTAGAGGTAAGCATCGCAAGAATCTTGAGTCCCCCAAGTTCGCGGGAGCCGACAAACGGATTGACTGCCCACGACCAAGCCCCGTCATTGCTCTCTTTCTCGGAGTCATTATCCTCCAATTTGAACCTGGCTTGAGTAAACGATCCGTTCTTGGCAATGAAGTGTTTTGCCCGCTTCAAATTGTGAACATCCAGGATCGTGCCGGCCTTCACGAAGTAGGTTGGTTCCGCGGCGTAGCCGAGGGAGCTTACGAGTCGCGATTGAAACGTATCCGTATGGGATTCAGACCCGAACTTCACGTTCCAGCGTCTTCCCCGGTCGTCTTTAACCTCGACCTTGGGGTTGGTCCCTCCAAATTTCTCTTTGACGAAGTGAAACGGGGGTTGAGGGGCCAGTCCCTGGCCGCCCGGACCCCAGATCCAGTCGGAAGTGCTGAGTCGTGGCGGTTCCTGCCAAAGCACTTGTGCGGTAGTACAACTGGCAGCTAACGCGCACAGCGCAAGCGTTCGGGCAAGCATCGAGCTAGTCCTTGTGAAAACGCCGCTTCATGTCCGGCCAGAATTCACGAAATACATTAAAGCCCGCTTGGGTGCCCATATTGAGGCCAAACGCAACCGCACCATCCCCGGCGCTATTTTTGCTGGGCGGTTGCCATTCGCGACCAATGAAGGCAGCCCCGGCGGAGCCGCCGATCCGGGAGAAGGAGATAAACCGGTTGCCGTTATCGTGCCGTGCCAGAAATGTGCTCATGACCGCGTACTTTGCCCGGCGAAGAAAACCGGTCTCGCCGGATGCGAAGTAGCGGTTGTCTTCGTGGAGCGCCGCGGATACCCCGTATTCCAAGGTGTTGCGAATCACGTGCTGCGCAAAGACATTTCCCACGCGCTTGCCGTACGCTTCAGCCCCGCCGCCCCATTCTTTGGGGGTATTTGTCGCTTGCGACAATCCCGCGCCGGCAGCTGCGGTGACGATGGATTCGACGCTGACGAGCCCGGTAACATAGTGGCCAAGCCGCTCTTGGCGGGTCATAGGCGTAAATTGCTGAGGCGGTGGAGTCGAGTTGTCCTGGAGAGAATCACCCGCGGGAAGGTCAGCTGCGTAGACCGAAGTGATTGAAATCGTTGCCCCAAGAAGAACGTAAGCGGTAACGCGAAAAACCGTTTTTGTGATATTCATATGCCCTTCCGAAATCGGCACCAGCGTTTGCAAGCGCCATCTGACAAATGATGAGGCAGCCTCGCCGGATTTTGTTGGTCTGAAAAATTTTCCGATGCACGGGGCCAATAAACAATTGGGCGGACGCACTCTTGTTGGATGAAGCCGGTCTTTAAATGTTGCGCGCCCGGCGGCCTGCCCTAATACGTCAACGGATGCTCTCGAATGGATTGGCACTCGGTTACTTTCCTGGCACAGTGTCAGCGGGGTGTCGCGTAACGACGATATTTCGACACGCGGAGGAGGGAACGCGAAGCGAATCGCTTTAGATCGAGCCGTGATGGTGGTGGCTCAGTTGCAGGCCTTGGGATCCATGGCGAAAGTGTACGATGCCGAATACTGTACGTACGGGCCCGGCTACGAAAACGCTCGGGACCTGACACTTGCTCCTAACGGCGGGGGGGAGGCGCTGGTCGAAGCCAAATGGCAGGGTTTGCTGGCTGGATCCGACCGCGCATTGGTGTAACTAGAATGACTCCTCTATCGCTCCGATCGGAAACCTGGCACGAGAATGTATCCGCCGATGAGTGGCTTTCCACTTCAATTGTTCATGATCTCCGTAACCCGCTTGGGACAGTCTGCGCAGCCGCCGAAATGTTGATGGAACTCGATCCGGCGCCGAATCAAGTGAAGCGGCTCGCCAGGAACATATTTCGCGCAGCCGGCCGCATGCGGGAACTGTTGACAGATCTCCACAGCGTCACCCGAGGCGAAAGAGTAGCCGCTGAGATGTGTGACGTCCGCGAAATCATTGCCGCGGCATCCGATGCAGCATCGGCGATTACGAAGAAGCACAATGTACAGATTCTGCTGGAAATATCCGAGGGGATAGAGTTGCCGCTCATACGCTCCCGTATAGAGCGCGTGTTCTTTAACCTGATTGCCAATTCTGTTGAGGCCATGCCCACCGGGGGGACAGTTTACATCGTATGCCGGAAAGCTCATCGCTGCGTGCTGATCGAGGTTGAGGATACAGGGCCCGGAATTCCGCATGGGATTCGCGACCGGTTGTTCGAACCTTTCGTGACAGAAGGCAAGCAAGACGGCCTTGGACTTGGGCTGGCCCTTTCTCGCCTGACTCTTCTTAACCACGGCGGCGATATTTGGGCGGAGCCGGCCAGCGGTGCTCGTTTTGTGATCCGCCTCCCGCTCAATAGCCGTAGCGATGTAGATGTATCGGAATCCACCATAAAGACAGTGCCTCGCACCGTCGCCCGTTTTCGCGTCCGCCGGGCAGATTGTGGAGCGATGATGAAAGCGAGCGCCGCAAACCGCAGCCGCATTAAGCGTGCGTGAGATCCAGGTAGAGGCCTAAAGCCTCCTTCACCCACGCCCATTTCGTTTTTGCGTCCGCAAACAAACATTGAGGGGACGCGCTCTTCCTGTGTGAAGCCGGTTCTTATATGGTGCGCGCCCGGCGGCGCGGCAACACAACGGCACAACGCATAAGTATGGACAATCAATTTCCCGTGATCTACATCGCACGGCACGGCGAAACGGCGTGGACCATCACAGGCCAACACACTGGACTGACGGATCTCCCCCTTACTCCACAGGGCGAAAAGAACGCGCAAGCACTAGCGGAACCGCTGAAGGGAATGATTTTTGCAAAGGTTCTGACCAGCCCTCTTCAGCGCGCGAGGAAAACCTGTGCCTTGGCCGGATTCGGATCCGTTGCCGAAGTCGAGAACGACCTGGTCGAGTGGGACTACGGCCAATATGAAGGGCTCCGGTCCGCGGAGATCCACGCAAAGCGCCCCGATTGGCAGCTATTTCGCGATGGCGCTCCGGGAGGCGAATCGCCAAGCCAGGTGATGGCGCGCGCCGATAAAGTCTGGAAGCGTGTGCGGGAGATCAAAGGAAATGTGTTGCTTTTCACCAGCGGACATTTTATTCGCGTCTTAGCGGCGCGTTGGATTGGGCTCGAACCATCGGTACACAGCAACTCCTTTCTGCTCAGCACGGCGAGCCTGAGCGCGGTGGGGTACGACCAAGATCGTTCCCGCCCCGTGATCCGGCTATGGAACGACACGCATCACGTCCGCACATAACTGCCATCGAAGGAAGACTCAATGAGCACAACTCAGGCCAGCAAAGCTCCGCTATCCGAACAAGATCAAAAAAACACCAAACTCCTGGAGCAATACGGAGCGGGTCCGATTCATTTCGCCGGCACGGATAGCGGCTTATATGAACGGCACCTTCTTTTTGACAACGTCATCAACCAGGCCGCCGCCAAGGCGCGCGACCGTTTCGAGGCCTTCGCCCGCTCCGGGCGGGACGTTCTTTCACAGCGCTGGACGCTCACGGAGAATACTTACGCGCGCGAAAACCCCAAGCGCATCTATTACCTCTCAATGGAGTTCCTCATCGGCCGTTCGCTCGCCAATAACGTGACGAATCTGCTGCTCAATCCGGTGGTGAATGAAGCTGTCCGGCAGAAAAATTTGGATTGGATCGAGCTCCTCGAGCAGGAACCTGACGCCGCACTGGGCAATGGCGGGCTGGGCCGGCTGGCAGCTTGCTTTCTCGAATCCATGGCCACCATGCAACTCCCGGCCATGGGGTACGGCCTGCGTTACGAATACGGCATCTTCAAACAAACCATAAAGGACGGTTGGCAACTGGAGAAGCCAGATAATTGGCTCCGCCACCAGGACCCCTGGGAGGTCGCTCGCCCCCATGAGAAGGTCGAAGTTAAGTTGAACTGCTCGTTCGAGATAACGGGCGGAACTTTGCATGCAATCCCTGGACGCCCTTCCACTCTCATCGGGATCCCTTTCGACAGGCCCGTGGTCGGATACGGAGGCAAGACCATCAATACGCTCCGCCTGTGGGCCGCTGGGGCGCCGGATTACTTCGATTTTCAGGCATTTAGCCATGGGGATTTCGTGGGCGCTGTCGCCGAGAGGCTCGAAGCGGAGTCTCTGACCCGCGTACTCTACCCCGACGATTCGACCACTCAGGGACAAGGCTTGCGCTTCGTGCAGGAATATTTTCTGGTTGCTTGCTCGCTGGCGGATCTGGTCCGGCGTTTCCGGCGGAGCAACACGCCTTGGAGCGCGTTTCCCGAAAAGGTCGCCATTCAGCTCAACGACACCCATCCGACGATGTCGATTCCGGAGCTCATGCGGATCCTACTGGACGAAGAGCATCTGGGATGGGACGAAGCCTGGGACATCACTCAGAAGACCTTCGGTTACACCAACCACACACTGCTCCCCGAAGCCTTGGAGAAGTGGCCTCTCGCGTGGTTTGAATGGATGATACCGCGGCAGCTTGAGATCATCTTAGAAATCAATCGTCGCCTGCTGGATGCGGTGCGGGCGCAGGTCCCCGGCGGCGACCATGGGCCCGTCGAGGAAATTGTTCAACGCGTGAGCCTGGTGGACGAAAGCGGCGACCGGAAGATCAGGATGGCGAACCTCGCGATTGTCGGCTCGCACAGCACCAACGGGGTTGCCGCGATCCACACTGGGCTCCTGCGCACGACTACCGTGAAGGAACTGGCCAACCTGTTCCCCGAGCGTTTTAGCAACAAGACCAACGGAGTCACGCCCCGGCGCTGGCTGCTGTTATCGAATCCATCGCTTGCAAACAGTATTACGGAGGCAATTGGCGAAGGATGGATCACCGACCTCGGTCAATTGCGCCGCCTCACGCCGCTGGCCGACGACAAGGCCTTCCGCCAGGCATTCCTCAAGGCCAAGCGCGACTCCAAGGTACGGTTTTCCGACTGGTTAAAGTCGACCTCCGGGGTATCGATTAACCCCGATACCATCTTCGATTCCCAGATCAAGCGCATTCACGAGTACAAGCGTCAGTTACTGAATGCCCTGCGCATTGTCATTGACTACAACCGGCTTCGTGAGAACCCCACTCTGGACATTGCTCCACGAACGTTCTTGTTCTCGGGCAAGGCTGCGCCGGCGTATCACTTGGCCAAACTCATCATCAAGTTCATCAACAACTTGGCCTTCACCATCGATAAGGATCCAGCGGTGAGGGACCGCCTGAAGGTGGTCTTTCTGCCCGAATATAGTGTTTCGCTCGCCGAGCGGCTGATACCCGCCTGCGATGTTTCGAACCAGATTTCGACGGCCGGCTATGAGGCCAGCGGCACCAGCAACATGAAGTTCATGATGAACGGTGCTTTGACGGTCGGCACACGCGATGGCGCGACCATCGAGATGGCTGAGGAAGCCGGCGAGGAGAATTTCTTCATGTTTGGCCTAACCACCGAACAAGTCGCGGGCAGCCGGTCGTGGTACAACCCGAAGTGGCATTACGACAATGAACCTGAGACCCGCGCGGCCTTGGATCTGATCTTTTCCGATCATTTTAGCCCTGAGGAACCAGGTATCTTCGAGCCATTGCGTAACACCTTGTTAACTCAAGGGGATTACTATATGCACTTGGCGGATCTGACATCCTACGTTCAGGCCCAGGAGCGGCTCGGCGAGCTGTATGCGGATTCCGGCGGATGGGCGAGGAAGGCCATTTTGAATGTCGCCGGCTCCGGAAAATTTTCGAGCGATCGAACAATCGCGGAGTACGCAACCGGCATCTGGGGAGTGAAGCCATGTCCGGTGTCGTAGAAACTCATCCTGGCGCGAGCCTCTCACCGCTCGCGGGCAAGCCTGCGCCTAAGGAGATGTTGGTCGACCTGGCCCGGCTTGAGCGCGAGTACTATGAGCGCCGTCCGGACGTACAGAATCCGAACCAGATGGTCATCTTCGGAACCAGCGGCCACCGCGGCTCGCCGTATTCCAACAGTTTCACCGAGGCTCACCTTCTCGCCATCACGCAAGCGGTTTGCGATTACCGGCGTTCCCAAGGCACGGATGGCCCGCTCTACATGGGCAAGGACACGCACGCATTGTCCGATCCCGCGCAGCGGACCGCGCTCGAGGTCCTGGCGGCAAACGGCGTCGAGACCATCATTCAGCAGAACAACGGCGTGACTCCGACGCCGGTCATCTCACGAGCGATTCTGGTTTACAATCGCGGCCGAAAAGAGCACCTCGCCGACGGCATCGTGATCACTCCCTCGCACAATCCTCCCGAGGATGGCGGCGTCAAGTACAACCCTTCGAATGGCGGTCCGGCGGACACGGACGTGACCCATTGGATCGAGGGCCGCGCAAATGACTTGCTCCGGAACGGCAATGCCGGGGTGAAGCGCGTCGGATACAACGAAGCCCTCAAGGCCTCGACTACCCATCAAGAAGATTTCGTCATCCCCTACGTGCGCGACCTGGGGAACGTGGTTGATATCGACGCGATTCGCGGCGCCGGCCTCAAGCTGGGCGTAGATCCGCTGGGAGGCGCAGCGCTCTCCTACTGGGAACCCATCAACTCTATTTACGGCCTGGACGTCACGGTAGTGAATCCGATCCTGGATCCGGCCTTCGCTTTCATGACGGTGGATCATGACGGCAAGATTCGCATGGACTGCTCCAGCCCGTACGCGATGGCGCGGTTGGTCGGGCTCAAAGATAAATTTCAGGTGGCGTTTGCCAACGATCCGGATTCGGACCGCCACGGGATCGTCACGCCGTCGGCAGGCTTGATGAACCCGAATCACTTTCTTGCCGTTGCGATCGGTTACCTGTTGACGCATCGGCCCAAGTGGCCCGCGCACGTTGTGGTTGGCAAGACGGCAGTCAGCAGCAGCATGATCGACAGAGTAGTGATGAAGCTTCGGCGCACGCTGTCTGAAGTTCCTGTCGGGTTCAAATGGTTTGTGCCGGGATTGTTCGACGGCTCATGGTGTTTCGGCGGAGAGGAGAGTGCGGGCGCCAGCTTTTTGCGGCTCGACGGCTCCGTGTGGACCACCGACAAGGACGGCCCGATCATGGACCTGCTTGCCGCGGAGATCGCTGCTCGAACCGGTAAGGATCCCGGGGAGCACTATCGAGATTTGACCGCTGAGTTCGGCACGCCCTATTACACCCGCATCGATGCGCCGGCCACCCCGGAGCAGAAGGCAAAGCTGCGGAAGCTTTCGCCGGAAGCGGTGGTGGAATCGAGCCTCGCGGGCGATCCGATCACAGCCAAGTTAACGCGGGCTCCAGGAAACGGCGCACCCATCGATGGGCTCAAAGTGACCACCGCGCACGGCTGGTTTGCGGCCCGGCCCTCGGGGACCGAAAACGTCTACAAGATCTATGCCGAGAGCTTTCAGAATGAAGCGCACCTGAGCACAATCCTGACCGAGGCGGAAGCTATCGTGAACCAGGCGTTGACTTCGGAGGCGGCTCGATCATGACGCAGGTGTTTCCTCCGGAGTACCGCGGCGCCGGCCTCTTGCTGCACGTCACCTCGTTGCCTTCGCGGCACGGAATTGGCGACCTAGGGCCCGCTGCGTTCAGCTGGATCGATCGCCTTTGTGACGCAGGTCAGAGCTGGTGGCAGTCGCTGCCACTGGGGCCGACGGGATATGCGAATTCTCCCTACCAGGAGCTGTCCTCTTTTGCAGGCAACTGGCTGCTCATCAGTCCGGAGGCGCTGATTGAAGAGGGACTCGTAAGCGCCAGCGACTGCGAGGGCCGTTCATTCCCGGCAGATTTCGTGGACTACGAGGCGGTCGCGACATTCAAGCGATCGCTAATTGAAAAGGCCTGGGACAATTTCGCTCGCGGCGTACGTCCCGGACTGCGGCCGGCTTATGAACAGTTTTGCAATTCCCAGTCACATTGGCTTGACGACTACGCACTTTTTCGCGCGCTGAAAATCAGATACAACGGCGCCTACTACCTGGACTGGCCGGCGGAGCTGGTGCGGCGAGTACCGGCAGCGATGGCTCAAGCCCGACAGGAGCTGAACGCGGAAATTCAGAAAGTTTGTTTTTCACAATTTCTCTTATTTCGCCAAGCTGGAAGGCTGAAAGAATACGCCCGATGCAAGGGTATACGGCTCATTGGCGACCTGCCGTTTTTTGTCTCTCCCGACTCTAGCGACGTATGGGGCAACCCGGAACTGTTCCAGTTGGATGCGCAACGCCGGCCCCGCTTTGTCGCCGGCGTGCCTCCCGACTATTTCAGCGCACAAGGGCAGCTGTGGGGCAATCCGGTGTACGACTGGGACGCGCTTAAGCGAACTGGTTATCGCTGGTGCCTCGATCGGCTGCGCGCCTTGCTGGAACACGTGGATATAATCCGGCTCGATCACTTCCGCGCGTTCGCTGCGGCCTGGCACATACCCGCCGGTGCGCCGACCGCACAGTCCGGAACTTGGGTGAGCGGTCCGAGCGCCGATTTCCTTGAAGCTGTGAAACGCGAGTTCGGCGCGCTGCCGTTTATCGCCGAAGATCTCGGCATGATTACGCCGGATGTGCCGGCTCTGCGCGACCGTTACCAGTTGCCCGGAATGCGAGTCCTTCAGTTCGGCTTCGATGGGGACTCCCACAATACGCACCTGCCGCAAAACTACGTGCACAACGCCGTCGGCTATACCGGGACGCACGACAATAACACGACGCGGGGCTGGTTCGAAGCGCTCCCCGACAGCCAGAAGCAAATTGTGCGGAATTACCTGGGGCGATCGTCAGACGCGCCGGGTGGAATTACGGCGGCTTTAATGGATGCAGTGTGGTCTTCGCCGGCTGCCCTGGCAATTGCGCCTTTACAGGACTTGCTGGACCTGGGCGCCGAGGCACGCATGAATGTGCCGGGCCGCGCGGAGGGCAACTGGCAATGGCGATCCACGGAAGACATGCTGTCCGGACCCGCTTTCGACCGGTTGTTCGATCTGACAAGAGCGTCCGGCCGGCAGAATAATGTAGCCGCAAACGCTGGCGCCGCGGGCGCTGCGCATTGCGAACCAATTCCTTCGACAGTGTACTGAGGTGAACATGAAAGCGACAAAACAACTAAACGACCTGGGCCAGAGCTTGTGGCTCGACAACATCACGCGCGATTTACTCGACCACGACACTCTTAAAGGCTACATCGAAGAGCTGTCGGTGACGGGGCTAACCTCGAATCCGACCATCTTCGACCACGCGATCAAGAACAGCGCCGCGTATGACGCGCCCATCCGTAAGAAGCTGCGGAAGGGCACATCCGGCGAACAGTTGTTCTTCGAATTGGCTCTTGAGGACCTCACCCGCGCCGCCGACATGTTTTGGCCAATCTACGTGCGTACCAACGGCACGGACGGATGGGTATCGCTCGAAGTATCGCCACTGCTCGCGCATGACACGGCGAGCACAATCGCCGCGGCGAAGGACTTGCATGGGCGCGCGGGGCGGCCCAACCTGTTCATCAAAATTCCCGGGACCAAGGAAGGACTGCCCGCGATTGAAGAAGCGATCGCCGCCGGCATCCCGGTCAATGTGACCCTGTTGTTCTCGCGCGAGCAATACGTCGCCGCTGCTGAGGCGTTCTTGCGCGGAATCGAGCGGCGCATCAAGGACGGCCTCAATCCTAACGTGGGGTCGGTTGCCTCGGTGTTTATCAGCCGTTGGGACAGCGCCGTAGCGGGCAAAGTCCCCAGTCAGCTCCAGAACCAGCTCGGAATAGCGATCGCGAAGCGCACATTTAAAGCCTATCGGGATCTGCTCAACTCGGATCGCTGGCAACGGGTCTTCAATTTCGGGGCGCGTCCGCAGCGTCTGCTGTGGGCCAGCACGGGAACCAAGGATCCCAAAGCATCGCACATTCTGTATGTCAAAGCTCTAGCCGCGCCTTTCAGCGTGAACACGATGCCCGAAGCCACGCTCAAGGCTTTCGGTGATCATGGAGAAGTAGGGGGTTCCCTGCGGGCCGACGGCGGCGATGCCGAAGAAGTGTTGGCACAATTCGCGAAGGCTGGCATCGACGTTGACGCTTTGGCGGCTCAGCTCCAGGATGAAGGCGCCAAGTCGTTCGTCAAATCCTGGGACGAACTGATGGGCGTGATAGACATGAAGAGCGCCGCATTAAAAAAAGCCAGTTAAGCGAGGAGCAAGAATATGGCGTCAGTTGTAGATCCACTTACCAAAACGCGGCTTACCGACCGGCCGGCGTGGAAGGGCCTCCAGGCCCACGCTCAAAAGGCCCGCGCGTTGCATCTGCGAGATTTGTTCGCGAACGACCGCGAGCGCGGCCAAAAATTGACCGCTGAAGCGGCCGGCCTTTATCTCGATTACTCGAAGAATCGCATCACCGGCGAGACGATTCAACTGCTGCTTCAGCTCGCGGAGGAATCCGGTCTGCGGCAACGGATCGAGGCCATGTTCCAGGGCGAGAAGATCAACCGCACTGAGAACCGCGCCGTACTCCACGTAGCGCTGCGCGCGCCGCGCGGGGCATCCATCCTCGTCGACGGGAACAACGTCGTACCAGGTGTGCATGAAGTGCTGGACAGAATGGCTGAGTTTTCCAATCGTGTCAGAAGCGGCGCGTGGAAGGGCCATACCGGCAAGCGCATTCGCAACGTCGTGAACATCGGCATCGGTGGATCCGATCTCGGCCCGGTGATGGCTTATGAAGCGCTGAAGTTTTACAGCGAACGCTCGATGACCTTCCGCTTCGTTTCCAACGTCGACGGCACGGATATGGCCGAGGCGGTCCGCGACCTCGATCCCGCGGAAACGCTGTTCATCGTCTCTTCGAAAACCTTCACCACCCTGGAGACCATGACCAATGCGCACACGGCTCGCGCCTGGTCGCTCAAGGGACTGGGCGGGGATGAAAAATCGGTCGCCCGGCATTTTGTTGCGGTCTCCACCAACGCAGCGGAGGTGTCTAAATTCGGCATCGACACCGCCAATATGTTCGGGTTCTGGGATTGGGTCGGTGGCCGTTATTCGATGGATTCGGCGATCGGATTGTCGACCATGCTCGCCATCGGTCCGGACAACTACCGCGCCATGCTGGATGGTTTCCACCAGATCGACGAACATTTCCGTACGACGCCGTTTGAACGAAACCTACCGGCCCTCATGGGACTGCTCGCGATCTGGAACAACGACTTCCTCGGCGCGGAAACGGTTGCGGTGCTTCCTTACGAACAATACTTGAAGCGGTTCCCCGCTTACCTGCAGCAGTTGACGATGGAAAGCAACGGCAAGCACGTCACGCTGGACGGAGCCGAAGTGGACTATCAGACCGGCCCGGTTTACTGGGGCGAGCCGGGAACCAACGGCCAGCACTCGTTTTATCAGCTTATTCACCAGGGCACCAGACTCATCCCCTGTGACTTCATCGCATTCGGTCACACACTGAATCCGCTGGGCCGCCATCACGACATTTTGCTCGCGAATGTCTTCGCACAGGCCGAAGCCCTGGCGTTCGGCAAAACGCGCGAACAAGTTAAAGCTGAAGGCACCCCCGATTGGCTGGTGCCGCACCGTGTTTTCGAGGGCAACCGCCCATCGAATACCATCCTTGTCGAGCGGCTCACACCGGAGTCGCTTGGCAAGCTGGTGGCGCTGTACGAGCACTCGGTCTTCACTCAAGGCGCTATCTGGGGAATCGACTCGTTCGATCAGTGGGGCGTCGAATTGGGCAAGGTCCTGGCCCAACGAATTATTCCGGAACTGGAGAGCCGCGAAGAAACCAAGCTGGCGCACGACAGTTCCACCAGTAACCTGATTCGCCGCTACCGCAAGTACAAGGAGACCCTATGAACAAGCTCGGATACGACCAGCCTCTTTACATTTTGCCTTTCGATCACCGGGGCTCATTTCAGAACAAACTATTCGGCTGGACTGGGACGTTAACGGCAGACCAAACGGCGCAAATCGCCGCTTCCAAGCAGGTGATCTACGACGGCTTCAAAGCAGCCGTCCGCGACGAAGTGCCGGATTTTCGGGCCGGCATCCTGGTGGACGAGCAGTTCGGCTCCGCGATCTTAAAGGACGCATGGACGCACCATTTCACCACCGCCTGCCCGGCCGAAAAAAGCGGCCAGACGGAATTCGATTTTGAATACGGCGAAGATTTCGCTGCTCACATCGAGGCCTTCCGGCCGAGCTTTTGCAAAGTTCTGGTGCGCTACAACCCTGAGGGGGACCAAGCCATGAATGCGCGGCAGGCGGCGCGATTGAAACGGCTGTCCGAATACCTCCACGACAAGAGCAACAGCCGTTTCATGTTCGAATTGTTGGTTCCACCGGAAAAAGAACAACTGGACCGCCTGAACGGCGATAAAAAAGTATACGATCTGGAGCTCCGGCCCGGGCTTATGTTTGCGGCTATCGAGCAACTGCAGGACGCCGGCGTTGAGCCGGATATCTGGAAGATCGAGGGGCTCGATCGCCGGAAGGACTGCGAGGCAGTGGTCGCAGCGGCGCGGCGCAAAGGCCGCGAAGAAGTCGGCTGCATTATTCTAGGCCGCGGCGAGGATGACCGGAAAGTACGGGAATGGCTGACCACTGCGTCGGGTGTTCCAGGGTTCATCGGCTTCGCGGTCGGCCGGACTAGCTTCTGGGATGCCCTGGTGGACTGGCGAGCGAAAAAGATCACGCGGGAACAGGCGGTAAATAAAATTGCCCACCGCTACCGGGATTGGGTGAATACCTTTGAGGATCA
>Ga0163162_10001385_pt1 | contig 22571 bp, 18 predicted proteins | sample S55metaG_FD_115310 | JGI IMG/M metagenome (GOLD analysis project Ga0163162, IMG submission 115310) | Switchgrass rhizosphere microbial communities from Kellogg Biological Station, Michigan, USA - S5-5 metaG | ecosystem: Host-associated > Plants > Roots > Rhizosphere > Soil | place: USA...
CCGCTCATCTCCTTTACTGCCCGCCAATGATCCGACGTTGCTTTTTACCAACGCCGGAATGAATCAATTCAAAGACGTCTTCTTAGGGCAGGAGAAACGTGAGTACTCACGTGCAACCTCTTCTCAGAAGTGCATACGTGCCGGTGGAAAACATAACGACCTTGATGAAGTCGGTAAGACTGCTCGACATCACACGTTCTTTGAAATGCTCGGAAACTTTTCGTTCGGCGACTATTTCAAGAAAGACGCGATCGCCCTTGCCTGGGACCTGTTGCTGAATGTTTACAAGCTCCCTTTGAATCGGCTCTGGTTCAGTGTCTACAAGGATGACGACGATGCAGCGCGTCTCTGGGAAGAGATCGGCGCACCGCCAGATCGTATCCTTCGATTCGGCGAGAAAGATAATTTCTGGCAAATGGGTGACACAGGACCGTGTGGCCCGTGCAGTGAGATTCACTACTACATGGGCGAAGACCCGGACGATCCAACGAGGAATCGCGCAGACCTTGTTAATGGTCCTGGCGATGACACGATGGAGATCTGGAACCTCGTCTTTATGCAGTATGAGCGGAGTCTCAACGATGCCGGTGAGATCGTCCAAACTGATTTGCCAAAGCCCTCGGTTGATACCGGTGCGGGCCTTGAACGTCTTGCCGTAGTTCTGCAGGGTGTTAAATCAAATTACGATACAGATCTCATCAAGCCGATTATCGATTTCACTGCTCGACTTGCCGACCGAAACTATGAAGCGGAAACGCAGGAGGGTTTTGCGATGCGAGTCATCGCGGACCATGCGCGCGCCGCCGCCTTCGCGATTGCCGATGGCATTCTCCCCGGCAACGAAGGGCGGAATTATGTACTCCGTAAAATCATGCGGCGAGCGATCTATCAGGGTCATCACACGCTCGGTTTCGAGGGTGCGTTCTTCAACAAGGTCACGAACTTTGTCGTTGATCAAATGAACGACGTTTACCCGGAACTGGAAAGTCATCGAGAGTTCATCGAGAAGATGGTAACTCTCGAGGAAGAACGCTTCGGCTCAACGCTGACTGTCGGGCTAAATAAGCTGGACGAGTTGTTTGCGACGACGAAGGGCGCCATGCCCGAGTACAAGGCGCTTGCTCGGTTGTACGACACGTTCGGAACTCCACGGGATCTGATTCGCGTCGGTTTGGAAGAACGGGGCTTTGCAATTGACGAAGATCAATTCAACGACCGCTTTGACATTGCGCTTCAGGAACTCCAGCAATCAGCGGGTCACGAAAAGGCGGAAACAAAAGCCAAAGCCAATCCGGTGTACGCAGAAGTAGTCGGGCGTGTTGGCCGATCTGAGTTTAAAGGTTATGTGACGACTCAAGTGGACGACTCGAAAGTAACGGCCCTCATCAAAGGTTCTGAAATCGGCTCCTTGAATGAAGGTGAGGAAGGCGAAGTCGTTTTAGATAAGACGCCGTTCTACGCCGAGAGCGGTGGACAAGTTGGGGATGTCGGTACACTTACTACGGCCAATGCTTTCGCAACGGTCCTTGATACGTTTTCACCGGCCCAGGGCCTGATTGTTCACAAGGTAAAGATTGAACGCGGTACTTTGAAAGTCGGAGACACGGTTTCAACCGATGTCGATGTGGAGAAGCGCGACGCCACGCGTCGGAATCACACGGCAACTCACCTGATGCACGCTGCACTGCGTGAAGTCCTGGGAACACACGTGAAGCAAGCTGGTTCTGTTGTTGCGCCGACTTATCTGCGCTTCGACTTTTCGCATTACCAGCCGCTCACTCAGGCCGAGCGCGAAGAAATTGAACGACTCGTGAACTATCACATTCTGCGTAACGAACCTGTGCACACGGATGAGATGGTAATAGAGGAAGCGATGCGTTCGGGGGCGATGGCCCTCTTTGGTGAGAAGTACGGTGAACGAGTACGCGTGCTTTCAATCAAGGGAGCTGAAGGCATCTTCTCAAAAGAGCTTTGTGGCGGGACACACGTGCGTGCGACCGGTGATATTGGCTTGTTCAAGATCACGAGTGACGAGTCGATCGCGTCAGGCGTGCGACGAATCCGGGCGATCACCGGCGTCGATGCTTACGAGCGATTCCGTGAGAGCGAAGTGTTGGTGGATGAATTGAGCAGCGGATTGCGAACTTCGCGAAGCGAACTGCCTGCGATAATCGCAAAGCTGCAAGACGAGCTGAAGAAGACCCGGCGCGACGTGGATGAGTTGAAACTGAAGATTGCTAGTGGCGCAATTGGCACATCTTCAAATGGTGACGACTCAAGAGACGTGTCGGGCGTTAAAGTGCTGGCTCGAGAAGCGAGAGGTCTTGACTCTGCAGCGATGCGGCAGTTGTCAGACACGCTTTTAGCGCGAATCAAATCGGGAGTGGTTGTTCTAGGACGGAGCAGTGATGGAAAGGTTTCACTGATCGTTCGAACGTCATCCGATCTTACCGGAAGAGTTCCCGCCGGGCAGGTAATCAAAGAGTTGGCTCCAATCGTTGGTGGCCGTGGCGGAGGTAAGGCTGACATGGCGGAGGGTGGTGGCAGCCAGCCGGAGAAACTAACCGCAGCGCTTGAAGAGAGCTACGGCGTTATTGAGCGAATGCTCAAGTCCTAGGATTACATTAGGTAAGAACGTGGCGACATTTGAATCCCAAATGCCGCCACGTTTCTTTTCCTTCCAGAGTTCTTACATCGCTTTCTGCTTGTCTGTGAGCGTGATGTTCATTTTCTCCAGAGTGATTTTGTTGAGTGTGCCAGTAACCTTCAGACCTTCTGCCTGTTGATATTTGCGCAGTCCTTCGCGCGTCGCGTCATCAAGCTTTCCTACCTGTTCCCCGGAATAGAAACCTCGAGTTTTGAGCAGGGCCTGGGCCTGGTTGATTTGATCTTTCGTTGCTCGAAAGACTGGACCACGCTTGGTCTGTTTGGTTCCCGCCTTGTTTGAGGCGGAGGACATTGAGTTCTGAGCTTGTACACCGGCAGTGATCACACAGAGAAGTAGCGCGGTGAGAGTGAGTAGTCTCTTCATTTTTTCTTCCTTTTGTGAGGCGCGCAGAGCACGCGGTTTATTGTTAAGTGGTGAGGGTTGCGAAAAACGGGAGAATGATACTACCGGTGTCAAGATCAGAGTTGAGGCTTGGTTTTCTTCTTTGCGTAACCTCTGCGCCCTCCGCGTCTCGACGGTTCTGAGTTGACTGCCGAACCAAACCGCGGAGGCAATGAGGAGGCGATGTTACGGCTAGGCCTTGCCCCCCCCAGCGTTTAAACAGATTGGCAATGGTTCAACCACGTGCTACTATGGCCTTGGCTAGAATTGACAAGCCAACAGTTCATCCTCATTTGAAAATCCGAAACGCCCCGCAGCTTGGCGGCAATTCACGAACAAATGCGAAAATTACCGATTCTTTTGGCGACTCTTCTTGTGTCAGCGATCGCTGCTGTCGCGCAGAACCCCTATCAAGTCGATAATTTCGACTTTGCGAACGGCGTTAGAGTTCAGCGTCCACCAGTTGAACAAGCCAAAAAATCACAATCGGCTGAGGTCCGAAAGCTGACGTCGTCTCAGAATTTCAAATACACCCCTGCTCCGGGCACGCTCGTTCAGCTGACTAGTCAACCAATCAACCCCTCGTTGGGAGGCTTCACCACAGGTAACGTCGAAGTTGACGGCTTCATCGTGGACTCAGGAAAGCGTAATTCGGTGGATCCTTTGCTGCTCTACTCGATCATGCATCAGGAATCGAGTTTTAAGTCCCGCGCGATGTCATACAAGGGCGCACGCGGATTAATGCAGCTCATGCCGCCAACCGCTTCGCGCTTTGGCGTCGGAAATATCTGGGATCCGAAACAGAACATTGAAGGTGGAGCGCGTTATATGCGTTTCCTTCTTGACCTGTTCAGCGGCGACGTAAGCCTGGCCCTCGCGGGTTACAACGCTGGTGAGGGTGCCGTCATAAAATACGGATACAGCATCCCACCTTACAGTGAGACTCAAGAGTACGTTCGTCGCATAGGACGTCGCTACAGTTTGATTAGGGATCCCGCTGCTGCTGCAAACGCGAGCGTACTAACTGGCGCTCAGGTTGCTTCAGTTCAACATCGAGAAGCCAAGCCTTTGAATGTTTACGAGCGCAGCGTTTACATGGCGAGATTGCCAGACGGAAGATTGCAGTTGGTTAGTCAGTGAGTAACGTAAAAGTCCGGCCACAGACGGCGAGGCGGAACCTTATGGTCTCCGCCTCGTTTTGTATTTAGGGGGCTTTGGGTATCATTCGATTTCAGTCGATATCCTCGCGAAGGAGCGATTACAAAACCTATGACATGTTCCGGCTGTGGCTCTTATGTGGCACCTGGCGTCCGGTTCTGTTCGAACTGTGGTGCCGCCACCAATGATCCCGAATCAACCAAAGTTGCTCGCTTACAGTCGAGGAGCCTCGAACGTACACCCGCCGACGATTTGGAGCATGTCGTGTTCACCGTGCGTCCCACAATGATCTTCGTCAAAGTTGGGTACGCACTCGCTGTTCTCGGTGGGATAGCTTTGGTTTTTCTGTTGGCATCTGTTGGCGTCCCAGCTTACATATCAGTCATGTTGGCACTCGCGCTGTTACTAATCCCAGGCTGGTATCACATCAAACGAAATATGATCCGCTATACCGTCACTGACTCTAAGCTTGAGATAGATACGGGCCTCATTGCCAGGACAACTCGGAACATTCCTCTAAGTAAGGTCCAGGACGTAACCGTATCTGCAAGCATTCCTCAACGTCTAATGGGATTCGGTGACATCATTGTCGATAACGCCAGCGAGTTTGGTGGCACGATCGTCATGCACAACATTGGCAACCCTCGACATTACGCCGACCTCCTTTTGCGAGAATTAAGACGCTGGCATTAAACTGAAATCCTGTCGCGAAAAAGGTTTTTGGAACATCAAAGAGTTGACGGTTTCTAAATATGACCGTGTTTAGAGCGGTAGGAGTGGTTATTTTGCGTTTACTGAGATCCGTAGCTTTATTGGGTGTTTTGTTGGCGTTGACGGTCCCTGGTGTTTTTGCTGAAACGTCCAACGCCGACCTGCTACCTCTGTTTCCCGAGCGTCTTGGTTCGTTCAGGAGGGCTGAATTACCAACTGCAGCTGACGCATTAATACAGCAGGGCGTCGTCAAATCTTCTGAGGCCCAACTGGGTGGTCAGGCTACTTATTCAGGCGGTGGGAATCAACGATTGCTCGTTGAAATTGTGCGCTCACATCAAGATGCCGAAGCCTATTCGTTGTTGAGTATCGTGGCTGCTGACGCCCGCTCGAAGGGCTCAAAAGTCGAACTGACATCCGATTACGGAACGGCGGGTTTTGCCGATAAGGATCGGATAGTTTTCTTTAAAGGTCTCGACTTCGTCAGAATAACAAACCTGACTCCATCTAGTTCATACGAGCTCAAACCGCTCGCAAAGGCATTGGCGGAGACTATCGACAAAGGTGAAGCCGACATTCCGGCACTCGTAAAGCATTTACCGATGCCGGATCAATCGCAGAAAGTTGCGACTTTTCTGACTCGTTTTAAGGGTATCCAAACCTTGGTGCCCAATCAGACGGTACTGAGCGCAGTCGAGACCGGCGGTGATGCCGATGCTGCCTTTGCTGATTTAGCCTCAGGCAAAGTTCTAATCATCGAATACAACACTCCTCAGCTCGCGAAGGAGAACGACGGGAAGATCATTTCGAAGATCCACGACCTTTGGACGCTTGGCCAGCCGGCACCAATCGGATATCGACGTGTTGGGAACTATTCGGTTTTTGTTTTTGACGCGCCGGATGATGCGACCGCAAAACAATTGATTGATCAGGTTAAGTATGAACAGATTGTTCAATGGCTAGGTCGTAATCCGTACATCTATCAGGAAGCACAAAAGCAATACGTTGAAACAACTCTAGGAGTCTTCGTCGCTGTCGTTAAGGCGTCTGGATTCGCATTCCTTGGGTGTATCGGCTTAGGCGGATTACTCGGGACGCTTTTGTTTTCGCGCAGGCGGGCTCAGCAGCGTGCCCGTGAAGCTTATTCGGACGCTGGTGGAATGCTTCGACTCAACATCGATGAGTTAACAGCGGAAACTGATCCGGCGAGACTGTTAGGACCGGGGCATTAGCAAGGGCACATTCCCGACCCTCCTTGAGAGCACATAGATAGTTCTGCAACGAAATAAAAAAACGCGGTCGACATCACTGTCTTCCGCGCTTTCCTATTAAACCGAATCAAAAAAACTGCGGGCTGCTGATTTTTCTTGGGAGGCTCCCCCAAGCCCCTTCAAGACGTCAACCAGCAGCACCGCTATTATTGCTCTTCAACTGCGTCGCAAACGTCACTCTGTTCCCCCAAAAAGAGTCAAACGTCTACTTAAATCGTGTGAGAGGATGCCTCCCCCAAAGCCTCCACTCACCGCAGTTTTCTGAGCCTGACCCGATTTACCCTTATCTACCCTTCTTGTTCTGCTCTTCTACTTGGCAACGACTGTGCCAATACACTGCTCTGGAACCTGCTTTTGACGCCAGTTATTTCCTTGAGAAAAAAGTGCGTCTGTACGTAAATGAACAAGGAATCATACCCGCATCGCGTACTTGTTCAATACAAGCTAAGGCGTACGTTTGAACTGTTATCAGTCAGCTACTTCCTAAGGAAGGGAATCAACAATCGTGTTGATTTCATCGATGGTGTTGTAAAAGTGCGGGGCTATGCGAAGACGGTCGATGCGAGGCGCCGTAATTATGTTCTGCGACTTCAAGAGTCCGTAGAGTCGCATTGCGGAGGTATTGGCACTGGGATAAATGCAAACGATCTGCGATTTCTCATGGTGCTCCCGTGAGCTGACAAGCGGATAGTCCTTCGCTTTCAATCGTTCACAAAGGTGATCGGTGAGTTCTTCGAGATAGGAAGCAATGGCACTGGTTCCAACGCTGCCGAGGAGCTTGAGGCTCGCGTCGAGTCCATGAATCAAAGCAGTTGCGCCCGTTCCCGTTTCCCATGCGAGCGTGCCGTGACTCCATTCCTGGTCGAAGTTTTCGTAGTCTTCGGGATCGACAACGCTTACCCAACCAACCAACGTCGGGACAATTCTTTCCCGCGCTCGATCTGAAAGATAAAGGTAACCGACTCCCTCTGGCGCCAGCAGCCATTTGTGCGAAGCACCGGCGGCGACATCAATTAATTCGGCCTCGACGTTCAGCGGAATGACCCCAAGCGACTGGATTACATCGACAACTAGTAGTGCATCACGTTCGCGTGCGAGCCGACCCAGCCTCTCTAGATTTGAACGAAAACCGGATGCGTATTGAACATGGCTGATCGCTATGACACGCGTACGGTTGTTGACCATATGCGCCATCTCGTCGAAGTCGACACGTCCTTCGCGTTCATCACACATCCGAATTTCAACACCAAACTCTGCTTGAAGTCGCAGCCATGGATAAACGTTCGCGGGGAACTCACGCTTGAACGTCACAATGTTATCGCCGCGTTGCCACCTCAATCCGTTTGCTACGGTAGACAAACTATCTGAAGTGTTTCTCATGAACGCGATCTGATCGGGACGCGCACCGAGCAAATCTGCCAAAAGACCACGAGCCTGGTTCTTTACAGCGATCCAGTTCTGATAATTTAACGAACCATTGTCCTGAACATCTTTGAGATGTGATTCGATTGCGGTAGTAGTTGGAACGGGCAATGGCGAAACGGCTGCGTGATTCAAATAGATCGCGCGTTGAGTGATTGGAAAAAGAGCACGAAGTTCAGGCGTCATGTTCGACTTAAGGCGCGTAAGGCCGCCCGTAGAACTCTTTGTAGAGCCAGCCAAGGACTCGCGCCTCTGCAGTGCAGAGTGTTTCAATCCAGCAGTTCAGGAGGAACTCGTTTCTACCACGCTGAAATGGAATCTTGTCGGCTTGTCGTAGGATTGACCCGCCGCTTTTCAAGTCGAGTTTGTACGACTCAGCGATTGATTCGTTTGCTTTGGACGCGCTTTCAAGTGCGTTCAGCAACTGACTGATCCATGAATGAAGTTCTCGTTCGGCGGGGTTGTCAGCGATAGCCTGGATGATCCCAATCGCCAAGCGGTCTTCAGCCTGTTTGAAGGCAAAGACCCTTTCGCCCTGTTCCTGTGAGTATTGCTGCTTCCACTGAAAGACCTCTTCCACAGCAGGGTGTTTGATGATTGCCACTCGCTGATCGTAATTGAGAAACCACTCGATCACGTCCGGTACTGAATCCACATCGACGCGACCGCGAGAGTCGCGCAAAAGAGGGGGCGAGTTTGATTGCTCAGGTTTACTCATTTTAAGGAGGAAGTTCCCGGGTTTAGCCTGGGCCTAGAGCAGTTCCGGGATGTCGGCCTTGCGTAATTCAAATGAAGCGCGGATCTCTCCGACTACTTCCTGTCGCCGATTCTTGACGGGAAAGAATGCGTACTTTGCAACTGCTTCCAATGATTCATCATGCAGCAAGCCCAGTTGACGCAGAGCTTCGATTACAACGGTCGGGCGTGCGCGATGATCGTCTCCGTCTTCGATCTTGAGTGCCAATCCAAAACCCTTAGGCCATTCTTCGCACGGAACAATTCCGGCGGTGTAGACGCCTTCTGCTCCGACTTTAGAAATTAGTCGACCTGGGGCTGCTTTCATGATCTCCGTGTCGAGCCGATCATGAGTGCCGCCGATCAACTCGGGATACTCCATCATCACTTTCGCAATTCGCGCACTGGCATTACGAGTCGGCGCATCAAACTCTTCAGGTGGCGAAACTAAACGCGCGAATGCCAACGCCATTGCCTTCACCGTGATGCCAAACACAGGTACGCCGCATCCGTCAGTACCAACTGCCAGATCTTCCAGCGGGATTCCTGAAAACTGTGCGACAGCACGTCCTATGGCTAACTGGACCGGGTTTTCTGGATGATCGTAAGTCTCTGTTGACGCGCCCAGGTGTTTGGCAACAGCCAGCATGCCGGCATGTTTTCCGGAACAATTGTTGTGAAGCGGAGTCGGCGATTTCCCGCTAGCTCGTAACTCAGCCGCTGCCTTAACACTATAAGGTTCGTGTACACCGCACTTCAGGGCTTCAGGTCCAAGGCCAATCTTCTCCAACATTGAGGCCACGATCTCTGTGTGGATTCGTTCGCCATTATGCGAAGCGCAAGCAAGCGCAACTTCTTTATCGCTGAACCCAAACCGATCAGCTGCGCCAGAAACCAGCAGCGGAATTGCCTGCAACGGTTTGGCGGACGAGCGGAGAAAAGTGACGTTCGCAGGGTCGCCTGCATAAGAAACAATGCTTCCCTCGGGAGTCACGACGGCTACGTGTCCGCGGTGCCGTGATTCGGTGATAGCACCACGGCGTACTTCCACTAAGGGCTCAGCGATTGGGATTTGTCTATTGACAGACTGCGGCTCCGAAGACATCAGTTGTGTAAGACCTCGATCACGAAAATGGTGTCGGTGCGAGGAATCTTAACATGTAACGACTTAGTCGCCCGATCTGCTGCTTGAGTATCTCTGAACCGGAGAGTTAAACAGTTCCGTACCGGCAACCATCAAAAATCAAATACCACGAGACTCGTTCGAGTCTCGTGGTATTTACATGTTACTTACTGTTTTTAAGTTACTTCGCTGTAGCGTGGGATGCCTTACGTTTTCCACCGTAACTCAACACTGTGAGTTTTATATTGCGCTTGCCAAAGCTCATCGCTTCACGTGACGTTGGTGTCCAAATGTCGATTCTCCGTCCACGAACCGCACCCCCAGTATCTGCGACCAAATACTCACCACTGTAAGTACCAGCCTCGAGTTTGACTCGCGAGCCAAGTGGCAGAAAACGTGGATCGGCTGCAATCAGTCCTTTACTAACAGGACGACCGCTTGCTGTGCGACCTCTCAAACTGTAAGCCGTTGCGACATATACAGACGCGGGTGTGGCAACTGTCTGTTCAGTGACATTACCGACCAGAGCTTGCCCTAAACTCCCCTCGGCGGTATCGGTCGACACTACGCCAGAACGTTCCAATGGTTGATTTTGTTTTGCAGTTTGCTCTTGCGTTTGGGAGGTCAGGGGCTCCGCCGAAGAAGTACGGGCGGAAAAAATCAAAGAGCAACTAAGAAGTGCTGTGCCGATAGCCGCACTTCCTCTGAAGATAGATTTAACTTTCAATTCGGGTCTCCTGTCCGATGTTTTTCTTCTACCCTTCAGCGTTCTGCGCGAGTCTTCTTTTGACTCGTCCCCTGGCTCTAGGAGTGTTGCCTATTCGTCAGCCGAGGTTGGGGGCTCTGATATCTTTGCAGTGTGCCGAAAGAACTAATTGAGTAAAGCGAAAATACGGTCTGATTTCCGCAGGTGCATAACGAACCTAGCACACACTTTTGGGCGAGGCCAAACGACATTTGTGAGAAAAAATGAAGATAATTCTCTAACTTACAGAAGTCCCGAGACTTAACAAAAAGGCGTACAGTCACATCGACAGCGCGACGAGAACTGAGCAAATTGACCTGAATTTTGGTGCAGAGATTAGAGGCGGAGGAAATTGTCTACGATTTGTCGGCCTTCTGGAAATTCTTCATTGAACAGCTCAGGATGGAACTGCACACCGTAGAGACGGCGACCTTTTTGTTGCATCGCCTGAAACTGACAGGTCTCATTTGAGGCGGTTGCGCGAAACCCATCGGGGAGCTCCTTTATCTCGTCACAGTGGTTGTGCCAAACGGTAATCTCAGAAGGAAGTCCATTGAACAGTCCTTCGCCAGTATTTCGCACTGGCATAAACCCCCGTTCTCGTTTTGCACCGTTGTAGCCTTCGCCTGGTTCTAGTCTCCCCATCAAGCCAACCTTCGCTCCGTAAGCCAGCGCAATCTGTTGATGGCCGCCGCACACTCCGAGAATCGGTTGACTAGCTTGCTTGATAACAGCGAAGACTCCGGCAAGTGATTCTGGTGTGTACATCTCCCAGGGATGACTCTGACCGCTCAAGATAATGTGTGATGGACGAAGGCTTCGAACTCTCTCGAGGGAAACATGGTGGAAGGGTTCAATCAGGATTTCGAGTTCTGGTATCAAACGGCCAAGCACGGCGCGGACTTCCCGCGGGCTTGCTCCCTGACCATCGATAGTGTTGTCGATGAGATAAACTAACAAGCTATTTCAAGCAGTAAAGCTTGCCGTTGAAGGCGCCAATGTAAATCCGACCGTCCAGGACCGCCGGCGTTGAATTGATATTATCACCAATCTTCAGCTCGCTGATCGAATGTCCATCTGCTGCTGACACAACGTGCAGCCAGCCAGCTTTGTCTCCGAAAACGAGTTTGTCTTCGATCATGGGAGCCGATCCCCAAATTGGAGCACGCGCCTTGTAGCGCCAAACAAGTTCACCCTTATCGGCTGTAAGACAATACAAGTAGCCATCGCTGGAGCCAATGTGCACTCTTCCGTTCGCAACAACCGGACTCGCCCAGATACCGTTCTTAATTCCCTCGGTGCGATATTTCCAGACGAGTTCGCCATCGGACCGTCGGAAGCAATAGACAAAACCATTCTCGGCTGCGGTGTAAACGAAACCATCTACAACGGCTGGAGTGGAGTCCGAATCGGCACCAATGCGTGCCTTCCAAACTGTAGTTCCGTCTGTCAGGTTTAGACAATATAGATCACCCTGCTCAGTACCTACATAGATGTGTTTGTCGACTACGGCGAAACTTCCTTCTATTGAACCAAGACGTTCCGTCTTGTAAATGAGTGAACCATCTTCCAGATTCAGGCAGTAAAAGAAGTGGTCTTCGCCTCCGAAGTACACTCGGTTGCCGATAACTGCTGAACCGCAATCAACTTCGAATCCAGTCTGATACTTCCACAAAAGTGTACCGGTGTGTTTATCTACGCAGTAAATGTAGTGATCAAGACCGCTTACAACTATGCGGTCGCCTGCGATAACAGGAGTTGCTTTTAAACTATCCTTTGCGAGAAAACTCCAAACCAGGCTCCCACTCTCCGCGTCGAGGCAGTAAAGATTGCCGTCGGCGGAAGGGAAGTAAACACGCTGCCCATCTACAGACGGCTGACCGGGCCAACTCGTACCACCCCACGGATCTTCGTGCAGACGACCAGAGATCATTTTCGTTTCGAACTTCCAAACTACCTGCAACGGATCGTTAGACAATGGTCCAGTGCCAAAGAAGTTTCGCGAAGGATTCCCGAGCCACATGGGAACTGATGGAGGTGGCTTTGGTGGTGGTGCGGTTTTAGCTTCAGTTTCTTTAACGATCTTGCCACCGCAGCCCGATAGCAGAAGTATTAGCAGGCACAAAAATAGTACGGATTTGAATGTGAGAGCTTGTCGGGAAGGGGGCATCGGGGATAAGGATGCGATAGTCAGATTTCAAAGCAACCACTCACCGCTATAGACTACTTCAGCGCTCCCGGTAATCACAACTTCGTTGTCGGGCCGCCAGTTAACTTTGACTTCGCCACCCTCCGTTACTACGCGAACGTTCCGATCAGCCTTCTCGTTAACCATTGCGGCAACCGCACCTCCACACGAACAGCTCCCGGATGCTGATGTTTCGCCGACGCCACGTTCCCATATTCGCAGTTCAATTAGCTTACGATTGTCTACACGAACAAAGACGACGTTTGTTCGATCAGGAAACTGCGGATGGTTCTCGATTGACTTACCAATTCGCCGCCAGTCGAGAGCGTCAAAGTTATCGACAAAGATGCAGCAAATAGGGTTGCCTACTTGCACTGCTGTGACTGGAAACCTCTCGCCGTTGACTGGCAACTCGTAACCGATAACCCGATCGACAGGAGTATCGACCATCATCGGAATGGTCGGCGGATCAAACTTTGGTTGACCGAGTTCAGAGTCGAATATGTATTTCCCGTCGCCGTACTTTTCGCGGAAGAAGTATCGTTTGAGACCGGAACGAGTACTGAGGACCAGTTCATCAGCTTTCCATAGACCGTGGTAGTAGAGATAGGCGGCAGCACATCTGGTCCCGTTACCGGAAAGACCAGCTTCACTGCCGTCCGGATTGAAGATGCGAACGTTAAAGTTTGCTTCGCTGTTTGCGGGTTCGCCGAGGATCGCAATGCCGTCTGAGCCTGCGCCGTAGTGTCGGTTACAGATCTTCTTAGCGAAGTCGCTGAGATCGTTAATATCGCTGAGTTTGTTTGACTCAAGCACGATGTAGTCGTTGCCGAGCCCGTGAAATTTTGTGAATGTTGGTGGCATTGATTGTCCGCTAAATGTTCGACAAACTTCAGTTTGTCGTTGGGTGATGACAGATCCTCACGGTAAATATTCGTTGGTGATCTTAGACAGGAAACCGACAACTAAAGTTTATCGGTCATCACTCCGATTTTCCTGTGAATGACGCGAGCAGTACGGCGATTGGATCAATGCAAATCAGGCGTGGCTCAACGTCCCTGGGATAGTTGTTAACCATGATCGAGAAGACCAGTTTTTCTCCCGCCGCACTTGTCACGTAACCGCTTAGGCTCGCCGCCGAACTCAGCGAACCAGTTTTTGCGCGCAGGTTGTTTTCAGCCGGAGTGTTGCGAAAACGCGTGCGCAGAGTTCCATCTACTCCTGCAATCGGCAACGCTTCACGAAAAAAAGCTGCGTAACGGTGCCGACTCATGAATGTTAGTAGCTGTACTGAAGCGTCGGCCGTGATCATGTCGTTTCGAGACAAACCAGAACCATCGCTGAGCACGAGCGATTCAGGTCGAATACCCACGCCCTTCAGAAAAGCTCTGACGGTTTCCAGCCCCTGGTCCTCAGTGGTCAGCCCAATGTTCGACGGCGTTGTTGTTGGGGCAGGCGACACTTTACCCAACGTTCTAAGAATTAGTTCAGTGTAAAGATTCTGGCTCGGCTTTAGCGTCTGAGCGGCGATCAGGCTGAGCGGAGGTGACTGCAAAGTCGCGATCTCTGTCGGTGGCGTAGGCAGACCCTGTGGCAAACTCGTAAGCGCATACAACCGTCCTGGACTTTGCGAATTTTGCTTCGACTCGAAGGTTTCAGTACGCGACTGACCCTTGATCGTCACGCCGCGTTGTGCCAGCGACGTTCGCAGCAAGTACATAAACAGCATCGCCGGATGTGAAATACCAATACCGCCCGTGTAACCCTTGTCGTCGAGTCCGATGCTTCCGTTGATGGTAATAACGTCTTCACCGAGGTCACGCGAGATCGAAATGTCTCGTCGTGTACCTCTTGATAGCGTCGTAACGCGGTTGACGATCTTGAGCAGGGGATCAGGCGGACCGGTTGTGATCACTGCTGGCTTGCCAACCTCCGAACCCGGCTTAATGAACAGGTCGAGCGCGTTGTCGTTGACTGTAAGCGGCGTCACCTCAGCGCCGTAGTACCAGGTCAGATCGTCCCACTCCCAACCCGAACCATACTGCGGACCGACAAAGTAACTTTCGTCACCAACCAAATCACCATCGACTCGCTTTACACCCGCGGCAGCAATCCGAGTTGCGAGATCATCAATCCCTTTAAAGTAATCACCATTGTTGAAGCGAGCAGCAATCGACGGATCTCCGCGACCAAAAATAGTCAGGTTGCCCTTGATGACTCCTGATGAATCAGGTTTGGTTGGCGCGTAGACGGAGGTTGTGAAGCGATAGTCAGGCGAAAGTCGATCTAGCGCAGTGGCGACCGTGTAGATCTTCATGTTCGAGGCTGGTCGCAACAACTTCATTGCGTTTTCTTCGAATAACACTCGCCCGGTATCGAGCGAAGCGACCTTGATTCCTACCATTGCCGAAGCCAGTTCAGGTTTGTCGATTATCTCTGAGATGCGATTTCGAAGCTCAGCAAGTGCCTTTGTTGAAGTTGCAGTTTTGGTTTGAACGACGGGGGACGGCGCTGACGGTGTTGCGGCGGGTGAAGGATTTGGAGAAGGCGTCGGCTGAGTGACAGCAGGATTCTGCGTGGGTGTGCTCTGTCTCTCTCGCTGTGCGCTGATTGATTGAGCCGGAAGAACTGAAAGCCAAAGAGCCACAACCAATGTCGCGAAGCTGAATCGTCGCAATGGATTGTTCATTTTCATCATTAACTTAATTCTACAGTTTTACTTCCTAATCGCGGTGTAGCAAGTTCATTAGTTCTTATTCTTTGACAAGCTTAGGATCGGCTTTGCCGCCTGATGTGAGGCGTGGCTCTGCCCCGCCGGTCACCGCGATAGGGAGAATTTTACGCGCGGCGCAGCCGCGCTTCAGATAGGTTAGACATCTCTCCGGCGGGGCAGAGCCACGCCTCACATCAGGCGGCAGAGCCGAAGCTAAACCAAATCTCGTCCTCAATCATCGTCACCGGCACTCTGAGACTTTGCGCCATCAACTTTCGTCATCAATTCCGCAAATCTCGGATCGTCTCGCATGCTTGTCCAGTTCGGATCTCGGTCAAAGCACGGGCGGTTGTCGTTACCCAAAGCGATTGATCGTTCAAGCCATGAAAACGCCTCGCTGGCAACACCGACGAGTGCGTACACAGAACCGATCGAGTACGCAATGTCAGCATCAACTTCACCGTTTCGTTTCACCTCTTCCGTCAAATGCAACAAGGCTTCGTCGTATTTTCCCTGTGCGCTTAGAAACATTGCCATAAACGGACGAATGCCATGCATGTGCGGATGTTTTACGACAACGTCCTGCATGAGTTCGGCGGCCTGGTCCGTGTTTCCGGTGTAATAAAGTGCGAGTGCGCGAAACGTTCTTACCAGCGGATTGTCAGGTTCTTCAGCATTGTCGAGTTGCTTGAACGCATCGTCGAATCGTCCCATGTACATGTAAACAAGAGCACGACTATAGCTCGCTACTACATGCGCAGCCGGATCCAAACGCGCCAGGCGATCATAGCTTCGCAGCGAGCGACGATACTGCCCATCAAGTCGGTGCAATAACGCTTTGACGAAATAGACGACTGCTTCGTTTGGTGCTTCTTTGCGTGTTCGATTCACAACCTCACGCGCTTTCTGTTTCTCACCGCGCCAGAGGTAAATGAACACCATCAACATTCGCGCTTCGAAGATGTTGCCGTCGATTGCAAGCGCGCGATTAAAGGCTTCTTCGGCTCGCTCGTAGTCTTCAGAACCGCCGAACCCCTTGAAGACACGATTGACGTGAGCTGCGCCGAGACCGTCGTATGCCAGGGCGAAGTTAGGATCGAGTTCGATAGCTCGCTCGAAATGTTCGATCGCCTGTGCGCAGTCATCCGCTGACAACGTGCGAAATATGAAGCGACCAAAAAGATCTCGTCCTCGCAGGTACTGTTCGTAAGCTGCGGGATTCTTCGTCGATGCTTTTCCTGTACCAACTTGCTCAGAAGGACTTAGTTCGAGGCTCAGTCCCTCAACGATACGCTGCGCAATCGTATCCTGGAGCGCGATGATGTCTGAGGCAGCAGTGTCAATCCGATCACTCCACAGTATTTCGCCTGAGGCTACATCCAGGAGTTGTGCTGTCACACGGAAGGTGTCACCAGCATGAATGAATCCAGCTGTCAGAACAGCGCTTACACTTAAGTCCTGCCCGACTTCCCGTGGGTCCACGAGTTGTGACTGGTATTTTGCGATTACCGATGATGGTCTAACCACAAGGGAACGAATGCGCGCGAGTTCAGTGATCACAGCGTCAGCCAGGGAGAACTCATAAAAACTCTTCGAAGGATCGTTGCTCAAGTTGCGAAAAGGCAGAATCGCCAAACTCTTCTTCTCGCGATCGGCTACCGTTGTTTGTGGTGTTTCGTCGATTGTCCTGCGCTGCGAGCTCGTGAGATTTGGAGCAGATGTATGAGCATCGGTCCTGGTTATTGATTTGAACCAGCGCATCGCTCGCGACACTGGGTTTGCACCTTGCAGGTGTCGCGGCGGTTCTGGAGTAACGCTATGAAATGCCGTGCTACTACTATCGATTTCCTGAAGGACCAGTCTTAGCTCGGCTCGAAAGTCCTCCATGTTTTGAAATCGATTCCTGGGTTCTTTTTCAAGAGCACGGTCAATGATCTTTTGCAGGCGCGGTGGAATCTCGCTCGTGCGCAGGTCGGAGATTGGACGCGGCGCATCGTGCAATACCGCATGACGCACATCAATTGTTGTTTTCCCGCGGAAGGGCCACGTGCCGCTGAGCATTTCATAGAGAAGCACTCCGGTCGAGAAAACGTCGGCACGTTTGTCTACACGATCGCCACGGGCTTGTTCGGGTGCCGCATAGGTTGCAGTGCCGTATGGCACACCAACTTCGGTTAACTCAGTTCGATGTATGCCGGAGCTTTTTGCTTCGGTGTCGTCAAGAAGCTTTGCCAAACCGAAATCAAGAACCTTGACCTGGCCGGCCGGAGTTACCATGACGTTTCCCGACTTGATGTCTCGATGAACTATGCCGCGACTATGTGCGGCAGCGAGTGCGTCGGCAACTTGTAGCCCGATGAGTACAGCAGTTTTCAAATCGAGTGGCCGACCGGCGACGAGTTGTCGCACATTCTTTCCTTCGACGTGTTGCATGGCAATGAAGTGCACGCCGTCCACTTCATCGAGATCAAAGATTGTGCAAATGTTCGGGTGATCGAGAGAGGACGCGAGTCGCGCTTCGCGTTCGAATCGTTTCAGGTTGGCTTCTTTCGACGTTAGTTCAGGCGGGAGTACCTTGATGACAACATTGCGGCCCAACTTCGCGTCAGTCGCTTTGTAGACAGCACCTTGCCCGCCTACGCCAAGCTTTTCTGTGATGCGATAGTTGCGGAGTGTCTTGCCGATCATTGGTTCCATCGCAAACAAACTCTGTCGGAGAAAACAACAACCTGGAATGGACCTAGTAGAACTGTTAGCCCGCTTGATCAGTCACTGCTTTGGTCCCTGGTGTATGGCAGTTATCAATTCATCCGCACTGGCTGTAGCCGTTCCAACTTTTCCAACGACGATCCCAGCCGCCTGGTTTGCAAATATTGCCGCTTCAATCATGGTTGCGCCTGCGGCAAGTCCGACAGCTAATGCAGCGATGACAGTATCGCCGGCACCTGTAACATCGTAGACCTCACGAGCAGCTGTCCCGACGTATACCGTTTCGTAACCGCCACCGAGCAACATCATCCCCTTGTCGCCACGTGTGATCAAAACCGCATCGCAATTCAGTCGCTTTCGGATGGCTTTGGCGGCATCACTCAAGCCTTCATCCGAGTCATCTTCCGTGTTGCTCATTCGCAGCGCTTCGTGATGATTCGGCGTGACCAAACTTGCCGGGCGGTAGGAGTCGAAATTGCGCAACTTCGGATCGACGAGCACGGGCAATCGTTCATATGCAAACGGTAAGATCTCATCGAGTATGCGTGGTGTAACTACGCCTTTGTCATAGTCAGAAACCACAAACGCCGAGGCGTCTTCTAGTATTTGTTTTAGTCGGGCGATGATCTGATCCTCAATGTCAGCCGTAACAGGCTTGCGTGATTCGCGATCTGCGCGCACGACGAGTTGATTGTGAGCAATGATCCTTGTCTTCGTCGTGGAGGGACGGGAGTCATCGACTATTAACGTGTCGTTGCCGCCCCCTAATTCATTGAGGCTGGATCGTAAACGTTCTCCGGTTGCGTCATTACCTACAACTCCGACGACACTACCCCTGGTTCCCAGCGCGACAAGATTTGCCAACACATTTGCAGCGCCACCAAGATGAACCGACTCGCGACGAACATCGACAACGGGTACGGGAGCCTCTGGTGAAATGCGTGTCACGTCTCCCCAGACAAACTCGTCGAGCATGACGTCGCCGAGAACGACGATTCTTCGATCACGAACCGTGTCGAGTATTTCAATAGCACGTTTCACCGGCAAGATCTGCATTTGTTATCTGAATCTACTGAGGTAATTTCGTAAGAATACGTTCGATCGCCGCGGTTACTCGCGAGACCGGTACGCGAAGGATGCATTCAGGCTGCTCAAACTTCTCGCAGTAGTAACCGTGACAAGGTTGGCAAGGCATCTCTTCCAGCACGACTTCGGCCGTAGTGTCATTCCATGGTCGCCAGTGCGCCACATTTGAAGAACCAAAAATAACGACTGAAGGTGTGCCAGCCGCGTTGGCAATGTGGGCGATACCACTATCGTTACCAACAAACAATTGCGAACGACTAGCAAGAGCTGTGACCTCGGGCAACGATAGATCGAACGTCACTATCCTTACCGAACAATTCGAAACCAGATCATTCAAGACCTGAGTTTCATTTGACGCCGCAATTGCCACACTCGCAAATCCGCGTTCTGCCAGATGCTCAACGACTCGAGCAAAGTTTTCGGAAGACCACTGTTTGGTGGCAAAGGCTGCGGCCGGATGAATTAGCGCGAGCTTCTGACCTTCCAGACCAGCAATTTTTAGGCGCTCAGCGACAACCGCAACTGCTGGCTCAGTGATTCCAAGATTCGTAGGAGGGCGGTCAGTAACGGGCACACCAGTCCAGCCAAGTAATGCGAGTTGTTGTTCTGCTGAATGTGTTTTGTGTTGTCCCCACAGAAGCAAAGGCGATGGTGCCTGATGATTGTGTAGCTGGGAGTACTGGTACGTCGCATAGCCAACGCGATGCGGGGCACCGGTTGCGCGAGTCAGAAACGTTGCCGTCGTTCCGCCATGAAGATTGTAAACAACGTCATAACGTGCCGAGCGAATATTGCGAGCAGCGCGCGCGCGTGAAGTTAGACGATCACGTTGGATGGTGATTACGTTACTTACATGTGGCTGTTCGTCGAGCACTGGCGCGACCCAGTCCTCAACAAGGATATCGAGCTCGGCATTCGGAACGAATCGTTTCAGTGCTGCGAGCGAAGCAGTTGACAGCACCGTATCGCCGATTGATCGCAACCTGACGATTAGAATCTTGCGAACGTTTTGCCAGTCCCAAAGGGGAGGGCCGAGCGATTGTGGCGTTTCTTCACCCTGCAAGCTTGCTTTGCTTTCGATGACACGCAACTGCGGAGACGATTCAACTATGTCGCGCAAGCTGTTCATTAAGATCACTCTTCGATAGTTGCTTCGTCGATGAGCATAACCGGAATGTCGTCACGAATCGGGTAAACGCGTTTGCATTCGAGGCACTTCAACGCAGTACCATCGGGCTTGAGTTCTACTTTCGCCTTGCAAGCGGGGCAGGCAAGGATTTCCAGAAGTTCCTGACTGATTGCCATCGACTGACCTTTCTAGCGGTACTTCATTGCGGGAATTGGGAAAAGATTAGCACAGGTATCCGATAAGCTTTAGTGACGCAGCTTGTGATGTGCTTTGTACTTTGTACTTTGTTACTTTGTGATCCGGAAATGTTGAAAAGAACAAGTACAAAGCTCAAAGCAAAAAGTTCAGAATCCCAACATGTCTCTTGAATTCGCACTTCAATACAGTTGCCCACTCCGCGCCAGTTACTCGGAAAAACATCTGCGCCAGTGGGGTCGCCTAAGTAGTTTGCACGCAAAACTAACCACGGGCGATGTAAACGCACCGTCAGTCGATAAAGTTAAGTGGGTTGAAAACGCTCGCGATGAGATAGAAAGCATGCAACAGGCCACTACCATCTGTTCTCAGTGTCCGGCATGTTTGCCATTTGACATCGCCGGCGAAGGCGAGTCTGTTGGCTGTCTTGGGAGGATCAACTATCCGATTGAAGCTCAGTTTGAAAAGTTCCTGGCGGATCGAGTCCAACTCGCTCTCGATACTCTCGACAAGGAGGATCAACCACGACTGCTTCGGATACTTGTCGATCCGGAGTCTCCGTTTGATGGTGAAGCTACAAAGGAACTTCGACGGGTTACAACTCAGCAAGGTTTACGCTTCTTTGAGCTTCGCGTGCCGATAAAGTTGACGCGTGAAGCGATCAGGTTAACCACTGATAACATTTTCGATCTTCTGGCGGGCTTTCGTTCTGAAGACAGCGACGTATCGACATACACGAGGGAGTTTCCCCTGGGGGCGGTCCCGGATTATTACGACCTTCTCGATCTGGTTTTGCGAAGCGAGTTAAGCCAATCTGAGGTGTCGCGATTAACTCTAAGAAGTCGTAATTACACACAGTTCTTGAGATTGGTTACTGCGATTGAGAAAGCGGAAGCGTTGAATGCGAGAGTGTTGATTGATTGACAGAACGCGAGACGTGCTCGTTGAATTCACTGTTTCCGTTCGTCGAGTAGTCTCAAGGTGTCCAGCAGCAGGTTGGTGTTACTGAGTGCCTGAATTCTTACTGGAAATGGATCCGAGGCCCTTTGAAACTCAAAGGTGCCACTCGCTATTTCTACTACGTTTTGAAAACCCGCGTCAGCCGTCTCACCACCACATTCAGCATCAACGATTCGGCCATCATTGAACATCACGTAGCCCTCGTTTGAAGTGCCATTGATGGTCAACATGCCGGTTAGCTTTGCGTTCTCGATAACTTGAATCGTGTCGAAAACACTGATCGCACTCAGGTCTCCAGCGAGAGTAAAGTGCTTACGTTCGAAGTTTGCCTCGGCTCCAGTTTGCTGAGGCTTGAGGTCGGGACGTCGCGCTCGACGAATGGCTTCGAGGCCACCTGCAATGTTGATGCGTTCGTCGAGTTGTTTGGCTTCGAGCAGGCGGTCATATGCGGTATCGAAGTCCTCACGTTCAATGTAGAGTCTTGCCAACGCCAGGCATTGCCTCGCGGCTTCCTCGTGGTATTTCGGTCCGCAAATCTCGCGCAGGCGCTCTCGAAGCTGCAATGAACGCCCGTTTCGCTCAATGGCTTCAAGAAGACACTTGATAGCGCGTTCAGTCGCGTGGTATTTCACAAACAGTTCCGCGTCGAGCAAAGCTGCCTCAACATCGCTTACATGTTCGGTCGGTGAGTCTGTGGTTGCCATTTGCTTCCCAATACCTACCAAACGTGAGTTTAGCATAACGTTTTGATTCAATCGGGACGGGTTTTGGGTGATAAAACGTCACCGTCATGTGGAACGGATTCGGTTGCGTTCGAGCCTGGCAGAACTTCGGGCAACTCCATTTCGCACCTGCCAAATACGATTTCGTGTGTCCTCGGAGTCCTGCACGGTCTCGTTATTTCCGAAATTCTGAAGTTTGCCGAATTTTCCAATGGCAAATGACCCTTTTACCCAACGAATTGCGCGTTAGAAGGTGGGTAAAGTTCGGCACTTTCACACACTGGAAGATGGCCAACGACGTGGCATAAAAGGTGCGAAGAAAAAGGTGGATCCGATGAACCTTGGGCCAACGAGTTTCGTAACCAAATCATCGGAGGAATTAGATAGGGAAGGTTAACGACAATGAACCGCTGGATGAAAAGACGAATTGAGCGATCCCGGGCCCGCTGCGAACGAGCAGGATCGAACAATGAAAAAACTAGTCAAACACGCAAGACTTCAACCGAGCAAAATCAAACGCCCGAGAACGTCTCGAGCTTAAACGCGGTGGCTGCCTGAATGTCCGACAAACTTTAGTTTGTCGTCTCGCAGCCGCTGCATCAACTGAAGTTCTCACGCTCTCTAGAATTCTTCCGACAGGCTTTCTCTCAGGTAG
>Ga0163162_10001386_pt1 | contig 22559 bp, 12 predicted proteins | sample S55metaG_FD_115310 | JGI IMG/M metagenome (GOLD analysis project Ga0163162, IMG submission 115310) | Switchgrass rhizosphere microbial communities from Kellogg Biological Station, Michigan, USA - S5-5 metaG | ecosystem: Host-associated > Plants > Roots > Rhizosphere > Soil | place: USA...
AGCCCCAAGCGCTAATGGATTTGCGCGGGCAGTTTCCTCAGCCCCAAGTGCCAATGGATTTGCGCGAGCAGTTTCTTCAGCCCCAAGCGCTAATGGATTTGCGCGAGCAGTTTCTTCAGCCCCAAGCGCTAATGGATTTGCGCGAGCAGTTTCTTCAGCCCCAAGCGCCAATGGATTTGCGCGAGCAGTTTCTTCAGCCCCAAGCGCCAATGGATTTGCGCGAGCAGCTTCTTCAGCCCCAAGCGCCAAGGGGTTTGCGCGATCGTCGACCGTTCCCACCTTCAGTTCGTTGATTTCTTTGCCAGTCGCATCTTTCACTAGCCTGCGTTGCTCCTCAGTAAGAGTGATCATCACTTCCTTCATTGGATCCTATTCTCCTTGTTTTTAGGTTGATGAGATGCGAACAACGATCTCAGATTTCAGTTAACTTTCAGCAATCTTGGTGCCAGAGCAATAAATCACAACCGTACGAACCTAGCGCAGGACTAATGGGCAAATTCGCTGATAGAAAAGCTGTGCAGCGAACTTGAGGGGGGACTAATTACCCTTGAGAGGGAAATCTTACCCCCGCGAAGTGTTACCTTCGATCGACTCGCGTCAGAGATTGTATTTTTTGCAAAGATACTTCATGCGATCTTTGTTCAACTGGAGTAACTCTGCCGCTTTGATCTTTACTCCTCCAGCCAACTCGAGCGCCGCGCGCATCAACTCGTACTCATACGTAGCCACTTCCTGATCCAAACTGAGTCCCGCGCTGGTAAGGCGCGCTTTTTGAGAAGTATCAGCCCTATGAGGATCGAGACTAGCCTCCTGAACCAATATGTTGGGAGGCAGGTGGGTAATGCTAATGATCTCAGCATCAGTCATGACGACCAATCTATGAATCAAGTTCTCCAGCTCCCGCACATTTCCCTTCCAGGCGTAGTTGGTTAAATAGAGAAGCGCCTCTTTATCTATCTGCCTTGGTTTGATGCCCTGGTCCTCGCAAAAGCGCCGAAGGAAATGCTCAATCAGAATTGGTATGTCTTCGCGTCGTTCTCGCAAAGGTGGCAGGGAAATTGGAACTACCTGGATCCTGTAATAGAGATCTTCGCGAAAGCGATGCTCTGTAGTTGCATGCTCAAGATCTTCGTTGGTCGCCGTTATGAGCCGAAAATCGACCTTGGTTGATTTCGTGCCTCCAAGTCGAGTGACTTCACGTTCCTCAAGTACCCGCAACAGTTTGGCTTGTAGTGCCAGACTAAGCGTTCCAATCTCGTCGAGAAATAGGGTGCCGCCGTGAGCGCGTTCAAATCTTCCTTCAACCGCCCCAACGGCGCCGGTAAAAGCCCCCTTCTCATGTCCGAACAACTCCGCTTCGATCAAATTCTCGGGTAACGCGGTACAGCTAACTCCGACAAATGGCCCGTCTCGTCGCTGGGAATTGTGATGAATCGCGCGAGCAACGAGTTCCTTACCTGTTCCTGATTCACCACGAATACTGACCGTCGCACTACTGTCAGCTACTTTTCGGATGGCGGCGAAGACTTCCATCATCGGTTCGCTGAATCCGATCAGACGCGAGAAAGAGTACCGACTTTCTATTTCACGTCTTAGACGAGTGTTCTCGCGTTCAATACGCTGGCGCTCAAGCGCGCGATTTATGATTATGCGCAATTCGCGCATATCAATCGGCTTCCGGAAGTAGTCGTGCGCTCCGGCTTCAACCGCCAGTAGGGGTGTTTCCGGATCCTCATCGCCAGTCATCACGATGATTACAGTCTGCGGATCCGTTCGTCGAATTTCCGCGATATTGCGCAGACCGTCTGCGAGCAGGTTTGTGGGTGGCAAATGAAGATCGAGCAGCACGAGATCAGGTCGCTCAACTACAGCGGCCTTCAAACCCGTATCACGATCACCGCACTGCACTAGGTCGAAATCGTCCTTGAGCGCCCAGACGAGTTGCTCCCGAAGATAATTATCATCATCGATAATGATTAGCTTATAACGATGCATACTAGTCTGTAATCGGCAAGTAGACGCTGAATACTGTTCCTCTCCCAAGTTCGCTGCGCACTCTTATTTCGCCATTGTGCATTTGAATAATCTGCTGGCAGGTGTAAAGACCAAGGCCGAGGCCCCTCGGTTTGGTGGTGACAAACGGCGCGAACAGTTCCTTCTGTATGAACTCCTCCGAAATGCCGGTACCGGTGTCAGCAATCTCAATTATTGCGAAGGGAACTCTCTTTTCATATCCATCAACAACTCCCGTTCTAACTGCCAACAGTCCCTTTCCTGGCATCGCATCGATCGCGTTTTCTACTATGGTGAGCATTGCACTCTCGATCAACATTGCGTCTGACCAAACGTGCGGAAGGTCTCCATACTCTTCGCTGATCTCGATCCGCTCGCGCTCGCGCCAACCTTTCAGCATTGCTCCGTGAACGACTTCATTGAGGTCCGTTCGAAGCTTCACAATTACCATCTCTTTTTGTTCACGGAAACGCTTTACCATGCGATCCATCTGCGTGGTAGTGTCACTCAGCGTTCGCACCAACGACTCACGAAACTCGGGATCAGCATAGCGTGTAGAAATATTGCCGTTTAGGGTCCGCAGCCGGAACGACAGATTCTTCATGTCGTGAACTAGAATTGATCCCAGAATATTGAGTGACTCGATCCGAACCGACTCGTACATCTGATTACCCATCTCACCAATACGCACTCTCATCGTGCGTACAGAATTTGCGAGCATTCCAATCTCACCATTCGACTCAACCGGCATATCACTATGAAGATTCCCATGGGCCGTGTCTTCGATGGCTGCGGTTACTGCACGGACCTGTGTGAGCATTACTTGAATTCGTCGCATCAGGATAAAAACTACGACCGCGATTGCAATGAACAGGGGGAGACGAAGGAGTAACCTGATCCCGAACGCACTTGATACGAATTCCAGAATTGTGAGCGCGACTATAAGAGCGCAAAGTAGAAATGTTTTTTGAGTCAGTGCCATCGATGCTAAAATCACCACCGCCGTAACGACTGCAAGTTCTTCAATCCTTTACTCAACCTGAAGGTTTCTACGTCTCTCAATGGCTGAACAGCAATTTGATCCGAATAGACCAGTGTGCCGGAGCGGAATTGTGGCGAAGGAACTGGTTAACGGGATGATCTACATAAGGCACCCCAGGTTTTCGTCTCGCATCGTCAATCGTGAGACCTGGGGTTTTATTCAAATGTGTGACGGCCGAGATCTTGACCAACTCATTATCGGCGTAGCGGAATTGCTGGGCTTCTCACTTACCAAAGAGCAGCTAAGCTCCTCCATTCGAGAGTTTGCAGAGAACGGAGTGTTCATTGGGACAGGCGAAAGGTCGCCTCGAAGCTACAGAATCTGTAACGCGATGCCATTGATCACAAAACTCTCGCCATCACTAAAATGGTTAGCCACGCGTTGGTTCGCTATTCTAACCGCGATTGCATACCTTACTTGCATCGCACTGTTGGTATTCGACTGGACTAGATTTATAGAAGCCGTTGTCAGTGCTGTCCGGCAACACCCAATACAGACACTCTTTCTCTATTACCTGACCTTTATCCCAATAGCATTCCTTCACGAACTCGGCCATGCCTCGGTCGCCAACTTCTACGGAGGTGAGGTACCCGAAATTGTTATCGGTTCAAGTGGTAACCTTGCAGTAATCACGAACATGACCGTACTCAAGGATCGGCGCGCAAAGATCTGGTACTTGAGTATGGGCACTGTGGTAGACGTCTTCATCTGGCTGGCTCTGCTGGTTACGTTTCACTACAACAACAGCTATATCGTCGTTGTTTTCCTGCTCCCTCAGACAATCTACTTTTTGATTTACGTCTATTCGATTTTCAAGAACTCAGATTTCTTAAAAGCAGTTTGCGCAGCCCTCAATGAGCCGGTTCCCGCGCGACCCTGGAAATTTATTAAAGATTCGTGGATGCTGGGCTCAAGCGCGAAAAGCAAACTGGTTTGGATAATGACGGTGAGCCTCACTGTTAAGCTCGTTATCACGGCCTTCTTGATCATCACGTTCATGTTCAAAGAGCCGATGGTGCTGGTCTTGTACCTCATTTACCGGGTCATGGTTCTCGCGATCGGTAGGTGGCCCAGCTGGTGGCGACGTCTCTTCAGGACAAACCTTGACCTTCCTAACGTGGATTTGAAGCCCGGACGTACCTGACTTCACTTCATCTTGAGAGCGACTATCGTAATGTCATCTCCCTGGGGCACGCCGTGAGTAAATGCCAGAACTTCACTCATTACCAGATCTTTAATCTCCTGAGCTGAACGATCCTTATTTCTTTTCACAAGATTCTGCAATCGTTCGTCGCCAAACATTTGATCTGAACCATTCGTTGCCTCAGTGACTCCGTCGGAGAAGATGAAGACGACGTCACCCGGCGAGAGTCGCGTATTGGTCACGCAATACTCGGCAAAGTCAAAGGCCCCAAGCACCAATGAACTTGTTGACAACATTTCGACCTCACCAGTCTGCCTCGCCAAAATCGGAGGATTGTGCCCGGCGTTGACCCAGGAGAAATTTCCGTCATCACCAAGAACACTACAAAACATCGTGATGAATCGATTGGCATCCGAACGGTTAACAACTACGCGATTAAGAGTAGTCGAGACTTCAGCCGGACTCGCGCCGGCATAAAACTGCGCTTCAATAACACCCTGCGCCACTGATGCCAACAGGGCCGCTGAAATGCCTTTCCCCGAAACATCGCACAACGTCAAAACGGTTCCACCTTGCAGGGCCATTAGATCGTAAAAGTCACCGCCTACATAACGGCACGGAAGGCTTTGAGCGGCCAATTCAAAATGTTTGGATTGAGGTATGTTATCGCTGGTCGGTAACAAAGCAACCTGAACGGACCGCGCCATTTCAAACTCACGCTCGAGGCGCTGCTTTTCTTGCTCCTCATGTAACAGCCGCGCATTCTCCAACGCCTTGGACGCTTCAAAGGCCAATGAATCCAGGAGTCGAGAGTTGGTTTGTGAGAGGTGTCCAGTCTCGCGACGACTATCCAGATAGAGGATTCCGAGCAGCTTTCGTTGTAGCGTTGACGTGACGCCCACAGTCGCCTGCATTAGGAACTGATGAAGCGGAATACAAATAACTGTGTGCAGGCTGAGGTTATAGACGCTCTGCATCTGCTGATCGTCCCCGGGAGTTGTGTTGAGAATAACTGTTCGATTCTCTGCCAGGACCTGTCTTACAACCCTCGTGCTAAGCGCGAAGTCTCGCTGCTCAACATTATTCCGCCTGTTATCGCGGGCGACTTTAAAGGCCAGACTGTCGCCATCGCCTTTCAGCATAATCAGACCACGTTCGGCGCCGGCTAGTTCTACCGCTGCATCCACCACAAGTGTCAATACATCGTCAGGCGCCAATGAGAACTTGAACGCCTGATTGATTTCGACATAGCGCGCCAGGTTCTTTAATTTTTCTTTGGCGGTCGCCGCCGCCAGTTGTCCTTCGCCGGAGGACAATCCATCTATCGAGGAAAACTGGTCGGCCTGCTGGTTATTTGCCGCGATGAATTGAATTTGATATTCGTCTGCGCCACCCAGGGTAATCCGGTCGAGATTTGAAAGGGCGGTTCTCTCTACACGTTGACCATTAATAAAGATGCCACTCTTACTTCCCTTGTCGACCAAATAGTAGATCCCGTTTTCACATACGATCTCTCCGTGATCTCGCGAGACGGTGGTAGACATGATGTGCAAATCGCTGTCCACCTTTCGTCCGATGGTGAACACCGGCTTTAGTAGTGGCACTGTGCGGCGAATACCAAAGCTGTCGGTTACATGTAGACAGGCAGTCGATTGCATTAGTTAACTTTTACCAGGTCGCAATTAGTTAGAAAGAAGCAACGGCCGTTGCTTCGTCATCAAAGGTCTCAAAAACAGAGAGTAATCCTGTGATCGAGAGAAGCTGCTGGGCCAGTTTTGTCGGTTTAAGAAGCTTGACTTTGCCACCCTGATTCTTTGCGTGAGTGAATGACTTTACCAGGCTCCCTATACCCGAACTATCTATCATGGGAACGTTTGCAAGGTTCACGAGCAGATACTTTTTGTCTGTTGCAAGAAGCTGCTCTACACGCTGACGGAGGCTCTCCTCGGCTGCGCCAATGGTAAGGTTTCCTTGCAAGTCGAGAATCGTAACGTTTCCTTCAGATCTAAGATTGATATCCATTTTGTACAGTATGTGGCTGGCTTCGTCTGAGGTCTCGACGGTGGCGCGGGACCAACGTTTCTATGCGTTCCGGGCAACACAAAAGAACTAACTTAACTGGATCAACTAGGGCGCGAATCATAACAGACAAAACCAAATATTGTCTAAATCGATAGGCGCACCTATCCCAAAAACGGATTTGTGCTTGTGAGCAACGTAAGCGTTGTGTAATCTGCATCGACTTTTCCAGCAGAGATCCACGACCGCCTGACGATTTAAGCACTTCATGATGGATACCCAACTTCCCCTAAGGGTGGAGGCTCGAGACGACGAAGCCCGATTGGCGCTTGAGAATGAACTGCGTGCAAAAGGACTGTCCCTCGTAGTGACTCCAGCCGACGGCGATGGCAACACTAACGCCGTCCTAGAGATGCCGAGCGACTTGGCGTTCCTGGAACCGGTCACCAACTACCTGATAAAGCGCCTCCATATTGACTGGTCCGTTACCGCTGATAGTTCCATGCCGGTAGCTGTCGCTCTTCACGAAGCGTTGGTTAACGCAATCAAGCATGGAAATCAAAACGATCCCACCAGGCAAGTGCGGATCAGCGCTGACGTTTCAAACGATGAGGCAAAGTTTATTGTCGAAGACGAAGGCGAAGGTTTTGACGATCCTCCGAATCCGCTGAGCGCCGATAATTTGTACAAGGCATCAGGAAGAGGAGTGTTGCTCATTAAGTCGATCATGGACGAAACCCACTACAACACCCGTGGAAACATCGTCACGATGATTAAGAAGAAATCCAGTTTGGACCTGCCAGTCACTTGAAATAAAAGTTCAACCACGAATCCGCAGACTAGCGTAATTCACAGCTACACTCCCGTGCGATAACGACAAACCTTCAACCTCCGGTCTTACGAATCGATAGGTCTGTTCATGAAAAAGCGGAATCAGCAGAACTTCGCGTGCAATCGTTTCCTCAATTTGACGATAGATCGCATGCCGGGCTGGCGGTGACGTTTCCGAGCGCCCCCTCGCAATCAACCGGTCCACTTCAGGAGATCCGCAAAGGCGACCAAGTAAGCCCTCTTTCGTGTCGAGGATATTTGCGAAGCTGTCGGCATCCGGAAAATCAGCTTGCCAACGTCCCAGTACAAAGTCGGCGGTCCCGCGAGTCGTCGCATCTACCCATTCGTCCATGGTCTTGTTGATAGGTTTGATGACCACATGCTTTTCCCGGAGCGCGTTTGCTGCTTCGCGTGCGAAGGCTGAATACTCACCAAAGAAAACTGGATTCAGGACAGCTTTGAGTTCAACTTCTTCCGGAGCTGCTTTCGTTGCAGTGCCCGAGAAAACATTTGTCCTTGAAACATAACCCGAATCATGACCGAGAAGTCCCGGCGAGATTAGACCCCGCGCCGGAATAGCAAGTCGACCCAGTGTCTCGCGCACTATAGTCGGTACATCAATCGATTCGGCCACTCTCTGACGCAAAGCTTTGTCCTTGAGTGGGCCACTATGCGTATTCAAGGCCGCATAGTAAGTCATCAATCGCGGCACCTCGTGATAACCGGACGCAAACTCCGGATCTCGACGTAAAGCTTCAGCATCAGCAGGCAAAAGATCAGAGGCAAGGGATAAACGACCCTCTCGAAATTGCTGCAGTATGTCAGTCGGTGCGACAGCCAGGTGAAAAATCAATCGCTCAATTTTCGGATAACCCTTGCGCCAGTAGTCCTTGTTGCGCTCAAGCTCAACGCTCACACCCGGCTCGAACTTCGCAATACGGAAAGGCCCCGTGCCGACACTTCCTTCCTCCCATGAATTCCCAAACTTGTCGCTCCCTTCCGGAACGATTGCAGCGGCGTGATATGAAATGAGCGCTGGAAATGTGGCTATTGGTTCGTCGAGCTCGATCGTGAATTCGTCTGAGGAATGGATTCTGAATCCGGTAAGGTCCGACTGTTCTCCGTTGATTAAGGCTTTCGCACCGCGAATCGCTGAATAGAAGTGGCGACCAATACTCTCCGGATTCAGTAGCAACCTTTCGAAAGAGTACCGCACATCGCGCGGCGTGAGTTTGCGCCCATCATGGAAGCGCACATCATCACGCAAACGAAAACGATAACTCTTGCCGCCTTGCTCAGCCGTGAAATCAGTAGCCAACCACGGAACAATCCTCGCTCCACCCACATCGTAAGTAAGTGTCTCGAAGACGCTTGGCAAAATTTCTGCATCTTCAACTGTTGAGGCCAGTGACGGATCTAAATAAGGAAGGTCGCCGGTGATTGCAACCTGGATTGTTCCACCACTAGCTCGAACATCAGTAGCTTTGACAGCTGATTCTAATTTCCCAATCTCGGCATAGTTAACATAGGGCGCACTGCCGCGTAAGGTAAGTCCCACGACTTTTGCGCTGGCAAGGCGGTAATCAACGTCGTGGAAGAGTGGCAACACGATGCCGGAGTCCTGCAAGAACGTCTCATACTTTCGATAAAGCGCAGCTCTAACACCTGGGCGACTCTCTGTTCGCGCTTCCTCCAGAAATTGATCGCCGTCGGCACTGGAGATGTAGGAGCGATACAAACCAACGCGCGAATGGAAAAGTCCATAAGTGAAGTCATCCGGATCATCGTAGTCGGCATTCCATCGACCAATGAACAGATCGATGCCGGCTGCGCTCTGAAACGACTCCAGGTAAGACGCCATTGTTGGAGTTACTACTTCGACACTAATACCCAGTTCCGACCAAATCGAAAGGAGCGCGGTAAGGAGCGATTTATAGCGATCCAAAAAGAGCGGGTGAACAGATGCTTTCAGCGTGACCGTTTCCTTGATGCCGGCAGAATCGAGCGATGCAGCAGCTTCTTCGCGAGTGATCGTGTGTCGTCGCCTACCCGGGTCGTAGCCCAGCACCGCCGGCGGAATCACACAAACAGCCGGCTGCGCAAAGCGACCGAGAGTTTGCCAAACCAGATCGTGCGTGCGAATAACGTTTACAAGTGCACGACGAAAGTCCGGATTTGCAGTGACTGAAGTGCTGTTGGAATTGAGAATCAGAAAATATGTATTCTTCCGAGGCGACTCCACCAGGCCACTTCTAAAACGAGGATCCCTGAGGAAGTCTTCCAGATCTTGTGGTGATAAATCGCGAGCAACGTCGATGGCTCCGGCGCGCAAACCAGATGCGATGTCCGACGCCGTTAGACCGGCGCGAAATTCGATCTCATCCACAAAAGCGGTCGTGCCTTTCCAATAGTTCTCATTGCGATCAAGAACCATGCGGTCGGCACTGTACGAGGCGATGCGAAATGGTCCCGTGCCCGTCGGGAGTCCTTGGCCAGTGTCTAGCGTCACTCCTGTCTTGTAGTCGGTGAGCAAGGCCGGGTAGATCGAAAGCGGTTCGGAGAGTTGAATCTCGAGTTTGTGATCGGAATGGATAAGAATTCCCAGCAGTTCACCATCAGTGGCTTTGGCAAACTCTGACGCACCACGAATCGCGGCGAGACCAGGTGGAAGATCGCGAGCGACTCGAACGCTACGTTCGAAACAACGCTTAAACAACTCAGCAGTCAACGCCTGATCATTAGCAAAGCGAGCGTTCTCGCGAAGTGTGAAAAATACTGAAGTACCATCGGGAGAGACTTCCCACTTTTCACAAAGCGCAGGAACAAGGTTGCCTTCAGAGTCCGTGGCCAAAAGTGTCTCGAAGACATTGGCCAGGATTTCCTGCTCCTCTACGAGTTCCATGTTGACTGGATGAATTTCGCCGAGCGGTGTAGGCATTGCCACTACCAACCGACCACCTTTTGGGATCTCTTGTTGAAGTTCAGATTCCTTGGCTCCCGGAGCTAAAGATGCTGCTTCTTCGAGATAACCATTTGCCTTTTCGTACTCACCGCGCATGTTTGCAAGCGTGGATGCGAGTAACAATGCGTGTCGAAGGCTTTCATTATCCTGGGCGGCGCGCGCAACTTCTATAACCTGCGGTACGAGACGAGCTGTCTCTTCAACCTTTCGGCTTTGCCAGGCCGTTTCCGCCGCAAACAGCAACGCTGTGACGGCAGATCCGTTGTGGCCCTCGCGCTGTAGAATTCGCCCGGCAGCCTCGGCTTCCTTCAGTGCTGTGTCGACATCACCACCCAGACGGAATGACTGCGCCAGCAGCATTCGGGCCTCTCCCTCGAGCGAACGATCTCCTTCCCATTCCTCATCGATGAACTCAAGCACTGTCCGTGCGGCTCGCGCCGCCTCTTCACTACTGAATGCATCGAGCGCCGCCTTTGACATGCGCAAACCGTATTCGACTGTTTTGTCCGGAACGTCACCCTGCGAGAAGTGATGAACAAGCTGAGGATAGACACGCTCGAGTCGGCCACCGTGTCGTCGTTCGACTTCTTCCGCATACTTACGATGTAGAGACCTCCGTTTACGTCGCGACAACCCCGCATACAAAACGTCGCGGACTACTCGACTGGAGAAGTTGAGGCGATCGCCACGGGATTCGCGTTCTTCTTCAAGTAGACCTTCCTCCACTAGACGATCGATCGAATCTTCAACGTCCTTTGATCCAGCCAACGCTTCGAGGTCACGAAAATCAAAGGCCCGTCCGATTACCGAGGCAATCGAAAGAACTTCTCGCAAGTCTTCCGGTAAACGTTCGATTCGTTTTTCTACTGCCTGTTGAATTGTCGCCGGCATGTCGCCGGTTGAAAGGTCGGTGGTAGCACCAAGACTCCATGCACCTGTCTGGTCTTTCGCAATTCCACCTGAATCAAGTAACGAGCGGACCAGCTCTTTTGTGAAATAGGCGTTGCCTTCTGTTCCTTCGTAGAGCTTTTCCACCAGGGTATCGGAAAGCTTTGGGCCACCGATCAATGTTTCGAGGAACAGTCGATGCTCAGCTGTTGAAAATGGCTCAAGGGCAATGGCCGAAAACCTGCGATCACCGCGGAAGCTTTCGAGCATGCGCAACAACGGATGCGAACGATCAACTTCGCTCGAGCGATACGTACCGATTATCAACGTCGGCGTCGGACCGAGCCGGCGCACAATGTATTGCAACGCCTCGATCGAGATTTCAGCTGCGTGGAGATCCTCAAGAAACAGAATGAGGGGGTTACCGCCGGCGAGTCTCGTTAGTGTTCGAGCCAGCAACTCAAACACCTGGGTTCGATTCTCCGGACCCTGGGATGGCCCAACCTGCGACAACTTTGAATCGCCGGTTGCAGCTGCTCGTATGTCACTGATTTCAGTGAGCATAGGAAACAGCGACACTAGATCCGGAGCAATGTCGGAAAGATCAATCAAGCTGGGCAAACTTGTCGAGTCTCGTTGACGGAAGAACTCCTGGATCGCTTCGCAAAATCCCTGGTACGGAAAGGCGCCGTCTTGCTCGATAGATCTTCCGTGCAGTAAGAGGAGCTTGCGCGCCTTTGCGAGCAACTCGATTTCATCAAGCAGTCGCGTTTTGCCGACACCTGGTTCACCCGACAAAACAACGAACTGGCACTCACCACTGATCGCCACGTTCAAGCGGCGCTGCAACTCGGCAAGTTCGCTCTCCCGCCCGATGAAGGGAGAAAGTGCAACCCGCGGCATCATCATCGTCTTCGTCAGGACGACTGACTTGACGAGGTCGCTCTGATTAATTCGAGCCTGGCAGCGGCGAAGTGCGACTGCAATTTCGCTGGCCCGCTGTGGTCTCTTGCCTGGTTCCTTAGCAATGCAATAGAGGATTGCAGTTTCAAGATCTTCGTTGATGTCTGCACCGAATGCTCGAGGTGATTGCGGTATCTCATGAACGATGCGGTAAAGAATGGATTGCAGTTCACCTGAATACGGCGGCTCTCCAGCGACGCATTCATACAGCACAGTGCCCAGTGAATAGATATCCGTTCGCTGATCGACAGCACCGCCGATAACTTGTTCCGGGCTCATGTAGGAAAGCGTTCCGGCTATTGTTCCGCTCTTTGTGATCTTGCTTTCGGTCGCACCACGAGCGAGGCCGAAGTCCATGATGCGAACCCTGATCCTCGAGGCATCTTCGCGTACGACCATGATGTTCTCGGGTTTTATATCTCGATGGATGACGCCTCGCGAGTGGCTGTATTCAAGTGCCTCGGAAACCTGGATACCGATGTCGATCACTTCGCCGAGGGTGAGCGTACCTTCACGTTGAAACCAGCGCAGGTTAGTTCCCTGCACTACGGGCATCACAAAGAACAGCGATCCCTCATGCTTTCCAAAATCAAAGATCGGAACAATCGAGTGATGATCCATCTGGGCGACCAACTGCGCCTCGCGCTGGAAACGTTGTTCTGATTCCGGACTTAACAGAGTTGGCGGGATCAATTTAATTGCAACCTCGCGATTCAATAGCGGGTCGTGCGCTCTGTAGACGACACCCATACCGCCCCGCCCGAGTTCTGCCTTGATCTCATAACGATTTGAGAGCGTTTGACCGATCATCTTGCCTCCAGCATTTATTAACTTAGGAGAATGTGAATTTTAGAATTGCTGATTTCTGATTGCTGATTGCTAATTTCGAATCGTTCGATTTGCGTGTTTGCATCTTTGCGTTGTTGAGTCGCAGTTAGCAGGCGAGGACGCCTGCGGTCCCAGCATGTTTGCCTCATAACCAGTCGGCAATCGGCAATCAGCAGTCAGCAATCAGCAATCGGCAATACCTACAGCCCGACACGTTTCAACAAATCGTTCATCCGCGGATCATCGCGCAACGGGTCGAGGAATGGATCGGTCTTCACTCGTTCCAGGAACCAATCGTGGGCCTTGTATGCCTCTTCGAGTTGCTCAAACGCCTTGTCCTTCTCGCCCAAAGCGGTGTACACAATTGCAACCCAGTACCTGGAAATATATTTATTTTTTGCTGACCACTGCTTTAACACATCCTCAGCTTCTCGCCGTCGGCCGAGCTTCGCATATGCGTAACCTAGCTGAGGAAACATTTCAAAGTCAGAGCCCAATGATTTCTCCGCAATTGCTATAGCTTCCTTGTACATTCCTTTCGCGTTATAGGAATGTGCCAGCCAATTCTGCGCAGCGAAAAAGCTATGATCGAGATCGTAGGTTTTAGTTCCCTGTTCCACTGCGTTGTCATATTGTCGAGCATACATATAGACGGCGGCAAAGTTGGCGCCCTGGATCAGTGATAAAGGGTCCAGTTCCATCGCGCGTTTCATCTCGGCGATGGCTTCTTCGTGACGGCCACGAGGACTCAGATCGACCCATGCGTAGCGAAAGTGTGCGAGCGCAATCTTCGGATCAAGCTCCAGCGCACGCTTAAATTCGCGATCCGCACCGGCCCAGTTCCATTCGTAAGCAGCGAGAATCAGTCCGTAGGCGGTATGGGCCTCAGCTAGATCAGGATCTAGTTCTAGCGCCCTTGCTACCGCTTTCTTGGCTTGCGGCATCGCCTCTTCTGGCGACATATAAGCAAACGAGGGCATCACCTCCCACGACTCTGTTAGACCGACGTAAGCAAGTGCGTACTTCGGATCCAGAGCAATCGCCTGCTCAAAGAGTTCAATACTACGCAGCAGATCTTGCTTTGTACGTTTTGCAAAATGGAACCGGCCCTTCATGTAGAGCTGATACGCCTCGTTACTGGTTGTGTACTGCTTAGTGATTCCTCGCGCGTCATTACCGACCAGTTTCAATTGCAGCTTCTCCGTAACAGCCGTGGCAATCTCCCGCTGCGTCGATAGGAGGTCCGACATTTTTCGTTCGTACTGTTCTCCCCAAAGCGTCTTGTTATTTTTCACGTCCACCAGTTCAACAGTAATGTTCAGGTTGTCGCCTCTCTTGAGCAGGTGACCAGTCATGACCGTGTCAACTCCAAGTTCGCTAGCGATCTTACTAACGTCGGTCTCCTTCCCTTTGTAACGCATGACCGAACTTGTCGGACTAACTTTCAACTCCGGCAGTTGAGATAACCGGAAAATCAGTGACTCTGCCAAACCGTCTGACAAATAGTCAGCGTCCGCATCGTTACTATTGTTTTGAAACGGAAGTACAGCGATTGATCTGATTGGGCCAGTCGCACCAGCAGCCGAGCTGCGAAATTTGAAGAACCACACGCCACCGGCAAGAATCACTACCAGCAGAAGTGACAGAGCCACGCCCAGACCGCGTTTGTGTTTTTTGATTTCACTGAAAACGTATTCGGCACTCGAGATCGTGCTCGGGGTTAAAGAGGAATGATCACTTGTTGCAGCTGAGACTTGAGAAGTCGTGCTGAGAGCTGTGTTAACGGTCGCTATCGTAGGACCATCAACACCAGTCGCCGTTGTTTCCAGCTCACGTCGCAATTCTTTCAACTCAATCGCGACTTCCTTGATTGTCTGATATCGCTCCTCTTTGTCTTTCGCCAGGCAACGACGAATGATGCGTTGTAAATCTGCAGGGGCGTTTGGGTTCAGATCTTTGATTTGGGGCGCAGGTTCATAGATCAAACTGTGCAACAATTTGACGACAGAATCACCTTCAAACGGTTTTCTTCCTGTCGCGGCCTCAAACAGAATGCAGCCAAACGAGAAGATGTCTGAACGTTGATCGATTTCGTTTGTTAACCCTTTTGCCTGTTCGGGCGACATATAGCCCACTGTTCCCATAATTACGCCGGGCGTTGAAAGAGACGGGGTGACAGGAGGACGGGGTGGCAGGGCGATTGTCGGATCCTCTTCACCCCGTCTCCCCGTCGCCATGTCGCCCTGTCTTTCAGTAAGCTTAGCCAGCCCAAAATCCAGAACCTTTGCATGTCCATCACCTGTAATCATTATGTTGTCGGGCTTCAGATCGCGATGAACTATTCCGGAGACGTGCGCCTTCGCCAGACCTTCCGCCGCATGTTGCAGATAGCGCAAGAGCTTTCTTAGTTCCGTGTGTTCACGATGAATCTTTTCACGGAGAGTTACGCCCTCGATAAACTCCATGGCGATGTAGTTGAGCTTACCCTCAGTGCTGTCAGCTTCACCGATTTCGAATATCTGGGCGATGTTTGGATGACTCAACGCTGCTGCCGACTTTGCTTCACGAATAAACCGTTCCATTCGATCACGATTAGACGCGACATCGGCGGGAAGAATTTTCAGCGCAACCTTGCGATCGAGCTTTGTGTCCTGCGCGAGATAGACCTCGCCCATTCCACCAGCGCCGAGTTTGGAGATGATTCGGTAATGAGAAAGAGTGAAGTTGGCGGTTAGTGACATGTGCTAGTTACGTCAGAGGCCTAATCATATTGCCGATTGCCGATTTCGATTTGTGCAATTTGCGCGTTTGCCTCTTTGCGTCGCAGAGTTCGCAGTTAGCAGGCGAGGACGCCTGCGCTCCCAGCAATCAGCAATCAGCAATCAACAATGTTCCCTACGAGCCGGCGCGTCGCAGCAATTCCTGAAAGCGCGGATCGGAATGAAGACTATTGAATCTCGGATCGTACTTGAGACGCGGGATAAACTGATCATGTTCCTTGAATCCTTTCTCGAGCCAGACGAATGCCTGATCCTTGTCACCCAGCGCAACATAAACTGCAGCGTTCATTGCAGGCGACGTGTACTCGCTGCCGGACAGTCGCTGCAATTCGGCCAGACCCTTTCTTGCTTCCTCGAGTTTTCGTGATACCGCGTAGGCATAAGCCAACTCTGCAATTGCGATGGGTTTACCGCCAGACAGTTGATTCACCTTTTGAAACTCGGCAATAGCATCGCTGTAATCACCATGCTGCTCGTAGGCGAGACCAAGACGATGGTGCCCGAGCACAAAGCTTGGATCCAATTCAATTGTCTTCCGCAGTTCCTCGATCGCTTGAGTTTCCTGAAGATTGATAAGAAGCACCCAGCCAAAAACCATGTTGGCAGGGAGCGACAACGGATCGAGGTCCCGGGCACGCCTGGCCTCGTTTAAGGCTTCTTCTTTGCGACCGCCCCAAGCGAGGTACAGGGAATACCATTGGTGTGCGAGTACATAATTTGGGTTCAGCTCTATCGCTCGCTTGAACTCGCGTTCAGCTCTCTCCCGATCAAGATCGTAATGGTAGGAAATGTGCGCAAGCGACACGTGTGGTTCGGCAAGTGCGCTATCAATTTCAATGGACTTGAGCGCAGCGGCTTTGGCTTTGGGAAGTACATCCTCAGGCGGAAGCGTGCCTCCCGCATCCTGGGTGCCCATGAGAATGTAACTATCGGCGAGTCCGCTGTAAGCGAGCGCAAAAGTCGGATCTTTTTCAATCGCTTGTTGGAAAGCCTCGACCGCTTTTAGATTCGCTTCGCTGGTGCGCTTGTTCCAATAGAACCGCCCCTTCAAATACAACTCATAAGCCTGGTTGTTTTCCGTGTAGTGTTTGACGAGACCTTTCTCTTCGGTCGACACCTGTAGCTTTAATCGGTCGACGATCTCTCTCGCAATTTCGCGTTGGGTTGCCAGGAGATCCGAAGCCTTCCGATCATATTGCTCACCCCAAAGTAATTTGCTGTTGCGCACATCTACCAATTCCGCGCTGATTGTTAAATCGTCGCCTCGTTGAGTGATGCGTCCAGTCAGCACCGCGCTCACACCCAGATCAATACCGACCTTTATTGGATCGATCTCTTTTCCTTTGTAACGAAAGACAAGACTGGTAGGACTTACCTTTAGATTCGGCAACTGGGACAAACGATAAATTAGCGACTCCGACAAACCATCGGACAGGTAATCACTATCGGAGTCTCCACTCTTGTTTTGAAACGGTAATACTGCGATTGAATCGACTGGTCCAGCCAAACGATTTCTTGAAGAAAACCAAAAACCGATCAGCGCAATCACTAGGGCCATAGCCAGGCCAGCGATGGTGAAGCTTGCCCAGCGCCGGGAATTGTTTGAGCCGACGGACGAAGGCGCAGTTTCTGAAGTCGTAGAATTTGACTGTTCAACTGTATTGCGGCGTACCACAGAATCAAAAATGACCGTCTGCGCATCATTTTCCCTGACGACTTCCTTATGCGGTAAACCAATTCGACGCAGCAGATCCTGGAAGCGATGCTCCGAACGAATATGATTGAGACAGGGATCAAGCATAAACCACTGCAGTCGCACCGAACGTTCGGCAAATGCCCTCTCCAGTTGCTCATAAGTTCGCTCAACATCGTTCAGCCCAAGATAAAGCTTCGCTAAGTTGACCGGTGACACATACTCTTTTTTGCCTTGATCAATCAGTTCGTTGAGCAGCTTTTGCGCTTCTTCACGGCGACCGCTCTGGCCAAGGATTCGTCCGAGTTCAGCCTTGATTGCCTGGCCACCATTAGTCAGAGTTACGCCTTTTTCTAATGACACTGCGGCTTCGTCTAGTCTTCCGGCTTGCGCGTAAGCAAGGCCGAGAATCCAGTGCGCAAAGAAGTGGTTGGGAGAGAACTCGATTGTGCGGAGCGACTGTGCAATTGCTTCGTCATTGCGACCTGCGATGTAATGCCACCATCCCAAGGTAGCATTAAAAATCGCTGTAAAAGGATCGAGCTCGATGGCCCATGATTCGGCAGCAATCGCGTCGTCGTAGCGTCCAAAAAGGATCTGAATTGTTGAGTCGACATGGTGTGCGAATGCGTACTTGGGATTGAGCGCAATCGCGCGTTGTATCTCGTTGCCGGCTTCAATGAAATCCCACTGATAGAGACTCCTGTAAAAAGCGATAGAAGTACGCGTCTCCGCTAGAGTGTCGTCAATCTCGACAGACTTTAATGCTGCACTCTTGAGATTTTTCTCAGCCTCAGCTGGCGGAATGTGTTCGTAGAATCCCAGGAAAACATAAGAATCGGCCATGCCGGAGTAAGCCAGTGCGTAATCACCATCTAACTCAATTGCCTGTTGGAAGTATTCAATCGCTTTCAGCAACGCTTCACGCGTGCGTTTTAAGAAAAAGAAGCGACCTCGTAAGTAGAGTTGATAGGCCTCAGCGTTTTTCGTGTAGCGCTTTAGAACCTCTTCCTTCTCGTCGACTAACAGTTTCAATTTCAATGCATCAACGACGGCGAGTGTAATTTCATCCTGCACGTCGAAGATGTCTTTCATCTCGCGATCGTAGCGTTCGGACCAGAGTTGATAACCGTCGGCTGCATTGATCAGCTGCAATGAGATTCGGACTCGATCTCCTGACTTTCTTACGCTTCCCTCGAGCACCGCACGTACATTCAATATTCGACCGATCTCACTCGCATTGATGTTTCGACCTTTGAATGAAAATGTCGACGACCGCGCTGCAACCCTTAGATTCTCAATCTTCGTCAAGGCACCCAGGAGTTCTTCTGCCAGACCGTCGCAGAAATATTCGTTGTCAGGATCGGCACTCAGATTGGTAAACGGAAGCACTGCGATGGAATTGTAAGATCCCGTCTGGGCCGTTGTTGGAGCAGGAAGGATTTGCGTCTGCTCGACGTGTTTTTGTGGCTCCGACCTTTCCAGTTCGGCTTCAAATTCCAACCGACGCTGTACTCTCTTCAAATCAGCGAGCATATCGCCCGCAGTTTGATAACGCTGCTCGCGATCTTTCCTGAGTGCCTGCCTTACGATTTGATCAATCTCAGTAGGAAGACCGGGAAGCAATTCCTTTAACGGCTTGGGTTCATCAGCTACGATTGAACCAATCACATCCATCGCATTCTCGCCCACGAATGGCCTTCTTCCCGTAAGCAGTTCGTACAGGACGACACCAAAGCTGAACAGATCCGATCGTGCGTCAATCATCTTGCCACGAGCCTGCTCCGGCGACATGTAGGTCGCGGTGCCAATAATCATCCCGGTGCTAGTGTGTGATCGCATGGCAGTGGCCGCTTCTTCATCAGCGTGAACTTGTGGGCCACCTGTGATCATCGGAACTCCAGACAACTTGGCGATCCCAAAGTCTAGAATTTTGACGAGGCCATCAGGGCGGATCATTACGTTGTCGGGTTTAATGTCGCGGTGAACTATCCCCGCACTATGTGCGGCCTGCAACGCTGACGCGATCTGGGTCGCAACTTCCAATGACTTCAAAAGTGACAGCGAATCGCAGTTGTTGAGAGTCTTGCCCTCAATGTATTCGGTGGCAATAAAATTCGTCCCGTCTATTTCACCGACTTCGTAAATCGTGATGATGTTGGGATGGTTCAGCGCGGATGCTGACCTTGCTTCTAACACGAAGCGGCGCATGCGGTCGGCGTCAGCTGCGAACTCGGGCGGGAGAATCTTGAGAGCTACGCGACGGTCAAGCTTCGTGTCCTGGGCCACATAAACATCGCCCATGCCGCCCGCGCCAATTTTGGACACAACGCGGTAATGCGAGAGTATTGAGTTGGGGGAAAGTGACATTACCGATTTTCGATTGCCGATTGCCGATTCATCTGCCGGAGGTTCGGCCCGGGTAACCACAACGCGCGGTCATACACGTCACCCATACCGCCTGTGCCGGGCTCCGAAACAATCTGAAGGGCGAAAGATGGGTGTTACGGGAATTCCGTCCACTTATCTGGGTCTTAGAAGAAGGGCTTCGTTCCCCTTACTGCGCGAGTTCAAAACGATGGGCTATTTGTAGCAGTTTTCTCCTGTTGTTGGAAGAAGAGATTAGGGTCAACCTCTGCAATCTCGCGAATGAATGGTGGTGAAGCGAGTTTCAAGGTTCGGCTGGCGGGTTCAGGCCACTAATCAAGAAATAAGAAAATCAACGAATGACCTCCTGTCGTGGAGTTCGCTTGCAAACTTCTGATTAATGAACTGTTAGAACTGACAGGGTTCAATTCAGCTCTTTCCCCGTATAAATAGAAAGTTCCACTGGTGTGCGACTCAATTGAACCAGAAGACTTTTCGGCGTCGCCCCACTTGTTGAGCAGCATGCTTGTCAGTGTCGAAAACATTTTGTCCGGACTTTTGAGTCCCATCAGGAGGAAAACGACATGCGAAGGTTACTAAATATTGGTTTGGCGGTTATCGGTGCGGTGATCTTGATAGTTCTAACATCCACAATAAGTTCCGCTCAAAAATTACCAAAGCCCATTCACATCCAGGCTACGGCGATGGGAACGATGACGCAAATGGGACGTCTGTTCAGCGTCAACTTAATCATCAACGAAGTAACATCGGATCAGGAGAGAGCCGGATTGCTCGAAGCGTTCCAAGGAAAAGGTAACGAAGGTCTACATAACGCGTTAGAGAAGATGCACGCGAAAGGGCGAATGGCGATTACCGGAACCCTTGGCTATGACGTTGCCTACGTTAAGGTGTTTAAGCAACCCGACGGATCAACCGTCATACGCATGGTAACTAATCGTCTCTTGCAATTCGGCGAAGTTTGGGCAAGCACCCGGTCAGCGGATTACAACCTGTCGGCAGTGGAAATCATCATCAGTAAAGACAAGAAGTATTCCGGCACGCTCTATCCCGCCTGTTCGCTCAAGGTGAACAAACAGGGCACTGTGGAATTGCAGCTCTATCAGAATCCCTGGAAGCTCACGAACATCATGAGGCGTTAGGTCGGGTTAAGTTCCGCCTTTCGATTTTCAACAACCAGGATCATAAATGCACCCGCCTTTGAGCGAGGTCGTCCGCCGGCGGCTGCTGCTGCTTCGAATTCTGCTGTTGGTAGAAAAACATTGTGCGTCGTCGGGTCGGCTCCCATCGTCTTTGCGCCTCCGCAGTATCGGACGCGCTCTTCTGTTACTAAAGGGTAATGAAGGTCACGTCGGATTGTTTTCAACGTGCGTTTGGTGCCAACCTGTCACGCCTGCAGCCATGGCTTCTGCCCCCTGCGGCCACGTGCCACATTCGTATTCCGCGACTGGACCCCGACTGTTAAGAATCGGATCGACCACCCGCCAGGCAGCTTCCACGCTTTCATCGCTGGTAAACAGAGAGTTGTCACCCCGCAGTGCGTCTCCCAGCAGCCGCTCGTAGGGTGACTGTTCACTTGCGTTCGTGTGACGCGCGACTAGCTCAACCGTCTCGCCACACATCTCATCGCCCGGCTGTTTTACCTGTGTGCCGGCCGAGATCACTACTTCGGGACTCAACTGAAAGCGGAAGTAATTCGATTCGAACGCTTCGATCGAATCGAAGATCTCGATAGGCGGACGCTTCAACGTGACCACCACCTCAGTGGTTGTAACCGGCAGACATTTCCCGGCACGTATATAGAATGGGACGCCAGCCCAGCGCCAGGTATCGATGTAAAGACGAATAGCGGCGAAGGTCTCGACGGTTGAGTCCGGGGCCACGCCCTTCTCGTCGCGGTAGCCGCGGAACTGCGCACGTATGACGTCGTCAGGATCAATTGGCTTCATAGCGTTGAACAGCTGCACCTTTTCACTGCGCAAAGCATCGTGATGGCGCCCACAAGGCGCATCCATAGCCAGCAAAGCGATCACTTGCAAGAGATGGTTCTGGACTACGTCGCGGATGGCGCCGACTTCCTCGTAAAACGCGCCTCGCCCTTGCAAGCCAAAGTTCTCAGCCATTGTGATCTGTACATTGTCCACGAAATTGCGATTCCAGATTGGCTCGAGAAAGGCGTTGGCAAAGCGAAAGTACAAAAGGTTCTGTACGGCCTCCTTGCCAAGGTAATGATCGATGCGAAACACCGCCGATTCGGGAAAGACATCGTGCAGCGCGTCGTTGAGAGCCTGGGCCGAAGCCAGGTCGCGACCAAACGGTTTCTCCACCACGACGCGTGCATCGTGGGCACAGCCAGCCCGGCCCAACCCCTGCACGACGGTCGTGAACATGCTGGGAGGCACGGCCAGATAGTGCAATGGGCGCGAGGCGCCGTTCAGTGCTTGTCTCAGCTGATCGTAGGTCGCGGGGTCCTGGTAGTCACCGTCGATGTACTTGAGCAACGACGAGAGCCTGGCAAAAGCATCGTTGTCGACACCACCAGAATTTTCCAGACTGTCATGCGCTCGCTCACGCAGTTGTTCAAGGTTCCAGCCCGCGCGCGCTACGCCGATGATCGGGATATTGAGATTGCCGCGCTGAATCAGTCTCTGCAACGCCGGGAAGATCTTTTTGTAAGCAAGGTCGCCGGTGGCGCCGAAGAAAACGAAGGCGTCCGAACTAAGTGTGGTCATCTAATTGTGTTCCCATGAAGAGGACTGATTTATTGTGCTTATAACTTCGAGAGTTAGTGTAGCGTGGATGGCACGAACTATTGAAACGTGAACATCCTTCAAAAATACGATTTCAAGAAGATTGATGTCACAGAAACACAAGTCGCTCGTCTTAGCAAATGAGGGATAATTTCGCCGTGGCCATGGCTTACTCAGGCGGACGCACCGCAGTATTCGAAGAACTTCGGGAGTGACCCATTTGGAATCTCTGTGTATCTCTGTGCTCTCTGTGTCTCTGTG
>Ga0163162_10001388_pt1 | contig 22547 bp, 21 predicted proteins | sample S55metaG_FD_115310 | JGI IMG/M metagenome (GOLD analysis project Ga0163162, IMG submission 115310) | Switchgrass rhizosphere microbial communities from Kellogg Biological Station, Michigan, USA - S5-5 metaG | ecosystem: Host-associated > Plants > Roots > Rhizosphere > Soil | place: USA...
GACCCAAGTCAGCGCCGGATGCTCAAAGTGACCATCGAAGACGCCATTGGCGCGGACCAGATCTTCAACACCCTGATGGGTGATGCGGTCGAGCCTCGTCGTGACTTCATCGAAAGCAACGCCTTGGCGGTTTCCAACCTGGACTTCTGATCCAGCTGTAGGTTCACAAAATAGTTGCTCATTTTCACAAATAGCTGAATCCACGCGTTCACGCACAAAAAAGGCCAATTCTCTGAATTGGCCTTTTTTGTGCTCTTTGGAAAATCGATCCCTGCCCTTCTGCAAATCAAGGTTGCTGGGGAGCAATGCATCTTGGGACTGCTGAAGAAGGCACCCATACCTAAGGACCGCTTACGTGAGAAGTAATTATCGGAGTTTTGTAGGGCTGGCCAAAGCTGTGGCGGGGACGAAAGTTCTGCAGAGGAGATGGAGAAAAGGAGAGCGCACACGCGCGAATAATACTAGAAGTCTCGAAACAAATGCTGTACGCGTATAGATAACAACATCGAGTAAATGTCAAGACGCAGGGTGAAAAATTTCGTGGAGAAAGACGAATGGCTGGAGTAGAATTTGGCACGCTATTACGTAGTAATAGCGTGCCAAGAAAATCAGCCGGTTACGTAAACTTGTTGAAGCAAGTTCCTAACGGCCACCGGTAACAGCTTCTGCTTTGGACATCTATCTCGAAATAGAGGTCCAGAAGCATGGCTGCTTTCGTCGACGACTCCCTAAGGAGGTATCGAGAAATGTAGATACTGCAAAACCAGGGGCTCTGACAGCGCCACAACCAGGTACTTCTTGCGTACGATCCCGCGCAATTTCTGCCTTTTTTTGGCGCTTGTCAATCCTCTCCCACAATTTTGACTTTAGCGAGGCCTCTCGACGGCATAGTGTTGCCTGTCGAAAGCCCTCTCGAGCCCCACTCTGCACTTGCATTTTAGGTGCAGCGACGGCGCTCGTCTTTGGATTGATGGAGGTGTTCGATGTCAGTGCGAAAGGTTGTAACCAGGCGTTCTTGCCATTTCAGAGGCTACTTTCCTTCCCTGAAAAATGGCAAACCTACCCCTTGGGAATCCCAGCTGGAAGGTGGGTTTTTCCGGCTTCTGGAGCTGTCACCTCAGGTTCACAGCTACACCGTACAGCCCAGCCGAGAAAGCGTATCGCTCGACTCGGCATCCATAAAATATTTTCCTGACATCCATGTATTTCTCACGGATGGTAGGGAGTGGTGGTTCGAAGTGAAGCCGCAAAAGCGGCTTTTGATCGCCAGTGTGGATCAACGGCTGGAAGCTGCAAAGGTTCATTTTGCCGCCAGTAATCGCAATTTTACTGTCGTCACGAATGATCTGATTCATAGCGAACCGTTGGCTAGGAACCTTCAAAAGCTTATGTACCACCGTCGCGGGCCCATGCTTTCGAATTCCCAAGTCGACGAAGTTCGAGAACTTCTAGATGCCCGCGAGCCGAAGACTTTTAGTGAATTTATTGCGGTTTTTGGTGATATGGAGGCATGGCGTTTATTGGGCTTAGGCATTGTTGGTGTCAGTATTGATCAGACTATTAGCAACAACTCAGAAGTCTTCTTAACAGGAGGGCACCGTCATGCAAATTTTTTCGCTTAAAGCAAAATTAGCCGTATCCGTAAAAGGTGTTTTGATGGTTCTCCAACGGAGATTAGTTGATCGACGACTACTCTTTTTTGATGAGTTAGGTGAATCAACAAAGTTGACCGAGGCCGAGTTCTACGTTGGGTATGAAAAGCGTGAAATTGAAATTTGCGCGGATCAACCATTTTTCGGAGAGGTGCCATTCGTAAGGAACGTAGCCCCTGATCTTACGTGCTTTCCAGCCAATCACAGCCAAGAAGCCTTACGTCGGCGCCGGTATCTTGAGGGTGTAATGGGGAAGGACCAATCAAGATTACCGAGTGAAGAAATCATGTTGGAAGAATTGAAAAAAATAGCAAAAATAATAGGTGATGCATGTGCGCCTTCAATATCAACTGTCAGGCGTTGGGCATTGAGGTACATTGGGAACAACATAATAAGGTTGGTACCTAAACATAATAAAAAAGGCCGGGCAGCTGCCATTAAAGATGAGCTTGAAGGCATACTGGAGAGTGTCATTGATGAGCTTTATCTAAAAGACACCCGGCCAAAAGTTTCAAAGGTCATAGGTGAATACCATCTCAGACTTGAGGCCCTTAATCGGGAACGGTTGCCCTCTGAACAGTTCGTCCTCCCCAGCGGCATGACCGTCCGCAGATACATTGCCAGGCTAGATCCCTTCTTGGTGGATGTTGCTCGCCTCGGTAAGCATGCCGCTAATAAAAAGCACCGTGTAGCTGCGGGTTTACTCCAGGTAAATCAGATCCTCGAGAGGTGGGAGATCGATCACACCCTATTGGATGTCCTGCTCGTGGATGAAGAGACCAGTTTGGTTATCGGGCGACCTTACCTAACGATAGTGTTAGATAGGTACTCTCGAATGATCATGGGGTACCTCCTCCACCTTTCTGCGCCAAACACTGAATCTGTTCTACGAGTCATTGAGCGTTCGATCCGTCCCAAAGCAGAACTGTTGCAACGCTTTCCGAAAGTAAAGAATGAGTGGCGAGCCCATGGTATGCCGGCGCGGATCGTTCCGGACAATGCTGCCGAATTTCATGCTGACGATTTGATTTTGGGGTTCAACGATCTAGGCATCGAGATTATGTATCCCGCCTCCCGGGCACCTGAAATGAAGGGCGCGGTCGAGCGCTTTTTTAGCACTCAGAATCTGGGACTTATCCACAACCTCCCGGGTACAACATTCTCCAATATCCAGGAGAAAGGAGATTACAAGTCAGAAAAACATGCCTGCTTCACCTTGCCGCAGCTGGACGCCGTAGTCGTTAAATGGATCGTGGATGGCTACCACCAAACGCCGCACCGAGGCCTCAAGAAGATGACCCCCGCCCAAGCCTGGGCAATTGATGAGGCTCAGACTTTGGTCAGACTGCCCGTGGATCTCGATGCCCTTGAATGCATTCTTGCTCGACGAACCTCCGTAAAGGTTCATCACTATGGAATTGAAGTTGACAGCATCGGTTACCACTCGGCTGAGCTCGCCCAGTTGAGAATGCTCTTAACGCCTGATGAGAAGGTAAATGTTCGTTATCGAGACGACGCTGGGCATGTTTGGGTTCATGACCGGTTTAGAAATGTATTTCTCCAGGTACCGGTGAAGGACAAGCGGTTGATTGGTAAGAGCCGAGAAATGTGGAAGGCGGCCCAGAAAGCGCTTAGAGATGCTGGGGGAGAGCAACCAAGCTTTGATGAGCTTCACCGATGCTATCAAGAGCTGCGAGAAAACATTGACGAAGCTCGTCGCTCTCAAAAGCTGCGAGTGCGTCGGGAAGCAGCGCGGGCCAAGTTGGATAGGGAGGGTCGTAAGGCCGAGGCGAATCCTCCTCCGGTAGTCGTAGCTGAGATGGAGTGGGTGGATAGGTCATCCACACCGCCAACTGCACCCTCCACTTTCAAGGTTTCCTACCGTCCGCCAGCAGGTGATCGACCATGAACGCTTTAGTACAAAGCTTCCCTCCCTTCTCTCTGCGTCACCATTTCATTCACAGCCCACAAGCCGAGCGAGCCTTGGCACGCTTGGGTGAGGTGCACGGTGATACCCGACGTACTGGAGCGAGCAAGGGCTTGGTCATCCAAGGTCCGAGCGGGGTGGGAAAAAGCACCTTGATCAAGGAGTACGTTAGGGAATTGAAAGCAACGGAACCTCCAGAGTCGGGGAAGCGGACGGTCTTGGTAGTTGAGATTCCCTCGTCACCCACCAAGAAAAACTTGGCAACAGCGATGCTGACAGCATTAAAGGACCCGTACGCGGATGCTCGCGGTCATTCTGCGGAGGTCAAGTTCGCTCGCATCATTCTACTCATGACCAATCTGGGGGTTGAAGTCGTGGTGCTCGACGAAGCCCAACATTTAGTGGATTACCGACGCAACGATGCGTATGAGGCCGCGGATTGGATCAAGAGCTTGATGAACGAAACCAGCATCACCTTCGTACTCGTCGGACTGAAGCGAACAGAGGGCCTGCTATGGGCAAACGAGCAACTAAGACGAAGGTTTTCTGCGACGGTTGAATACAACCGGTTCAGCTATGCCGAAAGCACATCGGCGCAGTTTTCAATACTTCTCGAGGTGATCGCTAGCCTATTGCCGGTTAAGGCCATCAGCTTTACGGAGCCACAGTTGTTAAGGCGCTTTCACATGGCTTCGTATGGCTTGATTGACTACCTGATCAAGATTCTGGATCGCGCTGTGTGGCTCGTCCAGCATAGAGCTCTCGAAGGTATAAATCTGTATGTCCTAGCCGAAGCGTTTTTGGATGAGGTGTGGAGCAAAGCGACCGACCAGCGAAATCCATTCAGTATCAGCTTTAACTTCAAGCCTCTGATTGGATTTCATGAGCCGTTCGAAAAATTCGATCTAATCGCGGCCTAAAGAGAAGGTCGGGGAGATACCCCGGCCTCCCTCCTCTATAGAAACCCTTCGGTATCTCACTATTTTCATGGATGTACGGGAATGTTTGGTCTTTTAATCAATCCACAGCCTCAGCGCGATGAGAGCTTATTAGGGTATCTACAGCGATTGGCGGGGGCCAATGGCTTAACGGGTAACGAACTGATCAAGGCTTTTCAGGAAGCCAGTGATGAAGAAATAACTGACTGGTTTTGCACCATGACGCTGCCGGTGAGCTGGTCGCCAGTATCCAGTGAACTTAGGCAGCCGAAGTCCAAGGCGCTTAAGGTCTGGTCACTGCAGTACAAGCGTTTTTGCTCGTGCTGTTTAGCTGAACGCGCTTACTGGAAAGAGTCCTGGGATCTGACACTAGTTACGAGCTGTTCTATTCATGAGGTTCCCCTGCACGACAGATGCCCGGGGTGTTCTGCAAAAACGGACCGCGAAGCTATGCTGGCAAGTTGCTGTAAATCTTGTGGCTATTTCCTTACTTCACGAAGTGCGCCAGGTATTACTGTTGAGGATGCTTGCGCTTGGATGACGGCTGCTATGGAGACAAGGCTTCGGCAGGAATATATATCTGGCGGCAGCGACTTGGATTCCCTGACCTACGAGCAGCTCCACGCCTTGTCGACCCGACTGGCTGTTAGGATCGTGAGATCAGAAAACTCAAAACCATTGAAGCTCGCGAATTCAGGTTCGCTTGAGGTTTCGCGTGAGTTGGCTCAAGCGGCCGGAGAAATACTCATGAATTGGCCGCGGGCGTTCAGGGACTTGCTGAGCGATCTCAGATCGACCAGATCCACTGGGATGGGTTGGAAACTAGCCTCTGCCTTTGGGCCGATTTACAGGGACATCCATCATGATCTGCAGGCGCCCTGCTTCGCATTCGTCCGTGTCGAATTCGAGTCATTTGTTCAGCAGGCTTGGGAGGCGCCTTTAGCAAAGAGAAACCGTTATCTGAGCGAAAATACGATTACGAGCCATCGTTGGGTCTCCATTGATGAGGCTGCTCGGTTAACGGGCTTGCACAAATCCTGTGTACAGCGACTGCATGACCACGGCGAGGTTGCCTCTAGGGAAATTGTGCACTTTAGCGGTCGTAAATCCAAAGTGGTTGATGTCGGCCAGGTCCGTGAACTAGCTCTGCTTATGCAGAAAGCAGTAAACCTGAGGCAAGCGGCCAAGCTGTTACACATCAATCTTGAGCGTGTGCGGCAGCTGATCACAGGAGGGATTCTGAAATTCTACGGCGGCAAGCCCAAGGCCGGCGAAAAATGGCTGATCGATATTGAATCGCTCAGTGGCCTCAGGCTTGAGCATATGCATGCATCCCCTGGCAATACGCTTGTATCGGTCAACTATCTGGCTAAGCATCATCTTCCAACAGGCGGAGGTCTCGTTGAGATGATTGGGGCGATTCAATCTGGGGAATTAAAAGCTTTTATGGATTTTGATCAAAGTAAGGCGACGGTCGGGCATTGGCTTTTAAGACCTCAAGACTTAACAGGTTGGATGCAGCACGCGCTCCAAAAGCCCTCAGAATTCCCAGGAGTTACTGTCGCTAAGGCCGCAGTACTTTTGGGCGTCAAAGAGGAAGTCGCCTATGCAATGGTTCGGCTAGGGATCCTCTGGAGTACATCGGTTCCTAGAGGCCGGAGCACAATGCAGATGGTTAAGCCTGCCGCAATCGAAAGGTTCAGACGTAGGTACATATTAGGCCCAGAGCTGGCAGTTTTCTTGGGAATGTCGCCCAAGCACATTACGCTTCATCTCTGGACGAACGGATTCAGACCTGTCGCGGGGCCGTCGATCGTGAAATCTCCATGCCGGCAATACGTCTGGCCTCGAAGTAAGAAACTGGTCGATTACTTGTCTTGGAAGGCCGCACATCACTGAGGATGCATCGATGCCATTAGATGGGACGGTGAATTTTTAGGGATGTCGCCGAAGTGTTTGATGTCCCACCTCTGTAGCGGCGGCTTTAGGCCGGTTGCTAGCCATACGTATGGAAAAATAAGTAAAAAGCTACTCACTTATTTCGATTTGATGACGGAGATTAGTTGTGAGGCGCAACTATCAACGCCTTTTTAATTTAGAAAAGCTTAGTTAATTGTTAGGAAGATAATATGACAGACGATTCTTTTATCCCAACAACCTTGGTAGGTATCAAGCGACTTGCCAAAACAATTAAGCGTGAGCACGAAGTTCCGCACCATCTCGCACTAGATATTGGGGCAAAGAAAGCTGGTTATCGAGATTACGGGCACGCACAGAAAGCGCTTTCCTCACAACCGCCAGAGCTTTAAGGCCCTAACGCCTGTTGGCGCCGACGCCGAATTGACCCAATTGTCGAGATGTCTCTGACCCAGTCTGTTCCTCGCCAACCACTGCCTTTGCTGGATTTGTGCAGATTCGGGGGGCAGTCTTGCGTCAGCACGTGGGTCAATTCGGCTTTGGCGTCAACAGTGAAGTCTCCGTGTCGGTAGTACGTCTGGTCCCGAAGCAAAAAATTGGTAGATTACTTGTCTTGGAAGGCAGCATATCACTGACAATGCAACTCATGGCACTCGCCATTGTTAACCACTTTTTTACACTGTTAACCACCTTGGGTAACAGTGTAAAAATTTGAGTTACTGTTTTGGGTGCGCCCACAATTAGATCAGGTGAAGATGGTTATCGAAACGCTCATTAATGGATTAAGGGTGTTCTCGCCTGCTGTTCGGGGGCCTGGAATCAGCTTGCTGCTCTCACGCAGTTAGCCCGACGTTTTGGCCTGACAAGCGAAAATGGCACAAAAATCCGGGTTCAAGGGCTGTGCGCGAACTATTACTGCGTTAACCTCGCCCAATAGTAACAAGCATGTGTGCCTGTTACCGCATTGAGGAGGGAACCTGTGCGCATCGAGTCGATCACGATATCTGGCTTTCGCTGTTTCGGCCCGAATGAGATTTCCATTCCAATCTCAGATGAGGTCACCACAATCGTTGGCCCTAACGCTGCGGGTAAAACTGCGCTTCTGCAGGCTATGTCGAAGCTGTTTGGGGTCACGCGGGCGCAGCGCACCGTATCACTTTCGGATTTCCACCTAGCTCCTGGAGAGGATCCTGAGAGCCGCGATTCAAAAGAGCTCTTCATCGAGGCGATCGTTGCCTTCCCGGAATTGTTGAACGGGTCTGCAACCGCGGAAACCATCGCCCCTTCATTTCGGCACATGCTGATTACGAGAGCTGCCCAGGCGCCCGTTTGCCGAATGCGGCTTGAAGCACAGTGGGATGACGACGGTACGCTTGAGGGCGAGGTGTCACAGAATCTTTTTTGGATCGATTGCTTAGATGACGAGCCCGCAGAGGACAAATACCAACCGGTGGCAGTGACCGATCGGGGCCTCATACAACTTTATTACACCCCGGCAAGTCGAGACGCCGCCGGCCAAATCCGAGCAACTGCCGGTACGCTGGCCGCACGTCTCCTGAGGGCCATTGAATGGTCCTCCGACACCGAAGACAAAGTGCAAGAGGCGACTGAGAGCCTGACCGCTGCGTTTGAAGGCGAGTCTGCGATCACCGCAATCACCGAGGCTCTGCAAACACGCTGGGCAGACCTGCATGACGACGCTTCCAATACCAAGCCTAGGCTCAGTCTGGTGAGCCGACGGTTTGAGGAAGTGATCAACAAGATCGCGGTCATATTTGAGCAGGGACCTGACGGGCGAGAAAGAGGTATTGAAGCCCTCAGCGACGGACAGCAGTCGCTATTCTATTTTGCATTGGCCGCCGCCGTTTTTGACCTAGAGCGCGAGGTCGTTGAAGGTTCTGTGGCCGGATTTCGAGAGGATGCACTCCATATTCCCGCTCTCACACTGTTTGCTCTTGAGGAACCAGAAAACCACCTTTCACCCTACTTTCTTGCTCGCATCATCCGACAGGTTCGATCGTTGACTGAGGCCAGCGGTGCGCAGGCCATAATCACGAGTCATTCGCCGGCGGTTCTTAGCCGAGTCGAGCCAAGCGAGGTCCGTTACTGCCGCTGTAACGCAAAGACGCGCGTATCTAATGTGAAGCGAATTGAGCTGCCAACTGATGATGTGGAGGCCAGCAAGTTTGTGCGTGGTGCCATATTGGCCTATCCCGAGCTTTACTTCGCACGGTTTGTCCTACTCGTTGAGGGTGATTCGGAAAGAATCGTCCTCCCTCAACTCGCTGAAGCGCTTGACCTCCTCATCGATCCTGCTTTTGTCGCGATCGTCCCTCTAGGAGGACGACACGTCCAATATTTCTGGCGCTTGCTTAAGGGGCTAGGTATTCCTTACGCAACTCTTCTGGACTTGGATCTCGGTCGTGATGGTGGAGGATGGGGGCGAGTAAAGACAGCCCTAGAGAAGCTTATTGAGTTCGGTGCACCCAAAGCCAAATTGCTACAAACATCAACCGGCAGTTTGACCGACGAAGAACTGCAAGGGATGCACGGATGGCGCAATGTAGCAAATCACTCCACTCAGTTGAGCTGGATCAATAGGCTGAAGGAGTACGGGGTCTACTTTTCGGCTCCGCTCGACCTTGATCTCGCAATGCTAAATGCCTTCCCCGATGACTATGCCGCCGTAATTCCAAAAGGGGGTGGTCCACGTATGACCGCAGACAAGGCAGCAGAGGTTGTGCTGGGGACGTCAGGTCCAGGACTTTCGGTATACACGGGACCCTATGAGGATTACCCGGCATTGTTTCCGAGCTATCGTTACCACTTCCTCACCCATAGCAAGCCAGCCACGCATCTGGCGGCATTGACGCGTGTTAGTAAGGCGAGCCTAACCGCAGATATGCCAGTAGTTCTGGCTGAGGTCGTTCGACATATTGCAAGCTCCCTGAGGCGAGACTGATCATGGCCGTTTCGTCACGCCGAATAGCTCGAGAGGATTGGAAACCCGTCGGGGTTAAAGCTCTGGAAGCGAATGCGCTGAAAGTGGTTCGTTCGAAAAAAAATCGGTCCGTTATTGCCGGACCAGGCGCTGGCAAAACAGAACTGCTTGCGCAGCGCGCCGCCTTTCTCCTTCAGACGGACACTGCGCCATCTCCACGGCGCATTCTGGCTATCAGCTTCAAACGTGATGCGGCATCTAATCTGGCAGCACGCGTACGTCAGCGCTGTCACCACTCCCATGCGAGCCGCTTCGACTCCATGACGTTTGATGCGTTTGCAAAAGGATTGGTCGACCGCTTCGGTCAGGCATTACCTGACCGCTGGAGGCCAAGACCCGATTACGAGATCACGACTCACACGGAGCGAGATTTTCGCGAGTACCTCCATGACCTTCCACCGCCACCTGCGGTAATCGGAAAAAGAAATGATGTGCGTGAGATAGGGTCTAAAACCTTTGAGCGTCGGCACCTGCTCGGCTCACCGTTACCTGTAGAAGGATGGCCAGACCCAACTGTCGCGCAATGGGCGGCAGATGCGTTCTGGCGAGTGTCGCTCCACGGCGGTGGCAAAAGTGTGCTGTCTTTCCCAATGATTGGCCGTCTCGCTGAATTGCTGCTGCGAGTCAATCCGATGGCGCGGGATGCCTTGCGCCTCACCTATTCGCATTTGTTCATGGACGAATTCCAGGACACCACCAGGGTTCAGTACGATCTGGTAAGCACGATTTTTCGAGGCACAGAAACCATCGTGACTGCTGTCGGAGATAACAAGCAGCAGATCATGCGTTGGGCAATGGCGATGGATGATCCTTTCTCTGCCTTTGATGCTGATTTCGGAGGTGTCCGGACTTCGCTCTTCAACAATTACCGATCTTCGCCGGACTTGGTACGTATCCAGCACGTGTTGGCCCAGGCGTTAGATGTACAAGCTGTGCAGCCGGTATCTCAGACTGACGGCACAATTGACGGAGAAAGCTGTTCAATTCTCGACTTCCCGAGTCCAAAAACTGAAGCGCGTCAGTTAGCGCAATCAGTAGCGTCATACATTGCCGACCTGAAACTGACTCCTCGAGACTTCGTCATACTGGTTCGACAAAAGGCGGGAGAATATGCCGAACTCTTGGAACCTGCCTTCGCGAACGAAAATTTGGCGCTGCGTAACGAAGCTGGAATGGTCGGCAAAGTAATGCTGCAGGAGCTGATGACAGAGGAAATCTCGAAGTTGGTGGTCAACTTTCTCCGCCTATCAATGACTCCGAGAGCGGGAAGTTATTGGTCGACTTGCCAGAATTGGCTCGCCTCAATGAGAGGGATCGATGCCGATGACTCAATCAGGCAGAGTAGGCTCGCTCGTGTGTTGGACACCTATGCAACCGAACTGGCTGCACGCTACTCCCTCCCCCCGAGAAGTAAGGTGGCCTCACGCGCACTTGTTGACGACATCCTAAATTTCGTGGGTGTAGAGCATGTGATCCGTTTCAACGCCGCCTATGGCCAAGGGAGCTGGCTAGAAAAAGTGTTAGACGCAGCGGCGGAACATCTTTTATCCAGCTCGCTCCACAGTAAGGACTGGTCCCACGCCCTCGACATGTACGAAGGCGTGCACGCAATTCCTTTAATGACGATCCACAAGAGCAAGGGCCTTGAGTATCACACCGTTATCTTTGTTGGACTGGATGATGGCGCTTGGTGGAGTTTTTCTCAGGATGAAATTGAGGCCACGGCAGGATTTTTTGTGGCTTTCACCCGTGCTAAACAGCGGGTCATATTCACTTACTGTGCTTCGCGGGGCACACGAACAAAAATTGCAACGCTTTACGAGCTGCTTACTAAAGCCGGAGTCCAAATCACGACTGGATCGAGTTGATCATTTCCAGGTGACATTTCCAGACAACGGCATCGTGTGTTGACGCTGATGAAAAATCACCCAGCTGCCGAGAAATCGTTGATCCAGATAGCTTCAAGGCTATGGCCCTCACTAAGGACGATGAGAAATGGAAGAAACGCTTGAAATGCAAAACGAATATAAGCGACGAGCTTGGAGTTACAACGGCGCGATAAATGCAGGTTTCGATCCTCAATCCTATTCTTGGGCAGATGTTCCGACGGGAACGTGGCTTGCTCGACTCGACTTTAAGATATGGTCAAACAAGACATCCGCCGGCTGTCTCGGGTGTTATTTCACATCACTTGCTGATGGTCGTCAGTATCAGCTCTCCGCATTCCGTCCGTAGGGAACGGTGACATCTACCGACCAGCGATAGGCTTCTATGGCTCGATGTTGGATTGAGCATCAGTCCATACCGAATCGATCGTCCAATGGAGACAGAAATGAAAAAGCTTATTTACAGGTGGATTCGTCGAAAGCAAGATCAGTTAAAAAGAACTACTGATCGTCGGTATAACGGGATCTGGATGGGCGACGCTCCGGAACTACTTAATTCCCAACAACTACTGGCAGGTGATGTGCTGTTTTGTGGCCAACCCAGAGAAAATGGCTGCAAGCTCACCGAGGTGATTCAAAACACGACTGATGGCGTTTATGTCCATTGCGGCATCTATATCGGCGATGGTGCGGTTGTGGATGCAGTGGCCAAAGGTGTACGTGAGATTACTTTGGAGCAGTTTGTCTCCAACTACACTTATATTGCAGTCACACGATGCCCCGGGACGAATGAAAAGAGATCGAAGGCAATCACCCAGTTCGCTCGTCGCTGTGTCGGGTTACGGTATAATCGACTTGGCGCTGCCATGGTTCCGTTACGCGAATACTTGAACATACGATGGCACTATGACCTCCACAATATTGGACGCGAGCGTAGATTCAGGAAATCACAACGGACGAGAGCGGCCCGAAATGGTTACTTCTGCTCGGAATTCGTTGTGCAGTGCTATATAGAATGCGGCTACATTCCAGAGGGGCAGGGCTACTACGATGCTAAATGCTGGTCTCCCACCGGTTTAGCAGAAGACCGATTCTTTGAGCTTATTGGCTTCATGTCCGTTGGGGGGTTGATGGCCGTTCATCCCGGTGACCCGCATATATCGGGGAGCGCCTGGGTTCTGACACCGGAAGGGCAGCAGATACTGAAGGAGCGAAAGGAACGGATGGTTAGGGAAGTCGCAACATATTTGCTAAAGGCACAAAGCGAGGATGCTATTAACTAGTATGGAAGGATCACGTTGTTGCTAATCCTTAGCAACTAATGTAGCTCTTTGCCGCTAGGGATCAGTCAACATGGTTGGGGCCGGGAGAGTGAATTCGGCTTAAAGAACTCGATCAACAGTATTTCAGGCTAATGATGACTGAGCTGCGCCTCCATTTGACCGAACCTCACTAAATCCCTCTTCTACAAGCGGGCTGAGACCGACTCCTTCAGTTTGTTCAGAAATCTCTGGTCACGCATCTATAGACGCGGTATCAGGCCAAGTCCGCCTTTTCCCTTCCACCTGCTGAGCGTCGGTTGAAGAGAGCAAAGCTATCTACTGTTCCTCTGGACTCACGCTGGGTACCATCTGAAGATCTTTGATTTCACGGGACTTCAGCAGGGATGGATGAGTACAAACTTTACGTCGAGGATACGATCGGCAAGCTCATAGACAAGGATCAATTTGAAGCAGACACCCTGCGTAGGGAGCCGTGGTACCAGAACGGAAGCGGAGAAAAGCTCTCGCAATTCGCAGTATGCCCGGCCTGCGACAACCCGATTCAGCTGGTCGGTCTCTATCAGTTACCCGAAAACGTGAACAACCCATACGGGAAACATACGACGTCGGGCATCCGAGATATCGCACCGCTGAATACCGAAGCTCGTGACAACTGTCCGTACTTCAAGCCACGTCAGCACCAAAAAAGTGATCGTAAGGCCAGGTCTGACGGGGTTCCGCAGAAAATCATCAAGTTGCTGGTTGAGCAGTTCGATCGTGTGGTTTACATCCTGGAGAAGCAAACCCAAGTGGTGCTGTCCCCGAGGGCGCTGAGGGGAATGCTGGAGCGTTACAGGGGAGAACAGGGCTATCTCTACACCGGTGCGACGCTTCGAAACGTGCCCTGGATCTTCGCTTACATGTCGGACGCCACACCCCTGTTTGCCCAAAAGGTCAATGGAAACGATGAGCTGACTAAAGCAGTTCTCACACATGTCCCCAAGGCGAAGATTGATAGTAACGGTCGATTGGATACCGCAACCAAAGGTGCCTTCATTGATCTTAAGATGAGCTTCATCCGGCATCGAATTATCAAAGATAGCGAGGCGTCTGGCTTGATTGAGAACATGGTGTTTGTAGTATCGCAAAGCCTTAAAGGGGAGCTTGTGGACGTTTACAAGGACGTCATCACCTTTGAATCGCGTTGGTTCGAGCGCCTCATCCAAATGCCAGTTGATCATCCCTATCGAAGGATGGACAGGGTTGAGCTTGCTAGGGAAGTACTTGGCGACCTGCTGTAAACAATACGTTAATGCCGCCGCATCTGCAGATGGCCGAGAAAAGCGAGATCCGGGAAGAACCTATGATTTGCATTGATTGCGTGACACCGCCCCCACTGAAGAGTTTGTTCGACACGCTCGGGACGGAGGCTGACTGTAAGTACTGCGGCAGACTGGGGCACACAATGGAGCCGAGTCTTCTGTTCAGCTACATCTACGACCGTGTAGCAGAGAATGTAGCCGGCAAGGATGACCTGTCCCACTACGAACTCGGCTTGCTGTATGAGTGCGGATCGGACGAGATCGCCGTTTCGGATATTGATATCGTCCTCATGGAGTGGTTCGATCTCGGCAAAGAGCCCTACTTTGAAGATCTGTGCGATGGCGTTCCACGTGAGTTCAGGGTTGATGACGCGGGGGACGAAACGCATTTCTACGGCGATGATGGTACGTTGGAGCAGAACTTCTACGAGGATCGCTGGAAGAAGTTCGTTGATGATGTCCACTACAAGCACCGCTATTTCAATTCAGGAGCCGATAAGTTCCTCGATTCCGTCTTTTCGCTGTTGGTGAACGACGGCGGCGAGCTCAAACCGGAAGTGATGCGGACCATCGCCCAGGGCGAATTGCTCTACCGCGCACGCCTCGCCCAAAACCAAAAGCAGGCGGAGGAAATCATCTCCGATCCCGCCGGCCAATTCGGCCCTACACCAAAACACCTGGCCAGCAGCCAGCGGATGACCCCGAATGGCATTTCCGCCCTGTATTGCGCATTGGAGCGAGAGACCTGCCTCAGCGAAATCCGCTCCATTACCGGCGACCACGTAGTCAGTACCGCCCTGACACCCATCGGCGAGCTGAAGCTGCTGGACCTCACAGTGCTGGATCGAGTAGAGCCCCCGGATCTTACGTTGCTGGATGAGGGCTTCCGCGACTCACTGCATCGGAAGGTTTTCCTGGGCTCGTTGGTAAAGAAAATGTCCCGCCCCAAGGCGCGCAATGACGAGTTGAGCTATTTGTCGACGCAGGTGGTTTTCGAGTACTTGCGGCTACGTTTCGGCAAGTACGTGGATGGGCTAGTGTTCCCCTCCGTCCAAACGGGCGAGGCAGGAACCAACGTGGTTCTCTTCCCTGAAGCCAGTCGCCTCTCCTACGAGCCTCCCGCCAATCCTGACCCAGCAGATGGCCCTGTCCCGAAGGCCGTGCCAGCGGAAAACCCATATGGGCCGTCGGCTAAACTTGTCGTCGTGGCTGGCTCCATTCAGTTCCACAAAATCACTGCGATTGAAACCAAGGCCAAGCATTACGACCATATCTACGGCTTGTTCATGAGCGAATTGAATAGCAAGCGGCTAGGCCCGATTTTCGAAATGAGGGAAGTGAAGGCGGAAGGTTGACGCTTCAGTCGACAAACAGCTTCGCACTAGTCATAGAGTCGTCGCGATCGTCTGACCATCAGAAACTGGATGAACTATACATTGGCGGAAGCGGCCCACCGGGTAGGCCGCTTTTTGAAGGCTAGCTGATCATCTCGCGCATTTTTTCCCAGGCCCACTCAACAAGCTTGCGAAAAATCAGACGCAGAATTTCCTTCACAAGCGAAGGAAAAATATTTTTTAGCCAGTCAGGTAACCCACGCAATCCGCTCATAAGAGATCCTCAATAGACGAGCATTCTTTTGCGGGCGTGTTTCAGCCAATGTTTATTGGTCCTACCGATGGCAGGATCCAGATACGCCACGGTCGTTAATCCCCGTGACATTGATTGCGCTTCGGCTGTGGCCAATGCTCCAGTGCATCAAAGCCACGCTTAGTGAAGCCTGCTTCAGTCGCCACAAATCCTATGTGCGCCCTGAGCTGATTTTGCGCCTCGATTGCCGGCGCCGATATTTGATCTGCCACTTGTTCGACCGTCTAAAGGTCGCACAAACACCGTTACGAGTACCTCACCTGAAAGGTAAGGGGAGGCAGAAAATGGGCGGGCTCATGTGCAAAAAACCACACCACAATTCCTGGCGAGTACCTGCCAGTTTTGCCCTCAACGTCATGAGTATAGGGGCGGTATTTTTGCTCTGCGGACACCCCAATGGGCATCAATGCATCGAGCCTCATGAGCTCTGAGCTTGCCGATACGCGATCTAATCCTAAGAAGCGTACAAGCTTTTTTATTTGGCAACGCAGCACCAAAGTGCTCGAGCCGTGATGTCTTCCTAGCGTCCAAGCGGACAGCTAAGGCGTCTTCCGTGTGCAGAAACTCAACTGGATGAGGACTACTGCTCGGCATGGGCCTAACGGCCAGACTTAGGGGCTTGAAAACGCCCGGCCTCTGCTAATGCAGAGCGCAGGAGAGATTAGCTCGTTGATTGATCTGATGGCAAGTACTGAGCTGCGTGTTGGCGCTGATGAGAAATTGACCCAGCTGCCGAGAAATCGCTGACCCAGGTAGCCTTCAAGGCTATGGCCCTCTGTGCTGAGTATTTACTTATTTAAGTTGGGCAGTCTTGCCCCAGCAGGTAGGGCAATTCCACATAAGCGCCTACACGTTGCCCAAGCTTGTGGCCCCATTGCTGCGGCTTTTGTGCTGGGGCGTTTCGGAGCATCGGTCCTGCTGAGCGTGATGTGCAGTTTTCTACTGTTGTGCCTTATAGTCTGCTGGCGCCTACCGACAACGCAAAAATGCGTATAACTGTGCCGCTACGTTAGGTGCAGAATCATCAGAATCACATCTTGGCAGGCTAGATCATGGTCTGCCTCGAAAATAAAACCACACTATTAAGCGAGCCTTCGGTGACGTAAACCAGCAAGAGGGCGGAGCCGCTTGCCAGCGACAAAGTGGGCTATAGGGGGCTTTTGCCATCGTGATTGATTCGCAGTGCAATTCGACTGTCACAAGAATTAGATTTGGGGGCCAGCAATAGACGATCAGACGATGGCAATGGTTGGCGCGCCGTGATATTCCTTTGCCACCAAGGTGCACCAAGGAGCGGTAATAGCATGGCGATAAATTTCCCTGACCATCCCCCGTATATTCCCATCATTAAATGGCAATCCTACGAACAGAAGGCTCTTAAAAAAGTAGCTGCCGACGTAGGGAGGCACGTGCTTCCTTGCGTAGAAGTCAGAGATTCTGCCCAACACATTAATCTCATGGGCGCATTTCATGGCACGTGGGGCAGTTCGGCGATGGTCGATTATGCCGATCCTAAAGGGGTTTTAACGGCGAACCGAAAGCGTGAGTTTCATGACTTTCTGGCCTCGGCCAACGGGCTGGGCCTCCCGATCGTTCCTGTGTTCAATCCTTACGATGTACCAGGGCTTGGTGTACCACTCCAGACTTTGGCAGCCTCTTTTGGTGAAGCGGCACTGCGCTTACGGGTAGCTGCGCTATCAATCACCGCTGATCACCTGGCCAATGTTACGACGGCATACAACGCCCTAGCTGCTCATGGATTGCGGATGAGTTTGATCATCGATCTCGGTGTCGCTCCGCAAACATGGACAAACGCAGATACTCAACGGTTTTCCACCGAGTTGTCGCAGTTTCAACCGCTAGGCTTCACCAGCATCCATGTCGCATCCGGTGCCTATCCTGAAAGCCTAGCGGCGGTAAAAACAGGGGTAGGTGTTTTTAACCGGCGAGATTGGTCGTTCTGGAGTGACCTCAATGCCGCAGCTCCTGGCATGAAAATCGGCTTCAGCGATTACGGTGTTCTTTCTCCCGTTTGGACTGAAGAGGCGTTAACGCGGCGAGGCGCACGAGTGGCAATCCGTTATACGCGGAATAATGACTGGCTCATTCTTCGTGCCGACGGTAAGAAAAAAACGGACTCTGTCGCTATTTCTGAAATCATGGTCAACGCTTATGCGGCTGATTTTAAAGGACCGACATATTCATTTGGTGACGAGCTCTTGGCTGAGCGCGCAGACCCCGCTGTACTGCTTACCAAGAAACGCTGTGGTCATTACCACATCACGGAAGGTTGGAGTCATCACATTGCGGTAGTGGTCAAGGAGCAGTACTGACCTGGCATACACGGCGGGAAGATCGATACGTTTAGCACATTCCCCGAGAGCTAAGGACTGCGCTGTCGCCCTGTGGTCTGATTCCTGACTCGTGCCTGCCGGAAGCTTTCCGCGCAAAGGGTGAGTTCTTTACATATCGAAGGAGGGGTGTCCCCTCCTTTTAGATAGAAAGAGTGCGGGCTTTTTCGTACAGATCGGCAGGGCTCAGATCCGTTGCGAGGTTTTCGAGCTCGACGATGAGCGCTTCTCGGCAGTGGATAGATTGAGAAAGGCCGACCCGCTTAAGAAGATACTCTCGAACATGTCGCCGTAATTCATCAAGGCTCAGGATCTGGGCGATATGGGCTTGAATCTGGTAAAGGCTTTTACTTTTCCATCCCCGTAGCTGGCCAAGTTTATCGAGGAGGTGAAGAGCCTCATCACGCTTGAGCAGTGTGGCAAGTACATCAGGTTCGTGTCGCTTGTTGGGTTTGGCTGATCGGATTTGTTTGAATTTGTCTGTGGTTTCGTCCGGTAGGACGAGAATTCCCCACCAAGAGGGAAGAATCGGCAGGGCTTTCTTCAAATGTCGTTCTGCCGTTACCAGCGTAACTCGATCGAAAACTCGTGCGTAACGAGCCCCCTGACCAATCAAACGTTTGAGGGTGTCCGCTTCGCTTTTGATTTCATAGCAGTGCATATCCATCACGTGTACGAGATCGGCACGTATCTCACCGCCGCTTAACTCAACCTCTTCAAGGAATGAGCCAGGAAGATTTTCCGGCAAATTATTGAGGTGCAGTGCCAGAGCTCGTTTTATCTCGGCTTCGCGCATTTCATGTCCCAGGATTTGGCAGGGCGCCAAAAAAGCGGGTCAGCATAACCCAATTAGCGATTTTTGATTGATACCTGAGCATCTTCAGGTTTATGCAAATATGCTAATATTGTTGCATGAATATGCATAAACCTACAGCGCAGGTAGTCTCAGAGCTTCAGAAATTCTTTGCTGACCAAGGTGTGACATCCAGTGCCGGCATAGCTAAGCTCACAGGAATTTCTCAGTCTCAGATCTATCGCAATCTGTTCGGTCAACCCAAGAGACTGACGAAAACCATCCGTCAGCTATGCATTTATGCGAATGTTTCAATTGTGGTTGATCCCGTCAATCCTGCAACTTCCCAGGTCCTGATGGATGCCCTTGGTGTTATCTGGGACGGAAGTGAAGAACACGCTCGTCGCTTAGCGGACCTGCTTTTCGCCCATCGTCGAGCGAGTATGGGAAAATGATTTTCGAAAAATGCGTTATAGGAGGATGCAATGCGTGAGGCCACGACTCCAATAACGGTGAAATCTGCGTTTGATAGCTTGAAAGCAGCTGGATACCCACGTCCCTATGTAGAGAAACTGTTGCCTGATTGGTGGGATAACAGTCTTTTCAAAACGAGTGCGGGCGCTTTCCAGTTCGCGATGATCTTGAAGCAGCGGTTGGGTCTGAACGTTCAGTTTGGTCAAGACGGAGCGCTGGAGATCCAAATGGCAGCGCCACAGGCGCGCTACAAACGGCGTAGTGACACCCATGAAGAAGAATTGAACATAGCTGCCAGCTTGGGCATAGCTCTAGCGAGGCTAGCAATTTTCTGCACGTCTATACCGTATGAACCTCCACAAGCAGATCCATTGGCTATTCGTGCGCTGGTGCTGTCTGAGTCGAAAAAAACCTTTGTCGATTTTGAGGGGCTTTTGGACTTATGTTGGTTTTGTGGGATTCCGGTTCTGTTTTTAAAAGGAATGCCAAAAAACACAAAACGTATGACCGGAATGACGGTGAACATAGACGGTCGGCCTGCAATTATTTTGGGCTTCAATACCGCTCAGCACTCCAGGCAGCTCTTTGTTTTGGCCCACGAGTTGGCTCACATTCTATGCGGCCACCTTGAGGATAATGGTGTCCTTATTGATGAGGACATTTCTGGTGTTACCGATACCCTCCTGGGCAGCCAGGTGGTTCGAAAGGATGGCGAAGAGCGTGAGGCTGATGCATTTGCTCTCGCTTTATTGAGAAACGGGCACCCCAACCCCGTACGTGAAATGGGTCGTCCAGATTCTGCTGCGACGCTCGCATCGAGCGCGATGTCGGTTGGTCGAGCGCACGCGATTGATCCGGGTCATCTGATTCTTTCTTACGCCAAGGAGCATGATGACTGGGCCAGAGCCAACCAAGCGCTCAACTTTATGCCCAACCCGATTGGTGCCATTGAGCTTGTGGAGCAAAAATTCAGGGCTAACACGGTCTTAGAATCGCTGAGCGAAGAAAACCAGGAACATGTTTTGTTCATCCAAGGATTTGGGGGGTAGGTATTCCTTGTACTTACTCGACAGCGACGTGGCCCGCAAAATCTGCCAATACCATCTGCTAAATGAGCTGGCTATGGCTCTGGGATGTGGGCTTGAAGGATTCGCTGTCCTCCCTCAGCTTCGATTCCAACTCAAGTTGGCCAACCCGGCTTCCGCTTTATCCAGATTGGGCTCGGCTGAAGCGTTTGAACTCGCCAACCAATTGATCGCCGCTGCATCGGAAGTAATCGTGGTAGCTGATACTGCGAATCCCATACTCGGCTTGAATCGACCTGATTTGGATTCTGGAGAAGCAGCGTTGTTTGCTGCGCTGCATGAAGCCGAAGAGGATTCAGTAATCAGTGGCGACAAGAGAGCATTCGTCGCTCTCGCCCAGGTTGATGATGAGCCTGTGATCGATGCGCTTTGGGCCCGTTTGATTTGCCTTGAGGAAGCGCTGTTTCTCATTTTGGAATGTGTGGGCCTCGCCGTTGTGTCGGAAAAAATCCGAGTGAGACCTGAGGTTGACACTGCATTGAGCATCATTTTTGGGCGGGCTGCGCCAAATGACTACGCATGCGTCAGAACAGGGCTCGAAAGCTATATGGAAAATCTCCGTTCCTCCACAGGTGGAAAGTACATTCCCCCCATATGACGATCGAGCGTAAGTTCCGGGAGACTTGGTTCACGATTTTTTGAGCCAAGTGATCCTTCTCTCTGAGGTAGCTTCCTTCTATATATAGAAGGAAGCTACGCGGCTTCAAACATAGGAATTTGAGGTCGTCAAAGTCTGGATAAAAAATTGGCGGGGCCTCAACCTTAATGGCATCGCTAGCACGTGCGCTCCTCCACGAATTTCCTGCATCCTTCCTTTTATATACACACTACCGCTTACGGCTAGCCCATCAGAATTGGATGAGCGGAGCAGGAAGCTACCTGAACCAGTGATACGCTCACCGCTCAGCGATAGGAGTAGCGAATGGCTCGGCGCCATCAAAATCACGATCAGCACTCAGAGCAGGCAACCTCCGCTAGGTCTTCGGTTGATCACAAGCGATACAAGTTGGTTGATCTGATGAAGCAATGTGATTTCGATTTACCTGAATCACCTGAAATCGTGCTTTGGCGTGACGCGCCCGCTGTCGGAGCGGAGGTCGTGCCGGAAGTGGGTCGGGGGTGACTGCGCCCATGAACTCTGCCCTCCTACCCAGAACCTTTTCGGCGAGATTGGCGTCTTTAGACAATAGGATGGCGTCCAAAGGCTTTTACTGAAGGGCATTTATTGTGTGAACTCACTCAATAGCGCACCTTGAAGGTTGGTGAGTCCTCTGGACTGGCATGGCATCTAACCTCTCGGGAAACAATGACCAGTTGGCCTTGGGAGGCAGCGCTGGTCATTTCGTCATTACTCAGTTCAGGGGAAGCTTCTCGCGATCGAGGCCACCTGCCTTCTTCCACGCTTCAAAGCGATGGGTTGCTGCGCCGAAGCTGATCTCCATTTCCGCACCAACGGCATACCGACTTTTTCCGGCATCAAAAAGCCGGTAGCACACCTCGATGCCACGATCGGTCAGCTTGCCGCTCTCGAACTTATTGGCAGGATTGCGAGGATCGAGCTCAGGGATATCGGAAGCATCGGGGACAGGCGCCAAGAGCGTTTTCAGGTTGGCAAATCCGGTCATCACGCGCTCTAAACCTGCGGTGATGTTATCGATGGCATCGCCAACTGCTTTTGGATCGTAATGGGTGGTGTTCATCTCGCTGGACTCTCTGTATGTAGGTGGGTTACCTAAGGAGAAGCATTTATAACCGGCCTCTGCACGAACCGCAAGAACTTTCTGTAGGCTACCTACAGAAAGAGAAAGGGGGAGATTGGAGCGACGGCAGCCACGAGTATCTGGAGGTTGACCCAGCCATTGCGCACAACTCTGATTGACAGAACAGCCTAGCAAGCGCCACGCGCCTCTCGCAGCATCACCTGCCGCGCCCTGTTCCACGTGGAACCAGCTATTGTGTGAAACATGTAGGCTTTTCTCATTTATTCAGTGAATTCCGGCCAGTGGACTCACCAAATAAATGATTCTCTACCAGCGTTTGCTGGAGGTCTTGAAGCAATTATTTTGTGAACCTACACCAGCGAACCTGCCAAACGAAAAAGGCCAACGCTTGAGTGTTGGCCTTTTTTTTGACCGAAATTTGCGTCCGTTAACTCGGTGATTGCTGCCGAATCGCAGGCATAAAAAAACCGGCTATATCAGCCGGTTTTTTTGCGCCCGAAAAAAACTTATGCACCATTTTCGGCGTTTTATGTGTTTAAGAAATATGTATATAAATCATAAGCTTAAAAAC